>Ga0194127_10002041_pt1 | contig 28331 bp, 19 predicted proteins | sample TA2KigC100mmetaG_FD_148624 | JGI IMG/M metagenome (GOLD analysis project Ga0194127, IMG submission 148624) | Freshwater microbial communities from Lake Tanganyika, Tanzania - TA2015036 Kigoma Deep Cast 100m | ecosystem: Environmental > Aquatic > Freshwater > Lake | place: Tanzania: Lake...
GCCTCACGCATTTGCTTTTGATCTTCCGAATTCTTGTCGTCGTACCCAACGAGATGCAAAAGGCCGTGAACCATGACGCGGTGCATTTCTTCCTGAGGCGTTGAGCCCCAGTCGGCGCTTTGCTTGGTGACCCGTTCTGGACAAATGCAACATTCCCCCCAAACGGTAACCCGACCGAAGGGGTTTAAATGCGTAGCCCGATCAGATAATCCGTCTTGAAGGGCTAAGGACCCTCCAGTATTTCTCTCTCCGTAATCAAACGTAAGAATGTCGGTGTCGCCCTCGTGTCCCAAATGCCTCATGTTGAGATCGGCCATCCATCCGGAAGGACCAAAAGCATAGGAAAGTTCCAGGCCCTTAACCCCATAATCTTCAGCAATCTTCTCCAGCCATTGGCGCAATTTTCGCCGGCCTTGGGGCAAAGGTGTTTCTTCTACGGAAACAAAGGATATCATTTGGGGCTTTGAATGCGTAGAAGATTCTGCTGGTAGCGAAGATTGCGCTCCTTGTAATACGAATTGAGTTCCGGTCCGGCGGGTCTGTACAGGGCTTGTGCTCGACGCTTTTGACGAAGGAGTTCTTCCAGGGCGGCATTTCGAGGCTTAAGCTCCCTTGATTTGGCGCTTTCGGAGGCTCTGCTTTGCTCCATTTCTCGTTCTTGTTCCGCTTTTTCGGCTTCGAGCATGCGGCTAAGAATTTGTTGCTGCCTTTGTAAGCTTTCTTGGGTGAGCTGCTTATTGACCAATTCCTTTTCGGTTTGTTCCATTTGCTGAATCGCCTCTTGCATGGATTTGCTTCCGTTACCGCCCTTGCCTTCCTTGTTCATCTCCTTCATAATCTTTTCCATTTCCCGGCGAATGGCTTCCTGTTGGGCAACCATTTGAGCGAATTCCTTACCCCCTTCGCCCCGTTGGGGTTTGGTGCCTCCTTTTTGCTCCCCCGGTTTGGGGCCTTTGTTTTTACCCATCTGCTCCTGCATCTGATCGCTTAATTTCTTTTGCATGGAGCGAAGGCGGGACATTCCGGAGCCACCGGCTTTCGGTTTTTTGCATTGTTGATTGCCCGGCATTTTGTTGGCCTTTTGTTCGGTGGCCTGCTGAAGAAGTTCCGAAAGAAGGTTCGCCAGATTGTTAGCGGCCGTCATGGTGTATTGCTGTTTGGCCTTGGCCCCAGCGATATCCCGCACCGTTAACCGATCCAGGCCCGCCTTGAATTGGCTTTCCAGTTCAGACATTTCCTTTTGGATAGGGGCCTGTATCTGCCAAACCCTTTTGGACAAGGCCTCCAAACTATCCTTGATAAGGTCGTATTGATCTCTAAGGCGGAATTGATCCCTTGAAATTTGAACAAAGGCCTGCGAATACCCGCTTTGGTCCTTGAGTCGGTCAATGAGTTTCTCTTGGTCAAAGGAGAATTTCAATACCTGTCCCAGCAACCTTCGCATCGCCTTCAGGTCTTCTTCGATTTCCTCCATTTCCTGGGCCTCGAGTTGTTCTTTCATTTGAGAAGACATTTTCTGCATACCCGAAGCGGCCTTTTGTTGCTTTTGGGCGGCTTTTGGGCGGCTTTTGCCGCCTTTGGCTTCCTCCGAAGCCTCTTGCTGGTCCTTTTGTACCTCTTCGCCCATTTCCTTTAGGCCGTCCAGGTCCTTGGGGCGATCCAGCTCTTGATTCTTAGCTTCTGTTTCTTTCAATTCCTTCATCAATTCATCCATCTCTTTGCGCAATTGGTCTTGCTCCCGGGCAGATTCCTCAAGATCTTTGTTGCCTTTGGTGTCTTTGGACAGATCTTCTTGCCTTTTGGCCAGGTCGTCTAGTTGGCGACCTGCACGCTCCAAACGGTCTTCAACCTCTAACTCCTTGAAAAACTGAAGCATACGATCCAACTCCTTGGCAACTTTGTCCTGGTCGTTTTGCAATTTTTCCAATTGTTTTTGAACTTCTGCTTTATCGGCTTCATCCCGTAACATTTTCTCTATATTTCGCAGTATTTCCTTCATTTCTTCGTTCAGGAGACGCTCCGCCATTTCTTGTATTTGTTGCTGTTTATCAAGGATTTCCTTCTGTTGAGATTGAACTTTGTTTTGTTGTTGTAACTCTAGTTTTTGCTGAATTTCTTGGATTTCGGAGGCGGTTTCTTGCTGTTGCTTGAGAAGCTCTTCCAGGGCCTTTCGGTCTTCCCAGCCCATTTCTTTTTGCTGCTTGAGTTTTTGAGCAAGCTTTTCGGTTTGATTTTCAGCGAGTTGAAGCTCTTTTTGGGCGGCTTCCATACCGGTCGCCGCCTCTTTGCCTAAGGCTTCCACAGCCTTTTCTTTCTCGGTTTCCGAAAGGGTTTGTATTTCGAAATAAGCAGTACGGGTACGCTGCGGGCCTTGCAGGCCGTTGTTGTCCTCCACCTCAAAACAATAACGCAGGGCCTCCCCCGGCCTAAGGCCCAAGGCTTCCGGGTCCACCAAACAATCAAAGTTCTTTTCCGAGCGGCCGCCCTCCGGGTTCAATGGCTTGTATTGCTCCTTGCTCTCGTAATCGCCAAGGCCAGCGCGTCGAACCGAATAGACCAGGCTCAGTTTCCCAATACCATAATCGTCCCACACCCTGCCACTGTACAGGCTCGCATCACCCTGAAGGGCTAAAGTGCTCGAGGGCGCCATTCCTAGGTCTCCAAGGTCCACTCGCTCCACTTCAATTCCTGGAGGAGCATCTTCAATCAATTCTATCCCAAAAACCAGGCTATCCGGTCTTGGAATGTCGCGATTACTTAACAACAAACGATAAGGGCCGCTTTGGGTAGGCGTCCATCGCAAGGAATAAAGGGCCTGCTTTCCGCTATGGGTCGATGCGTCCGTGTATGCTGTGGCGGAACCCGCCAGCACTTCTCCATTCTCTGTCAGTAAAGTCAAGCCCTCGCAATAACGGCTACGCAAATTGTAGCGCAAAACCGTGCCCCGGGGTACTTGTAAATCCCCGCTATTCGACACTTTTTCGCTACCTCGACCGGTATAAGAGGGATAATCAAGCCACAAATCCAGTTGCACTAAAGAGGGCCTATGAAATACAGACACCTCACTTAATCCGGATTCGTAGCCCGATGCGCTAAAATAAAAAGACCCCCCATCCCGCAAATTGGGATAATCAAAGACAAAACGACCAGGGCCGGTTCGGCGCATTTTGTACGATTTCCCCCCGGTATGCAGGGTTGCCGACAAAGGAAGTTGAGACCCTCGTGTCACTAATTGAACCTCCCAATCCGACCCCGCCTCAACCCTGGTGGGTGTTTGCATAGCGTCAAAGACAAAGGGGGCAGGCAAGACATAGTCCTCGTTATAACGAACGATTCGACGAGAGCCCTCCGACAACATCCCCGGAACCCAAAACCAGATCACCAACAGCGATATTAGAAAGGGCAAAAACAACAAAGCGTAAGGCCTAAGCCTACGCCAGGGAATAATAGCAGTGAACGAAAAGGGGCGCATCCAAAGAGCGCGTTGTTCTATGCTGGCCTCGACGAGGTCCCTGGAATAGCCTTCCTGATTTGATTCCTCTAAATCAAGGGTATTCCACAACTTGTCACCAATCTCCGGATAATAGCGGCCAATTCGAAGGGCCGCTTCTCGCCGACTCATTCCTTTCATCCACCCCCTCATCTGCAACCATGGCCGAATCACGCCCAAAGCAAGAACGGCGGCATTCGCAACCGCATACAGAATCAACAGGCTCAATCGAAAGCCACTATCGATTTTAGTATAAAATGCCCCGGCGGAAAGCGCTAACCAAGGCCCAATGCCTACAACCCCCGCGATCAGCAGGCCACGAACAATTCTCCAAGTATAGTAACGACGCCTATACGAATCAATACGCCCGGCAAGGTCATTGGTTTTGTTCATCACCAAACCAAAGAAACAGGACAATGATCCGAATGAACTGCCTCGGGGTGAATTTCAGCGGCCTGAATTCTATGCGCCAATGAAGTACTAACGCATTGATAATCAATACGCCATCCTTTGTTTTTGACCCTTGCCCCCTGTCGATAAGACCACCAAGAATAACCCACGCGCTCAGGGTGAAGATTCCGATAAGGGTCCACAAAACCTCTCTCCAAAAAGCCATCAAACCAAGCCCTTTCTTCCGGAAGAAAACCGGAAGAATTTGCATTCCCTATAGGATCATGAATATCGATTGCTTGGTGACAAATGTTATAATCCCCAGACACCACCAAGCCCGGAATCTGCAAAGCAAGCCCTTGAACATACGGACCAAAGAAATCCAAAAATTTCATTTTGTAAGCTTGACGCTCTTCCCCCGACGAACCCGAGGGCATATAGACCGACATCAAAGAAAAATCCTTGAAATCCAGCCTCAAAACCCTTCCTTCGTTGTCAATCCAGGATTCCCCGACGCCATGAACTACCGCAAGGGGTTCCTGCCGTGACAAGACGGCAACGCCGCTGTACCCGGGCTTAACGGCGGATTCGGTATGTACAAAATATCCCGCGTCTTGAAGTGGTGACCAATCAAATTGATGCTCAAAGGCCTTGGTTTCTTGAAGTGCTATAAGGTCTGCGTTCTGCTCCAACAACCAAGAGCTAAGGCCCTTGGTTTCGGCGGCCCGAATGCCGTTTACGTTGTACGATATGCTTTTCATTTATTTGACTAGCCCCGCTTTCAGGATGCGAACGTCTTCGCTAGGACGATCCCCGCCCCCCGTAGGAGTCGTGGCTATACGATCCAAAACGTCAAAGCCCCCCACCAATTGTCCAAAGACCGTATAGCCTCCATCCAAATGAGGGGTACCGCCTTCTTCCCGGTACGATTTTTTCTGTGCATCGCTGTATTTGCGGCCGGTTCTGGATTCCATAGCGGCCAAATCTGCGTCTCTCCATACTCTACCCTGAACAATATAAAATTGACTACCGCTGGATTCCTTTTTGGGGTTCATCCCGTCCCCTAAACGAGCGGCAGCCAAGGCCCCCTTGCGATGAATAAGGCTATCCACAAATTCGGCAGGAACTGTATAACCAGGCCCTCCGTTGCCCAGCATAGCGCCCTTCATGGCGTTTTTGGATTCCGGGTCGCCGCCCTGGATCATAAAATCTTTGATCACCCGATGAAAAAGAAGGCCGTCGTAATAGCCCTCCTTAACCAATTTCAGGAAATTATCCCGATGAAGGGGGGTGCTGTTGTAAAGTTTAAGAACCAGTCTTCCATAATTGGTTTCCAAATAGACCTTCGTTTCCACGGGCCCAAGGTCCATAGCTTCAGAGTTGATGGTCGACATAGCGGTTAAGTTCAAAAGAATAATGAAGAAATATTTGCACAATGTTTTCATGCGATAAAATTAAAGTCTGTATCCGCTTCTTTAAAATACTCCACAGCGCAAGCTCGCAAGACCGCTTCCTGTTCAGCTAAACTCATCCCCTGAGGGCTTCGCAAAACCTTGTAATGCGGCCAGCCTTGGTCATCACGCCCAGCAAATTCATAAAATTCCGCAAAAGACAAAAGCTCGCATACAGCGATATGCAAAAGGTCTTGTTTCTGCTCTTTGCTAAATTCCTGCGGGCCCAAACCAAGCACATTCAATCCCACCAGGAACAAAACCCCGTTCATATCGGGGCGCTTGGCAAATTTTCTTTCCAAATACTCAAGAAGGGCTTGCCATTCTCGGGCTTGTTCATTAAGCGAGGCCTGAATATTACGTCGTTGTGCATGGATATCCAAACGCAACGGCTCTATTGGGGGTTCGTCTTTGCCTTCCATGCCCATTAATTTAAACAGAAATCATCCGCGTCCTTAAGGAAAGGATAGGTCCTACGGAATTTATTCAGGAAATGCAAATCGGGCTCAAAATACAGATAACCCTCTGTGTCGTCCATTTCCTCCAAAACTAAACCATCAGGACCAACTACCAAAGAACCACCACCGTACGGCGTTTGGGTACCATCAATACCTACACGATTAACCCCAAGAACATAGCATTGATTTTCGATAGCTCTGGCAATTAATAGGGCTCTCCAAGCGGTGGCCCTTGCCACAGGCCAATTCGCTACACAAACCAAAACGTCGTAATCGCCCCTGTTCCGCAACCAAACCGGGAAACGCAAATCGTAACAAATACTCAAACTCATGCGCCAACCACCTTTGTCTACAATTACACGCTCTTTGCCCGGGGTGTACATGTTATTCTCCCCAGCGATACCAAAGAGATGGCGCTTATTATAATGTGGGCGCTCCGTTTGCGTAGCCTCGTTTCCTTCCTCGATTATAAAGAGACGATTAAATAGAAATTCTCCATTCCAATACGGTATGGATCCCATCACGCTGACCAGATTTTCTTGGGAAAATTTACGCATCCATCCGAGGGTATAATCCTGATTTTCAATTAATTGGTTTCTATCGGATAAGAGTGATTCTTCGGTGATAAACCCCGTGCTGAACATTTCCGGTAAAACCAAAATATCCCCTTTCCTCCAGGAGCCCTTCAATGAAAGTAATCCTTCTTCAAGGTTCTGTATTGAAGCAACAGGATTACCCCATTGGGCCGTGTTTTGATAAAGAATAAAGCGCATAACTTACTAAGATTGAAGACCCAATGCGTTATATAAATTCTGAAAGGCGAGCCTTATTTTTTCCTTACTCTTGGCGAAACAAAGCCTCATTAAGCGGTGATTCCATCCGCTGTTCGTATCCACAAAAGGGGTAAAAGGTATGGCAGCAAATCCTGCCTTTTGACACCAAATCTCAGCTTGTTCTAAATCTGAATTTCCTTGAACAAGGTGCCCACCTTGGTTGGCCCAATGGCTATAATCAATCCATTGAAAATAAGTGCTTTGTACAGGAATTGCTTGAAAAGGACCCTTGCGAATCCAATCCATCATACAATCTCTTTGTTCCAAGTAAAAGGAAGAAATTTCATGCCGCGATTGATCCGTTGCAAGAAAATCAGCAAAAGCTTTTTGCAACAAAGAATTAACACAAAAAACATTAAATTCGTGAGCCTTCCTAAATTTCTGCATCCATGTTGGAGAGCCAGCCACAAAACCCAATTTCCAACCCGTGCAGTGGTAAGTTTTACCAAACGAATGAACCACTAAAATTCTTTCTCTAAAAGAACTCATTTTCAAAAAACTACGAAAAGAACCTTCAAAAACGATATGCGCATAAACCTCGTCCCCCAATAAGTGAAGTTGACTATGTTTTTCCATCAAAGTCTCCAAATGATGGTGATCTGAAGCATTCATTAAATACCCGCTAGGGTTATGCGGATTATTCAGTATAAAAAGTTTAGTTGATTTGGTAATCGAATCAGAAATTCGCTGCCAATCCATCGAAAAACCCTTATCAACATCATAAAGCATCGAAATTCGACGCAGCTTGGCCCCAGTTGATAGGATAACCGGTGTGTAAGAATCATACGATGGATCTACCAAGATCACCTCATCCCCAACACCGACCAAAGACCGTATAGCGTCCGCTAAACCTTGAGTAGCACCCGCAGTAATGGTTATCTCAGAAATGGGATCCACTGAAATGGAAACATCCTGGGCAAGCATCCTGGAAATTTGATCACGCAAAACCAAATAACCTGAAGAAGGAAAATATTGAAAAGCAGAGTCTTCCAAAGAACGATGCACAGCATCAATTAAACCCTGCGGTGGATCATGATCCGGAAAACCCTGACCAAGATTTACTGCGTTGTGCAACAAAGCAAGTTCATTCATATGCGAAAAAATGCTTTGCTTCAGGGCCATCATGCTAGGATAAAGAGAAAACCAAAGGTAGGCTTAAGACGCGAAGGGAATCAAGAAGAGCTTTGAACAAGCCTTTTAAAAATTTAATTATTTATTTTTTTTTTTATTTGTTAGCGCTGTGGAAAGGTGGAAAAAAACTTACCACACATTTATCCACCAGTTTCTCCACCATATTTTGAATAGAATCCTCTTATATGAGGTCTATATTAAGGTCTATAAATTCTATGTGGAAAAGTGTATAAGAAACAGTACAATTATAACTTTTCAATTTTAGCAAATAGCTGTGCAAAAATCCATGGGATTTATTTTTGACTTTTGAAATGTAAACTTTCTTTACCCAAGAAAGGGCTGCTTATCCACACCAGAAAGGGTGTTTTGAACAACTTATCCATATCGCTTCAGGCAGTAAATAGCGAACGGAAAGCCCTGACAGAATTCTTTCGCGGATATAGGTCGATGAAATGTCAATTTTGGGTGCTTCCAATAAACGGAAAGGAAATTCTACTTGTTGATGTGGGGAATTCGTATGGTGACGCGGATATACCCACAAGGGAACGAGAGAGAGAATTTCCTGGTAACGATGCCAACCATGAAATCCAGCTAACTGATCTTCGCCAAGCAGCAAAACAAAATCGCGTTCCGGATAAGATTCCTTCAGCACTTCAAGGGTGTGGATGGTATACGAGGGTAAAGAGAGCTCTTTTTCGATGCTGCTCACTCGAAGCTTTGGATTGTCTTTAATGGCTTCTTGGGCCCATTGAACACGGGTTTCGAAATCCATTAACTTTTCGTTCGACTTAAAAGGATTTTGTGGGCTTACGACCAACCAAACCTCCTTCATATCCTCCAAAGAAGCAAAAGTCTCCGCCAAGATCAAATGCCCTTGATGAACAGGATTGAAAGAACCCAAAAAAAGACCCGTATATCTCATAGAAAAATAACAACTAAAAATTAGGGAAGGTAACCGTTGTTCGCTATAATCAGCAGTAGTTCTTCCGAAGCCTTTTCCAAAACATCATTAATTAAAAGGACATCAAATTCAGGGGCGCTTTGAATTTCCAAGGCCGCTTTAGCAAGGCGGGTTTGAATTTTGGAATCGCTGTCTGTACCCCTCTTATAAAGCCGCTCCTCCAAAACAGCTAAAGAGGAAACCCCCACAAAAATCGCTAAGGTTTGCGAAGGAAATTTTTCCTTGAATTCTAAGCCGCCTTGAACATCCAAATCCAATACAAGCACGGTATTGGACGCCATGCACTCAAGAACCGTCTGCTTGGGGGTTCCGTAAAAGTGGTTAGGGTAAACCTCTTCCCACTCCACAAAAAAATCTTTTTGGATCAAATTGCGGAACTCTTCCGCTTTCACAAAATGATAATCAACGCCATCCACTTCTTGCCCCCGAAGGGGTCTGCTGGTATAAGAAACCGAAAACCTGAACGAAGGAAAGCGCTTCAACAAATAGCGAACCAAAGTGGTTTTGCCGGCTCCACTGGGCGCAGAAAAAACAAAAAAAATCTTTTTCACAAAAATTACAAAAGATTAAGCGATTGTTCTTTAACTTTTTCAAGGACCTCTTTGGATAACACAACAAGCCTCTGAATTTCAAAATCCGAAACCTTGGACCCTATAGTATTCAATTCCCTGCCAATTTCTTGGGCGACAAAACTAAGCTTTCTTCCCTGTTCTCCAGGGCTACCCAGAATTTCCAGCGCAAAGGACAGGTGTTGCTTTAAACGAACCAATTCTTCGGCAATATCTTTCTTTTCGAGATAATAAAGCAATTCTTGCTCCAAACGAAGGGGGTCAGGACGAAGGGCGGGAACCCTTTCACGTTCAGGATGATCGTTCCAATCCGCCCAAAATTCTTCTATTTTCTTGCGGATTAACGGCTCTTTGGCCGAGTCAATTTGTTGGATAGCCTCGGTGCTTGAACGTATTTCTTCGAGGTATTGAAGCAGGGCTTCAGCGATAGCTTTACCCTCCGCAAGACGGTGTTCGAGACAATCTTGAATAGCTGCTTCCAGGGCGGTTAGGTAGGCTCTAGTGGCTTCTTCGTTGTTAACGGGCGAATCGAAGGCGTTCACCGCAGCTACTGCGGTATTTTCTGCGGAGGGCTTATGAAAAATCATGGGATGAGCGGCAATCAGACGACCCCAAAACGCCCCATCAACCCAAGAGTCTGGGCCGCCGGCTTTTTCGGTTGCGGACCAATCGCGCCATTGTTGAATCAGCGCATTCAACACCGCGGTGTTGATTATTAATGGGGGTTTTTCCTCAGGATGATTGATTGTCGGAGAATGGGAAGTAGCCCTGGGTGCCGCCCAAACTTGTAGAGAGATTTTGCCTCTTAGCAAACGCTGTTGCAGGACCTTGTAAGCGACATTGTCCAGAACAGCCCAAGGCTCGGTGGTCTTGATTTGAAGGTCCAACGATTTTCCGTTCAAGGACTTGATTTCTATACGGTATTCAGTCTGCCCCCACTCAAAAGTGGAACGCCCAAAACCGGTCATGGATACGCTGCTCATTCCTTGCCAAAATAGGGGCGAACGGCCTCGATTACATCATGCATTGGATAACCCCTGCTTAAGAGAAATCGAGACAAACGGGCGCAGCGTTTGTTAACGGGCAGGTTGTCGGGCATTTGCTTCCATTTGCTGGCCGATAGCGCCGCAAGACCGTCGTTGTTGGGGTTCAGCTCCATCCATACCCTATGCGCTGTGGGCAGGGCGTGGTCCAGTTTCCACCGTTTAAGGTGCTGGCGGATTTTGATCCAACCCCATAGCGCATGGAGGGCTTTGTCTCGGCAATAAATAGCCGCAAAACGATCGTCGTCCACAAAACGATCCCGAACGAGCCTGTTTAAAATTTCCAATTGTTCGTTTTCGCTAAGCGTGGTTTTTTCTAAGCGAAGCATCATTTGTCCAGAACAACATTCGCGGCGCGAGCAATACCGCATCAACCGCGCAAGCACGGTTTGAGGTTTATCGGGCTTAGGCCCAAGGGGTTTGTGGTTTTCTTCGTTCAAGAGACCCCCTTCGTTCAAGGGACTTCAAATTTCGGTATTTTTGCGCGTACCATGAATAAAGGGGCGGAATTGATATGGACTTTGGGGCGGGTCGCCGCTGTTTGCCCCAATTCCATATGGCTGAGCAAGGAAGCGAGTCAAAATATCCCCATCGAGGAGTGGGTTTACGATACTAGGCGCTGTGCATCACCGGGAAAAGCGGTCTTTTTCGCCCTGAGTGGGCAGGGTCCCAATGCCCGTAACGGCCATCAATACCTTGAACAAGCCTATACCATGGGTATTCGCAATTTTGTGGTGGATCAGGAGCAAACGCTGGAGACGATCAAGCTGGCGGGGGCAAGCGTGCTTGTTGTGCCCAAGGTGTTAACGGCATTGCAAGACATTGCCGCAGAGCATCGTAGGCAATGGGGGCGCCCCCTATGGGCCATCACGGGTTCTAACGGCAAAACGCAGGTCAAGGAATGGCTGACAGACCTCGTTGCGGATTGGGTAATTCCTGGCAAAGCGCCGGGCAGCTTCAATTCCCAATTAGGCGTTCCTCTGTCTGTTTTGGGCCTGCAAGAGCGTCATCCCTGGGCTGTTATGGAAGCCGGAATTTCCAAACCAGGGGAAATGGAGAACATCGCTCAGATTCTTAAGCCTGATTTGGGGCTGCTGGTTCACTTTGGCGCGGCACACAGCGAAGGCTTTGAGGATGAAGCGCAGAAACTTCGCGAAAAATTAAAGCTCTTTGTTCATTCCCAGACCCTTGTTGCAAGGCTTGACGTCGTCCTTAGATTTCCAGAGGTTTGGCGGGAACACATCGAAAAAAACAAATCGACTAGATTTGTTTTTTGGGAATTTCAAGACACGGAAAACCTAAGGGAAAATTGGATTGCCTGGAAAGAGGGGGTGTTGGCTAAGAATCTTGATTCCCAACGAATGATGTTATGGGTTGCAGGAACAGAACAAGCTCGACCCCAGTATATAATTTTGAGCTTATTCGATGGAGACCAAGCAGAGACCATCGAATTTGAATCCCCAAATACGCACCGCGCGGTTTTGGAAAACATGACGGGCGCCGCTTTATTGCTTTGGGCTGGCGGAGAATGGCGCCCCGAAATCGGGCCACGATTTGCCTCCTTGCGACCATTGCCTATGCGTCTAGAAATAAGGGAATTACCAGGATCCTCTCGACTTATCAACGACAGTTACAGCCTGGAAAAAGATTCCCTTAAATTGGCCCTGGAAGAGTGGTCCTCACGCCGTGGGGGCAATCAAGGCGTTGTTGTGTTGTCCGAGCCCGATATGGCAAGAGCCAACCCGCGCATTGACCCAATTCACACCCTCATGGAATTAAGGGATCTTTTGATTTCCTTTGGGTGGGATACCTTGATTCTTGTGGGTAAATTATGGGACGCTATCCAATTTTCCGAAACCGAATCCACAAGGGTATTTCGTTATGAATCCACCGAAGCCCTGTTGCAGCGTTGGCCTTTGAACGATTTACGTCGTCTAACGGTCTTGGTGAAAGGAGCCCGAAAATTTGCTTTTGAGCGTATAGGACAGCGTCTCTTGGTTTTGGGTTATCAAACCGTTTTGGAGATTGATTTGGAAGCCGCCAAACATAATTTTCGTCTCTTCAAAAGTTCGCTTCAACCCGGTGTCCGCGTGATGGTCATGGTCAAGGCAAGGGCTTACGGAAGTGGAAGCATCGAAATTGCAAGGGCCATGGAAGAGGCGGGGGCTGATTACCTCGCTGTGGCTTATGCGGGAGAAGGCCTAGAGCTGCGTAACGAAGGCATCCGCTTGCCCATCATGGTGATGAACAGCGGTAATATTCATCCGGACGCTTTGCTCAAGGCCAATTTGGAGCCGGATTTATACGATTGTTTGGAAATCCAAAACTGGATAGCCCTTGGGCGTGAGCGGTCCGGCGTGACTGGCGAACCCATCGGCGTTCATTTACAATTGGATACGGGTATGCGGCGATTGGGCATTTCGCTTTCTGAGCACAACAAGGCCTTGGAATTGCTCCAAACTGCCGGCGGTGGATTGCGCGTTCGCAGCATTTACACCCACCTTACTTCGGCCGAAGACGCAAGCCAAGACGCGTACAGTCAGCGGCAATGGTTGGAATTACAATTCTTTGCCGATAGGTTCCAAAAACAAATCGGTTACAGGCCTTTGATTCACGCTTTGAATACGGCAGGGATTCTTCGTTTTCCGGATTTTCAAGGCGACATGGTTAGGTTGGGGCTTGGACTGTATGGGCTTGAGCCCACAGGTAATCTACAGGCGCAGCTTAAGCCCCTGACCAAATTCAAAACCATGATTTCTCAAATCCATTGGCTGCGCCAAGGCGATCGTATTGGCTACGGCAACGAGGGCTGCATGCCCCAAGATGGCCAAGTTGGTGTTCTGCCCGTAGGTTATGCGGATGGTTTGCGAAGAGCCTTGGGCTTGGGCAAAATCACCATGCAATGCAAAGGCAGGCCCGTTCCAACCATTGGCCGAATTAGCATGGATTTTTGTTTGGTGTATTTGGGGGATATGGACGTTGAAATTGGGGATGAGGTTTGTCTTTTTGGGGAGCCCGGCACCATCGAGGAATGGGCCAAAACCTGCGATACCATCCCGTATGAAATTTTAACCTCCATTTCGGATCGCGTTCAGAGGGTTTATACCCGAGGCTGAATCCCCAAAAGACCTTAAATTTGAGCGAGACCATGTACCATTTCTGTTCGACTTTTTTTATTGGGCGCGCAAGCCGATGGGCATTTCCAAAAATCGCCTTGCTTTTCATCTTGCTTTTCATAACAAGTTGTGCATCTGTTCGTAAGCGGGGCTGCAATTGTCCTCAAATCGGCGAGAATTTTCAAGACAAGCCCAACCAAACGGATCAATTTCATGGGTGATCTACCGGGGCGCTCCAATGCTGAGGGCTATTTGAATACCGCGCCAATGGGCAAGCCGCTGAGGGTTATCCGGCTCATTGAGGGAGACCTATCGCTAAAGCTTATGGAAATGGGCTGCCTTCCTGGGCAATGGGTGGAAATCGTCCATCGGGCCTCCGGTGGTCACGCTCTTGCTTTGCAGGTTGCGGACTATGTCTTGGCGCTAAGGGCCGAAGAGGCCAGGGCGGTCATGGTTCGATGGGGAGAATCCCCCGTGGCGGACATGGATTTTTTTGCAATAACATCAACGCAAGGATGATGCGGCGTAGAATCTACGTTGCAGGAAATCCCAATTCCGGCAAAAGCACCCTGTTCAATGCCCTTTCGGGTTTGCACCAAAAAACAGCGAATTTTCCGGGCGTTACCGTAGAGAGCCTTCAATCCACCTTGGATTTGGGCAACGGCGTTATGGCTGATTTGGTGGACCTTCCCGGGACCTACAGCTTGTATCCGCAATCCGAAGACGAAAAGGTCGCCTGCCGTGAGCTGATCCAAGCCTCCTTGGAACCGCAAACACCTACCCTGATTTTGTTGGTGCTCGATGCCTCGAACCTGTTTCGAAGCATGCTCTTGATCAGTCAAATCCGCGATCTCAATCTGCCCATGTTGGTGGTATTGAACAAGGCCGATCGCGTAAGCAGCCCAAGCCTTAAGGGCGTAATCCAGTGGTTTTCCGATGAACTTGGTTTGGTTGCCGTGGCTGCCGATGCCCGCAAGGGTAGAGGATTGCCGGAAATTCAACGGGCAATCCGTAAGCCATTGGAGGCCTATACAGTTGGCCAACGAGGCGCTGGACCGTCTCCTGCCGATCAGTGGATGCAGCTGTACGATTCCCCCGGAGCCTCATCGCCCCCTGCTCGTCAAGAAGAAATTCGTCGGCAACATTCCAAGGAAACCGTGGAGCGCTACAGCCTCATTGCGGCTCAGCTTAAATCCTGTCCGGTTCACGAAACCAAAGCCAAACCCGCCTTACCGAATTCGATGGATAAGGTTCTGTTGCACCCCTTCTGGGGCTATGTGGTTTTTGTGGCGGTGATGTCCCTGATGTTTCAGGCCCTGTTTGCATGGGCCTCTTACCCCATGGACGGGATCGAAAGTATGATGTTATGGGCCGCAGATTACACCCAGCAGGCCCTGCAATCGCAATACCCCGGATGGTCAAGGTTTTTGGTGCAAGGTTTGATACCGGGGATTAGCGGCGTTTTGGTTTTTGTGCCGCAGATCTTTCTCTTGTTTTTCTTTCTGGTGGTGCTTGAAGAAAGCGGTTACATGTCGAGGGTCAGCTACTTGATGGATCATGGCTTGAAATCGATTGGCCTTAACGGGAAGTCAATCGTGCCGATGATAGGGGGCTTTGCCTGCGCTGTGCCTTCGATAACGGCGACTCGTAACATTGTGTCTTGGAAGGAAAGAATGGCCACCATTATGGTGTTGCCACTCATGAGCTGCAGCGCTAGGCTTCCGGTCTATGCGCTGCTGATCCAGTTCGCCGTGCCGGGCGGCTATTGGTTAGGTATTTTTAGTCTTCAAGGTCTAACCATGATGGGGCTGTACCTTTTGGGCGTCGTGGCGGCCATAGGCTCTGCGTTGGCGATGAAGTATTGGATCAAGCCCAAAGGCCCGTCCTATTTTATGCTTGAAATTGCCCCCTATCAATGGCCGGTTTCCCGCAATTTATGGCAGGTGCCCGTAAGGTATTGTGTTAATTTTGTGCAAGGCGCCGGTAAGGTGATTGTTTTGGTTTCGGTGTTGTTGTGGGCATTGTCTTCATTCGGCCCAAGAAACAACTTGATGGCCACCCTCCGAGGCCAAGAAGAAGCCCCGCCGCTGGAACAAAGCTATGCCGGCGTCTTGGGAAGAGCCCTGGAGCCTGTGGTGAAGCCTTTGGGCTTTGATTGGAAAATAGGAATTGCTCTTGTGACTTCCTTTGCGGCAAGGGAGGTATTTGTGGGCACCATGGCCACCATTTACGGGCTCGAAGGAGATCCCGATGATCCCCAAACCGGAAAGAAGCTGAAAGAAAGGATGGGGGCTGACCTCAAGGCCGGTACCCATCAACCCATGTTTGATTCTGCAACGGTCTGGTCCTTGTTAATTTTTTATGCCTTTGCTTTGCAATGTATGAGTACCATTGCCGCGACGCGCATGGAAACCAAATCCTGGAAATGGCCGATGCTTCAACTTGCTTACCTTAGTTTACTGGCTTATGCGGGTTCATTTTTGGTCTACCGCCTTTGTTTATTGATTTGACCCGCGTACCCAATTATCAAAACAGGGCCCTTCTAGCCCCCCTCATTCAGCAGCTTAAGCCGTACATGAGCGAGGAGGCCGCTGTGTGGGTTGCACAGCTATTGATTGTTCATGGGGTTGAATTGCTAATCACTCAAGAACGAAGTTCTAAATTTGCGGATTACCGTCCACCGTGGAAAGGAAGGGGCCACGTCATAACGCTGAATTACAACCTTAGGCCCCTGAGCTTTCTGCTCATCTTTCTTCATGAATACGCACATTTGTTGAATTGGGTGGATTACGGCCCCCGAGTTGCAATTCATGGAGCCGAATGGGCCAAAGCGTATGCAAGCCTGGTTAACGGGGCCATCCAACGTGGATTTTTTCCGAAGGCCATGCACGGGCCGCTTCGAAAAGCCATGCGAAACCCTCAGGCTTCGGGCTGTGCACAAGCGGAAATGATGGAATGGCTTCGGAAATACGAAGGACAAGAAGAGGGCTGGTACCCGCTGGAGCAATTGAAAGAGGGCACGCGTTTCCGTACCAAAGCTGGTATGACCTTTCTCAGGGGCCCCAAAGGCCGCACTCGATACCGCTGCCTTCGCCTGCCCGGGCGAGAGACGTACCTTATTCATCAAAGCCTGATGGTCATGCCGTTGCAGGGATGACCGATGCGCATGCTCGCGATTCTACTTGCTCTCCAAATCCAGCCTTTGTTCTGCCGCGATGGCACGAATTCTACCCGAAGGGTGTTGCGATAATTTTTCGTAAAGGATTATCCCCCGGCCTTTTTGGTCCAGCCTCATCACGGCTTTGTTATAGGCTTTGAGCCACATCGCGTATTGGCGCTGGGAACGAGCGTCTCTTAATTGTAACAACGATTTTTCGATAAACGAGAGGTCTTGGCTTTCCCCGTGCTGGGCATAAAAATCCAATAAAGCACCGACCATGGTGGGCTCGCTTTCGAGGCTTCGCGCTGTGGCGAGAGCTTTAGCCGCTTGGTCTTTGACCAAACCCTTCAAGCCAGCCGCTGCAACGAGCAACGATGAATCCTTGCTCAGTACCTGCTCCAACCACCCTGCTTCCAAGGCTTTGCCAGAGTCCGAGGTTTCAAGGATTTTGATCAGCGCCTTTTGGCGAACGGAGGATCGAGTATCGGATTCCACAGTTTTACCGAGCAACTTATAAAGCAGAGGATCTTGCTTCAGCACGTGAACGGGAATGGATTCTGCCGCCAAGGATCGGATAACCGGAGAAGGGTCCTGCAAGGCGCGTGTAACAATGTTTTGGTATTCCATAGCCTCGGTGACCTTGGCGGGGTCGTTCCAAGCCCCAAAGAATAGTGGATTGCGAAGAAGTTGCTCAAGCGCCCTTTTGCGATCGTAGTAAAAAAGCCCCCCCTTGAATTGCAAAACAAATTCTTCAAAAGTTCGTTGATCGTCGTATTCGCACAGGAGAATTCTCCCCAAATCATGCCCCGTCCATACCGGCAGGGGCAAATCAAAACGAAATTCTTGTTCTTGCTTGTCGAGGACGATTCGCCGGGAAGTGGATGAATCGTAAAAGTAAAATTCAAGCTGAATCGGCAAGGAAAAGAGCTTGCCCGGAATTGCGCTGTGTTTCTGGGCAATATTGAAAACACATTGTTTAGCGTCTTGGTCATAACGGTATTTTATCGAAAGCACAGGGTGCCCCTTGGACAAGAACCACTGGTTGAAGAAAACCTGCAAATCCCTTCCGGTGACCTCTTCGCAAACGATACGAAAATCATGAATTTCTGCTGCTTTGAAGCGATGCTTGGTGAGGTACAAGCGAAGGGACTCGAAGAAGGCCTTGTCGCCAATCTCGTTTCGTAACATATGAAGAACTCTCGCTCCTTTGGCATAGCTGTGCCGATCAAACATGTCCTCGTTGTCTTCGTAATAATACCGGATAAGATCCACTTGTTTGCGGCGGGATTCTGCCAAATAATCACGCAGGTTGCCCTCCAAGGCCGCGTCGGCCTCTTCTCGACCGTAGGCGTGTTCGTACCACAGCGGCGTCCCGTACGTAGCAAAGGATTCGTTGAGGCTAAGGTTGCTCCAACTCTCGCAGGTGACCAGATCGCCAAACCAATGATGGAACATTTCGTGGGCCACCGTGCCTTCTGCGGACCCATCGACCAATTCCCTGGCGCTTCGTTGGGCCCATTGACCAAACACGACAGCCCCGGTATTTTCCATCGCCCCGGACACGAAATCCCTCACGGCAATTTGATGGTAGCTCGACCAAGGATAATCCACCCCAAGAACTTTGGAGTAATAGTCAAGCATATCGGGAGTCCTGTGGAATATTCGAGCCGCCAAGGGCGCATATTGAGGCTCTACATAATAGTGCACCGGAATATTTCTCCACGTATCCTTGGTCACTGAGAATTTGCCCGCCGCAATCATGGCCAGGTAGGGCGCGTGCAGTAGGTTATGCGACCAGGTGTCCGTTCGGGTTCCGTCCTCATGCCGAGTGGAGCCCACCATGATTCCGTTGGAAAGGGTCACCATGGCCGTATCCACCCGAATCGAAATTTGCTGGGTCATTTTCTGGTTAGGGGCGTCGATGGTGGGGAACCAACAAGAATTATGATCCGTTTCGCCCTGCGTCCAAACTTGAAGGGGCTTATCGGGGTAAACCGAATCTGGACGGATGAAGTACAGGCCCTTTTCGCCTTGGATTGCCGCCGATCCCGCCCCCGCATTCAAGGAGTCCGGAGAGGCGAGGTAGTCCATGTGAATCTCCAGAGCGGTTCCGCCCGCCAGGGTTTTGGGCAATTTGGCCGAAACCACCTTGCGGTTGTAGCGGTAGGCTAGTTCAATCCAGCGGTTTGAATCCGCATCGAGGGTACGCATGGCCAACCGACGGATGGTAAATCCTTGGGCATCCAAGTCAACGCTTTGAACGGGATAAAATCCAACTTGCATGCGGATCCATGCTTTGCCTTCCAATTGGGCGGTCTCGAAGAGGGGTTTGAGATCAAGCTTGGTGTGAACCAAGCGGAAATCCAGGGGCCTGGATGCCCGGTACCATTGAGTCCATGCGGGGGTTGTATCGTTTTGGATAGCGCTTAAGGTGGCCACGTTTTCAGAAAATGGGCTTGCCCCCGTAGGCTTGGCCGTCGGAATGGACCTGTGGGTGCAGGCTGTTACGACCATGGCCGCAATGCAGAATAACAAGTTGGTTCTCATCGGGAAATTGTAGTTTTTGGGCTTATTTTCGCAAACTTATGCAGAATTTAGCCATGAAAGCAGGGGAGGGTGATTTGGCGCCCTATCAAATTCTTTGGGACGGCGTGGAGGTTCAGCTTTCTGTGGATTCGGCAGGTCGCATTTTTATCCAAGGTCGAAGTCAGGGTATTGATGTTGACACATCACCGGGCGCGGGCCAAACCCTTCATTTGTTGATTAATGGGCGATCTATACGTTTAGAGCACCTGCAACGAACGGAGGAAGGTGATCTTCCTTTGAGGATTAACAGCATTCGTTACCGCTTACCCATCAAGAACAAGCGAGAATTGTTGCTCGCCAGCATTCAAGGCGCCGGAACCAAGGACCGCAAGCAAGCAGCCCTCAAGGCCCCAATGCCTGGCCTTGTTTTGCGGGTTTTGGTCACTGAAGGCCAGGTACTGCAGGCGGGTGATCCAATTTTGGTGCTGGAGTCCATGAAAATGGAGAACGTACTGCGCGCACAATCTGAAGGCCAGGTTATTTCTCTCGTTATTCAACCCGGAGAGGCGGTAGAGAAGGGACAAACCCTTGTAAACTTTTCTTGAAATGTGGAAATCGTGTGGATTTTCAAAATGAAACACCTATATTTGGTCTGATAAACCCTATATCATGAGGAAAACCATTTATTCTGCGCTCTTTTTTGCGGTTTTATCTGTTCAGGCTTTAGCTCAATCGGCTATTTTGTCGAGCGGAGGAGATGTGGCCATTGCGGGTTACGGCTCCATGAGCTTCAGCAATGCCCAGCTTTCGGTGGAACAAACCAGCGTTTCTGTAGGTCGAGTTTCTTACGGTGTGCAAATCCCCGTGGAAATCTATGGTGCGCGTTTGGCGGGTCTGTTGCGTTATGCCAATACTGCCGGAACCCCAATGACCAACACCCGCATTAACCTCATTGCCAACGGGCAATTGGTGGACACCGCAAGAACCGATGCCAGTGGGGCCTATTTGTTCAGCGGCATCCCACAAGGAACCTATCAAATGACGGCAACCACCAACAAGCCTTGGGGTGGCTTGGGCGCCGTAAACTCCAGTGATGCCCTCATCATGAAGAGGCATTTTAACGTGATGACCACCCTGACAGGAATTAATTTTCTGGCCGGCGACGTCAATGGAACCAATATTATCAACGGAACAGACGCCTTGTTGGTGCACCGTCGCTACGTAGGCTCGGATAACAGTTTTCCATTGGGAGATTGGGCCTATGATTTGCCAAGCAGTAAACAAATCAATAGCGGCCAAGAATTGCAGGAAAGCAATCTTGCCTTGGTTTATGGGGATGTAAACGGAACCTATACCCCGGATATTAATCTACGCCAACAATGGATCAACCTCGATCCTAACGGAACGCTCCAGGCCTCTAACGGCATAATCGAATGGCCCGTGTATGCACAGGGTTCTTATGATTTAGGTGCTGTGAGTCTTGATTTAGAAATCCCTGAAGGGCTTAGTGTTCAAGGAATACGGATGGGGGGTGAGACTTCCAACGCCGACTTAATTTACAAACAAGAAGGCCGTGAACTGCGTATGGGGTGGTATTCTCTTGAGCCATTCCGGGTCCGTAACGGTGAGCCTTTGTTGTTTCTTCAATTATCAGGAAATGGTGAAGGAGAATTATCCATGGGCAAGTACAGCGAATTGGCCGATGCTTGGGCTGTATCGTACGGGGACTTTATGCTATCTGCGCCAAGGTTGCAGAATCGTAACAATCCTTCATCATGGCAAGCGGTGGTTTATCCTAATCCAACCAACGCAAACACCACCTTATCGGTACGCCTTCCTTCCTCCGGGGATTTGTCTGTAACCGTTACCGATTTGAGCGGCCGGGTTGTGAATCAAGCCACCTACTTCTTTACCTCAAACGGCAACCAAGAAATCAACCTAGAGAGTGGCGCATGGGCAGAGGGACAATATCACGTTGCTCTCAATTTTGTCAGCGCAACCCAAGAGTTCTCCACTCGTCTCAAATTCAACAAAATCAAATAAAATTATCAATCCATAAACCAACCAACACCCCTTAAAATCCAAACTCATGAAAAAAGGCTTACAAATCCTTGTCATGCAAATGTTGATGATGCTGATGGTGGCATCTCAAGTTTTTGCTCAGGTTCCTGAGCGCTTCACCCACCAAGCGGTGATGCGTGGCGCCAGCGGACAATTGCTATCCAACCAAAGCATTGGCGTTCAAGTATCCGTTTTATCGGGTTCTGCAAGCGGTTCTGCTGTTTATATGGAAAGGCATACTGCAACCACCAATGCCAACGGCTTGATGAGCATTGAGATCGGTGGAGGGGTAGCTCAGTTAGGCACTTTTGTTGGTATCAACTGGGGTAGCGCTGCCTTTTATCTGAAAGTTGAAGCCGATTTAGCGGGTGGTACCAACTACGGTATTTCCAGCACATCCCAATTGTTAAGCGTTCCATTCGCTTTGTATGCCAAAAACCCCGGTCCTGCTGGCCCTGCCGGTGCCCAAGGCCCCGCCGGTAACGACGGTGCCCCTGGTGCCCCTGGTGCTGCCGGTGCCCAAGGCCCCGCTGGCCCTGCTGGTGCCCAAGGCCCCGCTGGTAACGACGGTGCCCCTGGTGCTGCCGGTGCCCAAGGCCCTGCTGGCCCCGCCGGTGCCCAAGGCCCTGCTGGCCCTGCAGGTGGTGTAACTATTCCATCAGGAACTCCTAACGGTCCAGCATCTTTGTTTGTGTGCAACGGCACGCTTCAATTTACCCCATGTACGGCCACTTTAACCACTGCTGCTGTTTCTGGAATTACGGGCAGCACAGCCACATCGGGTGGTAACATTACCAACGATGGTGGTGCTTCGGTTAGCGCACGTGGTGTTGCTTACGGAACTTCAGCCAATCCTACAGTATCCGGAACGGTGACCAGCAACGGCACAGGAACGGGCGCTTTTACCTCCAGCATCACAGGACTAAGTGCTTCTACGGCCTATTTTGTTCGTGCTTATGCCACCAACAGCGCAGGTACAGCTTATGGTAACGAATTAACCTTCACCACAGCAGTACAACAAGTTGCCCCAACCGTGACCACCACCGCCATCAGCTCCATTACCTCATCTTCCGCAGTGAGCGGTGGTGATGTAACCAGCGATGGAAACGCTTCGGTTACCGCTCGTGGTGTTGCATACGGTACGGCCGCTAACCCAACAACCGCCAATACCACCGTTTCCGGTGGAGCGGGTACAGGAGCCTTTAGCAGTAACATTACTGGTCTTTCAGCAAGCACAACCTATAATGTTCGTGCCTATGCAACCAATTCAGTGGGTACCTCTTACGGTAGCAACCTGTCGTTTACAACTTCTGCGCCTCCTGCTACGCTTGCTTCGGTTTCTACCACTGTTGCCAGCTCAGTGACTTGTTCGACAGCAACATCGGGTGGTAACGTGACCAGCGATGGTGGAGCATCGGTAACAGCCCGCGGTGTGGCATATGGTACTGTGGCCAATCCAACTACGGCTAATTCTACGGTCAGTGCCGGAACAGGAACTGGATCTTTCACCAGCAACCTCACCGGCCTTAGCGCTAGCACAACGTACAATATGCGTGCTTTTGCAACCAACAGCGTTGGTACGGCCTATGGATCACAAGAATCCTTTAGCACTACAGCTTGCGGCTCACCCGGTATTACGGCATCATGCGTAGGCACTGGTACCAATGTTGTGACGACTATTCCTGTTTTGAGCAGCACCTGTAACGTGGGTGACACCATCGTAGTCCCTGTGACCGTAACAATGGGGTCAATTCCTACTGCGGCTATTTCACTGGCTATGGATTATGATAGTACGAAACTGCGTTGTATTTCGGCGGTGACCAGCCTCAACTCCGCTATTTCTGCTGGATTCCTAAGTAATTGCGGTTTGTTTTCGAACCAGACTCCCAACCCACCCTATACCAGCACTACAAGACGGCAATTCCGTGCGGCCTGGTTTAATCTTACTCCGGTCACAATCAACGGATTGTTGTTCAATGTAAGGTTTGTGGTTACCGCTCCCGGTAATACCGCCATCATCTGGGATACGGCTACTGCCGGTAACTGTGAATTCGCTGACGAGTTTGCTGATGTAATTCCAAACACACCATTCTGTAATGGAGGAATAAATTGCCCATAAGCCAGGGTTTATAGATTCTATGGCATTATTTAGAACCGCCTCCGAAAGGGGGCGGTTTTGTTTTAGAAGGGTTTTAGGGGCGGAAGGGCCGTTATTGTCGTGGTAAAATCGAATGGCGCAGGGGCAGTCAAAAGCTGTATATTTGCGGTAGAAATGGAGGGGGCGTAAGCCCCCTTTTCTTTTGTTTAAACTTTGAAACCAGCCACTAACGATTTATTCCAAACAGGAATGACACCCAAAGCGCAGCCTACAAGCAAAACAAGGGCTATAGACCGGATTCGGGATGCGGAAGAGATGACGCTGCCCCAGACCCCGGAATTATTAGCCGATTTAAAGCGCCAAGTGGCCGGGCATATCGAACTCGCCTTGGAGGGAACTGCGCAATTTGTGGTTGGGATACAGTGGTCTCCCGATTCTCGAAGGCTTTCGGTTAAGATGGACGGTGACCAGGGCGTCAATATTGATGCATGTGCATCCCTTAACCGCTCTCTTGGTAAACTGATTGATGAGCATGGTTGGCAGGGCCCTATAGTCTTGGAGGTTGGATCTCCGGGAGCCGAAACCCCGTTGCTTTTGAGCAGGCAGTATCCCCAGCATCTAGGCCGTCAATTGAAAATCACGCTGCTCAACGGCGCTGTGTTAATGGGTACCTTGATGGAGGCAGATGCCTCAAAATTGGTATTGAAAGGAAAAGATGGCTTAGAAAGCACGATGACCTTTCCTGAAATCAAAGAAGCCAACGTGGTTCTTATTTAAAAATTCTTATAGAAAAATTTATTAATCCATAGAGATTCCAAACCATATTCAAAAACAAAATTCAACAGCGCGCTATTCTCGCCCAATACCTTTAATTGATCCTTTGAAAACACTTTTATTTCCTTGTTATGGCTGTTAAAACCAAACCCCAACCCGTCAATCAAAATCAAGTTCTGATTACTTCTTTCTCTGAATTCAAAGAGTTTAGGAACATTGATCGTGCAACCATGATGAGAATTATGGAAGATGTATTCCGAAGCATGGTGAAACGCAAATTTGGAACAGACGAGAACTTTGATGTCATTTTGAATACCGAAAAGGGGGACCTTGAAATTTGGCGGAACAGAGAAATCGTTGATAATGATTCGGAAGAATTGGGAATGCCGGATAAGATTTCATTGGATGAAGCACGGTTGATAGAGCCTGACTTCGAGGTTGGTGAAGAGGTATCCGACGAGATAAAATTGGAAGATTTCGGTCGTCGTGCGGTACTTGCCGCAAGGCAGACCTTGGTACAGCGTATTTTGGAATTAGAGAAAGACAATATTTACAAGAAATACAAGGATAGGGTTGGGGATATCATCACAGGGGAGGTCTATCAAATTTGGAAAAAGGAAATATTGGTCTTGGATGATGAAGGCAATGAGCTGATTTTGCCCAAAACTGAACAAATACCGGCTGATTTTTACAAAAAAGGGGACGCCCTCAAGGCAGTAATTCTTCGCGTGGAAATGCAAAACATTACCCCACGGATTATTATTTCGCGGACCGATCCCGCTTTCTTGGCGAGATTAATGGAAATGGAGGTCCCGGAAATCTTTGACGGCTTGATTACCATCAAAAGTATTGTTAGGGAACCGGGCGAAAGGGCTAAGGTCGCGGTGGAAAGCTACGATGACCGAATTGATCCGGTTGGCGCCTGCGTGGGTATGAAAGGTTCCAGAATCCACGGCATCGTCAGGGAACTTCGTAACGAGAGCATCGATGTCATCAATTATACCAACAACCTCGAACTTTTTATCCAGCGGGCTATGAGTCCGGCCAGGGTGATGAGCTTGGAGATTTATAAAGAAAGCCTGAAGGTTAATGTGTTCCTCAAACCGGACCAAGTTTCCTTGGCCATTGGCAAAGGGGGACATAATATTCGGTTGGCCGCAAAGCTCACGGGCTATGAAATTGACGTGTTTCGGGATGTGCAAGAAGATGATTCCGATGTTGATTTGGATGAATTTTCAGACGAAATCGAGGGATGGGTTCTTGATGAACTCAAGGCCATGGGTTGCGATACCGCAAAGTCGGTCATCAAAATTGGGCTGGAAGAATTGGTAAGGCGCACAGAACTTGAAGAAGAAACAGCCGCCAAGGTTTTGGCAATCCTGAGAACTGAATTCGAATAAATCAAGCGCTCCCAGAACATTAAGCCCTATACCTTTTAACCAGACCCCAACAGAATGTCCGAAGGAACCGTCAGAGTCAAAAAAGCCGCAACAGAGTTCAACATCAGTGTTCAGCACTTGGTGGAGCATCTGGCATCCAAAGGATTTAGTGTCGAGTCGAATCCGAATGCCAAGATCACGGACGAAATGTACCAGGCGCTCCTGAGGGATTTTGGTCAGGACAAAAAGATCAAAGAACAAGCCGCCCAAATCCATATTGGTAAAGCTGGGAAAGAGGATTTGGTGCTTGACCAAAAATCCGTTAGCCAGTCGCCTAAATCAAGGGCTGAACAGAAGGAGGTTCTGATCAAAGGAATGGGAACCAAAACGGCTACCACCCCGTCCAAGGCCAAGAAGGCAGAAGCGGAACCCCCCAAGTCCCCCAAAACTGAAACCGTAGTTCCCGGGCCGGTAAAGAACACGGACCATATACCCACCTTAGAGCCCGTGGTCGAGGCCAAGGCAGAGTCGGTAACAGGGCTTAAAGTTGTGGGCAAAATTGACTTATCCTCAGAGGCGACCAAAGGTCCCAAAAAATCAAAGAAAAAAAGCGATTCGTCGGATGCGGAAGCAATAAAGCCAGCCCAGGAACTAGCCTCTGAAAATCAGCCACAAGGCAAGGGCGCTGAGCCAGTAGTAAAATCCAGGGGAGCCAAATCTACTACCGCTGCCCAAAAAGAAAATCCAACGGCAGAGACGCCACCTTCGCCCTCGGCAGAAGAGACCAAGTCGGAGGAATTGGTGCGCGCTGTGGCTGAACGTTTGCAAGGAACCACCATCTTAGGAAAAATAGATGTTAGTCAATTCCAAAAACGTAAGCCGGTTGCTTCTTCAGCGACGGACCAGGTGGGCAAAAGAAAACGGAAAAGGGTTGATGGCAGTACGCCAGAACCAGGAGCTGTGGCAGACCCCAACCAAAGACCCAGTGTCAGCGGTGTAGGGTCAGTTTCGGCAAGGCCGCCCCGAGGTCGCGTTGGTGATCAAGCGGGCCGTCGAGGACCTGCTGGTGCAGGTTCTGGCCCTAAAGCCGAACCTACTGAAAAGGAAATTCAAGATCAAATCAAGGCCACGTTGGCCCGCCTCCAAGGAGGGAAGGGAACAGGCAGCCGTGCTAAATTCAAAAAGCAGTTGCGTCGTCTTGAAGGCGAAGAAGCCGCGAACATGGGTTCGTCGCAGCAGACAAGCGATGGCAAGACCAAATTGCAACTTACAGAATTTATCACCACGGGGGAATTGGCAGGTTTGATGGATGTTGCTGTAGGGGAAGTCATTATGAAATGTTTCGCCTTGGGCATTGTGGTGACCATCAACCAGCGATTGGATGCAGAAACAATTGTTATTGTAGCAGATGAATTTGGCTTTGACGTTAGCTTCATTTCAGCGGCGGACGATGAGCCCATGCTGGAAGAGCCAAGCGATTCGAACAACATGAAGCCCAGAGCCCCGATTGTTACCATCATGGGTCACGTCGATCACGGTAAGACTTCGCTTTTGGATTATATCCGAAATGCTAACGTGATAGCCGGTGAGGCCGGGGGGATTACCCAGCATATCGGAGCATACGAAGTGGCCTTACCCGATGGTAAGCATATCACCTTCCTTGATACACCGGGTCACGAAGCCTTTACGGCCATGCGTGCTCGCGGTGCCAAGGTGACCGATATCGTCGTGATCGTCATCGCGGCAGATGACCAGGTCATGCCTCAAACCAAGGAGGCCATTAGTCACGCCCAGGCGGCCGGTGTTCCCATGATTTTTGCGATTAACAAAATTGATCGACCCGAAGCCAATGCGGAGAAAATCCGTGAGCAATTGTCCGCAATGAATATTTTGGTCGAAAGTTGGGGAGGTAAGTACCAGGACCAGGAAATCTCGGCCAAAAAAGGCTTGAATGTGGATTTGCTATTGGAGAAAATACTATTGGAAGCCGAAGTATTGGAGTTAACAGCCGATCCGGACAAGCGTGCTGTAGGTACGGTCATCGAAGCGTCGTTGGACAAAGGTCGAGGCGTGGTTGCCACTGTCTTGATCGAGTCAGGAACTTTGCGTTCTGGTGATCCCATTTTGGCAGGGGCACATTTTGGCCGCGTGAAAGTCCTTCAAAACGAAAGGGGTCAGAAAATCAGTCAGGTAGGCCCGGCGCAACCGGTGCAGGTCTTGGGTTTTGCTACCGCGCCAACATCAGGAGAGCGTTTTTACGTAACGGAAAGCGAATCTGCCGCAAGAGAAATTGGCACGAAGCGTCAACAACTCATGCGAGAACAAGGAATGCGTACCCGCAAACACATTACCTTGGACGAAATTGGCCGCCGCTTGGCCATTGGAAACTTCAAGGAATTGAATCTCATCGTCAAAGGGGATGTGGACGGATCGGTGGAGGCCTTGAGCGATTCGTTGTTACAGCTGTCCACCAAGCAGATCCAAGTGAATGTTATTCACAAAGGCGTTGGTCAAATCACGGAGACCGATGTGATGTTGGCTTCTGCTTCAGATGCCATCATCGTGGGCTTCCAGGTGAGACCCCTTGCCTCGGTTCGACGTCTTGCTGAGCAAGAAGAAATTGATATTCGAACCTATTCCATCATTTACGACGCAATCAACGAAATCAAGAGCGCGATGGAAGGTATGCTAGCCCCTACGGTAGAAGAGAAGGTGGTGGCCAACGTCGAAATACGCGAAGTCTTCAAGATTACCAAGGTGGGCACGGTAGCAGGCTGCATGGTCTTGGATGGTAAAATCAACCGGAATACTAAGGTCCGCGTGCTCCGAGATGGTGTCGTAATTTATACCGGGGAATTGGCCTCGCTCAAGCGCTTCAAAGAGGACGTCAA
>Ga0194127_10002044_pt1 | contig 28321 bp, 21 predicted proteins | sample TA2KigC100mmetaG_FD_148624 | JGI IMG/M metagenome (GOLD analysis project Ga0194127, IMG submission 148624) | Freshwater microbial communities from Lake Tanganyika, Tanzania - TA2015036 Kigoma Deep Cast 100m | ecosystem: Environmental > Aquatic > Freshwater > Lake | place: Tanzania: Lake...
ATCATCTTCTTCGATTGTGCGAAATTGTTTGCTTTAATTGTATAAATATAAATTCCGCTTGTTAATTTGCTTCCATCAAAATCAATTTTGTGATAACCAGCTTGTTTGTTTTCATTTACTAACGTTGCGACCTCTTTTCCAAGTATATCATATACTTTTATTGTTACAAATCCATTTTCTGGTAGTTGGTAATTTATTGTTGTACTTGGATTAAATGGATTAGGATAGTTTGATATTGAATATTCTTTTGGTATCTCTTCGCTCATTGATACAGTACTATTATTATTTTCATTTATCTTTGGTAACATTCCTCCTTTAATTAATTATTTACCTCTCCAGATTACTGTTTTTTGAGGCCAGCCATCAATAGTATGCCCCAAAATAAATGCCTCATAACCATTTGTCCATGCATCCGTATATACTAAATAACTCTGCGTTTGAGAAAACATAGTAAGTTGTTCCCAATTTGTTCCATCAAAAAAATAAACTATACCAAAATCCCCAGGAGCAATAATATAATTATCATTTAATGCAAATAACCCATATACTGGATATCTTATTTTTAATAAATGATTCCAATTTTTTCCGTCCCACTCCCAAATTCCTTCGTAACCATAAGAAAGTAGCTTCTTTAGTGGCGAGACATCAAAACCCCAATATCCCCACTTAATACTTTTATCTTTTGCACCATAATCAATTGAATCTACTACTCTCCAGTTGTTTAAATTACCTTTAATAAAATAACGTATCTCAGATTGTCCACCATATTGATATATTGAAACGTTTATTTGTTCATTTATTTTAACTAAGCTGTTTATAAAATATTTATTATCTGGAAACTTTTTAATAATTACTATAGTATCTTTCTTCCATTTTATACCGTCATAGTTAGCAATAAAACCATTATCACCACCAACCCAAATATCATTTGGTGTATTGCAAAATAAACTTAAGATTCTGAATGGACTGTTTTGTTTATGTTCAGTCCACTTTTTACCATTATATTGAATAATAAGATCACTAAAAATTCTATTTGAAGGATCAATTCCTTGAGTAAATTCTCTATCTCCAACAACCCAAACATTATTATTAGCCAAACCATATATTTTAGCGAAAGATAATGGTGATCTTTCAATATCGTTTGATAAAACATAATCACTCCACTTATTACCATTAAAATGCCATAAATTTCCTTTGCTGCGGTCATTATGTCCAGCAATCCAAACATCACGTGAAGAACTTGCCCACATTGATGTCATAATAGTTTGATCACTGCCGGGATATGATAGAGTATCAATTGTCCAAATCATATCTCTTGGGTGTTTAAATTGCTGCTGGTTTTCTGTTGGTGAGTTGCAAGAATTTGTAATTATTAAACTAATTAATAAAAAAAAGAGAATAATTTTCTTTTTCATTTTATTTGTATGTGTTTGATGATTAAACATTTTTATTAAGAACATGATAACTTATAATACAAGTAAACATTCATGCAAAAAACAAAAATGTAAAAAGCGGTGGGCCAGGCAGCTTATTACATTTACTTTCTATCTACAATATAAAAAAAATCAAAGTTACAAGTAATTAATTTTGAGGTTATTCTGAGTTCATCGCAACGTGATAAAAAAGTCAGCCTTCGATAAATCCATCTGTTGGCGGATTAGGAATGACAAACTAAATTGTGGAACGGTCAGAGACCGTTCCCTACGTTATGGTAATATATTGTTGTCAAGAACCATTCCTTGACAGCCATGTAGGTTAAAAAATCTTATTTCACTTCAAACAAAGAATCTGGTAGGTTTGTATTTACTTCAACTGAAGTTACTGTAAGTTCAATATTCTGAGGACCAAAGCTTTGCGTCATTTTAAAAGGATACATTACGCCTTGTACTTCTTTATAATCATCCATATCCATTGTTTGAGTAAAACTTCCTTGAGTTGTTGTTGTAGTACTTACATTCCGCAACAGAAGCCCTGAGTCAACGTCATAATATTGAGTACTTTTTTTGCCGGATGCTCGTGTAATTTCAACTTTGTAAGCTTCTTTACCATTGATTGTTTCCATTCCTTTCAATTCTGATACAACGCCAAACTTTTCATATTCAAGCACAGAATGAAGTAAAGCTTGGAATTTTGTCTCTTCAGCTAAATCTCCAGTTATCTCAGTTGTTTGCCCCATACCTTGAGCTTTCCCTTTCACGCCATCGAATACAGTTTTTTGCTGAAATACTCCGGCATCAATCATCTGATATAATTTGAAATTCTCTTTCATAGAAATAGTGATTGTAAGGTTCATTCCTTGAACAGAACCGGTAAGTTTTAATGTTCTGTCTTTTACTTTAAGAATGTTTTCCTTTCCGCCGATAGATTCAACATATTTATCTAATACTTTTTGTGCAGTCATCCCTTCCGGTATTTTTTTAACCGATGGATCATAAGGATTTCCATAAATATCAAAATACTCTACTTTGTTACTCAAACTAAATTTTGAAATATTTTTTTCAATTTCACTTCCGTTGCCAACAACTAAAACATGCAAGTTGTTCGGCTTGATATATTTTTTAGCAGTTACAAGTAAATCTTCTGACGTAATTGAATTTAAATTCTTGAGATAGTTTTTGTAATAATCTTTCTGCAATCTGTAACGCTCAATATTGATTGCAAAGTTTGCTATAGTCTGAGGATTTTCAAGTGAACGAGCAAAACTTCCGGTCATATAATTTTTTGTTAACTGAAGTTCCTCATCACTAACTTTTTCGTTTCTAATTTTTTTGAATTCATTCATCATTTCAGTTATTGCGCTGTCGGTTGCAGAATTTCTAACGGTTGTTGAAGCAGAAAATGAACCGATGTATTTATCTGGACTAAACGAAGAACCAGCACCATAAGTGAATCCATGTTTTTCTCTCAAGTTTTGATTAAGTCTGGATGCGAAAGAACCTCCTAAAATTGTATTAAGAACAGAGACTTTAATTACATCCTCACTACCCATTTTCAATTCAAATGGATAGCCAAGCATAATAACAGATTGAACTGCATTAGAACGATCAACTAATTCAACTTTATTAACAATTGGTGTTTTAGGATTTTCGTAAGATTTTTTTGGAACTTCCCCAATTTTCCATTTACCAAAATATTTTTCAGCTAGCTTTTGAGCTTCTTTTTTAGTTATATCGCCAACAATTGCAAGGTATGCAGTGTTGGGTTTGAAAAATGTGTTGTAATATGTTTTGCACATTTCAAGTGAAATTGTTTTTACAGTTTCTTCTGTTGTTGGTTCGCCATATGGATGATCCTTACCATAGAAAAGGACGTCGCGAACTCTGGATGCAATAGCACTTGGATCATCTTTTTGGGAAGCTAAACCAGAAAGTGTTTGCTTAATTATTTTATCTAATTCTTCTTGTTTAAAACTTGGATTGAGAAGAACATCAGACATTAATTCGAGAAGTTTATTAACATGTTTTTTAAGTGATTGTGCAAAAATTCCATTTGAGGAAGTAGCTAAGGCTGCGCCAATGAAATCAACTTCTTGGTCTAGCTTTTCTTTAGTTTTAGACTTTGTTCCAGTTCTAAGCAGCTGTCCGGCAGCATCCACAAAACCGGCATTTTGACCCTCTAAAATAGGATCGCGGTCAATTACCAAGTTAAAAGCAACTTTAGGAATTTTATTATTAGTAACTACAAAAACTTTCAATCCATTTTTCATTACGAAAGATTCATAATCACCAAGTTTAATTTCAGGTGCCGGGCCGGGAGCTGGTTTTTTGCTTCTATCTAGTTGCGCAAAGTTCGGCAAAGTAAATAGTATCAATAATAATGTTAGTACAATACTTTTTTTCATTTTATGTTCTCCATTTTCCTTTATAAACTTTTTACGATTTATCTTTTTTAGCTGCTTTCGGTAAATAATAAAGTACAACTCTATTGTCAGTATTAAGATATTTATTAGCTGCTTTCTTAATGTCCTCTCTGGTAACTTTCATGTATCGGTTAATTTCATTGTTAATCAGATTAGCGTCTCCATAGTAGACATGATAATTGGCTAAACTTCCGGCAATTCCAACCATTGTGCTGTTAGAATTAACAAAATCATTTTCTGTTTGATTGCGAAGCTTTTGAAATTCATTTTCGCTTATCAACTCTTTCTTTACTTTATCAATTTCAAATTGCATAGCGGCTTCAAGCTGATCTCCTTGAACACCAACATTTGTTACGCCATAAGTGATAAACAATCCGGGATGCTCGAGAGCAAAATTGAATGAACCGGCAAATACTGCTTTCTGCTGTTTATCAACTAATTCTTTATAAAGCCTTGAACTCTGTCCTTGTGCTAAAAGAGTTGAGAGCATATCGAGAGCATAATAATCTGACGTTCCTTGGGCTGGAATTCTATAAGCATGTAAAACTAATGGCAGTTGAATATTATCATATACAGTGTCTCTTACTTCACCAGCCAGTGGAGGTTCAATAATTGTAATCGGTTTGATTTCAGTTTTCCCTTTTGGAATATCTTCAAAATATTTTTTAATAAGCTCTTTTGTTTTTGCAATATCAATATCACCGGCAATCGATAGAGTTACATTTTGAGGAATGTAAAACTTTTTATAAAAATCCATGAATTCATTCAAAGTAGCTTTATCAATATATTGTGCAGAACCAATTGGCGTCCAATTGTAAGGATGATTTGTAAATGCTCTTTTAAAAGTCTGCTCAATTAATGAACCATAAGGCTGGTTATCATACCGTTGTTTTCTTTCCTCTTTGACAACTTTGCGTTGTGTTTCAACCCCAGTACTGTCAATTTTTAAATGTAATAATCTTTCTGACTCCATCCACAAACCAAGCTCAAGCTGGTTTGATGGAAATATTTGGTAGTAAAATGTTTTGTCTTGGGATGTGCTTGCATTGTTGGTTCCACCAGCGCCTTGAGATAATTTATCAAATTGCCCTCTTTCAATATGTTTTGATCCTTCGAACATTAAGTGCTCAAAAAAATGCGCAAAGCCGGTTCTTTCAGGATCTTCATTTTTTGAACCAACATGATAAGTAAGCGTAATTGCTACAATTGGTAACGAGTTGTCCTTATGCAGAATAACATTCATTCCGTTAGAAAGGTCGTATTGTTCAAAATCAATTTTTCTTGATTGCCCTGATATAAAAACAAAGCCGATAAGAAACAGTCCTATAATTAATTTCTTTCTCATTAGATTACCTTTTATTATTAATAAATAAATTGAATGATTTCATATTTAGATGCTTTCGGTTAGGCGAAGTTTGCAAGTCTAACTTTTATCCATACAAAACTTTGATTAATAAATTTGATAGTCAAGTAGTTTATTAAATTTAGTAGATGTTTCAGATTTTTCTTCAGTTTAACATCAAATTTAGAATTTGTTCCTTCCTGAATGCGGTAATGAGTATAACAAAATGTATTTCATTTCAGGTAATATTTTCGTAATAAGGGAAAGTATTTTTCGTTTTTTTGCAAGGCAATTGCTAATGTTCAAGATTTCTACTGTTTTCATATATATAATAATTAACCTAAATAATCTTATTTATGGTAACTTATTTGTAAATGAGAATTACACAAGGTCCAAAAATCAAAACACCTTCGATATTAGCTACTCAATAGAGCCTTTCTATGACATTAATGTATTTAGATTTATTGTTGTTCTAGAATTTAAAGGAGACAAATCCGGCGAAACTCTAATTCAACTTCCCGAAGAGTTTGGCGGGCAGCAACATTCAAACGGAATAAAATTTCTAAAAACACTTTCTGAATCATCAGCCATCTATGAGACAGACAAGCCTGATCAAAAAATTGTGAAATATCCACCTAACTCCACTGTTAAAATTTATTACCAAATTGAAGAAAGCCGAGATGATGATTTAGAATTAGGGAATCATTATATGGTAGTTCTAAACAGAAAGTTTTTTCATTTTCTCGGTGAAACATTCTTTATCATTCCACTGCTCGATTGGACCAGTGAATTTAAGATCAGATTGGTCTGGAATCACATGCCCTCCACTTGGAATTTAGCAAACAGTTTTGGTATTAATGAAAAAGTTCAAGACTTAAAATTGCCTTTATGGAAATTTAAATACTCGGTTTTTTCCGGAGGTGATTTTAGAATCCATAAAAGAATTATTAACAACAATCCAATTTATCTTTCAATAAGAGGAAGATGGAATTTTAATGATGATCAATTATTAGATGTTGTTCGGGATATTATTCGTATTGAGAGAGATTTTTGGAATGACCATAATTTCCCATTCTTTTTGCTCACTGTCCTTCCAATTGAGGGAAGCGGAGACCAAGGTGGGACGGGACGAATAAATTCCTACGCTCTATTTTTGTCCAGTGACCGCATAATTGATTACCGACTGAAAAGAATTATTGCTCATGAAGCATTTCATACTTGGGTTGGAGAAAAGATGCAATTTGCAGAGCAAGAACAACTTGTTTATTGGTTCAAAGAAGGTTTTTGTGATTACTACACAAGATTACTATTACTACGCGCTAAACTAATTACGCTTAGTGAATACGTTGAAGAGTACAATAAAATTTTATATGCTTATTACACATCCTCTGTTCGATATGAGAAAAATGAAAGGGTTGTGAAAGAATTTTGGACCGATCAAAACATAATGAAACTTCCTTATATGCGTGGTGATATTATCGCACATAATCTCAATGCATATATTAAACAGAATTCAAACGGAACTAAGTCTTTGGATGATTTCATGCATGATTTGATGAGAAGATGTCAAAATGAATCTTTGGTTATTTCTAATGGAAGTTTAAGTGCAATGATCCGTTTTTATACTGGTGAGCAAACTTTGTCTGAAATTATGCGAGTATTAAATTCAAATGCAGTATTAAGGGCACATCCAAATGCGCTTGGGCAATGCTTTAAGATGAGGACCGATTCATTTAAAAAGTTTTGGCTGATCGGTGAACAGTTTGAAGTACCGGTCTATGAGTATAAATCAGAAACTTCCACAGCAAGCGATAAAAAATGTCTTGAATGGTTTGGGGCAAATTAGATAACTTTATTAAACTTTTTTTTACCTAAGTTTTTCTAAAAAATAATTAAGCAGACTCCCAATTGATATTCTAACTTGTTCCATAGAATCCCGATCTCTAACAGTCACAGTTTCATCTTGAAGTGTTTGAGTATCAACAGTTATGCAGAATGGCGTACCAGCTTCATCCATTCTTCTATATCTGCGTCCAACAGCTCCTTTATCATCATAAAAAATTCTTAAGTATGGGCGTAAATCATTTTCGATCTTTCTTGCGACTTCAGGCATTCCGTCTTTGTTAACAAGCGGAAAGATTGCTGCTTTAATTGGTGCAAGCTTTGGATGGAATCTTAGAACTCCTCGAACTTCCCCTTTAACATCTTCTTCATAATATGAATCAATTAAAAATGCCATGAATGAACGGCTTGCGCCGGCAGAAGTTTCAATTATAAAAGGAATGTATTTTTCTTTTGTCTCGTCGTCAAAATACTGTTGTGATTTGCCGGAATACTCTTGATGTCTGCTTAAATCAAAATCAGTTCGGTTATGTATCCCTTCAATTTCTCCCCATCCAAAAGGAAATTCATATTCAATGTCAGTTGCATTTTTTGCATAATGAGCAAGTTTATCTTTCGGGTGATCATGGAATCTTAATTTGCTTGCAGTCATTCCCAAAGATTTGAACCAATCAATTCTTCTATCCTTCCATTCTTCATAAAATTGTGTGTCGGTTCCCGGTTTGCAAAAGTATTGCATTTCCATCTGCTCAAATTCACGTGTGCGGAACAAGAAGTTTTTTGTGTTTATTTCATTACGAAAAGCTTTTCCAATTTGTGCTATCCCAAATGGAAGTTTCTGACGGCTTGAATTTGCTACGTTCAAAAAGTTAACAAAAATCCCTTGCGCTGTTTCTGGTCGTAAATAAATTACATTTGCCGAATCATCTACCGGACCTAAAAAAGTTTTGAACATCAAATTAAATTTGCGTGGTTGAGTAAATGTACCTTTGTTTCCACATTGCGGACACCCAAGCAAGCCCAATAATTTTTCTGAACTTGAAGTGTCCTCAAGAATTGCTGTAAATTTTTCGTCAAGTGAACATTCTTGTGAAAAAAAATTGGCATCAAATTCTTTAAGTGCTTTCTCTTTATTTTTTTCAGAAACAAGTTCAGTAAGTGTGTCAAGTCTAAATCTTGCTTTGCATTGTTTACAATCAATCATAGGGTCTGTAAAATTTTCAACGTGACCGCTTGCTTCCCAAACACGAGCATGCATAAGAATAGAAGCATCTAATCCTTCAACATCTTCGCGGTAAGTCATGGATTTCCACCACTCTTCTTTAATATTTTTCAAAAGTTCAACCCCTAATGGACCATAATCCCAACATCCGTTTAATCCGCCGTAAATTTCACTTGACTGAAAAACAAACCCTCTTCTCTTTGCCAGGGATACAATTTTTTCGACAACATCATTTTGATTCTTTGCGATGATACACCTCGATTATTTAATTGCGCAAATATAAAAAAAGAAGGGAGAAATCAGAAGTCAGATAATTGAGATTATTTCAGAAAAACCATTTTGCCAAGAATTGATACTGATTCAGTTTGAAGCCTCGCAAAATAAATTTCACTTGCATAATTCTTAGGATGAAATTCAAAATTATATTTACCGGGAGCTATTTGGGAATTTGAAATCAGAGTATCAACTTTTTCGCCGATTGAATTATAAATTTCTAAATTAACAGTTGACTGAGTTGGAATAGAAAACCAAATTTTAGTTGAGGGATTAAAAGGATTTGGATAATTAATAATTTCAAATTCAGTCGGCAATTCCTCATTGCGAATCATTCCGGTTTGAATTTCATCTTTGAAAAAATAAATAAGCGGTTCATCAAGTAAAGCTTTCCAATTGCCCCAAGAATGTCCTTCAGGAACTTCAATGTACATTAATTGATAACCCTTTGAATCAAGAATCGATTTCATTTGCAAAGCATTTGACTGGGTATCGTAAATTGTTCCGGTGCTCATAAAAACTTTTAATGGTAATTTTTCTGCGTTTTGGTACATGTTGTAAATTGAAGTACCGGCTTGAAATGCTGGTGAATGGATTCCAATTAAGTGAAACACATTACTTTTTGTCGCGCCAAAATATGCAGAGTTCAAGCCGCCTAGTGAAGTACCAAGTATTGCACGAGCTTCTGGCGATTTATTTGTTTTAAATTCTAAGTCGATTTTGGGAACTAGTTCCTCAACAACAAAATTTGCAAACTTAGAATTGTTGACATATTGTTCCCCTCTTCGGTTTTGTCCTCCAGAAGAAGGACTACTTCGCGGATCAATAAACACTGCAATGATTGGTTTAATCTTCTTATAATGAATTAATTTGTCCAAAACATTAATCATGCTTCCTAATCTATCATCAGTATACTCATGTCCGTCTGTAACATAAATTACGGGAAGTGCAGAAAGGTTATGATAATTGGCTGGTGTGTAAACTCTATAATAAACATCGTACCCAAGATTTGTGCTTGAAATCGAAAAGTTTTGAGAAATATTTCCTTTTGTTACTTCTGGTCGAGCTAGAGTTTCGTCGGGGAATTTCCAATTAGGCATACGAAGTTCTGAATTATAAGTTCCAACTCCGCTATACTGCAAAAGTAGATTTGATGGATCAGTAATCCAATTACTGCTGTTTATAACAAGTTTGTAATCGAGTCTAGCTTTGCTTGGAAAACTTTTTATATTTATCCATACATCATTGGCAGCACCAACTTTTTTCCCTTCCCAATTAATTGCATTTGGATTCCAGCCATTAAAATCACCAGCCCATTTTACTGAGGAAGCGCTTCCTCTATATATAAATGCAACAGAATCTCCATGTGTAAAAGGAATTTTTCCATGTGCTTTTAATGTATCCCAAAAAGCATTTATTGAATTGTTTCGTAACGTTTCATCTTGCAGATTACATATAGAATCGAGCTTAAATTTAAAATCCGAGAAAGATTTAAAAAAATATTTAACCTGGCCAATATTAAGTGAGGTAAATAAAAATAGTAATGCAATTATTTTTTTCATGTTCAAATTAGATATGTTTTCTGAAATTTATGAAATACCCATTCGATTAGCCGGTTGGAATTGTAAAAATACAGTCGCTTCCCTTATTTATTTCACTTTCAATCCAAATTTTACCATCATGCTTTTCAATAAACTCTTTGCAGAGTAATAGTCCAAGTCCGGTTCCTTTTTCTCCCCTTGTTCCTCTATAAGTAATATATTGGTCCAGTTTAAATAATTTCGATTTTGTGTCTTCATCCATGCCAATTCCAGTATCGCGGACAATAAATTTAATGTCCCCGTTTAATCTCGTAACTATAACTGAAATTTTTCCGGTTTCTGTAAATTTAATGCTGTTGGAAACTAGGTTTCTTATTACTGTAGTTATCATTTGTTCATCGGCTACTATTTCAAGATCGCTTGGACAATTAATTTCAAGCAAAAGATTTTTACTTCTTGCAGTGGTCTTATGTACAGAGATACTTTCATTAATCAGGTTTAGCAAGTTCATTTTTTTCGGCTTAAATTCAATACTGCCAGAGTGAGCTTGTGACCAAACCAATAAATTTTCCAAAAGCAGAAAGCTCTGGTTGGCAGATTCATGAATATCCGAAGCCAAAGAAAGTTTCTCTTCATCAATTAAATCATTAAAATCTTCTTTAAGAATTTCGCTATATCCTAAAATTGTATTAAATGGAGTTCGTAGGTCGTGTGCAATAATTCTAAAAAATTTATCTTTTACTATATTTAATTCACGATATTTATCGCTAACAACTTTCATCGCCCTATACCGATTATAAAGAATTGCGCCGATTACTAAAACAAGAGCAGCAATGATTAAGAAATAATTTCTTTGCTTTTTCTGAAGTTCATTATCCTTTAACAAAAGCGAATTTTCCTTTGCCATTTTCTCTGATTTATAAGCTGCTTCCATCGAGCTTACTAATTCAATATTCTCTTGACTTAGAACAGAATCTTTCAATGCAATATATTCTCTATTATAAAGGAGAGCTTGTTTATAATCTTTCTTCAATTCGTAATATTCAGACCAGCTTTTGTAACAGTTTAATTCCAAATAAGCTGCTCTAATATTGCTGATTGATTTTTTTGCCCTATTTAGATTTTCTTCTGCTTTATCAAATCTATTTAGCATTGCATAAATCATAATCAAACCGTTATAGCTGGAAATTTCCCCCTCTATATATTTGATCCTAATACATAATTCCAACGCCTTGCTTCTATATTCAAGAGCAGTGTTATAATCTTTCTTTAAATAATAAACACCGCCAATTCCATTCCAAACTGAAGCTAGTCCTTTCTTATCATCAACTTCATGATATAAATCTTCAACTTCCTTATAATATTTTAAAGCAACATTTATTTCATTCATAGCAAAATAAACTTCTGCTATTAAATTTAGAGCAAGTGCTTTTCCAGGTTTGTCATTTATTTCATCTCTTAACCTAGAAGTATAGTTTAAATATTCAAGAGCCTTGAGATAACTTTCCTGATTTCTATAAATTAAACCAACATTAATTGTACAAAAAGCAGCTCCTTTCTTATCACCGATCTTTTCAAAAAATTTAAGAGCTTGCAAAATATAATCGAGAGCTAATTTATTATTCCCCTCAAGTCTGTATATACCGCCAATGTTATTATAAGAATAGGCAATCTGCATTGAATCTTTTGCTTCTTCAGCGAATTGAAGAGCTTTTTTATAATTGCTGAGTGCTTTATCGAAATTGCCCAAATTTCTGTAGACTACACCAATGAGATTAATAGCTTTTGCTTGAAGAGATTTGTTATTTATTTTTTCGGCTAGATTGAATGCTAAATAGCCGCTTTTAATTGCTTTCTCGGGATCTTTACTTCTAAATTCCCAACAATAATCGGTAAGAATTCTAATTCTGGTTGTGTCTGGCTTGGTTGAAATGCTTTTAATTAAACTATCTAAATTAGATTGGGCAAATACAATTGAAAAATTGAACGCAATTATTAGAAAAAATTTCATCGGACCTATTTATTGATTAATGCGCAGTGTAATTTAACACTGTTTAGAGGATGAAGGCAAAAAAAATTTAAATAAGCTTTTCACTCCTATTATTTTTCAATTCGATTTCCAAATTATTTCTACCTATGACTGCTTCAATTTTCAGAAATCAACTGGTATAATCAAAATAAATTTTGAAAAACCTTAATTGAGCAGCTCTTATTTTAATTTAATCTCGTGAATTCCCCCGGAAAAATCCTTTTGCGATTCAATCTCAATTTTCAATTTTTTAGTTCGTACGGTTTCAAAACTTGTCTCCATTTTCCATCTTCATCATAAAAAACTTTCCATGATTTTGGTATGCGGCGTTCCCCAATGCCAGTATCGTCAAACCAATAAATTTCTACTTGAGAAATTTCCTTTGGGACATCAAATTGAATTTGTATTCCACTTCCGATTAATAACAATATAACCTTTATCAAGCTTTAACGGTGTAACTTTTCCATTCACAGTTAAAATTACAATGCGTTTTTCCTCATTCGGATTTTCTAAAAGAGAATATAAGTTGCTTGGAATCGCTTCATTATGCGCCCAGCCTGGATAACGTATCTTTAAAACATAACCATGATTCTTAACAGTTGTTGTAACTGAAAATTTAATATTTCCATCCCATGGATAATTTGTTTCTTGCTTCAGTTTTACTTTTGCTTTACTTAAGTTGAATTCAGTTTCATTATTAGTAAATAGATTGACATAAATTTCATTTCCTTTGACAGCATAAATATAATTTGCCATCGAAGAAATAAATCTAGTGACATTACTTGGGCAGCATGCACATTAAAACCATGTGCTTCTTTCATGAGTGCCAAAGGATTCTAACATAACGTACTTTTTTTTGTTAATACATTACTTAATTATTAATAATTATAGCTGGCAAATCAACTTCTTTTATCAATTTGTTAAGTTCAGGAATTTTTTGTCCAACAATTTGCTTCAACTTTTCAAGTTGATAATCAATCTGTTTAAAAAGTTCTTTCTGTAATTCTCTTGCTTGAAGTGTCGGTTTAAAATTTCCTTCAGCCATATCACCAGCTAAAGATGATAGCTTATCATTAAGCCTGACCGGATAATTTAATGGATCTTGCTGGCTTCTATTTTTTGTCTGGTAAAGAGATTCTTCAATTTCTGTTAATTCTTTGTTTATTTGATCAATAGTTTTTTTCACAACCTCTGCTTCGTTTACCTTTTTCATTTTATCCTTTGCTTCAGAAATTTGTTTTCGAATATCACGTATCTGTTTAATTGAATTGTGTGATTCAGATAACTTATCACGCGAGTTAATCAGAAAACTGATTTGTTCTTCTAAATCACTTTGAGTCGAAGATGAACGTGGATCTTTAACAATCTCGAATGGAATTGTAAGCGAGTCCTTCCCTAAAATTAAAGCTGCACTGTACATTCCCGGAACAGCGATAGGACCTCTCATGCCATCTCCAGACCATAAAATTAGCCCTTCAAATCTATCTGCGTCTTTGTAACGCATATTCCAGATAAATTTATTAAGCCCTTTTTTAATTGGAATTATTTCTGCTCTTTCTTTTGTTTTAGCTTTGAATGCATTGATTAGTTTATTGCTTTGATTGTAAAATTTAAGTTCTACTTTATCACTGTCGGGGGCTTCTTTAAAGTAATAATAAAGTTGAACTCCGCTTTTTAAATTTTTGCCAGTTAAAGTTATATCATCTCTGCTGTTGCCTCCAATTCTCCATGTGTTTCTTGGTTGATATAAATGAAAATTCTTTTTAGAAATTTCTTCTGTTAATGACCTTAATGGAGTAATATCATCCATAATCCAAAAAGATCTTCCTTGTGTAGCAATTATTAAATCTTCATTTTTAATAGTTAAGTCAGTTATGGGAACAATTGGTAAGTTTTGTTGAAATGACTGCCAACTTGCTCCATCATTAAATGAAATATACATTCCTTCTTCAGTTCCACTGAAAAGCAAGCCCTTTCTTTTTTTATCTGCCCTAATAACTCGTGTAAAATGTTTTGGGTTTATTCCATTAGTTATTTTTTTCCAAGTCTTTCCAAAGTCGGAGGTTTTTAATAAGTAAGGAGTGTAATCATCAAGCTTATATCTCGTTGCAGCAACATAAAGTCCCCCTTCTAAAAATGGATCAACTTCAATACTATTAATTTGTGCCCATTCTGGTAAAATATCTTTGGGTGGTGTTACTTTGAGCCAATTTTTCCCATTATCGATTGTCACATGTATTAATCCATCATCGCTTCCAGTCCATATAATTCCTTCTTTTAATGGAGATTCTGCCAATGCAAAAATTGTACAATAGTATTCAACACTTGTATTGTCTTTGGTAATTGGTCCGCCGGATGGTTTTAATTTTGTTGAATCATTTCTAGTTAAATCTGGACTCATTGCATTCCAACTTTCCCCTCCGTTGGAAGTGGTGAACAATCTATTTCCAGCGGCATAAAGAATTTCCGGATTATGAATAGAAAACATTATTGGGAAATTCCATTGAAAGCGGTATTTCATTCCTTCAGCGCCATGTCCCATTGGATTATCTGGCCAAACATTTACAACTCTTCTTTCGCCAGTTTTGTGATTGAGCAATCCAAGATGACCTCCATAGTTGCCGCCAAAAACTATATCGCTGTTTTTGGGATCTGGTGCTAACCAACCGCTTTCTGCACCAGCAGTTTCTTCCCAATCCTTTTCTCCAATGCTTCCCCCTTCAGTGCGGTGAAAAATTCTTACGGTGCTATTATCTTGCTGAGCACCATAAATTCTATATGGAAAATGATTATCGGTTGTAACTCTATAAAATTGTGCGGTCGGTTGATTGTAATAAGTACTCCAGGAGCTTCCGCCATCAACTGTTACTTGTGCGCCGCCATCGTCACCAATAATCATAATGTTCGGATTGTCTGGATTAATCCATAAATCATGATGATCACCATGTGGAGTTGAAATTCTTTCGAATGTTTTTCCTCCATCTTTACTCCTCCAAAAACCAACGTTTAAAACATAAACTTTATCTTTGTCTTTAGGATCAGCATATAGTCTTGTATAATACCAAGCTCTTTGACGAAGATTTCTATCGCTATTCATTTTCTTCCAGGTTTCTCCTCTATCATCTGACCTAAAAACACCTCCTTCATCAGCTTCAATGATTGCGTAAATTCTCTTGGGATCTGCTTGAGATATTGAAACTCCAACTTTCCCAATTATACCTTTTGGCATTCCTTTTTTTGTAGTAAGATTTTTCCATGTATTTCCTCCATCAGTAGATTTCCACAAACCTGAACCTTCTCCGCCGCTTTCTAAACTATATGGACTTCTAATTACTCTCCATGCTGCTGCATAGAGTATTCTGGAATTAGTCGGATCCATTACTAAGTCAACTGTTCCAACTTCTTTATTAATAAAAAGAATTCTCTCCCAATTTTTTCCGCCATCTTTACTTTTATAAATTCCTCTCATTTCATTTGAGCCATAAAGATGACCGAGGCATGATGCAAAAACTAAATCGGGATTTTTAGGATCAACAACAATATCAGTTATATGACGAGAATCTTCTAGTCCAATAAATTTCCAGGTTGTACCGGCATCTTCGCTCTTCCAAATCCCATTTCCGCTAGATACATTTCCGCGGACTGTTTCTTCCCCAGTTCCGACGTAAATAACATTTGGATCCCACTGACTTACTTCAACCGAACCAATTGAACCTCCAAAAAAACCATCCGAAATATTTTTCCAAGTTTGACCTGAATTTTCTGATTTCCACACTCCGCCGCCAGTAGAACCAAAATAAAAAAGATTTGGATTGCTTAGAACACCAGTTACGGCACCAGATCTTCCACCTCTATACGGACCAATCGATCTATATTCTAAACCATTTATTAAAGTTGTATCAATCGATTGTGCTGAAGTAATAATAATAGTAAGTAATAAGAATAGTATAATAGATTTGAATTTCATGTTCTTCCCTCTCAGATAAAATGCAATAGTGAATTTATCTTAATTGGTATGCTTATTCAACTAATTATTAGATTTACTGAGGTTGAAAAAATTTTTTATTAAGTTTCATTAAAAAAATTAGTGATGAACTACTCTTTTCTAAAATACTTTCTCCTTCTCTTAACGATTTTAATTTCTTATTCTTGTTCAAATTTTGAAACTCCCATTGAACCAATAATTCCGAACGAAGAACAAGGAAATGTATTCGACCAAAATAAATTACTCGGCAAAGGAATTAATTTGGGAAATGCACTTGAAGCTCCAAATGAAGGTGAATGGGGTGTTGTTTTAAAAGAAGAGTTTTTTTCTATTATTAAAAATGCTGGGTTTAATTCAGTAAGAATTCCTATTAAATGGTCAGCTCATGCAATTACAAATGAACCTTATACAATTCAGAGTTCATTTTTTGAAAGAGTTGACTGGGCAATATATCAAGCATTAAAAAATAATTTAGCAGTAGTGATTAATATTCATCACTATGATGAAATAATGCAAAATCCGCAAGCTCATAAAGCAAGATTTCTAAAGATATGGGAACAAATTGCTTTGAGATACAAAGATTACTCTCACAAACTTTTTTTTGAAATACTTAACGAGCCGCATTCCAATTTAACGCCATCTCTTTGGAATGTTTTTATGATTGAAGCGATTGAAAAAATTAGAATTTCTAATCCAACCAGAACAATTTTAGTTGGAACTGCAAATTGGGGCGGAGTTAGTTCGTTAAGTCAGCTTGTATTTCCACCCAATGAATCAAATATTATTTTATCATTTCATTATTACAGTCCATTTCAATTTACGCACCAAGGTGCTGAATGGGTTTCTGGTTCAGATGCTTGGCTTGGGTTAACTTGGAGCGGAAATCAATCTGAAAAAAATCTAATTATTAATGATTTTAATGCTGTCGCATCGTGGGCGGCAAGTAAAAATATTCCGGTTAATCTTGGCGAATTTGGAGCTTATTCAAAAGCTGATATGAATTCAAGAGTGTGGTGGACTTCATTTATTGTTGAATTGTGCAATCAATACAAATTCAGTTTTCACTATTGGGAGTTTTGTGCTGGTTTTGGCATTTACGATTTAGCTACCGGCAAATTTAGAGAGTCATTGTATCGTGCATTAATACCTCAAAACCTATGATTAATTTTAAAACTCTTTCAAATTTTTTCTCCTTTGATACTAACTGATAAAATCAGTTAATTTACTTTCATAATTCTTAGGATTTAAAATGCCATTCAATTTAATTAAAGAAAGTGAGTTTAAAAAAGTTAAACAGTTTAAAGGAAGCTGGTCAACTAAAATGCAATTGTATGCAGACATGTGCAGATACAATACTCTTGTTGCAGTTAAAAAAGCTGGCTCTGGTCATCTTGGCTCTTCATTCAGTTCTATAGATATAATTACTTACCTTTATCTCTATGAGCTAAATGTTCTTGGAAAAGGATTCAGCAGTTTTGATCGGGATATTTATTTTTCTTCTAAAGGTCATGATGTACCAGGTTTATATTCGTTTTTTTATTCGCTCGGAATTCTATCGGAAGAAAAATTATTGATGCTTCGCCGATTAAATGGTTTGGATGGACATCCCGAAGTTAGAATTCCGGGAATTGAAGCAAGTACCGGTTCGCTTGGCATGGGAATTTCCAAAGCGAGAGGGATGGCGTGGGCAAAATCTTATTTGAAAAAGGACGGACATGTTTATGTAATGACCGGTGATGGTGAATTTCAAGAAGGTCAGATTTGGGAATCAATTCAAGCTGCTGCACATCAGAAAATTAATAATATCACTGTTATAATGGATCACAACAAATATCAAACTGATATGCTTGTATCTGATGTGAACAACATTGAAGATGTTTATAAAAAAGTTACTGCTTTTGGCTGGCATGTTGTAAAAGTTAATGGTCATAATTTTGCCGCACTTAAAAAAACATTCGCACAATTAAAAAAAATCAAAAACAAACCAAAGTTAATAATTGCCGAAACAGTGAAAGGGAAAGGGATTTCTTTTATGGAAAAACCAGTAAAAGAAACTGTTTCGGGAAAAACTTACTACCGCTGGCACAGCGGTGCGCCTGATGATAAAAGTTATTTAAATGGACTTAAGGAACTAACCAAAAAAATTTCAAAGTCAGCAGATAAATTAGAGATTAAAAAAATCAAATTTCCCAATAACAAGTTAGATCAAAAAACATCTTTTAAGTCTGACAAAGAATTCGTCTCTAATGCTTTCGGCGATGCACTTGTTGAGATGGCAAAATCTAATGAAAAAATTATCGTGTTAGACAGTGATCTTTCTGCAGATTGTAAGCTCAGAAAATTTGAATATGCATATCCGGACCGTTTCATTGAAAATGGAATAGCTGAACAAGATATGGTTTCAGCAGCTGGCGGACTTGCAAGGTTGGGTTTAATTCCAATTGTAAATTCATTTGCAAGTTTTCTTACATCACGCGCAAATGAACAGATTTATAATAATGCCGGTGAGAAAACAAAAATTATTTATGCGTGTCATTTTGCGGGAATGATTCCGGCTGGACCCGGAAAATCCCACCAAAGTGTAAGAGACATCTCTTTGTTATTAGCAATTCCAAACATTACAATCATTCAGCCGTGCAATTCGTTTGAAACAAAAAAAGTTGTAGAATATTGTGTTAATGATGCAAAGGAAAATTGTGCTGTTCGTTTAGCAATTGGTCCTTCACCAGAACGAATTGTTCAGCCTGATGATTATGAACTAATTGTTGGGATAGGAACAGAATTAACTGAAGGCAATGACGCAATTATTTTTGCTTATGGACCAGTTTTATTGCACGAAGCTTTAGTTGCCTCAAGAATTTTGCATGATAATGGATTTGGCTTAAAAGTTATCAATATGCCATGGCTTAATAGAATTGACCTTGATTGGCTTGTTGATGTAACTAAAAAATCAAGAAAGATTTTTGTGCTTGAAGATCATTCCATCTATGGCGCGCTTGGTAATAAATTAATGGAAGGATTAATTGAAATGCATGCCTTGGTAGGAAAAACTTTTGAAAAAATTGGGCTTGATGATTATCCCGAATGTGGAACACCATATGAAGTATTGAAACATCATGGATTAGATGGACTCTCTTTAGCAATCGCTGTTTCGGGAATGGCAGACCTTGAAGAAAAGATTAATGATGAATTGATTCGAGAAAAATATTCTAACGAAGCACCGCAGTAATTTTGAAATTAAAAACAAACTTCGAGGTATGTATAACCTCGAAGATTACAATAACTGCCAGTACAAATTTTTACTAAACAAAAATCTTTTTCATTCTTTCCAAACCTTCTTCAATAGCACTTATTGGAGTCGTTGAAAAAGAAAATCTCACATTATCAGTAAAATAATTTCCGAAGCACGAGCCATAAACAGATGCAATTCCTTCATTAAAAAGAATGTCATAAATGTAATGTTTTCTTTCTTCGCCATTAATATTGTTTGGAATAAAAGCGGAAAAGTCCGGAAAGAAATAAAAACCGCCCGAAGGTTTTGTAACTTTCATCCCAGCAATAGAAGTTAAACCATTATAGAAAACATCTCTTCTTTTTTCAAATTCCGCAACCATTTGAGCGATTGCTTTTTCACTCTCTTCTTTATTCTTCAATGCTTCTGCTGCGGCATGCTGAAGAAATGTTGTAACGCCGGCAGTCTGTGTATAATTGCCAAGCTTCAAAAGTTTTGGTATTTCTTTATTGCGTGTTACAAGATAACCAAGGCGCCAGCCAGTCATAGCATATGTTTTTGATAAAGTAAATGTGCTGATTATGTTATCATATTCAAGTGATGTTGGGCTGAAATGTTTTTTGTTATCAAACACTATTGCTTCATAAGCCTCGTCCGAAATTAAAAAGGCACCATGTTTCAAACATAACTCTGCAACTTTTATCACTTCTTCTTTGGAAAAAAGTTTGCCGGTTGGATTTTGGGGAGTATTTAAATAAAAGAATGCCGCACCTTCTAATGCTTTATCTAGCTTATCATAATCAATACTAAAATCGCTTTCAAGCGGAACTTGATGAAAATTTGTTGCGCAGTAAGGAACAAAATTTTCAAGCACACAGCTCCAGCATGGTGCGAATCCAACTCCCTTTTTCCCTTCGAACAATTTAAATGAAAGTTCAAGTGCTTCCTGTCCTCCGTAAGTGCATACAATATTTTCTTTATCAAGACCCGTCGCATTATTAAAATACTGCAGCTTAAAAAGAATCGCATCTTTAAAGACATCTTCACCGCCTGATTTTGGATATTTAGTGAAGCCGCCATCAATTGCTTTCTTTGCTGCTTCTTTAATGTATTGCGGTGTTTGAAAATCAATTTCTCCGCGCTGAAAGAGAATGAAATCTTTACCAGTTTTTGCTTTGAAATCTGGTGCTTTCTTTCTGACCTCCTCGCTAATACTAACGATGGGCGACATTCTAAGATTGTGTAGGTTATCACTGAACTTGTATGCAGTCATAGCTATCCTCTTATTTAACGAATAAAAACTTTTGGGGTTAAGCTTATTGGGAGCTCAAGGTAACTATTTTTTTAGATAAATCATATACCTGAGAAAAATAATGAAAAATTTTCCTTTGGTTTATTTGTAGGGTGGCAAAAGGGGATGTAAAGATTATTTAATACACAACAGCACTTAAGTAGCCTACTACTTCTGAGTGATCGCCGGTTATGTCGCCAGAATCTGTTCGCGCTAGAACCTTAATATTTTTCTTTTGTGCTAATTCAGCAGCTTTCATTAACGCAACAACGGCGCCACCGCCGCATGCTTCGCATTTCCCATTTTCCAAATCTGATTGCAAATGTTCATAATCAAAATTAATTAAGTGGTTTTCAATAACTGAATCCAGCTTTTTCGCAATTGTTCTGCTGTAAAAATGAGAAAGATCGGTACTAGCAATTAACAGTACAGAATCGTCTATTACTTTTGAAAGCCTTTCAGACAATTCATAATGGCATGCTTTTCTTTGATCTCCAATAACTATAGGAACAATTGAAAAATTTTTCAGAACCATTTGTAAAAAGGGGAGTTGAACTTCAACTGCATGTTCGCTCCCATGACCTTGACTGCTTTCAAAAATCACTTTGCTTCCGGCAGTAAGCTTAGCTGCTATTTCTTTATTGATTGGAATGGTTCCAAGCGGAGTTCGATAAGCATCGCCGTCATAAATTGAAATGCCGGCAAAAAATTCTCTATGACTTGGAGAAAGAATAATAACTGTTGAATAATCCTTATCAGCGATTGTATTATAACCAACTGCTGCTGTTTTTCCGGAATATACATATCCAGCATGAGGCGATATTAATCCAGTAATATTTGGGAAATGTTCGTCAACTTTATTAGCATTGAGCAACTCCATAATCATATTCTGCAGTTTGCTTTGAGAGGACGGATAAAACATTCCAGCCACAGCCGGTTCCCGTACTTTCATATTCTACTCTACACTTTTTAAAGATTCTTCACTAAAAACAGTAGCAGTAAAACCACTCAATTTTAATTTTTTATCTTTCCAATATCCGGATGGCAAACCAGTTTTTCTGCAAATTGCATCAAGATATTCTTCCTTGTTCATTCTATGTTCAATTGGAACTTGAGGTAAAAGTAAACCTCTATAACCCTTCTCTTCTAAAATTAATCCGTGTTTACCAACTTCTATTTCATCATAATTATTAAGGGAAAATGGTTCTGATAGAATTGATATTTCTAATGAAAGTTTTTCAATTTCATTTTGTTTAACTGATGGAAATCTTGGATCGTTCTGAGATGCTTGAACTGCAGCATCGCAAATTGTTTCGAATAAGGGTTGATCAGAAATTATGTAGCCAATACATCCGCGAAGTTTTCCCTTTTGAGTAATTGTAACGAAAGCTCCGCAATTTGATTTTAAGACTGGATGTTTTTCAAAATTAGGTTCGGGAATAGCTTCTTTAGTAAAAAAGGAAATGATAGATTTTCTTGCAGTTTCAAGTAGTAGCTTTTTCTCGGCAGTACTTATATTCATACTCACACCAATTTATATACTAACACACCGTTTCTTTCCTTCAGCATAATAAGAAATTCTTTATAGACAAAAAAGGTATCCGGCACAAAGGCGTTTAGATTAGAGCTAAGAACTTCCGAAAAAAGAATTTTATTTGAACTAATATCAACAGCATAAAATTTATTGATAATACTGCTCAATACTCTCGAATGAAAATTGAAAAGTAGCGAATCTTTGTAGATATTATATTCAACATCTCCAACAATATCAAGATTAATTATTGTGTTGTTAATTATATTAACCACAGTTTTATCACAGCGGCTCTCTAAATATTTATTGGGAAACAAGTAATGATCGAATCTTTTTTCTGATTCAGATTGATTTCGTAATAAATTCACTTCTGGATTGTTTATCCCAAAATCCTTCCTTATCTCGCCATTTATGTGGTTCAGTGCAACATAATTTCGTCCTTCGAATCCATCTGAATAACAATAAACATTGTCATTGTGAATAAATGAAAATGTAAAAGTTTCATTTGCCCATAAAACTTTTTGTTCATTAATATCAAAAGCAATTATTTGTTTGTGACCGGGCATATCCGGTTTTGAAAATTTATGGAAGAAAATAATATCCTTAAAAATTGATTCGATTCCAATCCAAAATTTTTCTTCGAGTTGATACGAGTTAAAAATTCTTTTCCCTGAAATCAAATAATAACAACTAAAAAAAACTTGTCGGTTTATTGTATCCCGAACCTCGATTATTAATTTATCGGACTCGGAAATTAAAATTCTCCAAACCTGATGTTTAGATTTAAATGTAAAATGTTTTTTTAATTTCATTCTGTGCAAGCAAATTAAAATACAAGTTCAACATCTTTACATATTATTAAAGCGGTGCAAATTGTGCTGTGAAATGCCGAAGCAATGGTGCTTCATAAGTGATTTTGTAACCTTTCAATTTTTCTCTTCTATTGAATACTTCGATAACAACTTCGGCAACATAGTCAATGTGACTTTGTGTATAAACTCTTCTTGGAATTGCCATTCGAACAAGTTCCATCATGGCTGGAATAAGTTTCCCGTCATTATCATATTTACCAAACATTATACTGCCTATTTCGCATGCTCGAATTCCTCCTTCAATATACATTTCACAGACAATAGATTGTCCGGGATATTCTTCTGGCTTTAAATGAGGAACGAATCTTTTTGCATCAATGTAAATTGCATGTCCTCCGGGAGGCTCTATAATTGGAATTCCATTATTCATTAATTTTTCGCCAAGATATTCAGTGCTTCTTATTCTGTACTGCAGATAATGTTCGTCAACAACTTCTTCTAATCCTTGCGCAATTGCTTCGAGGTCGCGACCGGCTAATCCGCCGTAAGTTGGAAATCCTTCTGTTACTATTAAAAGGTTGCGGCATTTCATTGCAAGTTCTTCATCGTTCATTGAAAGCCATCCGCCAATATTTACAAGTGCATCTTTCTTCGCACTCATGGTTGAACCATCAGCATATGAAAAAATTTCTTGACAAATTTCTAAAACACTTTTATTAGCATAACCTTTCTCGCGTAATTTTATAAAGTATGCATTCTCAGCAAAGCGGCATGCATCAAAGAAAAGCGGCAACTTATATTTCTTGCAAACTGAACTTACATCCTTAATATTCTGCATTGATACCGGCTGACCGCCGCCGGAATTGTTTGTAATCGTCAGCATAACAAACGGAATATTTTCTTTGCCAACTTTTTTTATGAAGGATTCGAGTGCCTCAACATCCATATTTCCTTTGAAAGGAGCATTTTGTTCTGGATGTTTTCCAACTTCATTTAAAATATCAACAGCTTCAGCTCCAGAAAATTCCACATTCGCTCGGGTTGTATCAAAGTGTGTGTTGTTTGGAAAATATTTTCCGGGTCCGCCAAGAATTGAAAACAATATCTTTTCTGCAGCACGGCCTTGATGAGTTGGAATTATAAATTTATCGCCAGTGATTTTTTTAACTGCCTTTTCAAATACATAAAAACTTTTTGCACCGGCATAAGATTCGTCACCACGCATCACGCCAGCCCATTGATCCGAACTCATTGCGGATGTTCCGCTGTCTGTTAGTAAATCGATCAAAACATCATCTGCATGAATTAGGAAAGGATTAAAACCAGCATCTTGTAATATTTTTATTCGTTCATCTTTTGTTGTAAATCTTATCGGTTCGACTGATTTAATTTTGAAGGGTTCAATTATGGTTTTCATTATTACCTCTGAAAAGGAAATATTTTTATTTAAGTAAAATTACAAATTCTTTATGACTCCTATTTATTAGTGACTATTGGAAAAATAAATCAGTGAAACAATTCAATGTAAAGCATACTTGACATTTTGTAAAGAATACTATATGTTTGAAATGCACATTTTTTGAGGTTTCTATGCAAAGAATTATAATAAATTTCTCGTTCCCCTATAAAACTACTGTGCTCATTTTTTCTGCAGTACTGATTTTTTTACCGATCATATTAATCGAATTTATTGATGCTAAATCCCTTATTGATGAAGAACCTTTTCTTTTCCGCAGTATTTTATTAATTCCAACATTCATAGCTATGCTTGGATTCATCTATTGTACTCTTGGTTATCATTTTCAGATTTTGAGAGGAGATGAATTAAAGTTAAGAATCCATCTCGAATCTTTGAACATTACATTTACAACTACTTTAATTTCTATGTTCATATTGATTTTTATGTTTCTTAATTTTTCACCAACATTACTTAATTATATTTTAGTGATCTTATCAGTGATTGCAATAATTTCTTACGTAGTTGGAATCGAAATTGTTAAAGAGAAATATAAGTGAAAAATAATTTACACGTATTACGTGCCGAAAAGAGATTATCGCAAGATGATTTAGCAAAGCTTGTGGATGTGTCGCGCCAGACAATCAATGCAATTGAAAGAGAGAAATATGACCCAAGTTTACCGCTAGCATTGAAAATTGCGAAAGTGTTTAATAAAAAGGTTGAAGAAATTTTCTTTTTGGAGGATTAATGAATCTTAAAAAGTTTTTCAAAGATGAACTCTACTTCGGAATTTTTACATTATTCATTTTTAGTTTTGTACTAATTGTTGATGAACCTCCTTTTGAGAAACAATGGTTCGGCAGTTTTATCTATCTCATCATTAGCTGGGCTGTTTATTACTTTGTATTTGTAAGATCAGTCAAAGAATTTAAATTAGATGAACGTGAGTCAATGCTTTTTACAAAAACCGGAAATATTTCCGCGTTTAGTTTTATAACTTTATTAATAGTAATTTTTTACATGCAAGAAATTGATGCATCATTTATCAACATTTCTATTAAAGAAACATGGGGAAGATTTCTCTTGCCTCTCTTTCTTATTTGTCATGCAGTTACCGGATTCATTATTATAAAACGCGAGAATTAGCACATTCGACTAAAATAAATATATAATTATTACCAGATAATATTCTGATCCAAAGTTCAAATTTCAATAAACTCTATTTTTAATCCCGCAACAAAAAATGAATAAAATCAATCGTTTCTTTAATAATTTTTAGTAAATTAACAGTCACGTTACACAATCAATATTATTTCCAACCAAATAATAGGAGTCTGCATGGACGAAACAATGAACCAAGAAGCTCCAAAAATGTCGCCAACTGAAGAACCAGAAGAACTTGAAATGAGCCATACTGATAAGCTTGTTGGGATCTTTTCAGAACCAGGGAATACATTCTCAAAAATTGCAACCACTGGTCCAAAAACTTCAGATTGGATTTTTCCTTTGCTGGTAGTAATTGTTGTTGCAATTCTATCGAACATAATTATGATGAGCAATCCCGTGATAAAGCATTCTATCATGGAAAAGCAGATGGCTCAGATCGAAAAGAATCTTGATGATGCTGTTAAAAGCGGACAAATGACTGAAACACAAAAAGAACAGCAGATGGAAGCTATTCGCGACCAAATGGATCAGGGAATGGCAGCAAATCTTATTTTTTCAATAATTGGTATTGTAATCTTTTCTTTTATTTCATTTTTCGTAGTATCGGGAGTATTCTTCCTCTTTTCAAAATTTGTCCTCAAAGGTTCAGGCAGTTACAAAGATGCCATGTCTGCCTACGGTTTACCAATGTATATTGTTGTCATTCAAGTTATTGTTATGGTAATTCTTGCTCTTGTGACAGATAAATTCTTCTCCGCTGTAAGTTTAGCTGAGTTTATGGATTCTGATAAATCAACAATTGCCGGATTTTTATTAAGTAAAGTAGATATTTTTTCAATTTGGTTTTATGCAATAATAGGTATTGGATTTGCTAAAATGTTTAAGTCTGAAAACACCGGAAAATATTTTATTATGGTTTATGGAGTTTGGATTGGATTTGGATTACTAATGTTTTTCCTTGCTAAAGCATTGCCATTTTTGAGATGGTTTGGATTTTAATTTATTATTTGTCAAGGAACGGTTCTTGACAACAATATATTACCATAACGTAGGGAACGGTCTCTGACCGTTCCACAATTTAGTTTGTCATTCCTAATCCGCCAACAGATGGATTTATCGAAGGCTGACTTTTTTATCACGTTGCGATGAACTCAGAATAACCTCAAAATTAATTACTTGTAACTTTGATTTTTTTTATATTGTAGATAGAAAGTAAATGTAATAAGCTGCCTGGCCCACCGCTTTTTACATTTTTGTTTTTTGCATGAATGTTTACTTGTATTATAAGTTATCATGTTCTTAATAAAAATGTTTAATCATCAAACACATACAAATAAAATGAAAAAGAAAATAATTCTCTTTTTTTTATTAATTAGTTTAATAATTACAAATTCTTGCAACTCACCAACAGAGCCAGAACCTATTTACAAAGATCCTCTAACAATGACCTGGACAGTTGATACACTTGAATATCCCGATGCCTTCCAAACGACACTTAGTTCAATTTGGGGAAGTTCACCAAATGATGTTTATGCAGTGGGACATAGCGAAGATAATGATGGTAAATTCTGGCATTATAATGGTGTTAAGTGGGAATTCAAAGATTTGTTTCAATTTGTTGAACAAAGTTCTTGGAGCTTACATAAAGTATATGGATTTGGGCCTAATGATTTTTGGGTAATTGGAGCAAGGGATAGAAGTATTGCCGGTTATGAATATATGGAAAGCTTGGTTCTTCAAAATAATGGATTATGGATCGATCATAAGTTAAAGTTTGATTCGTGGTTGATGGATATAACGGGGACATCCTCGCGGGATATCTGGGTATGTGGCAGAAAAGGAATTGTACTTCATTACAATGGTTATGTATGGAAAGCTAATACAATAAAAATTAAAAAGTTTTCAGAAGATACAGATTATGTATTAGCCGGGGTTACAAAATTAGGAGATGAAAATGTAATTGTAGCCCGTACATATAATCCATATCTCCCTAGGCGTGAGCAGTATTACATACGCGGCTCAATGGACAACTGGAGGATAATTGACTCAACAATATTTACTGCAGAGAATTGGGGAGCCGGTGAGAGATGGGGTAATTTGGGAATATTTCGTAGTAATTCCGGAACAATATATTCATATGGTTATGGAGGAGTATGGATATTAAATTCAACCACAAACCAATGGATTTCGACATTAAAGAAAAATAATGCAATAAGAAGAGTATTTGGTTTGAAAGATAGATACATTTTTGCCGTATCAGACTTTGGGTTAGTTTGGTTCAATAATGGAAATACATGGGTAGAATTAAAAAATCTGATGAAGGATCAAGAAAAAATTGATTTTTACGGTATATGGACAGATGGGCATGAGATATATTTAATGGGAGACAATAATAAAAGTACATACGTAATACATGGCAAATAGAGGAGGCGAGAGCTAAAAAACAAATTAACTAAAAAGGTAGGGGTTAGTGTTAGAGGCACTAACCCCGGTTGCAAATAAAATAATTAGACTGCTCATCTAACGATTGGGATAACCCATTTTTATTTGCAATTCAAATTACCCTAATCCATTTAATCCAAGTACAACAATTCAATATGTCATTCCGGGTCCGATTGATCGGGCGAGGAATCTTCAAGATTTCTCGTCGACATCGTCTCCTCGAAATGACGAAACACATGTGATTTTAAAAGTTTATGATCTGCTTGGAAGAGAAGTAGCAACATTAGTAAATGA
>Ga0194127_10002050_pt1 | contig 28236 bp, 22 predicted proteins | sample TA2KigC100mmetaG_FD_148624 | JGI IMG/M metagenome (GOLD analysis project Ga0194127, IMG submission 148624) | Freshwater microbial communities from Lake Tanganyika, Tanzania - TA2015036 Kigoma Deep Cast 100m | ecosystem: Environmental > Aquatic > Freshwater > Lake | place: Tanzania: Lake...
TTATCCAGATAAAACGTATTGCGAATTGAGAATGCAGAATTTAGAATTGAGAAATCAAAGGTGTAAACCACGAAAGACACGGATTAACACAGATTTTTTAACGCTAAAGACGCAAGAGGTGCAAGAGGCGCAAGGAGGGGAAAAAAGGTCAAAAGGAAAAAGGCAAAGACAGTTTTGATTGTCCGGAAAAAGAAAAATAGAGGGTTGTCAAATCGCAGGGGGATTGTATAATATGGGCACATCAGGAACGGGCGAAACGCAGGTATATAGGTATGCAGAGATACAGGGCGAAGAAATCCGCCGGGAGGCGGACTCAGGGCGGAGGGAAATTAGGCGAAAAATGTACCTGACCCCTTTATTTCCCTCAGGCAGCCACAAATTCGCGATGTGTTTCGTCAAGTTCGCCAAGCTCATCTTCCAGCATTGGAAAGAGCCATGCTTGAATGCTGTTCCATAAACTGCCAAGATTTTCCATTGCCGTCATACCATGTATCTCCTCGTTGTGGGTGACTTTACTGATTATTACGGGTATGATACAGTATCGAACTGAACATAACAACTTATAAATAAAGAGTTTGTGAGTTTTTCAAAAAAAAAAAAAACGAATTTTGGACTTGACAATCAACGGTATTTTCGCTACATTAGTGCATGAATAGTAAGGCTTTCCGAAAGGTTTGCGTCAGAGTGGTTCTGCCGCGTTTCGGAGGGTTTTGCAAGTGGCTCTACAGTTATTACCCAAACAAGGCGGTATAAATTGAATCTTGTTTTTTACCATTGGTTCTGTCACATAAATTTTGTCAGCAAAGGAGATTATAATGCGCACATTTGTACTTATGTTACTTATAATCTCATCTTTGACATCCTCAGAAGAAGTAAGCGTTGATACCTTTGCAGATATTTATATTCGATTGACCAGAGCCGTTGATCAACTCCAGCAAAAGATAGATAAACAATCCCGCGATCTAGTCAAAATGGGAAAAGAACGCCTTTCGCACTATGAGACGTTTATCAAGGAATCCGACAAAAACAGAATTGGACAACTGATACAAAAATGCCTTGAACATGAATTGCAATTAAAAAATCAGGAAGAACGTAAAGGGGATATTAAATATGCACAGAAATTAACAGACCGATTATTTGAACTATATACCCAAGATGTAAACAATGTCTTGCTTCAATATGATTTAGTACTGAATGCGGGTAAACGTCATATTATCATTAACAGAGACAATATTGATACCAAATCTATTCTTAATAATATCCGTTCGATTCAATATCCATTTTCTGCCGGGGAAATAACATTAATATTCAATACAAAGGAATGGACAATTGAAACCATCAGTATTTCTTCAAACATATCAGAAACACTGAATTCAAAACTATTAACTCATTTTGCTGGTCAGGAATTATTGAATAGGATTAACGGAAATATGGTCTTGTTGAATTCGTCCCAACTGTCTTCTGCCATTGATGATGTAATAATCAAAAATACGGATACGTACTCAGAAACAATACTCCGATACACCGTCACCCTTCACCCGGATCCGGGCGGAAAAGATGTTACTAAATACTATGCAGGAAAGGCTTCAGTAATCAGCAAGATTATTAAAACCGGCCCTGGATGGCTGATACAAACAGGAATAAATGAAGTAAATATGCCCAGCAGGGACATTTGGAAGCAATGCCAATATTGTCAGGGAACTGGATATACAAAACTTCAGAGAGTAACACGGACGGAATTCCAGAAGATGAATGAGCAATTTGCCAGTCCGTATATGAGTCAAATGCACCCGGACGGAATCGAGATTGAGTTGCCGTGGGATATAATCAGGCAAGAATCGGACTATGTTTATGTAATAGGATATAAATGTCAGTATTGTAAAAAGACCGGAGGCGAAACACAGAATGTAGCCGACAGGAGCAATTTAGAACTCAACATATTAAGGCAATACATTAAAGATTCAATGAACTCCCAATAGAATATTATATTCATTGGAGAACACCTACAAGCTGCGCTTGTAGGTTGCCGCCCGACCAAAAGAGACACGGCCGGGAGCTATTCGAGGCGCATTTGGCGGATGAAGGAATCGGCCTCGGCCATGGAGCGGTCGATTTCGGCAATTAACGCCGAAATCTCCTGCTCGGCAATTCCCAACTCCTCTCCCATCGTCATTTCCGTCTGCGAATTAAGATTATGCCTGACTAAAAGGACCTGGTCCTTGAACGCGGCCAGCGCCGGGTAACATTTATCGCGCACCTTCTCCATCGCGTATATCACGTTCTCGTATCGCACCTGCATATCCCGGAGTTTCTCCTCACTGGCCCTGCGAACGACGGTGCTGGAGTACTGCTCAAGCTCATCATCCCACTGGCGAAACAGCGACTTTGCCGCCCGGCGGGCATCGGCCAGCCGGCTTTCGACGGTGTTCGTCTGCGACTGGCAGCGGTTGTATTGGGCGTTCAACTCGTTGTATTTGTCTTCGAGAAGGGTGCCTTTATAGCCGGCGAGGGAGCGGAACTCATCGAGGGCGGCGGCAAACTGGTCTTTGGCTACGGACTGGGCATCGCGGGCCGCGGCGATGCGGTCCACGAGGACGTCCTTTTTCTTTTTGCCGAAAAGCTCTGTTGTCGTGTCATACGTGCTTGAACATCCGGCAAGAATCAAAGCCGCCATCAATAGTAACGAAATGGATAATCGGGTTTTCATAGGTACTCCCTTTCCATGTTGTTTTGGATACACTTCCGTGTCACAGGCTCTTATTATACGCAATTACGGCGGCCAGACAAGAGGTTTATTCTTGCAAGAATCCGGAGTTTGGCTACAATCTTGTCGCGTATGACGACGGAGATGACCCAGCCGCAGAGTATTCCGCTGACACGGATACAAAAGCTGATTGGCCGATTGATGCTGCAATCCAAGCAGAGCAAGGCCAGCGGGTATTTGTCCATCCATGCGGATTTGACGGAGCTGACGGGGATGCGGCGGGAGTACTGCCGGAAGGCCGGGGTTCGCGCGACGACCAATGATTTTTTCTTTCTGGCGATTGCCCGTGCGATAAAGAAACATCCGCTGCTTGCGGCGACGATTGACGCGGCGCGGGAGAATTTGGTCCTGAGCGAGAAAATCGGGGTTGGGTTTGCGGTGGCCGCGCCGCAGGGGCTGGTGGTGCCGGTTCTGCGGGATGTCGGGCATAAAAGCCTGATAGAAATTGCCGCCGCCAGCGAGATTCTGGTGGTCAAGTCGCGGTCTAACAAGCTGACATTGGAGGATTTTGACGGAGCCAACGTGGTGCTGACGGGGCTGGGGATGTATGGGATTCACCAGTTTTATGCCATCGCGCCGCCATCGGCGACGGCGATTGTCTCTATCGGTCTGATTGAAGATGCGGTTGTGCCGATGAAGGGTGAACTTTGCGTACGCAAGAGGATGGATGTGTCGCTGGCTTATGACGGGCAGATTGTGGATGAATTTTACGCGGGGGCGTTTCTGCGGCATATTGTTGACCAGCTTGAAGACCCATGGTCGCTGACAAAATAATATAACATCCTTAAATTGAACAACTTACAACTGTTTTTTTCACAATTAAGTTGACAGTCCATAGCGCTTATTGTTATAATGCTATTCACTTTGTAAGGAATGGAAACAATCGGGCGGTTTGAATCAAAGGAGGTGTTTCATGAAAAAGATGCCATGCGTTATGCTGTATCTGGTATGGGTGCTTTTTTTTCACTTTTTACCTATGCGGGTGAAATTACTATCGGGACACGTACAGCATATTGGCCTTGGCCGCTAAATACCGATTATCACGATGCACGATCTCAGACGATCTACCTTGCCTCAGGAATAGGCGGGGCAAAGACATTTGATTCGTTTTCCCTGAATGTTGTCGGCAAACCGGGGCAGACGATGAATAATTTTACCATTCGGCTCAAACACACGGATTTATCCAGTTATGGCAACAAACCGGTATGGGAATCTTCCGGCTGGACGACAGTCTATCAGGCCAACAAGATGGTCTCCACAACCGGCTGGGTAGCGTTTGTTTTTACGACACCTTTTGTGTATAATGGAACCCAGAATCTGATGGTGGACATATCATTTAATAACTCTTCTTATACTACCTGTGGATTGTGTTATTGTACTTCATCCAGTGTCAATCCTTCCATTCATTACGAGACAAACAGTAGTTATGGCGACCCATTAAGCTGGTCCAGCCGAACTCCTGTGCCGTATAGAGCGACTTATTTTACTGATATAAAATTGGGTTTTGGAAATCTAAATGTTCTATTTAGACCAGATGGCGGCATCTATAACACAGAACAGAATGTGGTCATTACCTGTACCACGCCAGGGGCAACGATTCGTTATACCCTTGATGGCAGCGATCCAAATGAAGGAATTGTTTATGAACCTAATTCCATTATTCTTGTGGACCACACCCTGACCCTCAAGGCCAAAGCGTGGAAAGGGGATATGCCTCCCAGCAGTGTCGCTTCAGCAATCTATAATTTGGATGTTTCGACGCCAACTTTCTCTGTTGACGGCGGTACTTACAACAACGAATTCAATGTGGTGATTTCCTGTGCCACGCCCGGAGCGACGATTCACTATACAACCAATGGTCTTAATCCGACCGAAAGCGATCCGGTTATTGCTTCCGGTTCAAGCGTGTTGGTAAATCAAAGCACGACTCTTAAGGCCAGGGCATGGAAGGGATCCATGACGCCCAGCAATGTCAAGTCCGCCACCTATCAATTAGTGGTTGCGACGCCGGCGTTTTCAGTCTCGGGCGGCACATATAATACCGAAAAATATGTTACCATCACCTGTGCCACACCGGGGGCGACCATTCATTATACAATCAACGGGGTCGATCCGACCGAAAACGATCCGGTCATTGCTTCCGGCGGCAGTATCTATGTAGATCGTAGTATGACTCTCAAGGCCAAAGCGTGGAAAGGAAACATGACATCCAGCAGCATCAAATCCGCGACATACAGTTTGGTCGTTTCCAAACCAACGTTTTCGGTGACTGGGGGGACTTACAGCACCGAAAAATATGTCATCATCACCTGCGCTACACCGGGGGCAACCATCCGCTACACCACCGACGGCAGCGACCCCAATACGGGAGCTATTTATGACCCCAATATTCCTGTTGTCATTGACCACTCCCTGACACTGAAGGCCAAAGCGTGGAAAGGAAATATGACACCCAGCAGCATCCAATCCGCGACCTATCAACTCTTTGTCGCCACCCCCGTCTTTACCCCCGACGGCGGGGGGTATGAAATGGATCAAACAGTAGTGATTACCTGTGCCACTCCCGGAACGACCATTCGTTATACAACTGACGGCAGCAATCCAAATAACGGGATGGTTATCGAAAACGGCGGCAGTGTTATTGTTTCCTCCGACCCACCGACAACTTTAAAGGCAAAAGCCTTTAAAACAGGTTGGCCTGATAGTGCAATTAAATCCTCCATTTATTATGCCGCAAGAATCATTTATGTCAATCATACGGCAACCGGCGACGCCGATGGAACCAGTTGGCAAAATGCTTATCCAGACTTGCCCCTTGCATTGGCCGATGCTGTAAATGGCGATGAAATCTGGGTGGCGATGGGAACTTATTATTCCCCGGCCAACACATTTCAATTAAAAAACAACATGGCTCTCTACGGCGGCTTTGCGGGCTTTGAAACACTTCGCACCCAGCGTGACTGGAAGACCAATAAGACCATTCTGAGCGGCAACAATATACGGCGTGTATTTTATCACCCCGCGTCCCTGCAGCTTAACATATCCGCAATTCTGGATGGCTTTACGATTGCCGATGGTAATGTTTATGTAGAGTGGCAGGCATGGGCATGGCCTTGGCCAGACAGAAAAGAAGCCGCAGGCGGAGGGATACTTAATGAGAACTGCAGCCCTACGATTCGAAATTGTATTTTCTTAAATAATACAGCTTATGGATATGTTTATGATACCGGTGGAATATCTCCCATCCAAGATGCAGCAATGGACATGTATATCCTGCATTGTTTGGGTTATGGTGGAGGAATTTATAACCTAAACAGTAATCCTGTCATAGAAAATTGCATGTTTATCGGTAACTCTGCCATTGTCGGAGGTGCTGGAATAGAAAATGTTTCCAGCAGTCCGACAATAACCAATTGCGTCTTCTACGGCAACACAGCCCAAGAATACTTTTATTCTAGAATTGATTATGATGATTATTTGGATTGCAGTATAGCCTGCGGTATTGGTAATAATACCAACAGTTTCCCGGTAATTACCAATTGCACCATTGCCAATAATATTAATGAAATCTCTGTAACCAATGTAAGCGGCAGTCATCCCATTATCGTTAACAGTATCCTATGGGATCGTGGATGGTCGATTAACAATATGGAAAACGCCTCTTGTACTGTTTCCTATTCAAACATGCGCGGCGGCTCAAATCCCACCGGAACCGGCAATATCAATCTGGATCCAAAATTCCATCATGTTCCTTCTTCGGATCCCATGAATACGCCTGACTGGGATGCTTTATCGCTTCAGGCCAGTTCACCCTGTATTGACGCAGGTAACAACGCCGCCGTGCCTGCTGCTATCACAACTGATATTACAGGTGACCCTCGTTTCTTTGATGCCCCCAATACATTGGATACCGGCGTCGGTACGCCGCCCATCGTGGACATGGGGGCTTATGAATACTCTCCTCCGGTTAAACTAAGTGTATTTAATCTTCTGTCCCAATACTGGTTAATGACCGGCTGTACCACAGGCCAGCCCTGTGCCGCGGCGGACTGGTATGTTGACGGTACTATCGACATCCTTGACCTTGACGTACTGGCCGAATTCTGGCTGGCCGGCGCTATCCAAAAACAATATCCGCCGGAACCCAAAGTTCTGACAGCCCATTGGCCGATGGATGAATCCGCAGGCTCTTCAACCGTTTCCGACACCGCCGGCGGCCACACCGGGCAATTAGTCAACATGGACCCCAACACCTGCTGGACCACAGGATATTATAACAACGCTCTGCAATTGGACGGCATTAATGATTATGTCCGAATCACCGGCTACAAAGGCATTGGCGGCTCTCATGCCCGCACCTGCACCGCCTGGATCAAAGCCGTCGGCAGCGGCCAGCACCAAATCGCCATCGGCTGGGGAAGTACGGATCCCGCCCAGACGTTTTATATCGGAGGCATCTATACCGCCGCCGGCAACATCACTGAATTTGCAGTGGGTATTGGCTATAATTCTTACATCAAATCTTACGCCCGGCCCTTTGATAATCAGTGGCATCATCTGGCTGTCGTTGTACCTGATGATGGGACGCCGACAACCAATGAAATCAAATTATATCTGGACGGCCAGCGAAGAACTGATACGTATGTGTATAACAGTTTGGCCATCAATACCTCCGGAACCAGTGATGTCCTGCTGGGGGCTTATTCAGGTCATACTCCGCCGGACTTATTCTTCAAAGGCCTGCTCGACGATGTCAGAATATACAACTATGCCCTGTCCGATGCCGAAATCACCGCCCTGGCACAGTAAAGCAGCTTAAAATGACCCATCTGATATCAGAGCCTGTCGGGAAGAGTACAGCCCGCTGGATTTGAAATAAAAATTCCAGGCACATCTTGAGATATACAGGCTGTAAGTAGAAACACTTACAGTCTTTTTTTTGCAATATTTAATTTGCGGCTTTTTTTGAAATGATCGAATAACTGCGAGGATAATCGATTGGGGTTGCGGCGGTTTTCGCGATGGAAATCAAATGGAATTTCCCTTCCGTATCCGGCAAAGAATAACTCCAAATTATGTCGGACTCCCCTCCGAGCGTTTTTATTATCGTGACAGCTCCTGTCAATTCTTTTTCGATATCACGACTTTTAAAAGCGAGCATCAGGCCGCCAATTTTCACAAACGGCAGCGATAATTCCGCCAGGATACGCAAGTCCGCCACGGCGCGGGCGACGGCGATATCGAATTGCTCACGATATAATTTTTCGTGCGCTAATTCCTCAGCGCGGGCGTGGATGACGGTTATGTTTTTCAGGCCCAGTTCAGCAATGGCTTTTTTCTGGAAATTAACTTTTTTGCCTGTGGCTTCGATGGATGTAAATTGCCAGTCCGGACGGACGATGGCTAAGGGTAATACAGGGAATCCTGCCCCGGAGCCGACATCTGCAATTCTTAAGGATGATTTATTTCCAGCAAGTTGGTCCAGCACGGGCAGCGCGGCCAGTGAATCAAGAAAATGACGTGAGCGGATTTGTTCGGGGTCGGTGATGCGGGTCAGATTGGTATGTTTGTTTTCCTCAATCAGCCGATGCGCGAGGGTATCGAAGGTCTGCTGATGCTGTGTGAGCAGGACGGGAAGGGCGGAGATGTCGAGATTTTGTTTTTGGGTCATTTTTTTCGTGCCGCGATAGTGTAAGTCTTGCGGCCTTCTTTCCTGTATTTGCGTTCATAATTGGTGCCGACGATTTCATCGGCGGCGGCGCCGGCGGGGCGGATGAAGTCTATGGGTTCCATTGTCCCGGCCGTGAAGGCGCGATTAAGAACGTCCGACATCTGCCGGAAATAATCCTCGTGGTCCGTGGCCAGATTGATGATTCCTTCGGGAACAAGGCATCGCAAAAGCTGTACCAGAATTTCATCACGGAAAAATCGGCGCTTGTGATGATGTTTCTTGGGCCAGGGGTCGGGGAAATAAATGTGGAAACAGTCTATCGAGGCATCCGGGAAGAAATCCTCCACCAGTTCGACGGCGTCGGTGCGGATAAGCCGGACGTTTTTGATATCCCAGCGGCCCATTCGATCCACGGCGTATCGGTAATACCTGTTGGTCCACTCGATGCCGAGGTAGTTAATTTCCGGATAAGCCCGGGCCTGGGCCAGCAAAAAAGTCCCTTTGCCGGAGCCGATTTCGATGTGTACCGGCCCTGAACGTCCGAAAAGATGTGTAAAATCAATTCGGCCGTCAAGATTTTCAAACGGCACGGCAATATCCGTGTATTCCTGCAGGGTTTTCAGCCGCATAGGCCCTCAAATCAATTTCCTTAGAGCATCTAACAAAATGCCTTTGCATTCAAGCGGCTTATTTTGCGTCCGGCGGCGTTGGCCGGGCCAAAATCGTCCTCGACGTAGTATTCCGCTACGCCTGCGGCAATTTTGCCCCGTCCGCCTTGCCGGCCACAAAATCGCTCGCTTTCGGTGCGACAATTCATTTTGTTAGAGGCTCTTAAAATAAAAAATAAGCATGAATCGGCATTTTGGCATTAAAAATTAGTAAAGTCAAGGGCAAGATAGTTCGATACGACGAAAGAGAGAACCCTATGTACGATCCGGACGTAAAAGATAGAAGATACGGGGTTTCAATGGAAGGGCGATAATGATTAGGCCCATGCTGACATTACGGCGAAGGCGAATACTGGTGGATGTGGATGTCCAGCGGGATTTGTTTTTGGGTGATGGGAAACATTGCGTGCGAAATCATCGGCGTGTGTTGGCCAACGTCCGGCGGGTGATGGCGTGGGCTCGTCGTCAGCGTATCCATCAGATTTCCCTGATGACGGTACGAGATTCAAGCCGCCACGGCCATAATGGGGATTTTTGCCTGGCGGGTACAAAAGGGGCAGAAAAGGTGCATTATACCCTGCGCAGCCGGCACGCGGATTTTGGAGACAACGCCGGGACCGACCTGCCGCGACAGATTCTGCAGGACTATGACCAGGTTATTTTGTATCGGCACACGGAAGACCCGTTTGAACAGCCGCGCATCGACCGGCTGCTGAGCGAAACTCGCGCGACGGAATTTATTGTCATCGGCGGTCTGGCCGAAGGGGCCGTCAGGTCGCTGGTACTGGGGCTTCTGGTTCGAAAAAGAATGGTGATGATTATTACCGACGCCCTTGGATTTTATGACAAAGCCGCGGCGGATGTGGCGTTGCGGCAAGTCCATGCCAAAGGCGCCAAACTAATTGAAAGCAAAAGCCTGCTTGGAACATCTCATTTGCAGACGGTTTGTACATGCCCTTGTGAACGCTGCCGGGCAAAAGAGCAGAAAAACAGTCTCGAAGAAAGCACCTTATAAGCATCTTGTTTTTCATTCCTGATAATGCTGCAAATCACAAACGGCGGGTAATCGCCGCGCTCAATGGTTTTTGATGGAATTTATCTGAATTTTTTCTATTCCGACAAAAAATAGAACCGCTCCAATTGAATATCCGATATAATTGGAAATGATGGAACTCAAGGACAGAATAAAAGAAAAGGCGCTGGCGCTGGGGTTTGATTTGGCGGGGGTTACTACGGCTGCGCTGTTGGATGAAAATTCCCGCCGACATTTCGAGAACTGGCTGGGTCAGGGCTGTGCCGGGGGGATGGATTATCTGGGCCGGAATATCGAGAAACGATTTAATCCGGCCGGGCTGCTGGATGCGGCAAGGTCGGTGGTTTGTGTCGCGCTGAATTATAAGCCGTCGCGGGATATTCCGGCCGGGGCGGCAAGGGTCGCTGATTATGCTTTGTACGAGGACTACCACGAATTTATTAAGCGGCGTTTGTCGGCACTGGCGGATTTTATTGCGCAGACGATGGCGGGGAAAAATATTCGATTCAAAATCTGTGTCGATTCCGTGCCGGTGGCCGAGCGGGCACTGGCGCAGCGGGCGGGGCTGGGGTGGATCAGCAAACACCACGGGCTGATTCATCCGACGCTTGGCGGACAATTGCTTTTAGGCGAATTGATTACGACGCTCGAACTGCCGGCCGATGCGCCGTTTGAAAAAAACCTGTGCGGCGATTGCGATAACTGTCTGCGGGCGTGTCCGACCGGGGCATTAAGCGAAACAGGAAATTTTGACGGCCGAAAGTGTATCAGCTATTTGACGATTGAAGAAAAGGGCGATATTCCGCAAGGCCTTACGGTCAAAATCGGCAATCGGCTGTTCGGCTGTGACGAATGTGTTTCGGCGTGTCCGTACCAGGCCGCGGCGCCGGTTTGTGCGAATAAAGAGTTTCGTTTTTTCCCGCAGCGATATATTTTGCAGCCGGGGGGGATTCTAAACTGGACGCAGGCTGAGTTTGAAAAAATTTTCAAAGATTCCGCTGTCGAGCGTCTGGGGCTGGACCGATTGAAGCGCAACGCCCATGTCTGTCTGCAAAATCAATCAAGCTGATTTATTGATTTGTTCCGCCTCCAAATCCGCCGCCGCTCATCCCGCCGCCCATTCCGCCAAAGGATTGCGGCGGGGTTTGTTCTTCCGGTCCGGCGATGGTCGGCTTTATCAGAATCAGAAGGCGTCTGTTGGCGGTTATGTTTTCATCGGGCAAGGCTGAAAGATCAAAAAAACCCTGCGGAGCGAGGAGCCAGAAAGATGTTTCATTGGGTACAGTCGTTTGATACGGGATATCCAGCACCTGCGCCTGCGGTACGGATGCCGGGGTCTGCTTCATGTCAGGCTTGAGAAGGTCAGATATAAGGACGCGGAGCCTGACGGCGATGTTTTTGCCGGCGTCATCGGCCTGCGGGCAAATCGTCAATTGAGTTTCTTTTTCAAACGTTTTTTTCTGATGGCCGGCATCTGCGTATTCCGTAATCGCGGCGACTTTTATTGTCGCGTCTTCCATGTTTCGCACAAGGACTTTTGGAGCAGCAAGCATTTTGCTGTTCTTGTCGCTGCGAACTGACTCCATCAGCTTTTTTAGCTGCGGTTCGACAAGCAGGTTTGGCTCGATGGGTTCAAGGGTCATATTTTCGAGCGAATTGTTTTTTAACAAATTCACGATGTCATTGGAATCGGCGGGCATGGTGGTCACAGTTCCCACCGTTTTATTTGTATCAATGCCGGCCTGTTTGAGTACGGCTTCATCGGCCAGAATAAACCGTGCCTCGATAGCAATTTGTGCCGATAGCTTACGTTTTTCATTATCCAGGTATACACGGATTTGCTCGTGAATTTCCGGCGTTTGCACAATGATCAATGTTGTCTCGGTAAACATCAGTCTTCCGACGCCGCCGACGATATCCCAGCTTTGCGGCGCAATCTGTTTTTCGATTTCCTGAACAAATTGTTCCATTGCTTTCATCCGCTGCTTACGCGTGTTGGCCGGCGGCTGCGGCATCGCCTCCAGCAGCGATTTGCAGTCGTACACCACCTGTTTCAAGTCAGGTTGAGGCGGAGTCGGCGGATTCAGTTGTTCGGCGGACAAGCCGAGCGTCTTTCCAAGCTGACGCAGTTGATCCGCTTGTTCGTCCGTGAGTTTCAGATATTGCGTATTTGTACTGCCTCGCCTTCCATATACGACGCGAATATTGCCGTGATGTCCTTCCCGAATCATTCCTCCGGATTTAGGCTCCGGCTTGGTATGGATTCGCAGGATTTCCGCAATCATTTCTTTAAGATTGCTGACTTGTTTATTGCCAATCATCCAGAAGTAATAACCCGGCTTCAGTTCGCCGATATTCAGGATGGCAAAGTTTTTACCAGGGTCGAGAATTACAACTCCTTTATCGCCAAAAAGATCAAACTGTTTTTGCAGCTGCGGTGTGACATCTGCCACCTTCATTCCCAGCAGGTCGAATGATACGGTGGGTTTGTCATCGCACGGCTCCAGTCGCAAAACAGTGTCATTGTAGTTCCGATCAAACGGCGACAGCGTTTGAATTGCCTTGTACTTAAAATCCTCTGTATAGGCAGTCAGAATAAGACGGTCGTTTTTTTTGAGGCCTGCCAGTTCGAATCGTCCCTCCATATCCGTCAGGCAATCTCTGGATACTGCCCCGGCTTCCACTTTGATGCCGGTCGCGGGATTGCCCGAGGCATCGAGGACTTTGCCGGCGGCGGTCAGCCCTTTTGGCAAAACGATCTCCAGCGAGGATGTCTTATCCGTGCTTAGCTGATACAGATCGCCGAATTCAACCTTTTCAAACTGCGGATGAATGAATATCAACTCGCCTTTCTCGTTGGCTTCCTTAACGAGGGGAAAATCAAATATTTCAAACCGGCCGTTCGCATCGGTTTTGGTACTGGCAATACAACTGTATCCATTGTCAATTCGCATCTGTCCGTTAACGGTTACCCCGGCGATGGGATTTTTTTGTTCATCCACGACCCGGCCCCTGACAAACAGCGACTTTGATAATGGAATGTCCAATGGTTCGTTCACCGACATCGGCCATTTTTTCATATCCGTATCCATTACAATTCGGCCAAGCAATGGATTGCCGCCGGAACGATACGTCCCGGCCGCCGTGCTGAAACCGGCCGCCAGCACATCGACTGACACAAACTGTCCTTTCTGATACGGCAGTGCAATATGAAAAGAACCATCGCTGTCGGTTCGCGTCTCAAGAATTTTATGTTCGGATGGTTTACGCAGATTTCGCATGTCCGTCGCCGGGATCGCCACCCGCACTAAAGCGTTCGGGATCGGTTTTTCCGTGTCTTCATCTATCACCCGGCCGGACAATGTTTTGGTTTGCGCGGCATCGGCGGAATCAATGTTCTGTCCTCGTGCTGCCGCCAAAGCGGCGAATCCAGACGGGATTTCGATTTTCGCATCCGTTTTTTGGCCGGGTTTGAGGGAGACGTTTTTGAAGGTGATCCATTGATATTTCCTTGTCTGAACACGGAAAGTCGCAAGCGAATCTAAGCGTTGTTCAAATCGGACAGTTGTTTGTATAGCTTTCCCAACACCACCGCCTTCAGTTCGTATGGCATTTATTTCATTGCCTGCGCTGTCAACCGCAACAATCCGCACGTCATATTGATTTCTATCAACGGTATCCGTTACAGTCATTACAGTGTTGCTGTCGGCCTCAAAAGGCATGCCAAACACTACTCCGCCCTGGATTTCGGTATGTCCCGAAGTTCCCCATGTACCGTTATATTTTGGCTTATCGGCTTCAAAATCTGCCTGCCATGGACCGTGAGCAATGCCCACCTTAACCGTGCAGGTGACTTGTTTTTTATCAAAAACTGCGGCTAAATGTGACATCGTTTCTATCGTTTTGCCATGATCCTTTTTTCGAACATCTTTGCCATTTTTACTAACGGAGCAGTACAACGATCCGCCTGCGAAGTTGCTGGATGGTTCGGCTCGAATGATCGCATCAAGGCCATTTGGAATATTGCGAAACATCACCGCAAAATCATAGACCTTGTCGTTATTGCGAGCATGGACACGGTCGCCGCTCTCGTCGAAAGGCACATCTTGCAAAGGCCGCCCATCCGGCCGCCACCACGGCTTATCTTTAACCGGATGTTCACAAATGCCCACCAATTCCACCGTCACGCCGTTGGGCAGTGCAGCGATAAAAGGTCTATTGGAATCAGCAACTTGTGCCTTTAATTCTTCCCCCTTTCTCTGGCGGTTATTGTGATGTAATATCTTGATTACTCCAGAACCTCTATTGATTACCTCGATGCGCTGACCCGCTTTTACCATAACCTCGCCGAATTGAATCTCGGAGTTATAGTCAAAATAACCGGTCCCGTTTTGACCCAATAATAATTTTTTCTCTGACGTGTTTGTTTTGATTTCAATCACATCGGATCCCGTGTTTAATACCTCGATACGCGGATTTAATTTGATTATAATATTGTCGATTTGAATCTCGGCGTTGCGGTCAAAGTAACCTGTCCCATTGGGGCCCAGTAATAATGTTTTCTTTGAACCGTCAGTTTCGGTTTCAATAATATCAGAGCCGGGAAATTTATAAGTGGCCGACCCCTGCCTCTTATTCACGTTTTCGTCCTGTTGCAGCGAGATTGAGGCAAAAGGAGTTGTTTCGATTTTCACATCTGTTTTTTGGCCGGGCTGGAGGGAGACGTTTTCTTCCTTGCGATTCTTCTTGTATTGCTCCATCACTATTTTATTTCTTTCCTCTTGCAATTCCTTAAACTGCCGGGGGAGTTGGTCATCCGGTTTCTGCTCGAATGCGTCAGCAAAATCGGTGTTCTTTAACTGAATCCAGCCAATCGTCCCTTTCTGTACCGCAGGATAAGAGTTGCTTAACACCTCTACTTTTACAATGGGAGTTGAAAACTGATTGTAATACACAGCATTGTCCATCAGCTTCACTTCTTGGCCGTTCTTGACCACGCCAAGATACATTAAAGATGAATACTCTTTTTTACTACCGTATATCGCATCAACATATTTATTGATAAATTTCCCTTTTGTTCCGATGGGTAGATTAATTCTACCAATACTCTCTGTCTTGACAGTCATTTGTCCTGAATGCGTTAGTTTTTCCTGTTGCTCTCCCGCCTGGAGTTTGAAGTTCAGGCTTTTGGAATTATCAAACGGCGCGGTCTTAAAGACGATTGTCTGCTGCTGGTAGCCATCCGCTTTGGCTGTGACGTTGTGTTCCTCGTTCCAGCTTTTGTATTCGAATTTGCCGGTTTCGTCGGTAATGCCTTTCTGGTACGGCTGCGGGCCGTAGCCGTCGTCAAAGACAATCGCTCCGGCAATTGGTCTGTCATTGGCGTCTGTCACTATCCCGCTAAGCATGTAATCCGGCGGCGTGATTTTTTGTGTCAGGGCAATGGTTGTCGGAATTGTGACCAACGCCAGCAAACCGATAATCAGCAGCGCAATCATTGAGGGTCTTTGGAAAAAGCGTTTTCCCGGCTGCATGATGGTTTTGATGCGGTCTTCGATATTTTTAACAGGCCCGGCCACGGCCAGCGTCGGGATGGCAAGTCCGGCCTTGGCTTCCTGTAACAGTGTATCCACAATGGCATGGCCGTATTCTTTGGGTGCAGTTCCCAATCTTGCCACGGCGATTTCATCGCAGCATTTTTCGCGTTCCTGCCGAATGAAACGATTGGCCAGCCAAACAAATGGATGAAACCAGAAGACGCCCTGTATCAGTATTTGTATGAGATTGACAAAGGCATCGAATCGAACCACATGCGCCATTTCATGCAGGACAATGGCCTTCTGTTTGTCACCCTCGATGCTCTGAAACCGGGTCGGCAGATAAATCGCCCCCCGCCACAGGCCCCAGACAAATGGCTGAGTGATTCCATCCACCAGCCAGACGTTAAAGCCGCCCGGGTAATTCCACAACTTTGCCAGCTTTTCAATCTGCTCGATCATCAATTGGGCCGGCAGGGGCTTGCGGATCCTCCTTAGACGCACCGCAAGCCGTACCGCCTTACCCAAAGCCCATAATAAATAACACATTGCTCCCGCTGCCCACACGGAGAGAAGAACGCCGGTTGAAGTTATTATATTTATGATTTTCGGTTTTCGATCCCTGGGGGACAAATTTTCGATTTTCGAGGTTCGATTTTCGATTGAGTTTGAAAAAGTCTTTTGAGAGTTGTCGAGTACTGTGACGGTCTCTGTGCTTTTGGGTTGTTCAGTAATAATCGGCGCGGCCTGAGGTTCAATGGTTGAGTTTTGATGGGGGACAATCACAGGGATTGTTTCTGCCGGCAGCACGGGTACCGAAAAAATCACCAATGGCGGCGTCAGGCATTTAATTGCCACGACCAGCCACAGCAGGTACCGAATGTGCGCGCTGCGATTTCGCAAAAGCCACGTCAGTATCAGTACCGCGATGAAAACAACGGCCACCTGAAAGCTTTGCCCTTTGAGATAGTCAAGTATTTTTGCGGTTAAGGTTTCCATAGCAGTATGCCCTTCTTCTTATTTTTTGGAGTGAGGTTCATTGAGTAAAGTCTTAAGCTGTTCGACGTCGTCGGCGGTGATGTGTTTATTTTCGGCCAGGTACTGCACCAGCGGCACAGCGTTCCCGCCGAAGAGTTTATCCAGAAACGACCGCACCGCAGAACCCAGCACCTGGTCTTTGCGTACGGCCGGGATAAAGACGTGCGCTTTGCCGCGGCTTTCGTGCCGCAGGTAGCCTTTTTTTTCGAGCCGGCGAAGCATCGTCTGCACGGTGGCGTAGGTAATTTGCCGTCCCGTTGGCAGGGTGTCGCAGACCTGCTGGACGGTCGGGCCGTTCAATTGCCAGACGAGACGCAGGATTTCCGTTTCAGCCGGGCTTAACGGTGTTAGTATTTTTTTCGCAGTCATACTTCACTCCTTGTATGAGGGGTTTTCTATCCTTTTAGGACGCACAAGCCGCCGGCGTGTGACACAAAATCGCCGGCTTTTTGTACATTTGTACAATATCATATCGTACAAATGTACAACTTGTCAATAGGGTTTCTGATAAATTTTTAAAATTGTGTTGCCGAGAGTGCAATTTTGACAGAAAAATCTGCAAAATTGACAGCCTCCGGGCGTGGCAGTGATTGTCTCTGTGCAGATATAAGCTATTTTTAATAAATAACTTACGGTTCAATCAGAAAGTCTGGCACGGCGTTTGTAAAATCTTTAAGTGGAAGCGTTTTTTGAACAAGCGTAAATGGTGAACGTAAAGAGTAAATGTTAACAAAGGAAGGTGGATTATGGTACTGCGAGATATAATGCCCTTTAAGAAACCCGGCCGGGCGATTCGTGTTCGGTCGAATGCGGAGGACTATCCTCTGCAGGGACTTCAGAGCCGTATGAACCGACTTTTTGAGGATTTTTTCGGCGACTGGGGTTTGGAGCCTTTGGGCGGGCCGGCTCAACTGGAGCGGGAATTTCTGCCCAGTATTGACGTGGCGCAAACGGACAAGGAAATCACGGTGACTGCGGAACTTGCCGGGATGGACCAGAAAGATATTGAACTGACGCTTGACGACGATATTCTGACCATTCGCGGCGAGAAGAAGCAGCAGAACGAACACACGGACGCCAAGAGCTTTCACCGGGAATGCAGTTATGGTTCGTTCGTACGGTCCATTCAACTGCCTGTCCAGGTCGAACAGGGCAAAATCAAAGCCGAGTTTAAGAAAGGTGTTTTGACGGTGCATCTGCCCAAGAGTGCAACGGAAACACCCCGTGCTAAAAAAATTGATATCCAAAGCGATTAACTTGTAGTAATCTGGTAGCGAAAGCGGGTCTGACGGCAAATCAGACCCCTTTCGTTTTTATTAAAAAATGAGATAAAAAAGAGAAAAAGCACAGAAAGGGTTTTTCGATGAAAACAATGGTTCGCTGGGCGGCGGTAATGATGGTGACAATGGTCTGGATGGTTTCGGCTGCGGAAGATAACGGGATTGAGACACTGCGAAAGACGTCCAAGGCGTTCACCGCGGTCGCCAAAAAGGCCGTTCCCGCCGTGGTGGCCGTGAAGGTGGAAAAAACCGTGAAATCGAATATGCAGGATATGTTCGGGAATTCACCGTTTGACGACGAATTTTTCCGCCGGTTTTTTGGTCCGCAGTTTTCGCCGCCCAGCCAGCCCCGCAGTCAGAAAAAAGAAGGGCAGGCTTCCGGATTCATCATTTCGCCGGACGGCTATATCCTGACGAACAATCACGTCGTGGCGGATGTCGATAAAATCACCGTGATTTTCAAGGACGGGCGCAAGCTTGACGCCAAAGTCATCGGCACCGACGACAAATCGGAAGTGGCGCTGATTAAAGTGGAGGCCAAGGATTTGCCGGTTATTGAACTGGGTGATTCGGATGAACTGGAGGTCGGCGAATGGGTCATCGCAGTCGGCAACCCGTTCGGGCTGGCTGAAACCGTCACTGTGGGCGTCGTCAGCGCTCTGGGGCGGCAAACCGGCATCACTGACGGCGGTTATGAAGACTTTATTCAGACCGATGCGGCCATCAACCCCGGCAATTCCGGCGGGCCGCTGCTGAATCTTGACGGCAAGGCTGTCGGCATCAACACCGCCATCATAACTCAATCCGGCGGATATATGGGCGTTGGTCTTGCGATTCCGATCAATATGGCCAAGGCGATCAAAGACCAGTTTCTGGCCAATAACGGCAAGGTCGAACGCAGTTATATCGGCATTACAATGAACCGTGAGGGGCTGACGCCGGAACTGGCTGAGAGCTTCGGGCTGGATAAAAACGCCGGCGTGCTGGTGACGGACGTGGAGCCGGGTTCTCCGGCGGACAAGGCCGGGCTGAAACAGGGCGATATTATTATTAAACTCAACGGCAAAGAAATCCATGCCAATGAATCGTTCCGCAACACCGTTTCATTAATGACTCCGGGGACGAAAATCAACCTGACGATTTTCCGCGACGGCAAGGAAAAAGAATTCACCGTCGAAGTCGGCTCCCTATCGAAGAGCAAGTTTGCAATGGAAGTTTCCGAGGCCGGCAAAAAGCTGGGAGTCAAGGTGGCGCCGATGGATTCCGATGCGTCGCGTAAGTTTAACGTCAAAGGCGACAAGGGCGTTGTGATTGTCGAGGTGGACCCTGACAGTCCCGCCGGCGAAGCGGGCATTGAACCGGGAATGATTATTCTCAGCGTCAACAGCGCGGAGGTCAACACAATTGCAGAGTTCAATCAGGCGATGGAGCAATCGGCAAAAACCAAAAAGGTTCGTCTGCTGATCAAGAGCGGCCGATTCTCGCAATACCTCATTTTGCCGCTGAAAGACTAAGAGCATTGGATATGAATTATTCGAGTCCCGCCGCGGTATGGGCGGGACTTTTTTATGCGCTGAAAGTAAAGGTTTTGACTGTTATGAATGGTCATACAATATTTTCAAACCTTGAAAAATATATGGAAGAGTTAATTAACGACGAGTATAATATCTGGCTGCAGAAACAGAAAGGTAATTAGGGCTCAGGGAAGGAGAAAGAACCTTGGGGCAAGAAAAAGAAATCAAAGGGAATTACGCGTTTATCGACGGTCAGAATTTATATCAGGCACTTCTGGAATTGGGCTGGAAGATGGATTACGGCCGATTCCGGCAATACCTCAAAGACAAATACGGTGTCGAAAAAGCCTTTTATTGCATCGGGTACCTGCCGACCAATACCGAACCTTTATACCCATCTTCAAAATGTTGGGTTCGTACTGATATTCAAACCCACGCTTGAGATTAGAGGCAAGATCAAAGGCAATGTCGATGCGGAACTGGTCTTGCAGGTGATGATCGAATACGGCCATTTCAATCAGGCCATTATCGTCTCGGGAGACGGTGATTTTCATTGCCTCGTGAAATATCTGATGGGGAAAAATAAACTGGCGAAACTACTGGTGCCAAATGACTGTAAGTTTTCTTCTTTATATAAGAATTACAGGTCTATTATGGCGGGTATTAATAAACTGAAAGAAAAACTTGAATTGCGATAAAAACCAATAAAAAAGAGGCATAGCCGCAGGACGAAACCTTTTGGATAGCCTCTTATCGTAATTCTCATTCTTTATATATATATTTTACGTTTTCTTTCGGCATAATTCAAGTTAAATTTTACGAAAAATACCGTGACGACGGTATTACTCCACCCTGACTTTGACGACGATTTTTTTGACGCGGGCGGGCTTGTCGAACATTCGGCCGGGCATGTGGGCTTCGTGCGGCCAGAGGATAGCAAACGTCCCGGCTTCCATATCAATATGCGTCATCGGTTCGGCTCGGTGATAAAATTCGATATCCTTTGCTGCGTCGTAAGGTGTTTCTGTTTTCAATCCTTCGATTTCGCGGCAGCCGATCCATTCCCGGCCGCTGATGATATATTGAATGTCAAGATATTTGCGGTGCGATTCGAGCCGGCCCTGGTCTTCGGGCTTGCTGTCGTACTCATCCGCCATAAAATACAAATTTTCGCCATCGACCTCATGGCGTCCCTTCGCAGCGTTCAGCACGGCGGGGTTTTTCAGCAGTGCCAGACCCTGCGCGATGCATTTGCCCAGACCATAGTAAATTTCAGCATTTTCGATTTTGTCGGAAATCATAGTTCCCCCTTTAATATCAGGGTTTTGTTTTAAGGTTTTTTGGGCCGAACACCCGACGAAAATACAAACACAAAGCAAAAGAACGAGATACGCTGCAATTTCAAGTTTCATTTTGTCGCGCCGCATTTTGATTTTACAGTCCTAATTTGTCCCGCAGATAATTTTTCAACTGCGCGGTGTTGACGCGGTCCTGTTTGAGGCTGTCGCGGTCGCGGACGGTGACGGTCTGGTCTTCCTTGGACTGGCCGTCCACGGTGATGCAGCAGGGCGTCCCCGCCTCATCCTGCCGGCGATAGCGTCTGCCGACGGCGCCTTTTTCGTCGTAGAAGCAGGCGAAGCAGCCTTTCAGTTCATCGTAAATATTGCGGGCGATTTCGGGCAGGCCGTCTTTTTTGACCAGCGGGAAGATGCCGGTCTTGATGGGAGCCAGTGACGGGTGAAACCGCAGGACGTTGCGCTGTTCGCCGTTGATTTCATCTTCGTCATAAGCATCCACGAGAAACGCCAGGCAGCTTCGGTCAATGCCCGCCGACGGCTCGATGACATACGGCACAAAACGTTCCTTGCTTTCTTCGTCGAAATACGACAGCGGCCCCTTAATCCAGTCTTCGGCCTCGTCTTTCAATTGCAGTTTGGTGACGTCGCGCGTTTCGTACCATGCGTTCATAGTCCGCATGCCGCGCTGATGCTGGCGGAGGTCGAAATCCTGACGATTGGCGATGCCTTCGAGTTCCTGCCAGTCGCCGGAGCCGAAGGGGAATTTGTATTCGACATCGACGCAGGCCTTGGCATAATGCGCCAGTTCGTCTTTGTCGTGGTCGCGGAACCGCAGGTTTTCTTTTTTCATCCCGAGGTTGAGATACCAGTTGAAGCGGAAGTCTTTCCAATGCTTGTACCATTCTTCGTCGGTGCCGGGCTTGCAGAAAAATTCGATTTCCGCCTGCTCGAATTCGCGCGTGCGGAAGATGAAGGCCTTGGTTGTCACTTCGTTGCGGAAGCTCTTGCCGATCTGCGCGATGCCGAAGGGCACTTTGACGCGGGTGCTGTCCAGCACGTTGCGGAAGTTGGCGAAAATGCCCTGCGCTGTTTCGGGCCTCAGCCACAGCGTCATCGTATCATCGACATTGGCGCCCATCTGCGTCTCGAACATCAGCTTGAAGGCCATCGGTTTATTGAATTGCCCGACGGTGCCGCAGGAGGGGCAGACTTTTTTGGACAGGTTATGTTCTTTGGCCTCTTCGGCGTCGATAGCGACGTGTTCGGTATGTTCCTGCTGGCCGCCGGGCTTTTCCTGCAGGTGGTCAACGCGGGTGCGCGTGCTGCATTTTTTGCAGACGGTGACGAGGTCGGCGAATTTGTCGGCATGGCCGCTGGCCTTCCAGACCATCGGGTGCATCAAGATGGAGCAATCGAGGCCGACGATGTCGTCGCGCATCTGGACGACGGTTTTCCACCAGGCGTTGCGGACGTTGCGTTTGAGTTCGGCGCCGAGCGGGCCGTAGTCATAGCAGCTTGCCAGCCCGCCGTAGATTTCGCTCGATTGATAGATAAAGCCCCGTCGTTTGCACAGGGCGACAATGTCGTCCAATTTCGTCAATTTGGCCATAAACGCTTTTCCTGCAAAGTATTATGAGATTTTCACATAGCTGCACAAGGCACCTATTGTACCGGCGTCGGCGAAAATTACAAGAATGGATTGACGGTAAATTAAGGACAACTCTGTTGGTGGCTTCGATTGATGCTTCTGAATTCCGGCTTTCGCTAGGGTAAGCTTTGGGCGGAGTTAATTAACACTGGATTTTCCAATTTGTAGTGGTACTATAAAGAGGAAGGCCAGTATAAATAAAATTTATGCATTCGAATAGAGATTGTCGGCTTCAGAAAATGGAGCGCAAAATGGAAAGAAATGGGCAGATTTTGAATCAAACAGCTTCTTACATATATCCCCAAAAAACTTCCAGTTTAGCAATTGTGAGTTTGATTTTGGGTATTATTGGATTTACGATTCCTATAATCACAAGTGTTTTTGGTCTGACTTTTGGAATTATAGGATTGGTAAATATTAGTAAAAGTAGCGGACAAATGAAAGGTGAAAAATTGGCTATCGCAGGAATAGCCATTTCGTGTATTACGTTACTATGGTCAATAATGGCATTATTACTATTGTGTGTGTATTTTCATATATTTACTCAATCATTTGAAAAAACGGGTGGTTACAAAATTATGTGTGAAGTAAGTTCTGGTGAAAAACTTGACCAGAATATATTTAATGAAACATGCTATATACTAAGAAAACGTATAGATCCAACACGAACGCAAGGAGTGTTAATTTCCCAAAAAGAGAATAACTTTATAGAAATATGTGTCCCTGTTCGTATAGACATACGCAAAAAACGCGAGGCGTATGAAGATGCGATGCTGAAGCTTGAAGCGGAAAATATCAACCTGCTGCAGGTCAAGCGGGCATTGTCTTTGGATATGGCCCAGCGGCAGGCGATTTTGTCGGACTTCTGCAAAGACTCACCCGAGCGCAAGGCAATTATTGACAATCTGACCGAGGCGTATGATCTGTGCGCCACAAAACAAAAAATGCGAGATGAGTTGTCCGCGACGATGGATAAATTCAAACAGCAGCTTTCCGACCTGGGACTTAAGACGGAGGGATTAACTTCCGCCGCCGCCTGGAGCAAGCTGGCTGGGGAGCAGCAGAAGGAGGCGATTGAAGATTTTGTTAAAGCTAATCTTTTCGACGAGGCCAAAGGGAAAGCCGAAACAATAGTTCCTGTCGTGCAGGAATACGTGCAGGCGTTCGGCCAATGGTTGGTGGTGATGAATGAATTGACCGACCCGGAAAAAGGCCTTAATGTTCGCTGGAACAAGGCGATAGCCGAACTATCCAATATCAATCTGAACATCGACACGCTGCGGCAGGTTCTGGAGATGTCGCAAAAATCGGCGCAGCGGACCGAGATGCTCAAGGCGATGAAAGATAAATTTCCGTCCCGTGCCGCTCAAATTGAAACGGTGGTTTCGTCTTACGATGCCTACGCCAAAGTCGGCGGCAGACTCGACGACCCGGAAGACCTCAAGCGAATGCTCAAAGGTTCCGGCGTACTGGAATTCCGCATTCTGCCCGCGGCCGGGAATGTCGATGCCGCAGCGTATCTCGAAGCGCTGGCTGCCAAAGGTCCCAAAGGCGCTTCAGACAGCCGATATATCTGGTGTGAGATCAAAACTCCCAACGCTGCCGGGTGGCAGGGGCGAATTATAGGACGGTTCGGTGATAAGCTTTATGTCCTGGCCAGTGATCAGGACAATGAAAAAATGGTCCCCGGCGCCAAGGCGTGGAAACTCAAACGCGCCTATCCGACGCAGGACTGTGAAGGGCGTCGCGCCATCGGATTTACGTTTGATGATGTCGCCGCCAATCTGTTTTTCAAACTGACCAGCGCCAGCATTGGAAAACCGCTGTGCATTATGCTGGATAATATCGCCATTTCGGCGCCCAACATTGAAAGCGCCATTAGTTCTTCGGGCGTGATCACCAGTCCGAGAGGATTTCCTCAAACCGAAGTCGAGGATATAGTTAACATGCTGAATGCTGGAACATTACCTGTGCCTGTGCGACCAATTGAAAGTTCAGTAGAATGGGTGAGTTCCACCACACAGTAATGTAATCTACATATCTATTGGCGGATGGTACAATTATCGAGATGCATATTTCCGAAGAAAATTCTACGCGATATCCGTCTTTGTAATCTCGCGCAAGAGGATTGTGGCATAGCAGCCGCTGTCGAGCGTGAAGGCCAGTTCGAGGAAATCACCGTAGGCGTCCTTGTCGCCGCGAATCGACACATCTTTCGGTAAAAACCGCAGGGGTCTTCGTCCGCCGCGGGCGCCGAAATTTTTAATCCGCCGGAGGTGGTCTTCGGTCAGGTTCCGCCGGTCGAGAATCGGATTTTCGATTTCGCCCGCCGCGTCGGTCAGGCGAGTCATCCGCAGCCCGTATAAAGGCCCGGTCGGGCTGATTTCAAAATGTTCACATCGCGGCTGTTCAGTCTCGGCATTTTCGACGTGGAAACAGGCGCCGTTGTCATGCTTCATCGCCATATCGCCGACAAGCACCTTGTCGATATTCGGCATCCGCGCCGCCAGCACCTCGTTAAAAATCTCCGATTGCCATGCTGAGACTAATAAGCCTTTGAATGAGTCGTCGAGGTCGCGTGTGGCACGTTTGAAGTTGCCGTTGGATTTGACCAGCCCCGTCAGCATCCGGCGGTGGTCGTGAAATGACTTTGGCCAGCAATCGAGCGCCTGCTGATATTCGCCGCGTTCGCAGAGTATCCGGGCTTCGATAAATCGCTTATCGGTTTCGTTGGCGGGGTCGCCGAGAAACAGCCGGCAAAATTCCTGCGCGTTGTTGTCAATCAGTGCCCAACCTAATTCGCCGCTGTTGCCCCGTCCGCCGAACCGCTGCGGGCCGAAATAATTCGGCACGCCGCGACGCATCAGCACATCCATAATTGTCTGTGCGGCTTTCTCGGCTTGCTTTGCGGGCATCGATAAATTGCGCATCCGAACGAAGAATTTATTGCCCGTCAGATGGCCGACCTTGAGCTTGTTGCCGTGGCGGGCGATTTTGAGGACTTTCAACTGCGGCTTGTCCAGCGCGGCCAGCTTGTCGGGGTCGATATGCTCAATGGAAATCCACTGGCGTGCGACGGCCTGGGCATCTTTGCGGCCCGCGTAGCCGACATCGACCCTGCGGACGCCCATCGCCGCCGCCAGACGCGCAATCGCGTCGTGCGTTGTCAATTGCGTCTTTTCAATCAGCGCATAAATATGCGTGCCTTCACCGGAAGGCTGGTACAGCGGTATTTCTTCCACGATAAAATCCTGGGGCCGCTGCTTAATTACGCCTTTGACCGCGCCCAGCTCGGCGGTCAAAAAAGGCATTTTGGGTGTTGGCTCTGCTGTCATTTTACTATTCACCATTCCCTAATACTACAACGCTATTTGGCATCGGATGATGCTTCTTTAAAAATCCATACAAAATCCAAAACATCCATAAAACAGCAGCCTGAGGCGCAAGCGACAGGATTTTTTATCCTCTGGGGCACAGCAAAATCGGCTCGCTTGCGGTTGCCGCTGCTGTTATGCTATAAACCGGCAGCTGTCCCCGCCTTCCTAAATGTAAACGCTTATTCCACAAACGGTTATATCATTCAATATCATACATAAGTATCGTAGTAGCACTCACAACTATGCGTTGTAAAAAACTTATTCTGTTATATATCGTCCCTCCGGGGCTCAAAGAATTCTTAAGCCTGCCCACGCAAGCGTGGGCAGGGCACCCAGTTTTTTTGTTCTGTTGTCATGTTGTTGATTTTATTGAATTCCGTCATTTTATCCAAGGGCAGATACGGGGGTCTGCCCCTGCAAATTATATCGCCGCGAAATCACACAGCACTTTGTCGGCGATGGGCAGAGCCGCCCGCGTCAGACGCAAGCGGCCTTCGTGCCATTCCAAAAGACCGGCGTTCAAATGCCGCATTACGGGCGCGGCAAATAATTTTTGTATATCATACCCGGTCTGCCGTTCAAACGCCACAGGCTCAATTCCGAATCGTGTCCGCAGATTCAGCACGGCCGTCTCACAGGCGATGTCTTCGGCAGACAAGGATTGTTGGGTCTCATACGCGAATCGCCCCGCGTCGATAGCTTCCAGCCATCGCTGCACGTCCGCGACATTCTCGGTGCGCTTGCCGTCATAGCAGCCGGCCGCGGCAGGCCCCAGGCCGATATAAGATTTGTTTAGCCAATACCGCAGATTATGCCGGCATTCAAAGCCGGCTTTGGCGAAATTGGAAATCTCATATTGTACGAGTCCCGCCGTTTCGAGTGTATCCATCGCCGACTCGTACATCACCGCGTCGGTTTCTTCGTCTATTATTTCGATTTGCCCGGCAGCGAGCGCCCGCACCAGCGGCGTATCGCCTTCATACGTCAGGCTGTAGGCGGAGATATGCGGCGGTGCAAGTCGGACCGCCTCATCGAGACTGTGTTTCCAGTCTGTCGTCGTTTGGCCGGGGATGGCGAATATCAAGTCGATACTGATGTTTTCAAATCCTGCCTTGCGGGCGTCTTCGACGCAGCGAACAATATCCGCGACATTATGGATCCGCCCGAGAAATTCCAATTCTTTATCATTAAACGACTGTGCACCGATGGAGATGCGATTGACGCCGGTGGTTTTTAATTTTTTGAAAAGCTCTGCATTCGTCTGGCCCGGGTTGACTTCGATGGTGAACTCATTTCCGCTTTTTATTTTCGCCCCGGCCCACATTGCCAACTCCAAAAGCAGTGATTCAGTCATTGCCGTCGGTGACCCTCCGCCCAGAAAAATCGTATCGAATGATTGTTTATACGCGGTCATCGCCAGTTCGCGTTTGACCGCCGATACATACTGCCGCTGAATTTCAACAGAGGCCGGGATGGAATAAAACGCACAATAGCGGCACTTGCGAACGCAAAATGGGATGTGAATGTACAGCGAGCAATCGCGCCGGGTTGATTTTGAAGATATGTCGCGGTTATTCACTGCTTATTCGCCGATGATTTTAACGAGTACGCGCTTGTCGCGTTTGCCATCGAACTCGCCGTAAAAAATCTGTTCCCACGGGCCGAAATCCAGCCGGCCTTCCGTGACGGCGACGACGACCTCCCGACCCATCACCGTGCGCTTCAAGTGAGCGTCGGCGTTGTCTTCGGCGGTGTTGTGGCGATATTGCGAATACGGTTTTTCCGGCGCCAGCTTTTCCAGCCACGTCTCGAAATCCTGATGCAGTCCCGCCTCGTCGTCATTGATAAAAACACTGGCGGTAATGTGCATCGCATTGACTAAGCACAAGCCTTCCTGAATGCCCGACTCGGCCAGACATTGCTCCACCCCCGGCGTGATATTGATCAACTGCCGCCGTCGGGGCGTATGGAACACAAATTCTTTGCGAAAGGATTTCATTCTTTTTTTGTACCTGCCGGCCGGGCTTGTGTCAAATGTTTCTCCTCGTTATCGGAAGCAAAACCGCGAAGCGTGATTTTGACGTGGCAAAAGGGGGAAACGCATGCTCTGTAGAAAAGCTGAACATGTGCCGCCCCTTCGGGGCTCAAAAAAGGGAAGGAAGCCATTCTTTCCGGGGGTTTCCACCCCCGGCTATTTTATTTGACCCCTTCGGGGTTCCAAAACACAGGTTTTCTACAGAGCAGGAAACACATGATTTCTGGGAAATTTGCGATTTTTGGGCAGTACTGTCCCATTATAAGTCAAATAATGACAATTGGTTATCTTTTTGTTGCTCTTTGAAATCACAGTAATTTTCCGTAAGTGCTTGTTTTAGCGTGGTTTTCTCGAAAAGTAAGATGCTTATAAT
>Ga0194127_10002054_pt1 | contig 28211 bp, 24 predicted proteins | sample TA2KigC100mmetaG_FD_148624 | JGI IMG/M metagenome (GOLD analysis project Ga0194127, IMG submission 148624) | Freshwater microbial communities from Lake Tanganyika, Tanzania - TA2015036 Kigoma Deep Cast 100m | ecosystem: Environmental > Aquatic > Freshwater > Lake | place: Tanzania: Lake...
CCTCAAATAATTCCTCAAATAATTCTTGACAACTTGAACAATTATTGATATTTGGAGACTTACTTTTGAAGGTGGGGAAATTCTAAAATAGTCACAAAAAGCTGAGAAAAGGAGGTGATGAAAAGGAGACCCGCACCTTAAAATACTCTTTTCAATAGCCAAGGAGGAAATTATGAAGGAGTTCAAAGTTTTTCTAAGAGAAGATGAGATTCCAAAGCAATGGTATAATATTCAAGCCGATTTACCCACACCCCTCCAACCGCCCCTCCATCCCGGTACGGGACAACCGATCGGTCCCCAGGACCTTGCCCCTGTCTTCCCGATGAATCTGATTGAACAGGAGGTCAGTCAGCAGCGGTGGATTGATATCCCTCAAGAAATCATGGAAAAACTCCTCATCTGGAGACCCACGCCACTTCATCGCGCCTATGCCCTTGAGAAAGCCCTGGGAACACCAGCAAGAATTTATTACAAGAATGAGGGAGTGAGCCCGCCTGGAAGTCACAAACCCAATACAGCAATCGCTCAGGCTTATTATAATAAAATCTTCGGAATCAAGAGAATCTCAACTGAGACTGGAGCCGGCCAGTGGGGAAGTGCCCTCAGTTTTGCCTGCTGCCTCTTCGGCTTAGAGTGCAAAGTCTATATGGTAAGGATCAGCTATGACCAGAAACCTTACCGCCGTTTGATGATGAACACCTGGGGGGCCAACTGTGTACCCAGCCCGAGCAAGGACACCAATGCAGGCAGAAAGATCCTTGAGGAGAGTCCAGACTCCCCTGGAAGTCTTGGAATCGCCATCAGCGAAGCCATTGAGGATGCCGTTACCTCGAAGGACACCCGCTACTCCCTTGGAAGCGTTTTAAATCATGTAATGATGCACCAAACCATCATCGGACTTGAGGCGAAAAAACAGCTTGAGAAATTCGGAGAGAAAAAGGTGGATGTCGTCGTAGGATGCGTCGGGGGTGGAAGCAACTTTGCTGGTATAGCCTTTCCGTTTGTTCTGGATAAAATCAACGGCGCCAACATCACCATCATCCCAGCAGAACCGACCTCCTGCCCGACCATGACCAGAGCCCCCTTTGTCTATGATTTTGGCGACACCGCCGCTACAACCCCGCTTCTTCCAATGCACAGCCTCGGGCATTCCTTTATCCCCGCTCCTATCCATGCAGGCGGATTGAGATATCATGGTCTGGCCCCACTGGTAAGCCAACTCATTATCGAAGGATTATTGGATCCTAGGGCTTACAACCAGCTTGAATGCTACGCCAATGCTGTCCTCTGGGCAAGGACCGAAGGAGCCATCCCTGCCCCTGAAACCAGCCATGCCATCTCCGCGGTGGTCGAAGAAGCCAAGAAGGCTAAAGAAGAAGGAAAGGAAAAAGTCATCCTTCTCAACTGGAGCGGCCATGGCATTATGGATCTGGGTGGATATGAATCTTACTTCAGCGGAAAGCTCGTCGATTACCGACTCCCTGAAGAAGAAATGAAAAAATCACTCAAATCCATCGAAGGCCTGCCAAAACCTCAAGCATTGAGAAAAGGCAAACCTGTCTGATAAATAAAAATCCTACGGGTCTAAGATGGCCTGTAGGATTTTTTATTAAATGACTTTGTGATAAAAGATGCAAACAATAGAGCAATACGATTCCCTTGTCATCCACTGTCAGATGTTAGGTGGAGAGGTCCCATTTCAGTACTGCCGTAAACTCAATGAAGACCTTCCCTGCCGGAAGATCATGGTCTGCTGGGAGTTCAGGATGGATATAGCAAAGTTCCTGGGCGGACATTATTCGATAGACCAGGTTCAAAGCGCCCTGACGCCATCATCCAAGACAAGGCTCGATACCATTCTCGAACTCATCGAAAAAGCGAAAAAGACGACCGAAGAAGTGGAGTGATTCCATGCTGATTTCTGAAAGATTGGCAAAGATTAAACCTTCAGGGGTAAGGCGAATCTTCGACCTCGCCCGTCAGATGAAGGACCCGATTAATCTAAGCATTGGAGAACCCGATTTTGATATTCCCGAGCCACTCAAAGAAGAAGGCATCGAATGGATCAAAAAAGGATTCAATAAATACACTCCCACCCAGGGAATTCCGGAGTTGCGAGAGAAGATCGCCGACCATTTAAGAAAGAAGGGCGTCCATTTCGAGGAGGTCATGGTCACAGCGGGAGTGACCGGCGGCCTTCTTCTTGCCAGCCTTGCTCTTATCAATCCAGGCGATGAAGTCATTATCCCGGATCCATTTTTCGTCATGTATGAATATCAGGTCCTCCTCATGGGAGGAGTCCCAGTCTTTGTGGATACCTATCCCGATTTTCGTTTGAGAGAGGAAGAGTTTATTAAAAAAATTTCGAAAAAGACCAAATTTATCATCATCAATAGCCCGAATAACCCCGCTGGAGCCATCTATCCGAAAGAAGATCTGGAAATGATCGTCAGGGTAGCCCGTGAGCGGAATCTTCTGATCCTCTCCGACGACATCTATGACAACTTTGTTTTCGATGCACCCTCTTGCCCTTCGATCGGACAGCTCTATGAAAAAACCGTGACCTTTGGCGGATTCTCAAAGGGCTGGGCCATGACAGGGTGGCGTTTGGGTTATGTCGCAGGCCCGAAGGAAATCCTCCAGCAGATGATCACCCTCCAGCAATATACTTTCTCCAGCATCAACTCTTTTGCACAGAAGGCCGCTGTTAAGGCGCTCGACTTCAATGTCGGGGATTACATCCAGGGATATAAGAGAAAAAGAGATATCATCTATGAAGGGCTTAGGGAAAAATTCAATGTGCAAAAACCGAAGGGAGCCTTTTATATCTTTCCTGAAGTCCCCGGGGGAAATGCAGAAGCATTTGTGGAGAAGGCTATACAAAACAATCTTTTCATCGTCCCCGGAAGTGTCTTCTCCAAGAGAAACACTCATGTGAGAATCTCTTTCGCCGCATCCGATGAAACCCTCTTTAAAGGAATTGAGGTTCTTAATCGGATCGGTTAAGATTTTAATAATTTTGGTTATTCAGGCTTTTGTGTGGATATTCAATCCCCCTTTTAACCCCTCCACACCTCCCCTTAATGTAAGGGGAGACTGGGTGGGGTTATTGTAGAGGGGAGTGGAAGGGGCGGAGGAAAGGTAACAATGTCAAATAAAGAAGAAAAGGTAGTTCTCGGAAACGAAGCCATTGCCAGGGGGATTGTTGAAAGCGGATGCCATTTCTTTGCCGCCTATCCAGGAACTCCCAGTTCGGAAATCCTTCCTGCCATCGTCCGTTTTAAAAAAGAGAATAACCTCGACATTTATGTAGAGTGGTCCACCAATGAAAAAGTGGCTTTCGAAAATGCATTGGTCGCTACTTACACGGGAAAGCGGGCTGCCGTGGCCATGAAACAGGTGGGACTCAATGTGGCCACAGACCCATTGATGAGTGCAGCCTATATCGGAACCATCGGTGGTTTTGTCATCATCAGTTGCGATGATCCCGGACCTTTCTCATCTCAGACCGAGCAGGACACCCGCTTCATGGCAATGTTTGCAAAAGTGCCGGTTCTCGACCCAGCCAACCCGAAAGAAGCCCAGAAGATGTTACCCATGGCTTTCAATCTTTCGGAAAAATACCAGATCCCTGTCATTCTCCGTCCTGTCTTAAGGGTCTCTCACGCCCAGCAGACCATCACCTACAATCCCATCACCAGAATTGAAAGGAAAGCCAATTTCGAGCACAACCCTCTTCGTTGGAGTGCTACACCAAGATACCGATTCATCCTCCACAAACAGCTCAATGAAAAGCTTAAAAATATTGCAGAAGAGTTCAATTCGATGACCGCCCTTAATTTCATCGAGCACGACCGTGAGAAGGCTGCCTTGGGAATCATTACCAGCGGAATCGGTTATTCCATCGGTCGAGATATTTTATTTGAATTGGGTCTCCAGGAGAAAATTCCGGTTCTAAAAATCGGAACTCCCTACCCTCTTCCCGTTGAACTCGTGGAGTCTTTTATCGAGAAATGTGATCATGTCCTCATCCTCGAGGAAACCGAACCCGTCATCGAACTTCAGATCAGAGACAAATCAAAAATCATTGGCCGACTGGACGGACCCATTCCTAATGAAGGAGAGATGCTTCCTGAAACCATCACCCGTCTGATATCGGACCTCTGCAACAAGTTCTCCATCTCCGTGCCGAAAGTGACTTCCACTGCTCCGCTTGAGAAGATGGTGGCTGACCTTGGCCTTCCTGTCCGCCGACCGACACTCTGCTCGGGATGCCCTCACCGGGCTTCGTTCTTCTCCTTCAAAAGGGCTTTTCCGAAGGGGATCTTTCCAAGCGATATCGGCTGCTACACACTCGGAATGAATCTTGAAGCCGTGGATACCTGCCACGACATGGGAGCGGCCATCACGTTTGCCAGCGGCCTCTATCAGGCTTATCATCAAGAAGGTAGAAATATTCCGATCTTTGCCACCATTGGAGATTCAACCTTCTATCATTCTGGCACCCCGGGCCTCTTAAACGCCGTTTACAATGGGGCTAGATTTATTCTCGTCATCCTCGACAACTCCATTACGGCCATGACAGGGATGCAACCGACTCCGGAATCCGGAATGACGGCGGACGGCCATCCCGGGAAAGCCCTTTCGATTGAAGAGGTGGTGAAAGGCTGTGGTGTTAAATATCTGAAGGTAGTCAATCCTTATGACATCAAAGGTCTGATCAAGGAAGCCGAAAAAGCATATCAATATACTCTGAAACCAGAGGGAGGGATGGCTGTCATTATTACTCGCTATCCCTGCATCATCTATCAAAAAGATCAACTCAAAGTCAACCCCATCAAGGTCGATATCCGTCATACCCCTCCGCCGGAAAAGAAACTTGCTCAGATGAAAAGGGGAGAGATGGATCAATCCCTTCTCCCTGCCTTTCAAGAAGAAACATGCGTTCAATGTGATACCTGTATGATTCAGTGTCCTGAAGGAGCGATCTCAAGAGAGGGAGATCGATATATTGTCGATTACAGTAAATGTACAGGGTGCCGGGTTTGTGTCCAGGAATGTCCGACCGGCGCCATGGATATGCCTGAGGTGGGCGCCTGTATGGCCTGCGGTTACTGTCTCAAACGGTTCGAGTGTCCTTCCTTAGTTAGAGGAGAGGATGGCCGTGTGAAGATTGACCGATTGACCTGCGTGGACTGCGGCATGTGCCTTGCCGCCTGCAGCCAGGGAGCAATCTACAAGGTATCTTAAAAAAGGAGGATCTAAATCCGAAGCACGAAATTGAAATGGTTTAAACTCTAAACAACAAACTCTAAATCCTAAACAAACCCAAAATTTAAAATTTGTGTTTTAGAAATTTGAGTTTATTTAGAGTTTAGGGTTTCGAGTTTAGGATTTAACATGACTATTGCTAATTTCGGATTTCGAATTTGACCAAAGGGTATTAAGATGAATATCAATATGATCATCTCCGGTGTAGGTGGGCAGGGCGTTCTCCTGGTGACCCGAATCTTCTCCGATTTTGCACTCCGTGAAGGCTATGCTGTCATCGGATCAGAGGATCACGGCATGAGTCAGCGGGGTGGCTCGGTGATTACCCATCTGAAGATTGGGGATTTTAATAGCCCCCTCGTGAAAAGGGGAAGCGCTGACGTTCTTTTATCCCTCGAAAGGAATGAGGCCTTAAAAACACTTCACTACCTCAGACCCTCTGCGAATGGTCAATACGGAGGCCTCGGTTTTATTAATGCCTCCGATCAAAATTTTATGAATGATCAGATAAAAAATTATTTAAAGGAGATGGGGATCCAAATTTACATCTTCTCAGCGGACAGCATAGCCCGGGAAATGGGATCGGTCCAATCGACCAATATCGCTCTCATCGGCTTTGCCTCTGCCCATCCCAGGTTTCCCTTCCCTTCTGATAACCTGAGACTGTCGATAGATCGTGTCACCCCTCCCAAATTTCGGGAAGTAAGTTTAAAAATTTTTGACCAGGGATTCATCGAGGGCCAAAAAATAATAAAAGCATCGTCCTAAGGTTACGGTGACGAAACCCGTATCGTTTATAAACGGTTACGTTGATCGTCTTTTAATTACTTTACCTAACCATTACCTACAACCGAAGAGGGCCTCGTTGCCGTTCTGCTGAACGAAAACTTTTCCCTACCATTTCTCTCACCATTTGACAACTCGTAGAAAAAAGGATAATCTTTAAATATCAACATCTTGGAGGAAGACATGATGAGTAAAAAGACTGTTAAAAAATTGATCCTCGGACTTTTTTCTATCTTTATCCTCTTTGGCCTCTTCTTCTGTGTGGGAAAAGATAGGGCTGATTCACTTCCTAAAAATGATAAATTATCCACAGCAAAGTCCTTAGGACAAGCCTTTGTGGAAGTGTCAAAGAAAGTTCAACCTTCTGTCGTTAATATCACAACAGAAAAGACGGTCACGATCAAACCCTGGGAAAGATATGGAGAGGATTTTTTTAAGGGAAGCCCTTTTGAGGACTTCTTTAAGGGATTCGGTAGTCCAAGAGAAAAAGGAAAAGAATTTCGGCATCGCCAGAGAAGCGGTGGATCAGGGGTTATCGTTGATAAAGAGGGCTATGTCCTCACAAACAATCATGTGATCGAAGGGGCGGATAAAGTCAAAGTGCGCCTCAACGACGGAAGGGAATTTGTTGCAACCATCAAAGGTCAGGATTCTCGAACCGATTTAGCTGTGCTTCATATCAAGGCCAATAATCTTCCTGTGGCCACCCTGGGCGATTCGGATAAGCTCGAAGTCGGCGAGTGGGCGATTGCAATCGGAAGCCCCTTTGGCTTGGAGCACACCGTCACGGTCGGCGTGATCAGCGCTAAAGGACGCTCCGGACTTGGAACGGGGACTTACGAAGACTTCGTTCAGACGGACGCCTCCATCAACCCGGGCAACAGCGGCGGTCCCCTCTGTAATATCGACGGCGAAGTGGTCGGAATCAACGCCATGATCATCCAGCCGGGCACAGGGATCGGATTTGCCATTCCTATCAATATGGCCAAGCAGATTTTGAATGATCTCATCAAGACAGGCAAGGTGGTTCGTCCCTGGCTGGGCATCAGTGTTCAGGATATCACACCCGAGATGATGGAACACTTCAAACTGAAGGAGAAAGAGGGTGTGCTGATCGGCCAGATCTATTCGGACACCGGCGCTGAAAAAGCCGGTTTGGCCTCGGGTGATATCATCAAAGCAGTCGATGATAAACCGGTTAAAAATGTGAGTGAGCTGGTTAAGGAGATTCAGAAGAAAAAAGTCGGCCAGAAAGTGAAATTGTCCATTCTCAGGGATGGAAAGGCGGTGACGGTTGAGGTCACCACTTCTGCCATGCCCGAAAAGGCCGAACTGCCGAAGGAGAAGGAAGGGGAGGAAAAAATAGGGGCAAGGCTTCAGGAACTCACGCCTCAGTTGGCGGCCCGCTATAAAATTACTGGGATCAAGCAGGGCATGGTGGTTACCGGAGTGGAAGATGGGAGCCTCGCCGATGGCATTGGTCTCAAAGAAGGAGACGTCATTCTCGAGATCAACCGGAAGAAGATCGAGTCATTGAAGGATTTTGAAAAGGTGATGAAAGACGCCAATCCTGAAAAAGGAATCCTCTTTCACCTCCATCGAAAAGGAAGCAGTTTCTACCTAACCTTCAAACAGTAAAAAAGCGTGGAAGGGTGGAATAATGAAATAATGGGTTTAATTGCAAAGAGAGATTTTCCCATCATTCCACTATTCCATTGTTCCATTATTCCTGGGTGTAGTTATCCTGCTGCGTTCACATACCTCATTCTTAAGTCGAAAAGGACCTGTTCAAGAAACTTATCTTCTTCTGAAGTCAGATTTCCCTTGGTCTTTTCTCTAAGCATTCCAATGAGGTCTATGGTCTGTTTGGCTGCGGGAAGGTTCTTTGACCTTTTCTGGGTAAATGGATCTTCGATCTCTCCCAACTGGATAAGAGCAGAGGTGCTAATCGAAAAAATGAAACTTACAAAATTGATTTCTTGGAGAGGACCTTCTTCTCCTAAAACATCCTCTTTTATTGGCTCCTCCCCCCCCTCTTCTTTTGGAGAAACCTTCTCTTCCTCCTTTTTAGCGGTAAACCTTTTGTCTCTTACAGTAAAACTTTTTTCCTGTTCCTCATTTCTCTTCTCGTCAGTCATACGATCCTCCCTAAAAGATTAATTAATATTGCTATGTTTTCACAATAAATACAATAAGATATGAAACTCTACTTGACTTTAAAAGGTTGGCATATTATACTGTTAGCACTCTTTCTTTTAGAGTGCTAATTGTTCAATAGGAGTTATATAATGCCCAACCTGCCAGTTGTCAAGAATTCTCTCGAGACTTATCTGGTGCAGATCAACCAGTTCCCCCTTTTAACACCGGAACAGGAATTTGACCTTGCGGTAAGATACCAGAAGCACAATGATATAAGTGCCGCCCATCAGCTCATCACTTCAAACCTTAGATTTGTGGTAAAGGTCGCCCTTGAATACAAGTCCTACGGTGTTAAACTCCTTGACCTCATCCAAGAGGGAAACATCGGACTCATGATGGCCGTTAAAAAATTTGACCCTTACAAAGGAAACCGGTTCATCTCTTATGCCATCTGGTGGATCAGGGCCTATATGCAAAATTTTATTATTAAGACCTGGAGTTTGGTCAAGATCGGAACCACACAGGCTCAGAAGAAACTTTTTTACAAGATCGGAAAGGTGAGAAAGGAGCTTGAATCCGACCCGGAGAATGAGAAGAGATATGAACGTCTGGCCAAAGATCTCGATGTTCCCAAAGAAGACCTCATGGAGATGGAGCAGAGAATGGCTTCAAGAGACCTCTCTCTGGATGCCCCTTTTGATGAAGGGAAGGAGTTGACCCATCTCGACCTTCTGCAAGAGGAGTCTCCCAGCCAGGAGGAAACGCTGGCTCTCGAGCAGGAGAAAGAGATTCGGGAGCGGGAGGTTCAGAAGGCCTTGAAACGTCTGAGCGAGAAGGAAGTCTTTATTATAAAGAACAGAATCATGTCTGATGAACCTCTCACCCTCCAGGAAATCGGAAGCCATCTTAAGCTCTCACGGGAGCGGGTCAGGCAGATCGAGAGCGAAGCATTAAAAAAGTTGAAGAAAGAGATGAGCACCAGCATCAGTCTACAAGCATAAAAAGGTCTGCGAGGGCGTTAGAAATAACCAATCACCAAATTTCAAAAATCAAATAATCACCAATGACCAATACCCAAAAAAAGAATTTGAGCATTGGTAAATTGGTTATTGGGAATTATTTGGATATTGGTGCTTGGTTATTGGAATTTAAAGTAATCGCATGAACTAGATTGGAGGAGGTTGTTGAAATGCCCATTTATGAATATCAATGCCGAAAATGCAAAGAGGTCTTTGAGATCTTTCATAAAATAGATGAAGATTGCAATGCGGTCTGCCCCAAATGTTTGGGCCCGGCAAAAAAACTGATCTCAGCCACCAACTTCATCCTGAAAGGTTCCGGCTTCTATGTGAACGACTACCCCTCGAAAAGCCGACAGGAAGCCACCAAATCAGAAAAGGATTTGTCTGAAAAACCGGCAAGCGTAAAGAGTGAGGAGAAGAAAGCAGAAAAGAAAGCCGACGCCAAATAAATTTTGCCCCCTTCCCTTATTACGCTTCTTTGATACCCCCTCTTTAGGGCTTTGGGCATCATCCAAACCACCGCCCTCACCAGCCACTCAAAAAGTAATCATGTTCGAAGAGTACCCTCCATAAAAACCTTGTGAATTGCCTTACTTTTTGGTTTTTAGTATAAATAGGTCAAATTCCGGTGGGGGAGAGTTTTATAAAGAAAATATAGTGTTCAATGTGAGTTCGTGCTATATTATGATCTATAGATAGGGAGGTAAGTATGAAGACGCTCGACCGTATTACTTTTAATCCGGAAGTCATGGGCGGTAAACCATGTATCCGCGGGCTCCGCATCACCGTTGGGACAATTGTTGGTCTCATCGCATCCGGCCGGGGGAGGGATGAGATTCTAAAGTTATATCCATACCTTGAACCGGAAGACATTGAGCAAGCCCTTACCTACGCAGCTTGGCGAGTCGAGGAGATAGACGTTCCGGTTATTACTGTATGAAGATACTGATCGACATGAACCTATCCCCTTCGTGGGTGTTGGTGTTGGAAGAAGCGGGGCATACAGCTTCACATTGGTCCACCATCGGTTCGTTAAATGCTCCTGATAGAGAAATTTTATTATGGGCAAAAGCAAATGGATATTTGCTATTCACACATGACCTCGATTTCGGTGCAATTCTTGCCGCCACTAAAGCCACAGGCCCCAGTGTCATTCAAATCAGATCACAAGACATCACTCCTGATCATGCGAAAAACCTGCTTCTTACTATCCTCGATAATTTTGCCGAGAGTCTCCTTCAAGGGGCCTTGATATCGGTAGATGAAGAGAAATCAAGAGTCCGGTTGCTTCCCTTAAGAAAAGACTTTACGGAAGAATAGATAAAAAGGAATTTCCACGGAAAAATCTTCATCATATTGGTAGAAGTTTTAAGGGAAGTGTGCTGGTTATTCGACTCGCCAAACTTCCAGTTTTAAGCCTTCGATATTTTCGAAATGTCGCCTGTTAGTAGTAGCAAGAATAGCATTGTGAGCTAAAGCCGTAGCAGCAATCAAAATATCTACTTCCCCGGTTGGCCTTCCAATCATCCTTAGTTTGCTTTCAATTGTTCCAAATATCTTTGCGCATTCGACATCGCAGAGAGAAAGCCGTATGACCTCTGAGTCGTCGGCTCTTGGAGAACTCTCTGAGATACACAGGACATCAAAGCCAGCTCTCCTGAGGGCACGGACCACGCTGAAGTCGCAGCTTTCGTCAGCAAGAAAGAGCATCGTCATTTCCTTACGGCTTGCCTTGAAGTGGCTAAAATGACCGTTTCCTCATGAGACAAGGTATCCGCTGCATATCGAATGGCCGCCTGGATATCCTCTTTGGTCAGCTTTGGGTAGGCATCCAAAAGCTCCCGTTCTTTCGCTCCTTCGCTTAACTTTCTGAGAATAAGTTCCACCGGAATTCGGGTCCCACGTATGACTGGTTTGCCCATCATGATCTTTGGGTTAATTTCAATTCGGTCAGTAATCGTCATAACAAACCTCCACTTTCTTGTTAAAACAATGAGGAAAGAGTCCTTCTTATAGAATGATGATACAAAAAAGAAAGTGTATTGGCAAGCCCAAATGGTTTTCAAATGCCCCTCGACAACGAGGTTAGTCCGGTATGTGTCGAATCATCTCTCCTCTTTGTCGCTCAGGACACGGGAGGTTTCGATCGAGAAATCGTGCAACTTTTCCTGTGGATGACACCGAACAACGTTACATCTTTGAACAAGTTGACTGAATTTTTCAGTCAAACACTAAGGTTTGGATTTAAGACTTGAGTTACCGTTGCCTGGCCTTGAGACCTACTGTTTGATTTTTTCTTAAATAACTTAACACCGTCCCCACGCCCGCCCCCCTAGGCGATGGATTGCCACGCCTGTTCTCTTCAGTGAGAGGCTAGGCTTTTTTACCTCCGTATTTGGTTATAATTAAATGACCGAACCCCTTGCTTTGTTTGGAAGGTAGCCCCTTTTCGATAACAACACGATATATTTGACTGTCATTCGGAACAATGGCAGGGAGAGTACGGACTTTCTTTGATCCACCCGCACGACCCTGCAAAGCATCCATAATATCTTTGAGCCTGTTGTCCAGGTCATGAGATAATAGCGCTCCATTTTTGAAATAAAGACGAATTTTGAGTTGTAATTTATTCTTTGCTTGATATGAAACCCCGACTCTTTGAGCCTCGAGTGTAGCGGTTCGATGGATTTTTTGACGCCAACTATTTCTCGGCGATTTATACGGTGGAATCCTTATTGTAAGTTTGGCTTTTCGTTTAGCCATCTCCTATCTCCTAATATGAATTGCCGCATATTAGTAAGAACCATCTTTTTTATGGAAACAACATAAACAAAATTAGCCTATTATAAACAAGCCAAGAGTTTTGAGATAAGGTCGGTTTCCTTAATGTAGGGAATCAATAACTCATACCTGGCTCGGGTGAGGCCGACATAAGCCAAACTATTAACTTCCGCCTCAGGCCACTTTGCTGGATCGAAAAGGTCTAATCCAATTATGAAGACTCGCGAGTAATCGAATCCTTTTGCGCTCTGGATGGTGGAAATAGTAACGGTGTCTGCGGTGATGTCGTAGGATCTTTTAGACCTGTAATCTTCGGACACCCAGTTGTGAAGGATTCCCCTTTTCTCCAGAGCTTTACCAACCATCCGGGGAATATTTATTGTTGGGTTGCCCTCAATTGATCTTGTGGTATATAGAATGGCGATATCCGAGCAGGAACATTCCCCTGCATCAATCAGCTTCTTTATGGTGTCGGAGATAAACTCAATGATCTCTCCGATACTTTTAAACTGCTTAATCTGCGGCTTTGGACCGTGATATTCATACAGATCCGGAAACATGGAATATTGGCCAGATCCAGCGGGCTTAGTTGAGCCTCCATTACTCCCAATAAACCTTGATACAAAATCATGTAATTCCCTTGTGCATCGGTAAACGTACGAGATCCTGTGGAGGCGTCCCTTTGCCTGGATACCAAGGTCCTTCCAGGTTTGCCTGCGGTGGTAGATGTTCTGCCCCTCATCCAGGGCAATGGTCAGGTTGTTTGTCTTCTCGTTTAAGACGGAAGTGACCACCCTGTACATGTCGTCGGAGAAGTCCTGCCCTTCGTCAACGAGAATGGCATCATACTTGAGGTTCGACCCGGGGATTTTGGAAAGGGTTTCGGAGACGATGAACTCATAATAGGCCGATTCTTCCTTTTCGTAGGCGATCTCCTCACCCAGAATCTTCGAACAGAGTTCGTAGAAGTGAAGGACCTCCACCCCGTTTTCTCCAAAGGAAACCTTTTTATCCGAGAGTAGCCTCTTGATGTAGTTGACGAGCGTGATGTTGTAGCAGACAAAGAGAATCTTTTTGATATTCGGGTTGTAGTTCTTAAGGAGGGCGGCCTTGTGGACGAGGATGAGCGTCTTTCCGCTTCCTGAGGGGCCTATAAGAATCCTATGCCCCCCGTCATACTTCCGGGCAATGGCTTCCTGATGGTCATCCAGGACTTTCAGGCGTTCTATCCCTTCTGTGCATCTATCTCCCTGGCCTCTCCGGGGTAGCTCAATCTTTACAATCGGAAAGATGATCTCCTTCAGGTGGTTCAATTCTTTGAAGGTCATCTTAAAGGGGAACAGCGGCGGAAATTTTTCTCTGAGGGCCTTCAGAAAGCATTGGCCCGTAGCATCACAGCATATATCAGACATTGGATGAAGATCATCCCAGAAGAATATCTTCTCAGTCCCAATAACCTTTTCTAAACCTTTTTCCAAGTATTCATACTTGTTGATGTTTGGGAAGACCACCCCGTAGCTCAGCGGAATCCTGGGCTTTCCGAAGTAGGCCGATTCCTTCGAGATGAGACGTCCATCCTTCTGGATTTTATCTTTAATTGAATTGAGGTAGTCATGGGCCTGCTGGAAGGGATTTTTTCTGAATTCGGTTTTACCTTTTATCTGGATGAGAAACTGATGTGGGTTGGCCTCCTCAATCTGGCCAAGGACCCAATCCTTCACCTCAAATACAACCAGTCCAACATCTTCACAGTAGAGCAAAAAATCAGGTTCGTTCCCGTTGATTTCGGGAAGGTACCAGCAGAGATAGTGGATATCCGGCTTAGCTACGCCTTCAAGGAACTTGTAGAAGGCCTTTTCGCCATCCGTCCCAAACTCCCCAATGTCAGTAGGTATCATCGTCGCCATAACTATCCATTTGCCAAACCAAGTTTATCTAATCAACCTTAAGTTGGATTGAAATCTCAAAACTCAAGTCTGATTGCATGCCCTTTGCACTCAATTACCAATCTTCACTGTAGTAACGATGACTTACTTCGGGTAAGAGAGAGCCGAACTTGCCGGTATTGAATACTCTAATACCTCTTGATATCTTCAAACCTTCTTTGTTTTTTGTATTATATGCTGGCTGGTGAGCATATATCAGTAAAGCTTCAACCGCTTCAATATCTGGATCCTTTGCCCTCTTATATCTGTCTTCTTCATCCCAACCCTCCCAGGATTCAATTTCCCCAAGAGAAGCGACCCTAACGTTGGTCTGATCACATTCATCTTCTATCCAATATGCGTGCTCAGATAGACGCACACCTACATTGCGTTCTGTCTTTCCGATGTACAATAACACATCTTGCCCATAGGCCGGATGGGTTCCGTACAAAGCGTATAAAACATGGGAGTCTAAAGGAGACTTCTTATATTCCTCCCACTTATATGGCCCCTCCCAATAGACATCAAAAATTCTTTCTTTCATTTCATCCTCCAGATGACGTTAATCAAAAAGACTGCTCAAACAATATGAACCCACTCCCTGGGCTTAAGCCCAGGGTTTCAGGCCTCTGGCATACCTGTCATGACCTTCAGCCATGCCAGACATGCCGGAAAAGGCCTCCGCTTCGCTCCGAAAGGATGCCATTCATCCCCAGGTTTAAAAGCCTGGGGTTTTCTGGCATATTTCATAAACGAATTTTATTCAAAGAATACAGAAAGCATTGACTGAAAAATTCAGTCAGGTACTAAGAGAGTCGAAAATAAATATTTTGACTTAAAAATGAAATCAGAGTTTTGTGACTCAATACCCCAATGACTGGTTTATGTATGGTTGATGCTATGCGCTATGCTCCATGCGCTTTGCGTTATTTTGTGATGGGCCAACTTTTTTAGGGAGGACACCGAATCTCAATTTTTAAGTCTGACCCCAAAGCCTTACCCTCACGGGAGGTCATGCCAATAAAATAGACCTATCCCCCCAAACTTATTCTAAACTGTTACCCCGAAACCAAGTATGGGTAATTTACGCTTTGTTCGAAACGTCCCTCCCTGTCAAGATTTCAGGCCCCAATGCCAAAACAGCGCTGCTACAACGCCAGAGGTCAATATTTTTCATCCTGCCCCAAGGCTGGTTCGCTTTGCTCCAGTCTGGCCGCCATTGTGCCGTCAATTCCTGAAGCAACTCGGGTGGCAAGTCGGCAAGAAAAAGCTTTTGATCGGCGCTTTCCGGTCCCCTTAAAGATGCAAATCTCCCAGTTGCGGCAATTTGTTTGGCTTCGATGAACCGGCGCCCCTCGACTACCTCTCGACGAATCTCCCGTGGTTTCCAGCTCCGAATCCGTTCCCTGATTGATTGAAGTGCCTCGCCGTAAAGTTCGTCAGGAACACCGGGCTTCAACACTCGTTCGGTATTCTTGAGAGCTCGTTCCCTCAGTTGCCCCCAGAGTCTCCGAGTCAAGTCGCGCTTGGGAATGGCACCGGGGCTTTCAAACAGTTCTTCCATCTCTGGTTCCAGTTCGGCGGCGCTGAGATCCAGGACTCGTTCTGCAAGGCCATCCAAAACAGCATCAGGAATTCGCTTCGGAAACAGAGCCTGCCTCGTTAACGGAGCTTGGGTTTCCACCATTACGAGCTGCACCTGCAAAGGTTGCACAGAAGTTACCTGGCTAAAAGCCAGCCATACCTGCACCGACGGATCTGCGTTGAGCTCCTGAACCGCATCCACTAGTCCTTCGCCAAGAAGCTCTTCGGAAATCCCCCAAACACCTTCTTGCGAACCGTCAAAGTCTACCGATGCCTTTGATTCAACAAATGCATAGTTTCCGGTCTGTGTCAGAAGGATAAAGTCTGGCCAATGATGAATCGGACGAACAGTTACTAAAGGGGCAATGAAGGATTGAGTTAATAGACCTGCCATTATTTCCCCGAGCACTCCTATACTGCTTGTCGCGGATGTCTTACGCTCCTGATGGAATATTCCGAGCCGTGTGTAGATCCCTGGGTGCGGAAATCTACGTAGGCCCGTGCGCCATTCATCCCATACTTCCAAGTCCGCCACGGGGTCTGCGAGTGCAGCCTCTGGAAAGACTTCGTTGGCACAGATTAGCTGGGAATCAGGAAATGACAGGCTCAACTTGCTATGCGGGATGAGCGTGCGCGTTCGAGCCCAGTTACACAAATGTTTTCGAGCCTCCCCTTTTCCAAAATATCGGCTTCCGAACCGGCCCAGGACTTCATCGGTGAATTCCAATCGATAATGGCAGAACTTAACATCTGCGTTTTTCATCTGATTAAACCCCTCGTATTAGATTCAAATTAAAGATCAACATATAGGCAATATTGACTGGCATAATGCTTCACTTGTCCAATAATGAAACTTAATGATGTCTGGCCTTAAAACCTACTATTTGATTTTTTCTTAAATAACTTCACTACGTCCCCAGGTCACGTGGTGTTATGGCAATCGTTGATTCATTAAACAGGGGAACCCAGCCCAACTTATTGTTGAATGTGGCGACCTGACCCCTCTATCCTGACTTCTATCTGCCAATCTGCAGTGTGAAGAAACTTTATTACAATCCTCGAATAAAATGTTGAATTAGAAATAGCGTTCAACCAATAGCCAAATTGTAAAGAATCCAATTTTAAATGCAAGAGAAAAATTTAAGAGAAACCTGAGCGCCGAAGACTCGATTTGGCGGCCCTACGAGGAGTTTGTACCTCTCAGAGGAAAAGCAATCTAAAGCCACATGCCTATTCTTTATTTTGATATAAGACTTGATGCCAATTGCTTCGAAGGGCTGAATTTGCTAAGATAATGACCAGCCTTGTTTGTAAATTGGGGATAGTTACCATAATTGACCAATTCGGGAATGGTGACATGACTAAAAATATTTTCCTCAGCTTAGGAAGGTTCGCTAATCATAATCTTGAAAACCAAGCTACACAAAGTTTGGCAACACTGCTAGCTAACTGTGAATCTTTAAGAATAGAATTCTTAAAGAGATTTTATCCAGAGATTAATAATGAAGAAAAAAAGAATATTATTTTCCAAACCCAGAAGAGGTACACATCAGGGATATGTGATTTACGGATTCAAAATGGCGATAAAGTATTAGGGTTGATCGAAGTTAAACTTGGTAATGAGTCCATTCGATTGGAATCTCAAATTGAGCGAATGTTATTGGAGCATAAGACAGGCAAGATAAAATCTTACCCTCTCTTAATCTCAACAACTCACCTTCATCCCCAAAAATATTTTAATCAGAAAAAAATGAGGATTTGTAGTTGGCCGGAAATTGGGGAGCTTATAAGAACCTGCGGAAAAGGGTTTAAGAATTTTTCATTCCAAAAGAGACTAACGGAGGATTTTATGGAATACATGGCTTCATTAGGAATCCCTTTACCATTAGATCTTAGTGAGCCTGCATTCAAACGAGGAATGCGGTTCCTTGAAAAACTAACGGTGAATAAAAAGAGGGAGATAAGCTATCAAGACGATGTCGCAGGATCTTTCACTGCATTAAGCATAATAGTTACACGGATGAACTATCTTAGGGATTACTTTTGGGGTAATCTGACCAGAAAAGGGTTCAATCCCTATTCAAATCTTTATAAATTTAGTGAAAGTAATGGTTCGCAGACTGAATGGTCAATTAACTCCGGATTTTGGAGGTACAAAAATATTAGAGGAAAGAAGAGAGATTATGGGTTGGATATGTATCTCTATGATGAGCAACTACATTTTGAATCATATGATACTTTCTTTGGTGTTCAAGAAAATTGGAAACCTCTTGTCGACTCCTTAACAAAGATCAAAACGAGAAAATTCTTCACATCAGAATTGGGACAAATACAGGATACCTACGCTTCACTATTTGAGAAATCGTTGAGAAATTTTAAACGGAGATATCCATAAATTTTTATCCTAAAAGAGAATTATGATTTATCTTGACTATAATGCCACGACGCCGGTGCTGCCGGAAGTGTTGGAAGCGATGATGCCTTATCTGACCTCGGAATGGGGCAACCCATCCAGTACATACAAATTCGGCTCAAAGCTCAAGGCGGTGATTGAGGCGGCACGGGTACAGGTAGCGGAATTGATAGGAGCGCATGCGATGGAGATCATCTTCACCTCGTGTGCAACGGAAAGTAATAACGCGGCAATTCAAGCGGCGTTAAGGGCCGATCCCACGAAAAAACACATTATCACATCGAAGGTGGAACATTCGTCAGTGCTGAATTACTGCATGGCCTTAGAAAAGGAAGGATATGGGGTCACATATCTGCCTGTTGACCGGGAGGGCTTGCTCAAGCTGCCCGATTTGGAGGACGCCATTACAGACGACACTGCGATTGTTTCACTAATGTGGGCTAACAATGAGACGGGGGTGCTGTTTCCTGTGAAGGAGATTGGGGAGATTTGCCGTTCACGCGGAGTACTGTTCCACTGCGATGCGGTGCAGGCGGCAGGGAAGGTCGAGATTGATGTGCAAAATGCCCAGGCCGATTACCTATCTTTAACCGGTCATAAGTTAGGGGCCCCTAAAGGGGTCGGAGCGCTCTACGTGCAAAAAAAAGTACCATTCTCGCCGCTCGTATATGGCGGGCATCAGGAACGTAATAGGCGTGGTGGCACGGAGAGCGTACCGCTGATTGTTGGCATGGGGAAAGCCGCCGAGGTGGCTCGTAAACGCTTGCCACACTATGATAAGAAGGTGCGTCCACTTAGGGATAGGCTTGAGGAAGGCATTCTGCGCTCAATTCCGAATACCGAATTGAACGGACACAAAACCCAAAGACTGGCTAATACCACCAACATTACCTTTCATGGCATCGAATCGGAGGCGCTACTCATCCTGCTTGATAAAGAAGGCATCTGCGCTTCGTCTGGTTCAGCCTGCCTCGCTGATTCTGACGAACCCTCCCACGTTGTCAAAGCAATGAAACCAGAATCGACAGCATCGCAACAAATGATTCGTTTTTCGCTTGGAGAAAATACCAATGGAAGTTCTATAAATTCAGGATTGGCAACTGTGAAGGGTGCAGTGGCCACACTCCTCGGTTAAACAATAGAATTGGCTCGCCAATATCATCCTAATAGGACTTCGCCATATGATGGGTAATAGCGATAGATGAGTGCGTAATCTTGGACGTCGCTGGCGGGAATTCCAGAAACCTCTGGACAACGGGACGTGTCTTTCGGAAGCACGGAATTTAGATAATGAAGCTCTTTTTGAGTAAATTTCGGTGCCTTGATGACGTAGGGAGTTTCGCCATCGCGAAAGAAAGGCAGTCTTGAAAAAGCGCAGTTCTCGAACAAAGCCCTTTCTCGTGTCTCAAGAAGCACTCCCGCAAGTGTCAGCATTTTCGCGTCATCTGCGTATAGAAAAAAAGCTATCTGCGAAAGACCAAGTTTCTCTTGTCGCGGTAATGGACCGCTCCGGTCCGACAAACAAGCTGCAACCTCATCCAGAACGATCCTGCGACAGACCTTCGCAAAATCATCACCCCGCAGTTCCTGACCCTTGACGTCTCGGGGTACTTTATCCTCCCCAACTGCATCGCGGAGAACCTGTAGCCGGGAAATAGCTTGATGCTCGGGAGACTCCCCTAGTATTCTTTCCGGCTCCGCGTTCAAGGTGATGAAAAGCATAGATCCCGACCGCGCACGAGAACAAAAGGTGGCTATGTCAGCAAGGACTTTTTTATCGAGTTTGCACTCGTAATCTAGCCAAACAATGCATCGTTTGTCCCATTTCAAAGTGGGTAGCACCTGATTGGAATGCCCGGGCATGAGGCGGATGCATCCATACGGTACGTTGAATTCGAAGCGCTTCCAGTTCGAGATATCCTTTTCAACACTGGCCATGTCCGAGATCCCTAACGACTGGTGGAAAAGTTGGAAGTCGGAAAAATATATAGAACCAAAGCCGATGTACCGGTAATTCTCAACTCTTTCAAAAGGCTCCAGATTTCTGATAATATCGCAAGCAATCTTCCGCTCGACCGCCTTAGCGGGGCGAACCGCATAATTGATCAGGCGATGACTAGCTTTCACTGTCTCCTCCCTCATAAGCCAGATAGTATTCGAACGTCTTTTCACCAACTTCCTTAAAGGTAGAAACGCCTAGTAGTTCCTTTGCTTTTTCGACTTGGTCTTCTGGTTTTCTGTATTGGATCCTTTGCATTCGCGGCCCTTGTGGCTGAGGCGGAGGTTGAGGTGCTTGAAACGTCAAACTAGGCGATAAGTCTTCCACAAGAAAAGGTTGTGCTGTGAATAAAGCTGTCGCTAACGGAGTGTCTGTTATGTCACCCTCTTCCCTGTGCTTTCGCTCATCCTCAACCTTGCGCAGAAAATCAAGGACCGGCCGTGTTAGTTCGATCATCTCCTGCCGAACGGCCCTATACACGGGAGAGTCGATATCAACGCCTGTTTTGGTGGTTGTCCAGGGAAGAAGTGAAGAATCGTCGCAGTCGAAAAAAGCAAAGCCCCGGAAACGTGCAAAGTCTGGATGATATTTCGGTACACGTTCACCTTCCCCCCAGACGGTCAGATTAGTCTGGTCTGCTTTAACAACCAAACGACCGTTACAGAACACGTACCATCCTCCTTCCTCTTTGATGCGATCCGATACCCCAGCGTAGAGCTTCACTCTTACCGGGTTCGGCCCGAACCTGTCAAAGAGGTGGTCCACGAAGGCCGGCTGAAGCTGCTCCGAACGAAGTAGCTTCATGGGATCATACTCAAGAGGTATGGAATTCAGAGTGACGCTAAGGCCTCGTTGGAGGTTCAGTGAGTGGGCTAGCGCAATCTCCGGTGAAAGCCGATTGAGGAATAAGTCCATCCCAAAACTTTCAGCCACGCTTTCATGGAGGCGTTCAATTTCAATGGTGGTTCCTTGCTGTTCGGGAGGCACAGAGATGTTCTCTTCCAGAGTCTTGAATTCGAAGTGCCAATCTTCAGCTCCTTCGGCGCTCTGCTGTGTTATCCACTCATCAACATCAATTTCGACTGTAAACCTTGAAATAGCCGTGGTTGACTGAACCCGAAATCGCCTACCCAGTTTGAAGAAGGTACGCTTCATCCCGACTCCAAACTGTCCTATTGATCCTACGTCAGGTGGCGCCCCCGTTGGTCTTCCAAACCGGAAAGCGTAGTCTCTAGCAAGAGCTACGGGTATTCCACCACAATTGTCCACGATTCGGAAATACGTTGGATGAACTTCAATTCGAACCCAAAGCCCATCGAAATCTCCGCTGTCTCGCAATCTGCGAGCGCCGTCGACAGAGTTGTCCACCAAGTCGATGACTGCTCGGCTGAGCGGAATATCCCGCACCAACATGGATATGAAAAATTCCTTCGTTGGTGAAGCATTGATACGCTGCAAATCTGTAACTGGTTCAGGCATAGCTATCTCTTATTGACCACCATCTTTCCAGTCCTGTCGGGCCATGCCAGTTAGTAGCTTTCCTTGCACGCGCAGGGCGGTCCCGCCCTTTTTAAGGTGATGTTCCGATAATGCAGCTCGATGGGTTTAAATTGCGAAACCATCCTGTCCCTACGCACGTTGCCTCTTGACCATGACGTTGAGCCAAAGGCTTCGATCGTAACGGCCAAACAGTTTAAGTATCCAGGCCCGCCATCGTTTTCTCCGTGAGAGGTCCTTGCCGGTTGCATCTGAAAACCATACTCTGATTTCCTTTGTGCTGTGAATTCGCCTCAAGTGGGCGCGAATACCTCTTTGACTATAGTACGTGTAAGAGCGTGGCTCAGATTCGTATTCTCCATGTCCGTATTTGAAGGACATAAATAAAATACCGTTCGGCTTCAGAGCTTGAACAAGTTTCCGCAGATTCTCTTCCATCTGCTCACTAGGAACGTGCAAAAGCGACGCTGCTGCCCAGACTCCGTCGAACTCATTCCGAAAACTTATTTCGTCAAACGTCATTTCTAAGCAACGCTCCTCACTCGCCTCAGCCGCCTTCTTCATTTGCTCACCTTCCGGCTCACTGCGTGCCTTCCGAATTTTTCTCCGGCACTGACGAAGCATGGCTGGTGAAGCGTCTATCGCAGTCACCACGTACCCCTTCTTGAGGAATTCATAGGTGTCTCTACCGGTTCCACAGCCATTATCCAAAATGCTGATAGTATCAGTTGGTAAATTCGCAGGACGTTCGTTGCGGGTGCTTTCAATTGCATCGATGAAACGCTGTCTGAACGGTGACATATCAAACGTATCAAATTTCGTCGCATATTCAGACGCATGTTTCTCATAGAAGCCAAGGTTGTCGAGAAGCAGGCGGCGGTATTTTCCAATTTCGACGGGCTTCTGACCCAACAGCTTACAAATAATCTTATCTCCAGCGTTTACATAGTTCTCAAGATGTTTCAAAATCACTTTAAAACCTTCGTGAATTTCCCGATTCAACATCCGCGGGTAGTATACGAATTCATGCCAGCCGTCCTTTTGAGCCTGGGTGAGCTCTTGCTCACTGGCGGCGTTCAGGATCGCGAAATGAGCCAAGTACTCGATGAACGTTGGCGTAAGCCCCCCTTCAATGAGTCCCGATTTGGCCGAAATCAACTTGGTCAGTTTTTTTCCCGTCTCCAGGATACGTTCGATGAGTGGCTTCAAATTCTTTTCATCCTTGAGGTACATGTGATCAAGCAACCGAAAATCATCTAAGGAAAACTCCGGCTTCTCCTTGGTAATCGTCCACAGTAGCTTCTTGTAAACGATTTGGCTCTCTTCAATAAGGAGAAGTGCCGGGGCGTAGAACTCTTGAATCTGCCGCAGGCGGAATTTCATGATTTCGGATGCATAGGTATAACGTGCCCCCATCCGTACTTGATATAAGGCAATGATAGCTACGACGAGGGCAATGGCTGCAGGGACATATCGCGCAACCGCTTCAACAGTCTCCCAGGTGGCATTCTGGGTCTGCGCTGGAGGCTGAACAAGTTGTACGGTTATTGTATTAGGTGGGTTCGCCCCCCCGAGATTAGTCGCTGTACCTGATGGTGCATTTGTGGGAGCGGCAGTCGGTGACGGAGGGGCTTGACCGAGAGCAAAGATTGCTCCAAGTACAACGGAGACGATAATCAGAATGCATAATATCGTTCTCATGATACCTTACCGCCATCCTTCCAGAACTGTCGCGCCATGCCGGTTAGCAGTTTTCCTTGTAACCGCAGGGCGGCTTCGGCTTTTTTAAACTTTTGGTGAATTACTCCACCGAGGATCATCCGTTGCTCAGGGTCTGTCAACGTGTGCGGGGAGAAATGGACACCGCACTCGGCTAACTCGGCGAAGTTGGTTTCATTAGTACCAGTAGTCAGGAATTTGTCAGCATCTTGCGATGCCATCCACACTGGGAATCCCCACGACCGGCCCTGCCGCGCCAGGGAACTGAGCAGCCCCGCTTTGTTTTCTTTCGGCAATAGCAAATGCGCTTCGTCGACAAATAGAACCATTTTGAGAGGCTGAATATCGTTCTTAACGGCAAGTTGCTGGTTCAGCTTCTTAATGAGGAAGTTCAGAATGAGGGCAACAGCAAGCGCCTTGGTGTTGCTATCAGTGCCGAACTCCTTGAAATCAATCACCATGGAGTTGTTCAACCATTCCTCTGGCCTGATGGCAGTCCGCGAACTGGCAAAGAGGTTGAAATCTACAATCTTTTTTAGGATTGCCAAATCGACACCACTTGCGCCACGCTGCTCCATTTCCTCGGTGAGCGCCAGGAAGTCAGGCATATCCAAGTCCTTGTAAGCCTCGCGGATGGCCATCTCCTGTTTCGCTCCCAATTGTGGTGCAAAAGCTCTGATAAGGGAGGCAATTTCAGAGGCAACCTGTGCGTTCTGCGTTGGGTTCGGATGCCGGTAGAGCGGATTGATCGGCAGGCCTTGCTGGATGAGCCGGACGTAGTGTGCTCCGGTTTGCTCCAAAAACCGCATGTGGTTTTTTCGCTGCTGTTTGTTTGTTGGGTCGTCCTCAAGCTCACCCTTCATGTCGAAGAACACGAAGCGAACGCCAAAGTTTGTAAGTTGCGCCAACAGGTCGAGCGCAAGCTGGCTTTTGCCGGTCCCGGGTTGGCCCGAAATCACCAGCAAGCCATTATTGGTGCCGGGGCCGTTAACCGACCACTCAGGGGCATCCATCAGTACCTTAAGCTTAACCTCGGTTTCCACTACGCTCATCATCGGCATGGACGGTTTTCTGCCGCCCATAAACTCAATGCCACCACCCGTCAGCTTAAGTAAGGTAGAAACGAAGCGGGTTTGATCATTGTTGGATTCTGACCATATTTGTCGGAGACGTTGGCATCCATATTCAAAATGACGACGAAATTCCTGACGATAGCCCCCTTCGTCGAGGCTGCGACCAACACGATGATTTAAAGCAGCTCGTACCGAATCCCTTAGTTCATCCCCTACAACCTGCTCATCATTTAATGTCACACCTTTTGCATCTTTGGGTTTAAACTCTACAGGGACACCTTCACCTAAGGCGAGGAAAAGAGCAGCACGTCCCAAAATGGCCTGATTACGCGCACCAACCCGTGGGAAGACGTTCTCTATGAATTCGTGAGCTTCGCTGCTTGTGTCGAATTTCATACGGCTCTCACCTCATATGTCGTGTCCGAAATAGTCACTTGTTATCCTAACCTCATAATCCACACTATCACGTCTGCCATGGGGATGTAATGTGTATGCGCGGGCGAGCCTATTACGGACCCGCTCAAATAAAGATCCTTCGGGATCAATCTCCGCATTTGTACTGAGAATAATGGATTGGTGGCCCATGAGATAAAGTTGGTCAAGAACGTTTGCACGGATCTCCTTGTCCAGTCGAGCCAATGGCGTGTCTACGACTAATGGCGGTACAAGTCTCGCTAGCCGGCGTAGGGCCTCATAAAATGCCAACATTCGAACTTGTCGCTGACCTGCAGAAGTATTCGTTTCTTCCCATGTCACCTTCTTGCCATCACGGCGAATAAGCCAACACTGCCAGTGACTGTCGAATTCCATCCCATCAAATTCACGTTCACGCTCAGTGATTTCAACCCATAATCTTCCAACTTCTTCAGAGATTTGCTTACGCATTTGAATTGCGGCACGGGTCCGAATCTCTCCCGCTGCTTCACGATAGCGGGTTGCAAGGGCTGCCAGGCTCTCTCCACGCTCAGCTTTGTTTGCAATCTCCTGTTGGATAGATTCTTGGCGCTTCAGGTCGGCTAACTCAACTTCTTTGCTTGCGGTTTCCGCCTCGATTTCCCTTAGTCGCTTGCTGAGACGTTCACGATCAGCAAGCAATTTCCCTCGCTTTTCGTGGAGTTCTGCACCTCTTTTGAAAGCAGCGGTGCTTTGCTGCATTTGTTTTAACTTCTGGTTTAACTCCCTTAATTCGACATCCATTATCTCGATATTTAAACACATCTCAGCAAGGTCGCCCAGTTCGCTATAACTTACAGCAAGACGTGCACGAATCTGTGCGCTTGCATCGTTGCGGTCAATCAGGTAGATACTATCAGGTATACCTTCTGGTGGTGGATGAAATAGCTTGTGTAAAGCATCCTCCAGTCGCTTCATATAGAAAGACTCAACATCTGGTTCGAGAGTAAAGTCCTTTGGCGGGCTCCCAAACACATCCTGCTTCACCTGGGGGATCTTTGGCTCAACAGTGGATTTTGCACTTTCCCATTCACGGCGGCGCTCCTCTCCAATTAAAGCATCGTGTAGCTCCTTTCGATAGCTGCCTAGCAGCGCAACCGGCAGAGAAAGTTCCCATGCTTCTGTCAGTTTTGTTTCCAATTTACTCTTCGCCTTGGAAAGCTCAACATGGCGTTCCTGTGCTTTCTGTAGCTCTTCTGGGTCAACTGCTCCAAGTGTCTTTAAGTCATCTTCGACTTCAAGGAGTTCGATTTCCAATTCGCGCAATTCACGCTCAAATACTTCATACTCTTTGTGCCTTGCCTTAAGAATACCCTCAATGGTGATGATCTTTCCATTCAACTCGGCAAGGATGGTTTCGGGGTTAGGACCCCCAGCTATGCTGAAGACCCGCGGAATTTTAGAGTTGATTAATTGACGGAGGTCGGTTTCGAGTTCGCTATATGTCCAAAGGCCAAGTATACGACTCACTCCTTCTACGATGTCCTGTTGTCCCAAATTAATACTTTGGCTGCGCTCGGCGTCGAAGAAGAAGAACCGTGCCAAATGACGTGGCAAGAAGGCATCTCGTAGCTTTTGAATTACCTGCTCATCGTCAATCCGTCCTGGTGTGTCAGAACGAACAGCATAATGTTCCCAAACTGGTGATGAGTTAGGGCGGAAGCGGATTTCACGATGAAGTTCAACCTTCCGACTACCAACTTTATCGTCGCGTAGTGTGACAATGGTTTTCAGCCGAATAGTATCTTGTCCTTCGGCAAAAGCACGCCGATTCAAGGATTTTTCAAAAACAAATCGTGTCGCATCTGAACCTGTTTCCACTCGCTTTAAGTCACCAACACCGCTTTCACCTACCACCGCAAGATATAATGCGCGCAGAACGTGGGTCTTCCCGGCCCCGTTCTTACCGCCAACCAGAATCCCGCATTTACCCTCAAGGCTGCGGAAATCAAGCGTGTGCTCACCGTAGAAAGGGCCAAAATTCTCCAGTGTCAGCGAATCAATATAGACGTCTGACATATTCAAACCCTCTTATTGTTTGACTGCGCTTCCAAATCGTCCTTGAGAATGTTGAGAAGGTCGTCTGGGAGGCCGTGGGCACGGTGACTTTCACTGTATTCCTCCACTTTGGCGAGCATGCGACGGAGGATGTCAGCATTGATAGTCTTTTCCCGGGCCACTTCCTCTTCCAGTTCGCGAAGTCGGTTCAGTTCTTTAAGATCAGTGCTCATAATAATTCCTCGCTGTTTGTTAACAATGCGGGCGACACCGCGGCCATCGTCCGGGTCGCGGGCAGCTTTCCACATTTGTTGGATTAAGAGGAGTTCTTCAGGCGTGATAAGAGTCAGACCTATTTCTTCCTGTAGTTTGAGAAGTTGTTTTAGGAGCTCTCGACGGCCCGTTATGAGAAGTGGACCCGGACCTTCGTTTCCATTCATGCGCCTGTTGTCCCGCCAGCCTTTTTCAGGGTTACGGAACTCCAGAAGAATTTCGCGATACCTGATGAGGTGTTCCATGCGCTCGTCGCCAGCGGCGAGTAGGCCTTCGCTGGCTTTGTCGCGTTCGACTACTGTGCAAGTCCAACAACCAAAGCGAGAGTTGCCACAGGCTGGGGTGCTGGTATCAATCTGGATTGGGCATTCACCATTCGAGGCGTTTGTATACAGCTTGTATAGAGAGCGGTTGTCACCACCCCAGGGATTGGCCCTCTGCAACAGATATGCCCAAACTTCTTCGGTAGTAAGAAACTCGATAGGATTGGATACCCAAACACGTGGAAGATCTGGATGACGATTCAGGCCTTTATGAGTACCGCGACCAGCCATGGTTTGGGCACGTGAGGCGCTTTCAGCCCGACGCGCTCCCAGGTGAAGGATCGCCTCTCCCCAATGACCAAGACGTTGATTCACAAAAACAGTAACAGGATCAATCTTGAGGCGCTGCGTACACCAACGAAAAGTCCGGTTGGGAGGCGGGTAACCACGACCAATAAGATTGACCCAGAACGATTGTTCTGGAGGAGGCCTGAGAAGGTTCACCTCTATATTAAGATCGTTCTGTTGAGAAAATTTATGCATCCGTGTCAATGTACCTTCAACCATTTCGGAAATGGCTGGGATTTCGACACGGGTATCAGTGCAGAGAACAGATATAGGCTTTTTCCTTTGGGTAGTTGGAATAGACAAGGCCGTGTCAAAAATCAGTGATGTGACCATTGTGCTGTCTTTGCCGCCACTGAATCCGACCAGCCATGGACGGTCATCGTCTAGATATAGACGAATTAATGTATCTCTAATGTCTTTGTAACTGATATTTGGCATACGTTATGTTTAGTGAGATGCGGTGTTGAAACCCCACAAGTCTATGTTCGACCAAATGGTATATCAATTCTTGCAGAAAAATCAAGAAGATTCGAAAGTGTGGGGTAGAGTAGAGAGCTGGCGTAGTGGCTGATGCCCTATCTCCAGCTCCCCCTCATCAAACCGTACATTCAGTTTTCCCGAATACGGCTTTCCGATCATCTTCTTCCAGAGGCTTTCGCAGCTTGAG
>Ga0194127_10002055_pt1 | contig 28189 bp, 18 predicted proteins | sample TA2KigC100mmetaG_FD_148624 | JGI IMG/M metagenome (GOLD analysis project Ga0194127, IMG submission 148624) | Freshwater microbial communities from Lake Tanganyika, Tanzania - TA2015036 Kigoma Deep Cast 100m | ecosystem: Environmental > Aquatic > Freshwater > Lake | place: Tanzania: Lake...
CCCCCGCCCCTCGTCCTACTTCGCCATTGACCGCGCGGCGAGCCGGGCCGAAACTGGCCGCACCTGCGGAGGATTCGAATCATGCGCAGTTCGTACGTGCGGAGCATCCTGGTGGCCGCGGTCGCCGCGGCGGCCGTCGCGGCGGAGCCGGAGTTCCGGACATGGACATCCGTCTCCGGCGCCAAGGTCGAAGCGCGGCTCGCGGGCACCGCGCCGGACGGCGCCGCCATTCTTGAACTCCGCGACGGACGCAGGGTCCGCATCCAGGCCGCCTCCCTCACCGAGGCCGACCGCGCCCTGCTGGCACCCGGCGCCGCCGCGCCGGAACCCGCCGCGCCCGCGACCGCGGAGTCCAAGCCGGCCGGCGAAGAGGCGTCGCCCGCGAAGAAGCCGGCCGCATCGAAGACGACCAAGGCCAAGGCTCCGGCGATCCCGATGGAGCCGACCGTCCCGCCTTCCGGCTACGGCACCTCCGGCCAGCCGCTCCAGGCCGAGTGGCCCCTTGGACAGGTCGTCACCAACATCCCCTGCCGCGGCGACGAGACGATGGCCTTCCACCTCTACCTCCCGCGCGGCCTCCAGCAGGGCCGGAAGTACCCCGTCCTCTTCCTGTGCGGCACCAGCTCCGGCAAGGCGACCGCCTTCGCGCGCTACCTCGACGGCGCCGAACTCAACGGCTTCATCCTCGCGATGCCCTCCGTCGGCGCGAGCGAGAACTTCGACCGCGCGATGACCTCGATGCAGGCGACGATCTCGAACGTCCTCGCCCGCGTGCCGGCCGACCCGCGCCGCCTCTACGCCAGCGGCTTCTCCGACAGCTCGCGCGTCGCCATCCTCGCCGCGACGGAGTGGTTCGGCCACCCCGCCGCCGGCGTCCTGCTCAGCGGCGTCGGCGGCGGGAGCGACGAGATGGCCAAGCTCCCGAAGTCCGCCGCCGTCGCGGGCCTCGCCGCGTCGGCGAGCGTCCTGAGGTGGGACATCGCCTGCACCGTCTACAAGTACTCGAAGACGAAGTACGCGCGCGCGTTCTTCTTCCCCGGCCGCACCGACTGGGGCTCGCCGGCGCTGATCGCCGACGCGATGACGTGGATGAACGCCTGCCAGCTCCGCGACGAGAAGGGCGGCCGCCCCGAGATCGCACGCGAACGCGAGGCGCTGGTGAAGTCCATCCTCGACCGCGTCGAGCCCGCCCTCGACGCGCGCCCCGGCTGGGCGGCGGAGTGGATCGAGTTCCTCCAGGACTTCCCCGGCCTCGGTCCGCTCCAGGGACGCGTCCGGACCGCCGCGCAGAAGCTCGAGAAGATCCCGGCCGCCGCCGCGCAGCTCAAGGCCGTCCCGGAGGTCGAGAAGTTCGCCCGGAAGCACTTCGCGACGTCGCCCAAGGCCTACCGCAAGGACGACGCCAACGGCACGCCCGAGGCCAAGCGCGACGCGGACGCGCTGCTGGCGAAGTTCAAGGACGCCGAGATCGCGGCCGTCATCACGGAGTTCGGCGCCGCCGCGTCGACCGGCGGCGGGCACTGAGCCGGAACGCCGCGCTTGCATCCGGGGCCGCGACGTCCGACCTTGAGGCCATGAAGATCGTCACGCTTCTCCCCGGCTCGGGCGACACGTTCTACTGCCAGAACTGCGTCCGCGACCTCTCGACCGCGCGCGGGCTGCGCGCGCTCGGGGCGGACGTGACGCTCGCGCCGATGTACCTGCCCGTCGATCCCGGCCCCGCCGCGGGCGTCCGCAGCGCCCCGGTCTTCTACGGCGCGGTGAACGTCTGGCTCGAACAGCGGTTCCCGGGGCTCGGACGGCGCGGACGGCGATTCCTCCGATGGTTGGACGCGCGGCCGGTCCTGCGCTTCGCGGCCCGCCGCGCCGGCTCGACCGACGCGCACGGCCTCGGCGAGATGACCGCCTCGATGCTGCGCGGCGAGGACGGGCGGCAGGCGGCCGAGCTCGACCGCCTCGTCGAGTGGCTCCGCGCCGACGGCGCGCCGGACGTGGTCCACCTCTCCAACGCCCTGCTCCTCGGCCTGGCGCGGCGCCTGCGGCGGGACCTCGGCTGCGCGGTGGTGTGCTCGCTGCAGGACGAGGACGTCTGGATGAACGCGATGCCGGAGTCCGAGGCCGCACCGGTATGGGCGCTGCTGGCGGACCGCGCGCGCGACGCCGCCCGCTTCATCGCCGTCAGCCGGGCCTACGCCGTCCGAATGGCCTCGCGCCTCGGCCTCGACGCGGACCGCATCGCCGTCGTTCACCCGGGCGTCGAGGTGCCGGAGCCGCCCGCGCCGATCCCCGGCGACCCGCCGGTGCTCGGCTTCTTCGCGCGGCTTGCCGACGGGCTCGGGCTCGAGGAGACCGTCGGCGCGTTCCTGATCCTCCGGCGCGACCCGCGCTTCACCCGGCTGCGCCTGCGGGCGGCCGGCGGATCGACCGCGCGCGACCGGGCCTTCATCGACCGCCAGCGCCGCCGCGTCGCGGAGGCCGGGGCCGCGGCGGACGCGGACATCGACGAGGCCTACGTGCCGGACGCGCGCGCGGAGTTCTTCCGGTCCGTCAGCGTGCTCGCCGTGCCGTCGCGGATCGAGGACGGCTACGGACTGAACCTCCTCGAGTCCATCGCGGCGGGCGTGCCGGTGGTCCAGCCCGACCGCGGCGCGTTCCCGGAGATCGTCGCGATGACCGGCGGGGGCATCGTCTACGCGCCGCAGACGCCCGAGGCGCTCGCCGGGGCGCTGGCCCCGCTGCTGGCCGAACCGGACCGCCTGCGCGGGATCGGTCGCGCCGGGCGCGAGTCGGTGCGGGCGCAGTTCACCGTCGCCCACGCGGCGGCGCGGATGCTGGAGGAGTTCCGGCGCGCGGCGCAGACGCGCTGAAGCTGAAGACGGAGGTCGGGGATCCGAGGGCCGGGGGCGGAGAGCCAAGAGCGAAGAGCTGAGAGCCAAGAGCAGAGAGCCAAGAGCAGAGAGCGAAGAGCAGAGAGCGGAGAGCGAAGAGCAGAGAGCGGAGAGCGAAGAGCAGAGAGCGGAGAGCGGAGAGCAGAGAGCGGAGGTCCGGGATCCGACGTCCGAGGGCCGCGGGCCGGGGCCTGCTGTTGGATGTTGGCTGCTGGGTATCGGATGTTGAGTCCGCCGCCCGGCCCCCGCACGGCCATCGGAGCCGGACCGGGGGTCAGCCGGCGGCGCGGAGGGACTCGGCGATCGCGTCGCAAACGCGGTCGAGGTTCCCGGGCAGGAGGCCGACGACGTTCGCGCGGCCGTCCGCGGTCATGTAGATGCTCTTCGTCTCGCGCAGGAACGCGACCTGGGCGGGCGTGAGGCCGGTGAAGGAGAACATGCCGCGCTGGGCGCGGATGAAGTCGAAGCTGCGGTCCTTCACGCGCGCGGCGAGGCCGTCGGCGAAGGCGGCGCGGACGGCGTGCAGGCGCGACCGCATCGCGGCGAGTTCGGCGTCCCACATCGTCCGCAGCATGCGGTCGGTGAGGACCATGGCCGCGGTCAGCGGACCGTGGGCGGCGGGGTTCGAGAACAGGACGCGGATCGTCTTCTTCATGCGGCTGAAGACGGTGTCGGCGGTCTTCGTGTCCTTCGCGACGACGGTCAGCGCGCCGACGCGCTCGCGGTAGAGGCCCATGTTCTTCGAGAACGAGATCGCGGCCATGAACTCGACGCCGGCGTCGAACATCGCGCGCAGCGGCGCGGCGTCCTCCTCGACTCCGTCGCCGAAACCGAGGTAGGCCGAGTCGAGGAACGGCAGCCAGCCGCGGGCCGCGGCGATGGCGACGATCTCGCGCCACGCGGCGGCGTCGGGGTCCACGCCCGTCGGATTGTGGCAGCCGGCATGGAGGACGACGACATCGCCGGCGGGAACCTGGCGCAGCGCATCGAGGAAGGCGTCGCGCCGCAGCGCCGACGTGGCGGGATCGAAGTAGGGCAGATCGCGCACCTCGAAGCCCGCCGCCGAGAAGAGGCCGCGGTGGTTGGGCCACGTCGGGGCGCTGATCCACGCGCCGCGGCCGCGGCCGGCGGAGTCGGCGACGAGGTCCGCGCCGACGCGCAGCGCGCCGGTGCCGCCGGGCGCGTAGGCGGTCCGCGCCCGGGCGCGCAGACCGGACTCGCGGCCCGCGCCGAACACGAGCTCCTCGACGCGCCGCGCGTAGTCGGGATCGCCGGCGATGGGCAGGTAGCCCTTCGTCGTCTCCGAACCCAGCAGCGCGGCCTCGGCGGCCTTCACGGACGGCAGCACGGGGGTGCGGCCGTTCTCGTCCTGGTAGACGCCGACGCCGAGGTTGACCTTGGCGGGGTTCGGGTCGGCCTTGAAGGCCTCGGTCAGGCCGAGGATCGGGTCCGGCGGAGCGGGGCTGAAGCTCTCGAACATGGGCGGCTATCTCCCGTAGTAGCGCTCGATCCAGGGCGAAACGAGGTCCTTCTCCACCTTGACGATGGCGGCCTCGCGCTTCGCGTTCTCGGGCGAGTCGGAGGCGTGGGCGGCATTGACCATGATGTCCTGCCCCAGCTCGCGCCGGACGGTGCCGGGCTCGGCCTTGCTCGGGTCGGTCGGGCCCAGGATCCCGCGGATCTTCGCCACGGCGTCGATGCCGGCGTAGACCAGGGCGAGGCACCGCTCGAGGCCGGGCTCGCGCTTGGCGTCGGCCGTGCACTTGTTCGGCCAGCGGCCGGTCATGAAGTTGACGATGCTGAAGAACTGCTGGTCGCCGTAGAGCGGCCCGATCTCCTCGCCGAGCTTCGCGCGGATCTCGGCGGGGATCTCCATGCCGAGTTCCTTCTCCAGCGCGGCGCCGGCACGCTCGGCGACCTTGTCCTTGAGCTTCGTGCGCAGCACGTCGCGGACGGGACCGTAGAACTGCTCGGCCTCCTCGACGCTCATGCGGTGGACCTTCGCGCCGATGATGCGCAGGCCGGAGCGGGAGAAGAGGTCGATGATGCTGCCCGGCCGCGAACTCGGGAACCGGAAGTTGTCCGGCTTGATGAGGACGAGCGTCTTCTCGACCGGGCCGCCGCCGGAGACGTCGACCGCGTCGTCGATGAGGCCTCCGTCGGTCGCGCTGTACCTCGCCCAGAGGCGGAGGGTCGACTCGGCCGCCATGCGGTCGGGCGCGACGAGTACGGCGGGCTCGACGTAGCGGACCTGGCCGTCGTCGCCGACGATGAAGTCGCCGTAGGTGTCGCGGACCGTCTCGCCGGCCTCGGCGTTCGGGCGGACCGATCCGGCCACGCGGGAGATCTTCTCGATCGCGTTGTCGCCCTCGAAGAGCAGCATCATGACGCGGCGGCGGCGGCCGGTGGCGGGATCGGGGCCGTAGGCGCGGAGGACGTAGTCGGCGAGGATGTTCCGCATGCGCTCGTCGCGCTCGGGATCGGTGCGGAGGCGGTCGGCGTAGGCCTGGGCGAGTTCCCGGCCCGGGCCGAACATGCGCGCCGCGACGATCTCGAGACCGGTGCGGCTCATGAAGCGTCCGATGATGCCGCCCGTCCTCGACTTCGCGATCGAGTATGGATTGATCAACGCAAATGCCAGTTCCGCCGCCATGGGAATCCCCTCACGTGTCCGCCCGCCCGGAAACCGCTTCGGTTCCGGCGGCGGAGCGCGTACGATAGTCCAGATGGCGGACGATTTCAATCCGCACCTCCCCGGCCGGGCCGCATCGCAGGCGGCGCGGCTGCTGGAGGTGCTCCGGCTCCTGGAGGACGAGGTGGCCGCCGGCCGCCCGGCGGACTCCGCCCTCACCCGCTTCCTCCGTCAACACCCCGAGATGGGCTCCCGCGACCGCCGCCTCGTCTCCACCACCGCCTTCGCCGGCTTCCGCTGGCGCGGGTGGGCGGGCACCGTCGCGGAGGACGGCCCCGTCGCCGCGGTCCGCGCCGCGCTGCTGGACGGCCTGCAGTCCGCCCCGGACGCCCTCCGGCACCTCGCCGCCGGAACCGACCTCGCCGCCGCCCTGGAGACACCGCCCGGCTTCCAGGGGTTGGACGACCGCGCCGCATGGGTTTCCAAGGCTTGGAAACCCGGCGCCCGCCCCGCCGATCTCGCGCCCGCCTGGGCGGCGGAGGCGCTGGCCGTCCCCGGCGGCGCCAACCGCTCCGCCTTCCTCGCACGCTGGCTCGACGCCCTCCAGGACCGCCCGCCGCTCTGGCTTCGGGCCGACGGCATCCCCGGCGGCGACCTGGCCGCGGCGGTCCGCAGGCTCGGCCCGACCGCCGTCGCGCACGCGCGACTCGAAAGCGCTGTCCGCGTCGACGGCCACCCCGCCCTCCCCGAACTCGAGCGGGTCGTCGGCACGGCGTTCGACGTGCAGGATCTCGCCTCGCAGGCCGTCGGCGCCGTCGCCGCACCGCAGCCGGGCCAGTCGTGGTGGGATGTCTGCGCGGGCGCGGGCGGCAAGACGCTGGACCTTCGCTCTCGGATGGGCAACCGCGGCTACCTCCGCGCGTCGGATGTCCGCCCGCGCGCACTCGGCGAGGCCCGCCGGCGCGAGGAGCGGCTCGGGCGCAAGGGCACGGACTGGCGCGTCCACGACGCCGCCCTCCCGCCGCCCGACGCCCGCGCGTTCGACGGCGTCCTCGTCGATGCCCCCTGCTCCGGACTCGGCACATGGTCGCGCGCGCCCGACGCCCGCTGGCGCACCGGCCCGGCCGACGTCGAACGCCTCGCGCGAACGCAGTCGGCCATCCTCCGCGCGGTCGCGGACAGCGTCCGCCCCGGCGGCAGCCTCGTCTACGCCGTCTGCTCCCTGACCCTCGCCGAGACCCACGGCGTCGTCGACGCCTTCCTCGCCGGACGCCCCGATTTCGCGCCGGCCCCGGTCCCCCACCCGCTCCACGGCGGCGCGCCCGACGCCCGCCTGTGGATCTGGCCCTGGGACGGCCCCTGCATCGGCATGTTCGTCGCGCGTCTCGTCCGCACCCCGCGTCCAGACCCCCGTGACCCGGGACCGTCTTGACGCGGCGGCGGCCGCAACTACCATCATGGTGCGCCTTCGGCCCGGAGCCGGCTGCGCTGCGACGGGGGGGGACGCGTTCCGTGAATCGTGCGAAGACGGCGCTGAAGCGCATCGTGAACCGGATGGGGTTCGAGATGGTCCGGATCCCGAAGGCCGGGGCGCCGGGCTCGCGCCCGGAGCACGAGATCACGCGGCCGATCGCAACCTACAGCCCGTGGAACCGGGACGCAGCCTTCCTTCAGGCGCACGCCGACATCGCCTCCCACACGCTGGTCGACATCTACCGCTGCTTCGAACTGTGGCAACTCGTCGAGCAGTCGGCCAAGCTGGACCGCGGAAGCCTCATCGAGATCGGGGTCTGGCGGGGCGGCACGGGCGCGCTCATCGCCCGGCGCGCCGCGGCCTGCGGGATCCCGGAAACGGTTTACCTCTGCGACACCTTCGCCGGCGTGGTCAAGGCCGGCGGGCGGGACTCGCTCTACCGCGGCGGCGAGCACGCCGACACGAACCGCGGGATCGTCGAGGACCTGCTGCGAAACCGGCTGGGGCTGGGCAACGCAGAGATCCTGGAGGGGGTCTTCCCGGACGAAACGGGCCGCCGGGTGGAGCACCTGGCCTTCCGCTTCTGCCACATCGATGTCGACGTCTACCAGTCCGCCCGCGACATCATCGGATGGATCTGGGAGCGGATGGTCCCCGGCGGGATCCTGGTCTACGACGACTACGGCTCCTACAACTGCGGCGGCGTCACCGCGCACGTCGAGGAGCAGCGGGCTTGCCGCGACCGTCTCCTGATCCACAACCTCAACGGCCATGCGATCGTGGTCAAGCGGTAGCGCCGGGGCTCCGTCGGGGAGCCGTTGACGGGCCGGGGCCGAAACGGGATCATGCCGGCCGGGCGGAGGGATGCTCGATGAAGGTTGCGATCGTCTACGACTACATGACGCAGTTCGGCGGGGCCGAGCGGGTGGTGCGGATCCTGCACCATGCGTTCCCGGACGCGCCGATCTACACGGTCGTCTACAATCCCAAGGTCTTCCCGGACGACTTCAAGTCGATGGACATCCGCACGTCGTTCGTCAACCGCCTCCCGCTCTCGCACCGCTGCTTCGAACTCTACATCCCGCTCTACGGCTTCGCGGTGGAACAGTTCGACCTGCGCGGCTACGACGTCGTCATCAGCGTGAGCACGATGGTCGCCAAGGGCATCCTCACCGGCCCGCGGACGTGCCACATCTCGATCTGCTTCACCCCGATGCGCTGGGCGTGGGATCTCTACCAGAACTACATCGACGAGCTGCGCGGGCGCTGGTTCTTCCGCCAGGGCTTCCGGCTCGCGACGCACTACTACCGCACCTGGGACGTCGCCTCGGCCGAGCGCGTGAACTACTTCATCACCGGCTCGCGCGTCGCCGCCCGCCGCATCCGGAAGCACTACGGGCGCGATGCCGACGTGATCCATCCTCCCATCGAGTACGAGCGGTTCCGCCCGACCGGGAAGCCGCCGGAGGACTTCTACCTCGTCGTCTCCCGCCTCGTGCTCGCCAAGCGCGTCGACCTGGCCGTCCAGGCCTTCGCCAAGCTCGGGAAACCCCTGGTCGTCATCGGCACCGGCGAACGCCTGCCCCACCTCCAGCGCATCGCCACGCCCAACGTCACGTTCCTCGGGTTCCAGCCGGACGAGGTCGTCAGCGACCACCTCGCGCGATGCAAGGCGCTCATCCTGGCCGGCGAGGAGGATTCGCCCCTCACGCCCGTCGAGGCCCACGCGTCGGGGCGGCCCGTCATCGCCTACGCCGCGGGCGGCGCGCTGGAGACCGTCGAGGACGGCGTGACCGGGGTCTTCTTCCGCGAGCCGACGCCGGAGGCCCTGGCGGACGCGGTCCGCCGCTTCGAGACGCTCTCGTTCGACGGCGCCGTCATGGCCGCGCACGCCGAACCGTTCGGCCCGACGCCCTTCATCCGGCGGATCCGCGAGTACGCCGAGCGGCGCCACCGCGAGTACATCGAGTCGTACTACGGCTGAGCGGCGGCGCGCGGAAGGGCGTCGAACCACCGGATCACCGAGCGGAGCCCCTCCTCCATCGACACGCCCGCCCGGTAGCCGAGCGCGGCGAGGCGGGACACGTCGACCTCCCAGTGCTGCGCGTCGCCGGGCCAGCTCGCCTGCGTGAACTCCAGGCGGGTCGTCCCCGCCAGGCCGAGGATGCGCAGCAGGTCGTCCGCGAGGTCCGTCACCGACCGGGCCCGGCCCGAGGCGATGTTGTACGCCTCGCCGGCACGCCCCCGCTCCGCCAGAAGCATCAGCCCCGCCACCGTGTCGGCGACGTGGTTGAAGTCGCGGACCTGCCGGCCGCTGCCGAGGATCTCCAGCCGCGACGGATCCCGCCGGAGCTTGCGCAGGAAGTCGAGCACGACGAACCGCGGCATCCGGGGCCCGTAGGTGTTGAAGAGCCGCGCAACCACCACGTCCGCGCCGTGGAGCCGGTGATACGCGCGGCACTGCATCTCGGCGGCCAGCTTGCTGCAGCCGTACGGCGAGATCGGCGCCAGGAGATCCGCCTCCGCGATGGGGAACCGCACGGGCTCGCCGTACACCGCGCCGGACGAGGCGACCACGAGGCGCGCCGCGGGGCAGAGCCGGCGCAGGCCGTCGAGCACGCGCACCGTGCCGAGGCAGTTGGTCTCGAAGTCCCACGCGGGACGCTCGGCCGACAGGGGCACGGAAGCGTTGGCCGCCAGGTGGAACACGACGTCCGGCCGGCATTCCCCGAGGACCGCATCGAGGTCCGCGGCGCGGACCACGTCGACCTCCCGCTGCGCGATCCGCCCCGCGACCGCCGCGAGGTTCGCCCAGGACCCCGCCTGCAGGTTGTCGACCACCGTCACCCGGGCCCCGCGGGCCGCGAGGGCCTCCACCAGGTGCGAGCCGATGAACCCCGCGCCGCCCGTAACCAGCACGGACCGGCCGGCGCCGAACCCTGTGTCTCCGTTCCCGGTCATACGAATGGACATCCTCTCCGCCGGCCGCACCGGCATCCGGACTTCCGCCACGCCCGCGCCCCTGCCGACGGCCGCCCACTCTACCGGGCACCCCCCGAACTTGAAACGTGAAACTTGGAACGTGGCCTTCCCCGGTCCGTGGCCGCCTCCGAGCGCGGGATGCAACCACGCGGTCACCGGCGCGGTGCCCCGCGGGGGGCCCTCCGCGCAACGCCGGCGGCAGGCTAGCGCACGGCGGCCCGATCGAGGATCGGCGCGCCGATTTCGCGGCCGTCGACGGTGAGCAGCGCGGCATCGGCGCCGTCCTCGGCGCCCTCGAGCGCGAGCCGCTCTTCCTTCGCGAGATCGGCCTTCACGCGCAACGGACCGGCGAGCCCCGGGGCGACGACATCGACCGTGTCGCCCTCGACGAGGACGGACGCCTTCGCGCGGGCGAAGGCCTCGCGGAACGCGGCGAAACCGGCGTCGTCCAGCCCCTCGGCGGCGCGCGCCCAGACGGCGACCGCCGTGCGGCCGGCGGGCGGCGCGGTCGAATGGACGCACGTCATCCGGCGGACCTTCCACTTCGCGCCGTCCTCGACGACCTCGACCGGCGGCGCGCCGCCCGCGGGCGTCGTGCCCCACACGAAGCGGAAACCCGCCGCGGCGTCGCCGGAGCGCAGGAAGACCGGCGTGTCGGTCGCCGGCAGCCGCAGCGTCCCCTTCCCCGCGACAGCCGCCCCCGTCGCGCCGACATGCAGCGGCAGGTCGGCCGGCAGCGCCCAGTGCGAGAGCATGCACGTCAGGTTCGTGCCCGAGCGACGGAAGGCCTGCGACCGGCCCTCCGTCGTCGCGGAGGCCAGCAGCAGGGCCTCGGCGCCGCGCTGGACGCTGGCGAGGAACGGGAAGACGTGGTGCGCCTTGTTGTGGCCGCCGCCGGTCGGGTACTTCTTCTGACCGTACGGATCGAGCCGCGCGTCCATCAGGAACGAGGCCGTCGGACGCTCGTGGCCGGGGAACAGCACGACGAAGGTCTTGTCCATCGAGTCGGCGTAGGCCGCGCCCGCCGTGCCGAGGGCGACGCGCCGGCCGACCCACTGGGCGATCGTGCGTCCGCCGTCGGCGCCGAAGCGGCCGCGGACCATGCGCGGGGCGCGGGTGACGAGGTCCGCGAGCGACGGCGGCGGCGCGACCCAGCAGGCGTCGTCGATGAACTGCCGTTCGCGCGAGGGGTCGCTGGCGGACGGCCATCCCGCACGCTCCGTCCACGCCCGGAGGCCGCCGATCCCGCGGAGGTAGTCGTAGTCGCGGCTGTGCGGCCCGCCGAGCCGGCCGGCCGGAGCGAACCAGTGCGCGGCGACCTCGGTCCAGAGGAACTCCATCGCGAGCGCGCCCCGGCGGCGGGTCTCCGGGTCCCGCGCGTGGCGGGCGATGAGGCCGGCGTTCTCCATGTTGACCGCGTAGTAGGTCGGGCTGAGGTACTCGCACACGCCGTTCGTCCGCGTGTGGGCGAGCCACAGGTCGAGCATCGCGCGGCCCTCGGCGGCGAGGTCGGGCCGCCCGGCGTTCTCGCCGATCGCGAGGCTGGTCCAGGCCTTCTTCAGGTAGATGTTCGAATAGGACGGCGGCACCTTGTGGAGGCGGATGCCCTCGACGGCGAAGCGCATCGTCTCCTCGAGCATCGCGCGGGCCTTCGGCGTGAGGCGGTCGCGGAAGAGGATCCAGAGCAGCGCGCCGCGCTGCATGCAGAACTGGACGCAGTTGCGGTCGACCGGCACCGGGTCCTCCCAGTACCACGCGAGGTTGCCGAAGGTCTTCGACTTCGGATCGCGGTCCTGCTTCGCGGCGCCGTGCGCGAGCAGCGTCTCGACCCGCCCGGGATGCCAGTCCGCCGCCGCCGCCTCGAGCGCAAGCGCGTAGAATTCGCGCGTCGAGAACCGGCCCGCCGGCGACGCCGCCGGCCTCCACCGCTTCTCCAGTTCCGCCGCGGACAGCGTGGCCGGCTTGGGGTCCGCACCCGCCGCGAGGGGCGCCGCCTCCGCAAGCGCCAGGCACAACCCGAACGCCAAAGCTCTCATGCGCTTATCATGTCCGGCCGGCGCGCCGGGCGCAACCGTCCCGCCCGCGCTACCCTGCGTTTCCCGCAACGATCGTCGCGACGACGGCAGGATCGCCGGAGTCCGGCCCGGCGGTTCGATGGATCCCGGCCGCCCTGCGGACTCCGGGAGGCGCCCCTCCGGGTGGGAACTTGAAACTTGGAACTTGAAACCCGGTCTGCCATCCTCCGCCGCATGTTCGGACGCAGCCCGTACCGCGATCTGGAGATGAAGCTCGGCTATCGTTTCCGCGATCGATCCCGCCTGGAGTCCGCCCTCACGCACCGATCGTTCCGGCACGAGACGCCCGGGATCGAAACGGACAACCAGCGGCTGGAGTTTCTCGGCGATGCGGTGCTCGGCCTCGTGACGGCCGCGTGGCTCTTCGAGCAGTGCCCCGACCTCGACGAGGGCGAACTCACGAAGCGACGGGCCGCCATCACGAGTTCCCCCGCCCTGGCCTCCGCCGGACGCGCCCTCGGGCTCGGCGACCATCTGCGGCTGGGGCGCGGCGAACAGAAGTGCGGCGGCAAGGACCGCGAACGGATGCTCGAGGACGCCGTCGAGGCCCTCCTGGGCGCGGTCTATCTCGACGGCGGCCTGAAGGCCGTCGAGAAGGTCTTCGCCGCGTTCATGAGGCCGCGCCTGCTGTCCGCCCAGTGCCATCCCGCCGGCGAGAACCCGAAGGGCGACCTGCTCGAATGGTGCCAGCGCCACAAGCTCGGCGCCCCGAGCTATGTCATCGCCGCCGAGGAGGGTCCGCTGCACGACCGGGAGTTCTGCATCGAGGTGCGCGTCGGCGGGAATCCCCGCGGCCGCGGCTGCGGCCGCAACAAGAAGGCCGCCGAGCACGCCGCCGCGCTGGACGCGCTTCGCGCGCTGCGGACCGCGAAGGGCGCCCCATCCTCCGCGACGTGAGCGGCCGGCCCGCCCGCGTCCACTTGCGCCTTGCGAACCCCGGGGAGGGACGGCACACTGACGCCGTCGACGGGCAGGCGAGCATGATCATTCACGCGCATGCGTATCCGCGGGCGGGGCTCATCGGGAACCCCTCGGACGGCTATTTCGGCCGGACGATCTCGTTCACGTTCTCGAACTTCAAGGCCGAGGTGACGCTGTACGAGACGCCGGAGCTCGAGATCCTGCCGCGCGACCGCGACCTCTCCCGCTTCGACAGCCTCGAGGACCTCGTGCGCGATGTCCGCCTGCACGGCTACTACGGCGGCATCCGGCTGCTGAAGGCCGCGATCAAGCGCTTTCACTCACACTGCGCGAAGAACGGGATCGAACTCCACAAGCGGAACTTCACCATCCGCTACACGTCCGACATCCCCCAGCAGGTCGGACTCGCCGGGTCGAGCGCGATCATCACCGCGTGCATCCGCGCGCTGTGCCGGTTCTACAAGGTGTCGATCCCCCGCCCCGAGTTCGCCAACCTGGTCCTCTCGGTCGAGACGCGCGAGCTGGGCATCCCGGCCGGCCTGCAGGATCGCGTCGCCCAGGCCTACGACGGGCTCGTCTGCATGGACTTCGACCGGGCGCTCATGGAGAAGCAGGGCCACGGCGACTACCGGCCGATGGACCTCGCCCTGCTGCCGGGGCTGTACATCGCCTACCGGACGGAGCTGTCCGAGGGCACCGAGGTCTTCCACAACAACATCCGGGCGCGCTGGGAGCGCGGCGAGCCCGAGGTCGTCGAGGCGATGAAGACCTGGGCCGGGCTGACGGTGAAGGTGCGCGACCTGCTCCTCGCCGGCCGGGGCCGCGAGATCGGCCCGCTGCTCGACGCCAACTTCGACCTGCGCCGCTCCATCTACCAGATCGGCAGCGGCAACCTGCACATGGTCGACGTGGCCCGCTCCGTCGGCGCCAGCGCGAAGTTCACGGGGTCGGGCGGCGCGATCGTCGGAACCTACGAGGGCGAGACGATGCTGCTCCGCCTCGAGGAGGAACTGGCGCGGCTCGGATGCCGCGTGGTCCGCCCCCGGTACGTTCTTCCGCAAGGAGAAGAGAAATGATCCGCAAGGCCGTCATCCCCGCCGCGGGCCTCGGAACCCGCTTCCTGCCGGTCTCGAAGTCGCAGCCCAAGGAGATGCTGCCGATCGTCGACAAGCCGGTCATCCAGTACGTCATCGAGGAGGCCGCCGACGCGGGCCTGCGCGACGTGCTGATGGTGATCGGCAAGAGCAAGCGCGCGATCGAGGAGCATTTCGACCGCAACTTCGAGCTCGAGAACGCGCTGGCCGCGCGGGGCCGCGAGGCGGAGCTCGAGGCGATCCGCCGGATCTCGACGATTGCGCGCATGCACTTCGTCTGGCAGCGCGAGCTGAACGGCCTCGGCGACGCCGTCGCCTACGCGCGCGACCACGTCGCGAACGAGCCCTTTGCCGTCCTCCTCGGCGACACGCTGATCGAGTCCGACCCGCCGCTCACGCGCCAGCTCGTCCGGGTCTTCGAGCGGTTCCGCGACCCGGTCGTCCTGCTCGAGGAGGTCCCGCGCGAGAAGGTCCACCGCTACGGCGTGATCGCCGGCACCGAGATCGAGCCGGGGCTCTTCAAGATCACCGACCTCGTCGAGAAGCCCGACCCGTCGAACGCGCCTTCGAACCTGGCCATCGCCGGGCGCTACCTGCTCGTCCCGGAGATCTTCGAACACATCGACTCGACGCCCCGCGGCAAGAACAACGAGATCCAGCTCACCGACGCGATGCGGTCGATGGTGAAGAACCGGCCGATGTACGGCCTCAAGCTGAACGGCCGCCGCTACGACATCGGCAACCGGCTGGACTTCCTGAAGACGAACATCATCTACGGCCTGCGCCGGCCGGACCTCCGCGACGACCTCGCCGCGTACATCCGGGAACTGGCGGCCGGCATGCCGAAGACCTAGCCGCCGGTCCCGGGCGTGCAGCCCGCGCAGGGTCGGCGGTGGCCCTGCATGGTAGTCATCACGCTCCGCGTGATGACCATCCGGATTGCGCAGATGTCCTCACGCGGAGCGTGAGGACTACGTTGACGCCCGCCCCTAGCCGTCACTCTGAGCAAGGTCGGCGGTGGCCCCACATCGTAGTCATCACGCTCCGCGTGATGACCATCCGGATTGCGCAGATGTCCTCACGCGGAGCGTGAGGACCACCGGCCGTCACTCTGCGCAGGATCGGCGGTGGCCCTGCATGGTAGTCATCACGCTCCGCGTGATGACCATCCGGATTGAGGCGATGTCCTCACGCGGAGCGTGAGGACTACTTTGCGCCCGCCCCCGGCCGTCACCCCGCGCTGGACCGGCGATGCGCGCCCGCTCGGAGGGTGAAGCGGTCCGTGCTTTTCCCTCGCGGAGGATCGCGGTACCTTCGCGGCATGCGGACCAAGCAACGGCATCCCCTGCGGTTTCGATCGGCCCTGGCGGCGGCCGTGGCGGCCGTGACGGCCGCGGGGCGGGCGTGGGGGGCGGCGGAGATCCTGGCGGACGAGTCGGTGCCGCGTCTCCGGTGGGCCTCCGCGGAGCTGCGCGCGGCGCTGGTGACGGCCGGGCAGCCGGTCATCGCGCGGCCGCCGGCCTTCCTGTCGGCCCCCGTCAACGCCACGGGCGCGCTGCGCATCGTCGTCGCCACGGGAACCGGGGAGACCGCGCGCACCGCCGCCGCGCTGGCCGTCGCGCCGGCGAAGTCGGCGGCGCCGCAGGCCTACTCGATCCGCCGCACCGCCACGCCGATGGGCACGGTCCTCGCGGTGCTCGGGGCGGACTCCGCGGGCGCCATGTACGGCATGCTCGACCTCGCCGAAGCGGCGGGGCACGGGCGCCTCGACATGGTCGGCGACAGCGACCACGCGCCCTTCATCGAGCGTCGCGGCATCAAGTTCAACGTGCCCCTCGACGTCCGCACGCCGAGCTACTCCGACTGCGGCGATGCCGCGCAGGCGAACATCCCCGAGGTGTGGAACCCCGACTTCTGGCGCGCGTTCCTCGACGCCATGGCGCGGCACCGGTTCAACGTGCTGACGCTCTGGAACCTCCATCCGTTCCCGTCGATCGTGAAGGTGCCCGGCTTCCTCGATGTCGCCCTCGACGACGTCCTGCGGACGCGCGCGCCGCTCGACGACACCTTCGATTTCACCGGCACCGACATGGTGCGCCCCGGAATGCTCGCCAACGTCGAGGTCGTGCGGCGCATGACGATCGACGAGAAGATCCGGTTCTGGCAGTTCGTCATGGACATGGCCGACGCGCGCGGGATCGAGGTGTACTGGTTCACGTGGAACCTCTTCACGTGGGGCGCGACCGGCAAGCACGGCATCACCGGCGAGCAGGACGATCCCGTCACCCTCGCCTACATGAGGGCGAGCGTCCGCGAGACGGTGACGACCTATCCGAAACTCGCCGGCATCGGCTTCACCGCGGGCGAGAACCTCAAGCCGTTCGCCGCCGGCCGCTCGAAGGAGGCGTGGCTGCGACGGACCTACGGCGAGGGCGTGCTCGACGCCCTGCGCCAGCAGCCGGGGCGCAACGTCCGCCTCATCCACCGCGTCCACATGACGGGCCTCGACGAGATCCTCAACTCGTGGAGCGGCTTCCCCCTGCCGATGGACTTCAGCTTCAAGTACTCCGTCGCCCACATGCACTCGATCGCGAACCCCCCGTTCATCGCCCCGCTCCTCCCGCAGCTCGGACCGGCCCGCCGCACGTGGCTGACCGTCCGCAACGACGACATCTACAGTTTCCGGTGGGCCGACCCCGACTACGCGCGGGACTACCTCCGGGCCATGCCCGGCCCCGACAAGTGCGCCGGGTTCGCCATGGGCCCCGACGGGACCGTGTGGGGCCGCGACGCGCTGCTCCACCCGGAGGCGGGAACGCCGCCGCTGATCATCGTCAAGCACTGGATGTCGTTCATGCTCTGGGGCCGCCTCGCCTACGACCCGGCGCTTCCCGACGACCTCTTCCTGGACGAGATCCGCCGCCGCTTCCCCGGCGTGCCCGCCGGCGAACTCCTCCGCGTCTGGACCGCCGCCTCGCGCGTGTTCCCGGCGATCACGAGCTTCTTCTGGGGCGACATCGACCTTCGCTGGTTCCCCGAGGCCTGCCTCAGCCACCCGCGGCACAAGGGGTTCTACACCGTGCGCCACTTCATGGAGGGCGCCACGATGCCCGGCGCCGGCTGCGTCGACATCCGCTCTTGGTGCGTCGCGGTCCGCGACGGTCGCGATCCCGGGGGCCGCACGCCGCCCGAGGTCGCCGCCGGACTCCGCGCCAACGCCGAGGCGGTCCTCGACGCGCTGCCCGGGCTGCACGGCGTCGCGCGCGCGTCGCAGGACGCCGAATTCGCCCGCACGCTGCTCGACATCCTCGCCATGGCGCGCCTCGGCCAGTACTACGCGGAGAAGGTCGACGGCGCGGCGGCGCTCGCCGCGTTCGACCTGACGGGCGAACCGGGCGCGCGGGAGCTCGCGATCCACCACCTGGAGTCCGCGCGCACGGCGTGGGCCGCCTATGCCGCCGCCACCACCCAGCAGTACCGGCACCCGGTTCTCTACAACCGCGTCGGGGTCGTGGACATCCCGGCCCTGACCGCGAAGGTGGAGGCCGACGTCAGGATCGCCCTGAACTGGCGCGCCGGAACCCTCGCATGGCCGGCCCGGCCCGCGAGCCCTTGACCCGCGGCGCGACGCCGCGCGGGCGCCCCGTTCCTACGCGTCCTTCCACCCCTCGCGCGCCGGCCGGCGGAGCATCCGGTTCGCCGCGTCGTCGCCGGGGAACGTCTCCGAGGCGGGGTCGAACGTCAGCGGACGCCCCAGCGCCGCGGCGATGCTGCCGAGGTGGCAGGCCGTCGCGGCGCGATGCGCCGCCGGCGCGGGCGCGGCGACGGGGCCGCGCGAGAGGACCGCGTCGATGAAGTTCCGGTGGTGGTGCTTCGACACGAAGAGGAGCACGTCGCCATCCTTCGGCCGGATCCGGAGGATCGCCGGATCGCTCGCGGACAGCTTGTCGTTCTCGGTGAAGATCCATCCGCCGGTACCGACGAACTTCGTGCCGTACGCGGCGGGATCGGGGGTGCTGAAGAGCGTCATCCGCACGCCGCCCGCATAGCGGTACTCGATGCGGAACGCCTCGGGCGCGTCGTAGAGGCCTCGTTCCCGCCGCTTCACGTCGCGGGCCTCGACCTCGACGGGCGCGGTGTCGTCCATGCCCGCGCCCCACTGCGCGACGTCGATGAAGTGGGCGCCCCAGTCGGTGATGTAGCCGGGCGCGTAGTCGTTCACCCACCGGAAATTGAAGTGGCAGCGCGCCTCCGTGTACGGCCGCTCCGGCGCCGGACCCTGCCACCGCGCGTAGTCCAGGGGGGCCGGCACCGGCTGCGGCGCCTCCAGTCCCGTGAAGCCGCCGCGGATGGCGAAGGTCCCGGGCACGCCAACCTCGATCGACGTCAGATCGCCGATATGGCCGTTCCGCACCAGTTCGCAGGCCATGCGGACCTTGAGCCCCGAGCGCCGCCACGTGCCGCACTGCAGGATCCGGCGATGCTCCTCGACCGCGCGGCAGACGCGGCGGCCCTCGGCGATGCCGCCCGCGAGCGGCTTCTCGGAGTAGAGATCCTTCCCGGCCCGCGCCGCCGCGACGGCCACATCGGCATGCCAGTGGTCGGGCGTGGCGTTCATGATCGCATCGACGTCGCCGCGCGCGAGCACCTCGCGGAAGTCGCGGAGCCGGTCCGCGGGCCCGAGTTTCGCGAGGGCGCCCGCCGCCTCGAGGTGCCGCGCGTCGGCGTCGCACACGGCGACGACCTGCACCCGCTCGTCCGTCAGGAAGGCGCGCAGGTTCGCGGTCCCCTGCCCGCCCACGCCGATGCAGGCGAGCCGCACGCGGCTGCCCGGCGCGGTCGCGCCCGCCCGCCCGAGCGTCGAGGCGGCGAGAACGAGCGGGAATCCGCCCAGAAGAAACCGTCGGCGAGTCGGATCGTGACGCACGGCCACCCTCCCCTCCCGGCCGGTTCCGGCGCGCCGCGCCCGCAGTCCCCCGCGCCTAGCGCAGCCGCCGGCGCAGCAGGGCCGCGGCGGCGAGCAGGCCAAGGACGCCCAGCGACGCGGGCTCCGGAACGACGGTCAGCGCGATGGCGTTGCTGTTGTAGTCGATCCGCAGGGCCGTCGAACCGACGGTGAAGGTGGATCCGTCGGCCTTGCCGGCGAAGACGCCGGAGGCGCCGGGATCGTAGCCGACGAGCCCGGTGACGATCTGGAAGCTGTCGCCGAGACCCGCCGCGTAGCCCAGCACGACGTCCAGCGTGGCCCCGTTGAGCGTCAGCGAGCCACCGGTGAACGCCAGCCGGTCGTACTGCGTTCCGGCCGTCGTCCCGTTGATCTCGACCGAGAGGGTCGAGCCGGCATCCAGCGTCACCGCCCCGTTGACGGTCAGGATGCCGGGGCTGGCGCCGGGGGAGAGGGTCGAGCCCGACCCCGTGATCAGGCCGCCGGTGAAGGTGCCCGCGCCCTTCAGCGTCTGACCGGAGACGAGCGTCATCGAGCCGCCGGTGCGGGCGCTGACGTTCAGCGTGGCGCCCGTGTCGATCTGGATCACGGGGCTGTTCGTCAGCGTGCCGGCTCCCGCCAGGGCCAGCGTACCCCCGGCCACGCGCGTCGCGCCGCCGAAGGTGTTGGTGCCGCGCAGCGTGATCATCGACGTCCCCGCCTTGGTGAAGCCGTACCCCAGGCCGCCGTCGCCGATCGGCCCGGCGAACGTCGCGGTGTCGGTTCCGGTGATGGTCACCGTGCGCGTGCCGTTGGACAGCGTCACGGGGCCGAGGTAGGTCGTGTGTCTCGCGGCGCTGCTGCTGAACGAGGAATCGGCTGCGATGATGACCGCGTTGGAGACATCGGTGTTCGCCGCGGCCCCCGTGGACGGCCGCAGCGTGCCGCCCGCCAGCGTCACCGGCCCGAAGCCCAGGGCCCGGTTGCCCTGGATCACCAACTCTTGCCCCGGAGAGACGATCGTGCCGCCCGAGTACGTGTTCGTATTCGACAGCACGAGGATCCCGGCGCCGGCGGCGGTCAAGCGGCCCATCTCGCCCGGGAGGTCGGCGATGACCCCGTGGATGCGCAGGACGCCGCCGTTGGGGGCGCCGAACGTGGCGCCGTTGGTGCCGATCGCCACGCCGCGTCTGGCGTCGAGTTGCACGTCGGCGGTCGAAGCGACCATCCCCCCGCCGTTGACCGTGATGCTCGCGGGCGTCGCGACGCCGGGCACGGCGCCGAGGCTGGAATCGGCCAGGACGCGCAGCGTCCCGGAGTTGATCACCGTCGTGCCGCTGTGGGTGTTGCCGCCCGGCAGTTCCACAATGCTCGTGCTGTTGCCGCCGACGGGGCCGATCACGACGTTCGTCGCTCCGCCGATCGCCGCGGCATATCGGAGGCTCCCCGACCCGCCGCCGAGCCGGAGCGTCGAGTCCGCCCACGACACCCCGCCGCTGTTCGTCGCAAGACCCACCCCTCCGAGAAACGTTCCGCTCAGCGCGCCGGTGAACGAGAGGCTGTTCGCGTTGTTGCCGCCCGAGACCAGGACCGGCACCGTGCCGGACACCTTGGCGGCCGCCCATTCGATGAACGCCTGGTCCAGCGCATAGGTCGTCCCGAGGGCCGCGGTGTTGTTGCCGCCGGAGAACGTCAGGGTGCCGGGGATCGCGTTCGTCGTTCCGAGGGCCAGGGTGCCGCCGTTGACCGTCACCGCGCTGCCGCCCAGTCCGTTCTCGGCCATCACCACCAGCCCGCCGGCGTTGAGAATCGTCGGTCCGGTGTGCGTCGTCGCGTTGGAGAGCGTCAGCACGCCCATCCCACCCTTCACCAGCGAGAGGTTGCCGCCGATGGCCCCGTTGTAGCTCGTGTTGGCCGACTGGTTCACCGTCAGCGTGCCGAGGGTCGTCGACGAGTTGGTGACGAGGCAGACATGACCGGTCACGCTGGAGAACCCGCCGACCGTCTGGCTGAAGCCTGCGAGGTCGAACGTCGACGATTCACTGACCAGCGCCGCGACGTTGAGCGTCAGGGCCGTGCCGCTCGGCAGCGAATTGTCGCGGCCCAGGGCCAGCGTGCCGCGGATGACGCCGGTCAGGCCCGAGTAAGCGTTCGTGCCCGAGAGGACCACCCGCCCGCCCGAGGCGTTGGGGGCGATGTAGAGATTCGATCCCGAAACCCCGTTGGAGATCGGCCCCGAAACCGTCAGCACGCCGCCCGCTGCCGCGCCGATGCGGGGAGAGAAGCCTCCGGCGTTGCTCTGCAGAAGCACCGGGCCGTTCCAAACCGAGGTTGAACTCGCGGCCGCCTGCAGCGCGCCGAAGTTGTCGCCGGCTCCGGTAATCGTCGCCGTCTCGCCCGAGACCACCACGCCGTTGCCCAGCCGGACGTGCGAACCCGAGGCAATGACCGTCCCGCCGTTCGCGGAACCGAGGCCGGTGTTGTTCGTGACCAGGACGCTGCCGCCGTTGATCGTCGTCACCCCGTCGTAGGAACTCGCACCGCCCAACGTCAACAGTCCGCCGCCGTTCTTCGTCAGTCCGCCGACGCCCGACAGGGCCCCGGCCAGCCCGACGTTGTTCCCCGCCGTGTCCAGGATCGCACCGCCGGACAGGATGGTATAGGTCGTGCCCACCGCAGGCATCCATGACGCCTGGGCTGTCGGCGCCCGCACCGTCGCACCGTTGAACGTGATCGAGAGATTCATGCTTCCCGACCGCGTGATCTGGTTCACTTGGAACAGGCCGCCGTTGAGGTTGATCTCGCCCACGGTCGAGTTGGCGGCCTGGATGGTGCCGACCAGGCCGGTCCCGCTGTTGATTGTCAGGACCGCGCGGGCGCCGGTATTGCCGAAGAGCATCGTCGAGTTGGTCGAGCTGACGTACCTGCCGCCGTCCACCACGATCATGCCGAAGCTGTTCGCCCCGTTCCCGATCATGTCGCCGTTCCCTGACCCGCGGGTCTCCAGCGTTCCGCCGGTGATATAGAGCGCCCCCGTGGTTCCGTTGTCCGCGATGCGCAGCACGCGGCCGCTGCCCGTCGTCCCGTTGGTGTTGGCGTAGTAGCCGTCGCCCAGGGCGGCCGTGTAGTACAACGCGTTTCCGGTGCCGTTCGTGATGAAGATGCAGGCGAAGTTCGTCCCGCCGACGCCGGGGGCGGTGTTCGGCCGCCAGTTGCCCGTGTTGGACCAGTCCGTGTCGACCGTGCCCGCCCAACCGTACGTCGTCACCTGCGCCGACGCAGGGACCGCCGTCGCGAGAACGGCCGCCGCAAGCCCCGCACCCAGTCGCTTGATGCTCTCGACCATGGCAATACCCCTCGTCCGGCAGGCAGGCCACGGCGACGGTCGGTCCGCACGCCGGGTCCAGCCTCAAAGCTCCCTCGGAAAGTACGAAAGACGGCCGGCGACGGGAAGCTAATATTTGACAGATCGGAGCTTCCATGCGAGGACATCCCTCAGACCGTCGCCGGCCGCACACGAAACCGGCCCGTCGTCCGTTTGACGTCGATGAACCTGACAAGGGAGACTGACTGCATGACCTCGACCACCCGCCGGGCATTCCTGACCGCCTCCTCCGCCGGCCTCGCCGGAATCCTCCTCGCCCGCCGTGCACCCGCCGCGGCCGAGCCGGGCGGGCCGAAGCTCCGCGTCGCCTGCATCGGCGCCGGCGGACGCGCCAGCGCCAACATCGGCGGGATCGCCGGCGCCGTCGAGTTCACGGCGTTCGCCGATGTCGATGAGAAACGGGCCGCCGGGACCTATAAGAAGTTCCCCGGAGTCAAGCGGTTCCGGGACTACCGGACGATGCTCGAAGCCGTCGGCCGCGACACCGACGCGGTCGTCGTCTCGACGCCCGACCACACCCACGCCGCCGCCGCGCTCGCCGCGATCCGGCTGGGCAAGCACGTCTTCTGCGAAAAGCCCCTCGCCCACTCGGTCGCCGAGGTGCGCGCCCTGGTGAAGGCCGCGAGGGAGCACAAGGTCGCCACCCAGCTCGGCAACCAGGGGCACTCGTCCACCAGCATCCGGACGTTCCGCGAGTGGATCGAGGACGGCGCGATCGGCAGCGTCCACACCGTCCACGCCTGCTGCCGCAAGTCCCACAGCCGCATCCGCGACCTGCCGAAGCTCGCCGAGAAGGTCGAGCCGCCCGCGAACCTCGACTGGGATCTCTGGCTCGGCCCCGCCCCGTTCCGCCCCTACAGCCCGCTCTATCTTCCGAGCTCCTGGCGCGACTGGCGCCCGTTCGGCACCGGCACGATCGGGGACTGGACCTGCCACGTCATCGATCCCGTCTTCTGGGCGCTCGACCTCGGCGCGCCGGCGGCGGTGACGGCGAAGGTCACGGACGGCTGCGACCCGAAGGCCCACGCCGACACCTTCCCGTTCGGCTCGCAGATCGAGTTCGAGTTCCCGGCGAAGGGCGCCCGCAAGGCGGTCAAGGTGATCTGGTACGACGGCAGCCAGAAGCCGCCGCGGCCCGCCGAGCTGGAGGCCGGGCGCAATCCGCCCGACACGGGCGCCATCGTCGTCGGCGACAAGGGCACCATCACCTACGGCTCCCACGGCGCCGGCAGCGTGCGCATCATCCCCGAGGCGAAGATGCAGGCCTACAAGCGGCCGGCGGAGTCCATCCCGCGCGTGAGGGGCCACTACGAGGACTGGCTCTCCGCCATCCGGGAAAGCCGCCAGGCCGGCTCGAACTTCGACTACGGCGGACCGCTGACGGAAATCGCCCTGCTCGGCGCCATCGCCCAGCGCTTCCCGGCCACCCGGCTCGAATGGGACGGCCCCGCCGGCCGGTTCACCAACATCCCCGCCGCCAACGCTCTCCTCGCGCCGCCCTCTCCGCGCCCGGGCTGGGGCGTGTAGGACGGACGTTGGTTCCTGAATGCTCAGGGTTCAGTGTTCGATGTTCGATGTTCGATGTTCGATGTTCGGTGTTCGATGTTCGATGCTCGGTGTTCGATGTTGAGCTCATGCCCAGCACCGCGTCTCGTCCGCGAGGCGGCGACGTTGCGAGCCATGATCGCGATGCACTGCCGCGACCGGCACGGGACGCGGGAGGGCCTTTGCGATGCATGCGCCGACCTGGAGGCCTACGCCCTTCGGCGGCTCGACGCCTGTCGCTACGCCGGGGCCAAACCCGCATGCTCGAAGTGCCCGACGCACTGCTACGCGCCGGCCCGGCGGCAGGCCATCCGCGAGGTCATGGCCTACGCCGGCCCTCGCATGGTGCGGCAACACCCCCTCATGGCTCTGCGCCACCTCGCCGACCAGCTCCGTCCCGCCCCACGCCCGTAACGTCCAACCCTTGGACGCCTCCCGCCTTCCGGCTTCCAAGACCTGGAACCCTTCCGCCCGCCGGATACCCCCGCCCGGGCCCCGCCCGCGGACGAGATGCAACGCATTGATTTAGATATGTTTGCGAAGTGCTTCCGAAGTCCTCGGCCGAATTGGCTGATCAGACACCGACGATGCTTCGAGGGTCTTTCGCACGGCGCCGACGGAGCGGCGCCCTCCAGCCCCGTCCTCTCGCATCGCGATGAAACGGACCTGGAGGGCCGCGCCACCACTGGCCACCCGACGCGAAGCGGCGCGCGGACGCGGCCGTGCCCATGCGCGTTTCGCATGGGTGGTCACCGGATATCCGGAGCCAGCCGACAATTTGAATGCTCTGTCCAACATTGACACTCCACCCCGGCTCGACTAATCTCTTGGGTTCGCTCGTTTATGGCGGAGGACCGCACGATGAATACAACGTATCTGGATCAGGCCAAGTCGCGCGTGCCGCACGTGCCGATCCTGATCAACATGGTTTCGCGACGCGTCCGGCAGCTGGTCAGCGGGCAGCGCCCGATGGTCAAGCCGGACAGCCTCAACATGGAGAAGATGGATCTCGCCCTCAAGGAGATCGCCGAGGGCAAGCTGACGGCCGAGATGCTCTTCACGGAAGAGGATATCCGCCTTCGCAACCGCTCGACAGCGGGCGCGATGTTCAGCCTGTAGCCGCCACGGCGGCCCGAACGGGGCGCTCCGGGCAACCGGGGCGCCCCGTGCGTTGTCCCCCACCCCGTCCGCGGCGCGACGCTTGCCGCGGCGGACCCGAAAGCGAATACTGACCCCATGAGCGGCGAGAAGCCACAGACGGACGGCCGCAAGGTCGTCGCCGAGAACCGCAAGGCGCGCCACGACTACACCGTGCTCGACTCGATCGAGGCGGGCATCGAACTCCACGGCACCGAGGTCAAGTCGCTGCGCGAGGGCCAGGCGAGCCTCGCCGGGAGCTACGCGATGATCGAGAACGGTCAGGCCGTGCTGATCGACTGCCACATCGCGCCCTACAAGTGCGGCAACGTCCACAACCACGAGCCGAAGCGCCCGCGCCGCCTGCTGCTCCACCGCCGCGAGATCGACCGCCTCTACGGCCATGTCCAGGTCAGCGGCCAGACCCTCGTCCCGCTCCGCATCCACTTCCGCCACGGCCGCGCCAAGGTCGAGATCGGCATCTGCCGGGGCAAGCAGTTCGACGACCGCCGCGAGACGCTGAAGCGCCGCGAGGCCGACCGCGACGCCCAGCGCGCCATGGCCGCGCGAAGAGGCTGAGCGCCCGAGGGCGGGCTGCGCGACGCCGAGGGGCGGTGGGGCCGTGGGGAGGTATGGCCGTATGGCCGTGGGGCGGTGTGGCCGTGGGGCGGTGGGCTTGTGCGCGGGGCCCGCGTCGGGTGTTGGTTGTTCGACGTTCGATGTCGATTGTTGAGTCGGGAGGGTCCATCGAAATGAAGCTCCGTACGGCCTGCCTCGCCATCGCGATCGCATCCTCCCTTTCCTCCCCCGCCGCCGATCCGCCGTCGCCATGGCCCGAAGTCACGCGCGAGTGCCGGCCGTGGGCCTACAACTGGTGGATGGGCAGCGCCGTGGACCGGGAGAACCTCGCGCGCGAACTCCGCCGCTACAAGGAGGGCGGGCTCGGCGGCATCCACGTCGTGCCGATCTACGGCGCGAAGGGCGCCGAGGCGCTTTACATCGACTACCTGAGTCCTCAGTGGATGGACCTGCTCGCCTTCACGATCGACGAGGCCGCGAAGCTGGACCTCGGCGTCGACATGACCTCCGGCTCCGGCTGGTGCTTCGGCGGCCCCCCCATCACGAAGAACCTCGCCGGGCAGAAGGCCGTCGTCACCAACGGCGCCATCGTCGCCGCCGCCGCGTCGCCCAAGGTCAAGCGCGCCGCCCCGGGCGGCGAGGGCTTCATGCTGAATCCGTTCCACGCCGACGCGATGAAGGCCTTTCTCGGATGGTTCACCGCCCCCTTCGAGAAGCCCGGCTCGCCCCGCCCGCGCGCGATGTATCACGATTCGTTCGAGTACCACGGCGCCAACTGGTCGGCCGACGTCCCCGCCGCGTTCGAGAAGCGGCGCGGCTACCGGCTGGCGGACGAGGTCGAGGCCTTCGCGGGCCGTGGCGACACCGACCGCGTCGCCCGCGTGCGGTGCGATGTCCGCGAGACGCTCTCGGACCTCGTCACCGGCCCGGTGTTCTCGCAATGGACCGACTGGTGCCGCACGCACGGCATTCGCACGCGCAACCAGGCCCACGGCGCGCCGGTCAACCTGCTCGACTTCTACGCGCTGGCCGACATCCCGGAGACCGAGATGTTCGGCCGCGGCGAGCGCGACCCGCTGAAGTCGCAGTTCGACGAGCGCTTCGGCGAGGGCGACCGCGACCCGCTGATCTCCAAGTTCGCCTCGTCCGCCGCCCACACCGCCGGCCGCCGCCTCGCCTCCGCCGAAACCTCGACCTGGATGGCCGAGCACTTCTGCGAGACGTTCGAGGAATGGAAATGCTTCGCCGACCTCCTCTTCGCCTCCGGCGTGAACCACGTCTTCTACCACGGCTGCGTCTACTCGCCCGACGATGCCGCGTGGCCCGGCTGGCTCTTCTACGCGTCGTCGCAGATGAACCCCCGCAACCCGCTCTGGCGCGAGGCCGCGGCGCTGAACGGCTACCTCGCGCGGTGCCAGTCCGTGCTGCAGGCCGGCCGGCCGGACAACGACCTCCTCGTCTACTGGCCCATCCACGACCTGTACGCCTCCGGCCGCTTCTTCCAGTTCTCCGTCCACAGCCACGGCTGGCTGACGGAGGAGCCGCTCGGCCTCACCGCCCGCGCGCTCTGGGACGCCGGCGTCGCGTTCGACTATGTCTCCGACCAACTGCTCCAGGGCATCGCGGCGGACGACGGCGCACTCACGGCGCCGGGCGGGGCCGCATGGCGCGCCATCCTCGTGCCGCCCTGCCGCACGATGCCCGATGCGACGTTCGCGCGGCTGCTCTCGCTCGCCGAGGCCGGCGCCACCGTGGTCTTCGAGGATGCGATCCCGGCCGACGTGCCGGGCCTCGGCCGTCTCGACGAGCGCCGGGCGCGGTTCCGCGCGCTCCGGGAGTCGCTCGGCGCGCTGGCCACAAACGGGCCGACGGCCGCCGTGCAGGAAGTCCGCCGCGGCAAGGGCCGCGTCGTGACCGGCCCGCGCGACGCCGCGCTGGCCGCTGCCGGGATCCGCGGCGAGGCGGTCGTCGCCTCCCATCCCGGCACGCTCGTCCTCCGCCGCCGCCTCGACGACGGACGCTTCGTGTTCGTCGCGAACCAGTCGATGAAGCCGGTGGACGGCTGGTTCGCGATGTCCGCCCCCGCCGCCGGCGCGCTGATCCTCGACCCGCTGACCGGCCGCTCCGGCGTCGCGCCCTCGCGCACAGGCGCCGGCGGCGCGCTCGAGGTCCACCTCATCCTCGATCCCGGCCATTCCGCCATCGTCCGCACGTTCGACCGCGCCGCGCCGTCCGGCCCTGCCTGGTGCTGGATGCGACCCGCCGGGGCCTCGCAGGTGATCGCCGGCCCATGGACCGTCGAATTCGTCGCCGGCGGCCCCGCGCTGCCGAAGCCCTTCACCGCAACCGCCCTCGCCTCCTGGACCGCCAACGGCGACCCCGCCACCGAATCCTTCGCCGGCACGGCGCGGTACAGGACGAAGTTCGAGGTGTCGGGTGTCGGGTGTCAGGTGTCGGAGGGGCAAGGGGCGGGGGTTGAGGGTCGAGGGACGAAAAACGCGGACCCCGCCACTCCTCCCCCCCCCCCCCCCCCCCCCGCCCCCCCCCCCCCCC
>Ga0194127_10002056_pt1 | contig 28188 bp, 34 predicted proteins | sample TA2KigC100mmetaG_FD_148624 | JGI IMG/M metagenome (GOLD analysis project Ga0194127, IMG submission 148624) | Freshwater microbial communities from Lake Tanganyika, Tanzania - TA2015036 Kigoma Deep Cast 100m | ecosystem: Environmental > Aquatic > Freshwater > Lake | place: Tanzania: Lake...
TCGACATGACCGCCGCCTACGCCGCCATCTTCAACCGCGGGGTGTACGTGACGCCCACGCCATTTGAAGAGATCCTTGGCCCCAATGGCGAACTGCTCTGGAGCCGTCGCGTCGATGGCGACCGGGGTCGCCGCGCCGTGCCCACCGACATCGCCGACGCCCTGTTGTGGATGCTGCAGCAGGTGGTGAAGGGGGGCACCGGTTACGGAGCCGTGCCGCCGGATCGCCCCGCGGCCGGGAAGACCGGCACCTCCGAGGGGGGCCGCGACCTGTGGTTCATCGGCGGGGTGCCGCAACTGGTGACCGGTCTGTGGCTCGGCTACGACAACAACAAGGAAACCAAGAGCACCAGCGCCGTGGCGGTGGTGGCCTGGGCCGAGTACATGGGCCCGATCCTCAAGGATCTGCCCGTGCGCCAGTTCCCCCCCAAGCCGGTGCTGGCGGGCAAATTTGATCCGCTCAAGGCCCTCAAGCCCAAACCCAAGGCGGAGCTCATCACCCCTGCCACCCCGGGCACAGCACCGGACCCCGGCACCACGCCCCCCGGCACCACCCCGGCTGGCCCCCCCAGCGGCGTGGTGCCCGAAGGCACCCCCAGCACGCCGGCAACGGCGGCCCCAACAGCCCCGATGGCACCGTCAGCCCCCGCCGGCGCAGTACGCCCGAGCGCCCCACCACCGCTGACGGCGCCCCCGGCCCCCATCGGGCCACCGCCGCTGCCCTGAGGGCGCAGCTCAGGCCGGCAACACGCTCAACCGCAACAGCACCTGGCTGAGCAGCCCCTGTTGCCCCACCAACAGCTCCCGCAGCAGGCTCACCAGGCCCACCCAGATCACCGGGGTCACATCCACCCCACCGATGGGGGCCACTAGCCGGCGCGTCAACGCCAGCACCGGTTCGGTTGGGGCACCCACCAACCGCCAGGGCCCTTGGCCCAGATCCACCTGGGGATACCAGGTGAGCACGATGCGGAACAGGAACAGCAGCGTCCAGGCGGACAGGGCGAGCCCCAGCCCCAGGTGGAGGGGTGGCAGCAGCTGATGCAGCAGGGCCAGGGCCTCCGGCGGCAGCGCCGCTGAGCTGTCCGCTCCCGTCACAAAGCCCTAAGCAGCAATGGCCTGATCGTAGGAAGTCGGCTCCACTGCCTAGGATCGCGGGCGGATTCGTCCTTGCCATGACCCCCTCCCTCGCCAACTTCCTCAGCAGCCTCGTGTGGGGCGCGGTGATCGTGGTCATCCCCGTGGCCGCAGCCGTGATCCTGATCAGCCAGAACGATCGGGTCGACCGCAAGCTCTGATCCACCATCGACGGCCGGCCTAAAGTGGCCGAAGGTACGGCCTGAAAAGGCTTTCGATCCGTGGTCAACGCCAGTCTGAACTGGGCCAGCATCGTGGGGATCGTGCTGGCCGTCGGCGGCGCGCTGCTCTACTTCATGCGCAGCTTCAAACCGGCGCTGGCTCGCGATTACGACGTGTTCTTCGCCGCCGTGGGCCTGCTCTGCGGCGGCATTCTCTTTTTTCAGGGCTGGCGCCTGGATCCGATCCTGCAGTTCGGCCAGTTCCTGTTGGCGGGCACCACGGTGTTCTTTGCCTACGAGAGCGTGCGGCTCCGGGGCGTGACCACCGAGCAGGCACGGCGCTCCTCCTACTTCGATGACGACGAGCCCCCCGCCCGGCCCCGCGTGGGCGGCGGCCGCGACTGGGGTGATGACGTGGATCGCTTCGACGAACCCCAACCCCTGCGCCGCCGCATCCGCTCCCGCGAGGAGGGCTACGGCCAACGGGATGAGGAGGATTTCTATCGCCCCCGCCGCCCCGCCGCCCGGGCGGCCATCCCGGAGCGGGCCGCCTCCCGCGACGATTGGGACGGCCAACGCAGCCGCGGCGAGCGCGGTGCCGAACGGCCCACCGAGCGCCCCACCGACCGGGGTGCAGCCCCCGCCGGCAGCCGCTACCGGGCCGGTGGCTCCGGCCCCTCGGCACCCCAGGATTTCGGTGCCCGCCGCCAGGGCCGGGACGAGCAACGGCGCGGCAGCCGCCCCGGCGCCCCGGCCGACGGCATGCCCCGCTCCAGCCGGCGGCCCGCGGCGGCACCGGGCGCTGATCCCATCGCCGCCAGCGGGCCAGCCGGGGTGCCCCAGGGTTCCCCCTACCGGGCCGCGGGCCCCGGGACGCCTGGCGACAGCGATGCGGCCGTGAGCGACGCTGAATTCCGGCCCGTGCCCCCAGCCCCGGCGCCCCGCAGCGAAGGCCCCAGCGCGCGGGATAACAGCTCGCGCTTCGACGACTGATCCGCCCCCTCAGCCTGTTGCTGCTGGCCACAGGCCTGGGGGGCTGCTCCCTGCTGCCGTGGCGCCGCCAGCCGGCCCCACCCGTGGGGCTGGGCCAGGAAACCCGCCAGCAGCCGGCCCTCAGCGGCGATGGGCGCCTGCTGGCCTCCCTGGTGGAGCGGGGCGGCCGCACCACCGTGTTGCTGCAGGAGCGCCGCAGCGGCCGGGTGCTGCCCTTGCGGCACCTGCGCGATCACCAACCCCACAGTTCACCGGCCCTGAGCTGGAATGGCCGTTATCTGGCCCTGCTGGTGCAGCAGGGGGGCCGGCGCCAGGCGGTGATTGAGGATCGGGCCACGGGGCGGCTGCAACCCCTGATGCTGCCCATGGGCCTGGAACCCCAACGGCTGAGCCTGGCCCCGGACGGCCAGCGGCTGGCCCTGGAGGTGATCGCCGGTGGCGGCCAGCGGATCGACGTGTTCGACCTCAGCGGCCTGCTGGAGCCGGACCTGGCGCCGGGCCAACGCCAGAGCGGGGGCGGGGAGCCGCCTGCGCCATGAGCACCCCTCGAACCCGCAGCGTCCAACTGGCGGCGGGGGCCCTCGGCCTGGGCCTGCTGCTGCAGGGCTGCCAGGGGGGCCTGCGGCCCCTCCCCGGGCTCAATCAACAGCTGGCCCGGCTGGGCAGCGGCCAAAGCCCCAGCCTTGGGGAAGGCTGGTTGGCCCTGATCGCCAGCCGCGATGGGGGGCGCCCCCAGGTGCAGCTGATCGACGGCCAGCGGCAACTGCCGGTGCCCCTGCCGGGGCTGAACCGGGCCGACAGCCTGCCGATTCAGGTGAGCGTCGATGGCCGCGGGGAGCACCTGGCGGTGGTGCGGCAACGGGACGACCGCACCGAACTGGTGCTCTACCGGCGCTCCCTGATGGCGGTGCAACCCATCGCCATCGAACCGGCGGGGGTGCCGCGGCGGGTGAGCCTCAGCACCGATGGGCGGGTGCTGGCGGTGGAGGTGAGCCGCGGCGGGCTGTGGCAGATCGACCTGCTGGAGCTGCCCTAGCCCTCAGGCCCGCTCAGCCCACAAACCCGGCCCAGCGCAGGAAGGTGGTGCCGCTGATGGCCTCCACCACCAGGATCGCCACAAACCCCACCATGGCGAAGCGGCCATTCACCCGCTCCGCATAGGCGCTCCAGCCGAAGGCCGGCACATCGCCCGTGGTGGCACTGGTGGCTGGAGCCGAAGGGCTTGGCGGGGTGGAGGACATCGCAGATTCAGGCTCCGGCGTTGAAGGTATAGCTGGCGGCGGGCTGCAGCTTCCAGCCGCCCTGGCCGTCGAGCTCCAGCACCGTGTCGTGGAAGGCGGTGAGGGTGGGCCGATGCCCCACGCTCACGAAGGCCATCTCCCGCTGCACCAGCAGCTGGTAGAGGTGCTTCTCGGTGCCCACATCCAGGGCGCTGGTGGCCTCATCCAGCACCACAAACCGCGGTGAGTTGAGCAACAGGCGCGCAAAGGCCAGGCGCTGCTGTTCCCCCAGGGAGAGCAGCCGCGGCCAGTCCTGCTTGATGTCGAAATCGGGGTAGCGCTGCACCAATTCGCTGAGCCGCACCTCCTCGAGAACGCTGCGCAGGTGTTGATCGCTGAAGCGCTGCGGATCGAGGGGATAGCAGAGCTGCTCCCGCAGGCTGCCCAGGATCATGTAGGGCTTCTGGGGGATGAACAGCAGCTCGCTCTGGGGGGGGCGCTGCACCGAACCGGCGGCGGCGGGCCAGAGGCCGCTCACCAGGCGCAGGAAGGAGGTCTTCCCGCAACCGCTGGGCCCCACCACCAACACGCGCTGGTGGGGGGCCACCTCGAGGCTGAGGTCGTGGATCAGGCGGCGCCCCCCCTGGGGCGGCACCAGATCCACATGGCTCACCAGCAGCGCATTGGAGGGCCCTTCGGCCACGGCGGCGGCCTGCAGGGCGGCGGCATCCTGTTGACCGATGGCCTCCACCGTGCCCTGGAAGCCCTCCAGGCGGCTGATGGAGGCGGAGAAGGCCGCCAACCGATCGATGTTGTTCACGATGTAGCTCACCGAGAACAACACCTGGGAGAAGGCGATGCTGGCCTGGCCAAACACCCCGAAATCCACCTCTTTGGCGAAGTAGATCGGCGCGATCACCAGCCAGGGCAGGAAACGGGAGAAGTAGTCATAGGAGCGCTGAATCACGCTGATCAGCGCTTCCCACACGATCAGCTTGTTGTAGTTGCGGATCGCGCCCCCCAGCCGCCGCTCCGCCTCACGGCCCTCCTGTTGCTCACCCCTGTAGAAGGCGATCGATTCGGCGTTATCGCGGATGTGCACCAGGCCGTAGCGGAAGTCGGCCTCCAGGCGCAGCTGGTCGTAGTTGAGGGCCACCAGCTTGCGGCTGGCGAACACGATCACCGCCGTGCCCGCCACGGAATAGATCAACAGCCACAGAGCGAGCTTGGTGCTGATGCTCCACAGCACCAAGATGAAACTCACGAAGGTGAGCAGGGCCGAGACAATCTCAACGGTGACACTCAGGCTGGTGCTGGTGAAGCTGGCGGTGTCCTGGGAGATGCGCTGGTCGGGGTTATCAATCTCCTCGGCGCTTTCGTCATTGGGGTTGAGAACGTAATAGGCACGGTTATCGAGGTAGCGGTTGAGCAGACGACCGCTCAACCATTCACGCCACAGCAGCCCCAGCTTGGGGATCAGGTAGCTCTGCAGGGCACGGATGGGCAACGCCAACACCAGGCAGAAGGCATAGATCGCCACCACCTGCCAGAACTCGTCGGCCTGGTAAGCCACCAGGGTGTTGTCGACATTGCGGGCGATGTAGCTGATGCCCACGTTGATGCCGTTGATCACCAGGATCAGCAGCGTGATCACCCCCATCAGCACCCAGGGCAACCAGCGGCCCTGGCGCAACTTGCTGCGCAGGGCCCCGAAACAGCCCAGGCCCAGCGCAAAGAGCACCATCAGCACCACCCCCACGGGGCTGGCCCAGATGGCGGCCACCTGCTGGGGCACCCCCGGCAGGAAGCGGGCCTGGAGCGCCGGAATCAGCGATCCACTCAGGGCCACCACCGCCGTGAGCAGCAGCAGGGTGCTGCCCACCACCACCGCCAACAACGCCGCGATCAGCAGCAGAAACTGCCAACCGCTGGTGTCCTCAACCGGCAGGAAGTAGGGCTGCGCCAGGCGCCTCAGCTTGCCGAGCTGACTGCGGAAGGCCTGCAGGGGGGTCATGGCGGCATTCAGATGCCGTCATTGTGGCCGTTTAGCCGGGCGGCCAGGCCAGGGGACGGCCCCCGATCACATGCACATGCAGGTGGAACACCGTCTGCCCGGCGTCAGCACCACTGTTGATCACCGTGCGAAAGGCCGTCAGGCCCTGCTGCCGCGCCACCTGGGCCGCCACCAGCAGCAGATGGCCCAGCAGATCCGCATCCTCGGGTTGCGCCTCCGCCAGATTCACCAGCCGGCGCCGGGGAATCACCAGGATGTGCACCGGCGCCTGGGGCGCCACATCCCGGAAGGCCAGGCAACGCCCATCGGCATGCACCGGATCACAGGGGATCTCCCCCCGCAGGATGCGGCCAAAGATCGTGTCATTGGCCGCCAGATCGGCAGCCAGTTCGGGGCTGTCGGCGGCGGGATCAGCCATCGGTGCGGGCGCTGGGGACACCGGCGCAGACTGCGCCGGCAGGGGCGATGCAACAGCGGTGGCATTTCACCTCTGTGGATCGCGATTGGGCCGATGTTGGCACGCTGCAGTGGGGCTGCCCTGGTGGGGTTGGAGGCGGTGGAGGTGGCCGTGGAGGTGGACATCGCCCCGGGGCTGCCGGGGCTGCAGATCGTGGGGCTGGCGGATGCGGCGGTGCAGGAATCCCGAGAGCGGGTGCGGGCGGCCCTGCGCAACAGCGGGCTGCGGCCACCGCTGACGCGGGTGGTGGTGAGCCTGGCGCCGGCGGACCTGCGCAAGCAGGGGCCCGCCTTCGATCTACCCATCGCCCTGGCGGTGCTGGCGGCCAGTGGTCAGTTGAATCCGGCCCTCCTGGAGGGGATCTGGTGCGCCGGTGAATTGGGGCTGGGCGGGGCCCTGCGGCCGGTGCGTGGCGCCCTCTCCCTGGCTCTGGCGGCCCGACGCCACGGGGCCCGGGCCCTGCTGCTGCCGGCGGCCAACGGGGCCGAGGCGGCACTGGTGGAGGGGCTGCCGGTGTGGCCCGCGGCACAGCTGCAGGAGGCCCTGGCCCTGCTGGGGCGTCCACCCCGGGGCAGTGCGCTGCAACCGGCCGCTGGCGGGGCCGAGGAGGACAGCCCCCCGGCCGGCAGCGAGGGCAGCCGAGATCTCGCCGAGGTGCAGGGGCAGGCCCATGGCCGGCGGGCCCTGGAAATCGCCGCCACGGGCCAGCATCACCTGCTGCTGGTGGGTCCCCCCGGCAGCGGCAAAACCCTGCTGGCCCGCTGCTTGCCAGGCCTGCTGCCACCGCTGTTGCCGCAGGAGCAGCTGGAGCTCACCCAGCTCTATTCGGTGGCGGGGCTGCTGCCGCCGGCCCATGGTCTGATCCGCCAGCGCCCCTTCCGCAGCCCCCACCACAGCTGTTCGGCCGCCGCCCTGGCCGGCGGGGGCAGCAGCCTGCGGCCGGGGGAGCTGACGCTGGCCCACCGGGGGGTGCTGTTCCTCGATGAGCTGGCGGAATTTCGGCGTGACGTGCTCAACCAGCTGCGGCAGCCGTTGGAGCAGGGGGAGCTGTGGCTGAGCCGGGCCCGCCAGCGGTTGCGCTTCCCCTGCGCCGTCACCCTGGTGGCGGCCACCAACCCCTGCCCCTGCGGCTGGGCCGGCGATCCGGACCACCCCTGCCGCTGCGGCACCGCCCAGCGGCTGCGGTACTGGGGTCGCCTGGCGGGCCCCCTGCTGGATCGCATCGACCTGCAGGTGGTGATGCGGCGGCCATCGGCGAGCCAGCTGCGGCCGGGGCTCGATCGCCCCACCCCTGCGGCGGAAAGCAGCGGCGCCGTGGCCCAACGCATCGCCGCAGCCCGCGAGCGCATGCTGCAGCGCAACCCGGGCGGCCTGGCGAACGGGGCCCTGAGCAGCCACCAACTGGGGCAGTGCGGCCGCCTCAATGCCGCCGCCCTCAACCTCTGGCAAGGGGCCGTGGAGCAGCGGTGCCTGAGTGCCAGGGCCGCCGAGCGGCTGCTGCGGGTGGCCCGCACCATCGCCGACCTGGACGACCGCGCCGACGTGGAGGCCTCAGCCCTGGCGGAGGCCCTGAGTTACCGCAGCTTTGATCAGCCCGATCAGGGCTTGTGAGGGTGGTCGCGGTAGGGCTGCACCCCAACGCTGGGGGGCTGATGCAGCCGCTCCTCCAACGGATTGCCGAAGGCATTGCCCACGCTGCTGCCAAACCAGCGGTTCAACGCCTCAATCAAACGCCTCATGGGACTCCGCAGCGGGGATATCCCAATCATTGACCCGCCAACAAAAAGCGGGAACCGGTAGAAACACCGGTTCCCGCCAGGGCTATCACGATCGTTTGCTGCAGGTGCGACCCGTGGGGGCCCTGCCGGTGATCAGCGGCGACGGCGGCGCTGCTGGGCCTTGCGCTTGTACTTCTCCACGGGGGTCTCGTGGTGGCGCAGACGCTTCAGGTCAGCGAAGATCCCGGCCTTGGACACCTGGCGCTTGAAGCGGCGCAGGGCCGACTCGATGCCTTCGTTCTCGCCAACGGTGACCTGGGTCATGAAGCCGTCAAAAATCTGAGCAGTTTGCCGATGGTAGCAACCGCCCCTCCCCTCACCACAGACCGCGGACCGGAGCGGCCGGGGGTTGGGTGGGGGCAGCACCGGGGCCGGAGCCGGTGCCGCCCGACGGGCTCACCTCAGGCCAGCTGTCGCGGTACACGTACACGTGGCCGAGCACACGGCCACCGAACTGGCGGCGCATCAGCTTCCAGCCGGGCTCCGGCACCAGCAGCAAAAAGGTGCTGCCGGGGCCTGCGCTGCGTGCCACCACCATCTCCGGGCCCGTGCCGGCCTTGGTGGGCAGAGCCATCAGCAGGGTGTCATTGGCCTGCTTCACCACGCTGAGCCGGTACACGGTGCCCAGATCGCTGTTGCCCACCCGCACCGAATAGCCATTGCCATCGATGAAGCGGTTGCAGATGCCCGTGAAATCAAAGGTGGCCAGCAACGGGTTCACCACCGCCGGGGCACTGCCCTGCACGCTGAAGCAGGGGCGCGACGCACTGCGCTGCTCGTAGATGTTCAGCTGGGCGCGGCTGCCGTCGCCGATGGGCGCCGCCACGATCACGAATGTGCTCTGGTCCACGTCCACCGCCTGGAACAGGGCCTGGGCGGCGGCGGGCTCCGCAGCGGCCACCCAGCCCATGCAGGCCAGCAGGGGCGCCAGGGCAGCCAGGGGACGGACCGTTTGGATCACAGAGCAGGCGGGCAGCGGGTGGATCGTAGAAGTGCCAGCCGGGGGCGCCAGCCCCCTACAGCGGCTTGTTGATCCGGATCGCCGCCAACAGGCTGAGCACGGTGCCCGGAAGGGCCAGCCCCAGGATCAACCGGGTGGTGCCCACGCCCAGATCCGGGTCGCCATAGGCCAGCTCGAACACCGAGCCGGTGGCGGCGATCCCCAGCAGACAGGCCAGGGCCAGGAACAGGCCCGCCAGGGGTTTCATCGGCATGCAGGGGTCCTCGGGGTCCTCAGGGGTTCAGGGTGCGGCTGAGCGCGGGCGGCGGCTCAGCCGATGGAGCGCACGTCGGCGGGGTTGAAGCCCTGTTCATCGAGCCCCTCCCGCAGCTTGTCGTGGTCGGTAACGCGGTCCACAAACAGCACCCCATTGAGGTGATCCATCTCGTGCTGGATGCAACGGGCCAGCAGGCCGTCGGCCTTGGTGCGCTTGGGGCGACCGAAGGCATCGCGGTAGCTCACCTCCACCACGCTGGGGCGCACCACATCCAGATACACCCCGGGGATGCTGAGGCAGCCCTCCTCATAGGTGCAGAGGCTGCCGCCCACGGCACTGATCTCAGGGTTGATCAACACCAGGGGCGGGCTGGCGGGATCCTCCAGCTCCAGATCAATCACCAGCAGCTGCAGGGGCTCGCCGATCTGGGGGGCCGCCAGGCCGATGCCCCGGGCCGCGTACATGCTCACCAGCATGTCGGTGGCGAGCTTGCGGATGGCATCGTCCACCTTGCCGACGCGGCGGGCGGGGGTGCGCAGCACCTGGTCCCCCAGCTTGTGGATGTCGTAGGGCGGCTGGTCCACAGGCTCCTTGGACACCTGCAGACGACCGGCCCGCTCGGCCGAACGGGCCAACTTGGCGAAGCTGCTGGCCAAGGCCTCTCCTCTGGGGCGGTTTCGTAGGGGCGATTCTAGGAGCCATCCCCGGAGGCCTCCGTTGAGCGCCAGCGCCGCACCCCTGTCCGCCGAACTGGTGCTGGGCCGCACGCCGGCCCTCAAGGAACCGCAACTGCTGGGGGGTGTTCTCCTGTGGCTGGAGCAACGGCCCCAGCAGCAGGGCCGCACCACCCTGATGGCCCGCCGCCCGGGGGGCATCCCCGAGGAGCTCACCCCGGGCCCCTGGAATCTGCGCTGCCGGGTGCATGAATACGGCGGCGGCGCCTGCGCCATCGGCCGCACCCGTTCCGGGGCCGCCGTGGCGGTGTTTGTGCACGACGGCGACCGCCGCCTGTGGCGCCTGGATCTCGAGCGGCCCGGAGCCGAACCACAACCGCTCATCCCCGGCGCCGCGGAGGGTCGGTTCAACGGCGCCCTGGGGGGAGGGCTGATCGACCCCCACCGGCACCGCTGGATCGGCGTGCTGGAGGCGGAGGGCCGGGATCAACTGGTGGCGGTGAGCCTGGAGGGGGGCGCCCCCCAGCCGCTGCACACGGCCGTGGATTTCTGCGGCTATCCAGCCCTCAGCCCGGACGGCCGGCGGCTGGCCTGGGTGGAGTGGCAGCAACCCCACATGCCCTGGGAGCGCAGCCAGCTGTGGCTGGCCACCATCAACGACCGGGGCCAGCTGCAGGATCCGCGGCCGGTGGCGGGCAGCGGCAGCCTGGCGGCCCACACCCCCGCCGACTGCTCGGTGTTTCAGCCCCTTTGGGCCGGGGCAGATCTGGTGGTGGCCAACGACCGCAGCGGCTTCTGGAACCTGGAGTGCTGGCCGGGAGCCGCCCACACCGCTGCCGACGCCTCACCCCAGTGGCAGGCGCTGCTGCCCATGGAGGCGGAATTCGCCATGCCCCAGTGGGTGTTCGGCATGGCCACCAGCGCCTGGGATGGGGAGCGGCTGCTGGCCATCGCCTGCCGCAACGGCCGCTGGCAGCTGGGGGAGCTGCGGCGCCCGGGGGAGAACGGCGACCCCAGCCGCTGGATCCCCCTGGAGCAGCCCTTCTGCGACCTGGCGGGCCTCACCGCCGAGGCGGGCCGGATCGCCTGCGTGGCCAGCGGTCCCCAGCAGCCCTCCGGGTTGCTGGAGCTGGAGCTGCCGCAGGGGCCCTGGACCCATACCCCAGCCGCCCCCTGCCCCCTGCCGGCGGAAGCCATCAGCCAACCCGAGGAGCTGTGGTTTGCAGGCCATGGCAACCAGCCCACCCAGGCCTGGTACTACCCCCCGCAGGGCGGTGGGCACCCCCAGGCGCCGCTGCTGGTGAAGGGCCACAGCGGCCCCACCGGCATGGCGCGCACCGGCCTCAGCCTGGGGATCCAGTACTGGACCAGCCGCGGCTGGGGGGTGGTGGATGTGAACTACGGCGGCTCGACCGGGTTTGGCCGCGCCTACCGGGAACGGCTGAACGGCCTGTGGGGGGTGGTGGATGTGGCGGACTGTGCCGCCGCGGCCGGAGCGCTGGTGCAGCGGGGGCTGGCCAGCGTCACACGCATCGCCATCGAGGGGGGCAGCGCCGGCGGCTTCACCACCCTGGCGGCCCTCTGTTTCACCGATCGCTTCCGGGCCGGCGCCAGCCGCTACGGCGTGGCCGACCTCAGCGCCCTGGCGGCGGACACCCACCGTTTTGAAGCCCGCTACCTCGATGGTCTGGTGGGGCCCTGGCCGGCAGCGGCGGCGACATACGCGGAGCGCTCGCCGCTGCAGCATGCGGAGCGGATTCGCTGCCCGGTGATCTTTTTCCAGGGCCTGGAGGATGTGGTGGTGCCACCGGAGCAAACCGATCGCATGGCGGAGGCCCTCAGCCGCAATGGCATCCCCGTGGAGGTGCACCGCTTCGCCAACGAAGGCCACGGTTTCCGCAACGGCGCCACCCAGGTGCAGGTGCTGGAGGCCACGGAAGCCTTCTTCCGCCGGCACTTCCAGCTGTGAGTGAGCTCTTCAGCGGCGGAGCTCTGCACCTGGAGCTGGTGCAGCCCCTGGGCTGGCTGGTGCTGGCCATGGCGTCCCTGAGCCTGATCCTCACCCTGGGGCGCCGCATCGGCAGTGCCCTGCAGCTGCGGCTATGGGGCATCCCGGAGGCCCTGGTGGCCGGCCTGCTGGGGTTGCTGCTGGCCCCCTCGGGGCCCCTGCCGCTGCTGCCCCCGCCGGTGATGCAGCTGTGGGCCGATCTGCCGCTGGTGCTGCTCACCCTGGTGTTCGGCTCGCTGCTGCTGGGCAAACCGTTGCCGCGGCTGCAGGCCCTGTGGCGGCCAGTGTCGGGCCAGGTGTCCCTGGCGCTGATGCTGGCCTTCGGCCAATACGTGGTGGGGGGCCTGGCGGTGCTGCTGGTGCTGCAGCCCCTGCTGGGGGTGAGCCCGATCATGGCCTGCCTGATCGAAGTGGCCTTTGAAGGGGGCCACGGCTCCGCCGCCGCCATGGGCCCCAGCTATGCGGCCCTGGGGTTCCCCGGCGGCCAGGACCTGGGGCTGGCCATGGCCACGGTGGGGCTGCTGAGCTCCACCCTGGTGGGGGGTCTGGTGGTGGTGCTGGCAAGGCGCCGGGGCTGGCTGCTGCAGGCCGACGCCACGGCGGAGCAGACCAGCCCCACCGCCGCCACCGCCCCCAGCGGCGCTGCTGCAACGGGGGCTGCCGCCTGGGCGGTGAACCTGGGCCTGGTGGGCATCGCCGTGGCCATCGGCGACGTGCTGCTGCTGGCCCTGCGGGCCGCCACCGCCCCCCTCGGGGGCGCTGTGGCCACGGTGGTGGACAGCCTGCCGGTGTTCCCCCTGGCGATCATTGGATCGCTGCTGCTGCGCTGGCTGCTGGAGCGAAGCGGTCGCAGCCACTGGGCCTCGGCCCCGATCCAGAGCCAGGTGGGCACCCTCTCGGCCGATCTGCTGATCACCGCGGCCACCGCCGGGCTCAACCTCAAGCTGCTGCAGGCCGATTGGCTACCGCTCACGGTGCTGGCCCTGGCGGGCCTGGCCTGGAACCTGGCGGTGGTGCTGCTGCTGGGGCCGCGGCTGCTGCCGGCCGATTGGTTTGAACGGGCGGTGATCGAATTCGGCCAGGCCACCGGCGTGGCGGCCTCAGGCCTGCTGCTGCTGCGCATGGCCGACCCGGAGGACCGCAGCGCAGCCCTGCCGGCCTTCTCGATCAAGCAGCTTCTGCTGCAGCCCTTCGTGGCGGGGGGGGTGGTCACCGTGGTGGCCCCCCTGGCGGTGGCGGGCTGGGGCCTGGCCGCCTGGACGGGGGCCTGCCTGGCGGTGGTGGTGGTGGCCGGCGGGGCCGGCCTGCTGCTGGCGCGGCTTCAGCCGGCCGGCGGGGCCGGTGGCGCCCCGTAAAGCAGGGTGCGGAATTGGTGATGCACGGCGGCCATCTGCTCCTCGCTGAGCAGGGGCGGCTCCCCCAGCTGCAGGGCCTGCAGGTACATCTGCGCCAGGGTTTCCACCTCGATGGCAATGCGCAGCGCCTGCTCGAGGCTGCGGCCCAGGGCCACCTGGCCGTGCTGGGCCAGCAGACAGGCCAGCCGATCCCCCAAGGCCGCCACCGCCAGCTGGGACAGCTCAGCCGTGCCGAAGGTGGCGTAGGGGGCGCAGCGGATGCGGTTGCCGCCGGCCACGGCGGTCATGTAGTGGAAGGGGGGGATGTCGCGGCCATGGCAGGCCAGGGCGGTGGCATGGATCGAATGGCAGTGCAGCACCGCCTCGATCTCCGGGCGGCTGGCGAGGATGTCGGCATGCAGACGCCACTCCGAGGAGGGGCGACGGGCGGGGGCTCCAGGGGCGCTGGCCAGGGCAGCCGCCAGGGGCTCTCCCGCCAGATCCAGGGCCACCAGATCCTCGGGCTGCATCTGGTCGTAGGGCAGCGAGCTGGGGGTGATCAGCAGGCCGCCGGGGATGCGCACCGAGAGGTTGCCGGAGGTGCCCTGGTTGATGCCGCTGGCGTTCATGCGCCGCGCCACCGCCACCAGCTGCTGCCGCAGAAGCGCCTCAGCCATGGCCGTAGAGCCCCCGCAGCCCCGCCTCGGTGGCGGCCGCCACGCCACGCTCGGTGATCAGGCCCGTCACCAGGCGGGCGGGGGTCACGTCAAAGCCGGGGTTGAAACCGGCGCTGCCATCGGGCGTCAGCTGCACGCTGGCCAGCTGCCCGGCGGCGGGCCCCGCCAGAACCCGGCCCTGGATGGCCGTCACCTCCTCGGGGCTGCGGGCCTCGATCGGGATCTCCGCCACACCGTCATCGAGGCTCCAATCGATGGTGGAGGCGGGCAGGGCCACATAGAAGGGCACGCCGTTGTCGTGGGCCGCCAGGGCCTTGAGGTAGGTGCCGATCTTGTTGCACACATCGCCGCGGCGGGTGGTGCGGTCGGTGCCCACGATCACCACATCCACCTGGCCGTGCTGCATCAGATGGCCGCCGGCGTTGTCCACGATCACCGTGTGGGGCACCCCCTCGCGCCCCAGCTCAAAGGCGGTGAGCGAGGCCCCCTGGTTGCGGGGGCGGGTCTCATCCACCCACACATGGATGTTCAAGCCAGCGCGGTGGGCCTTGTAGATGGGGGCCAGGGCCGTGCCCCAGTCCACGGTGGCCAGCCAGCCGGCATTGCAGTGGGTGAGCACGTTGAAGGGCTGGCCTTGGCGCTCGGGGGGCCGCGCCGCCGCCAGCTGCTGGAAGATCCGCAACCCGTGCTCGCCGATGGCCTCGCACATGGCCACGTCCTCCTCGGCGATCGCCGCCGCTTCCGCCTGGGCCGCCGCGGCCCGTTGCGGGGGCGGCAACGGCTGCACGTGATCCCGCACCCGCTCCAGGGCCCAGCGCAAATTCACCGCCGTGGGCCGGGTGGCATTGAGCTGCTCAAAGGCCGCGGCCAGGGAGGCGTCCGACGCATCCACCTGCAGGGCCAGCATCAGGCCGTAGGCGCCGGTGACACCGATCAACGGCGCACCGCGCACCACCATCGTGCGGATCGCCTCGGCCGCCTCCGCCACGGTGCCCAGGCTGCGGGTGGTGAAGCGATGGGGCAGCAGGGTCTGGTCGATCACGCCGATGGAGCGGCCGTCCGGCTCCAACCAGATCGTGCGCCAGGCCTTGCCGTCGATGTTCATGGCCGCTGCAGCACCGCAGAGGGATCCTTCCGATCATCCCTGGCGGCGGCCCGGGGGCCTTCGCTCAGATCGGGCGGTACCCAAACCAATCCGGCACCTGGGGCTGACTGCGGCCCTCGGGATCCGGGCTGAGCTGCACGTGCCAGCGCTCACCCCCCAACAGCTCCAGCTGCTCCAGGGCAAGGCAATCATCCACGGCGCAGAGGTCGTCCTTGTGGCGCTGCAGCTGCCCCGCCAGCCACTGGCCCTTGGCCTGGGCCTTGGCCGCCGCCGCGGAGCGGGCCACCACCAGCCCGAAGTGGTGCAGCTCCGCCAGGGAATCGGGGCGGTAGGCCCCCAGGTTCACAAACCAGAGCCGCTCCGGCCGGGGCGGGCCCGGTTCGCGCCCCAGGTTCACCAACCAGCCGTCGATGGCCCACACCGCCATGAAGGCATCGAGATGGAGGCCCTCCCGCCGTCCGAACCACTGGCGCCGCAACTCCGGCAGCGTCTCCTCGATGCTGCGGCCCGCCACGAAGCGCACATCGTGCAGCTCGATCAGGCTGGTGGCGGTGCGGCCGCCGAGCACCACCAGAAACAACAGCGGCCCAGGGGCCGGCGCAGGGGCAGACGACACAGGCAGCGAACGGCCGTGGGGCCAGCCTGGCAGCGGGCCCAGAGTGGTGCCGCTCGGCCCCTGGCCGGGCACAGCCCCAGGCCCATCCCATGGACTTTTTCGCCCAGCAGTGGAGCACCTACCGCGCGGTGGTGGACCACGACCTGATGGAGCACCGCGGCCTCAGCGCAGCGATCCAAGCGGCCCTGAGCTCCTGGTTGGCGGCCCGAGGCCCCCAGGCCCCGGCTCCGGCGCTGGTGGATCTGGGCTGCGGCGACCTGGCCCAGTTGGGGCCCCTGCTGCGCAGCCTGCCGCTGGCCAGCTACAGCGGCCTGGATCTCACCGCAGCGGTGCTGCCCCTGGCGGCGGCCCAGCTGCAGGGGGCGCCGTTTGCCTGCCAGTGGCGCTGCGCCGACCTGCTGGCTTGGGCCCAGGGGGCCTTGGCGGACGACCCCAACCCCCAACCGGTGGATCTGATCCACAGCAGCTTCGCCGTGCATCACCTCAACGACACCGACAAGCGCAGCTGGCTTGAGGGTTGCCGGCGCCGGATCCGGCCCGATGGCCTGCTGCTCTGGGCGGATGTGTTCCGCCCCACCGGCGAGACCCGGGAGGCCTATCTGCAGCGCTACCTGGGGCGGGTGGAACAGGGCTGGTCGGTGCTCAGCCCCGAGCAGCGCCAGCTGGTGCAGAGCCATGTGGGGCAGTACGACCTGCCGGCGGAGCGGGGGGAGATCGAGACGGCTGCCGCCCAGGCCGGCTGGCACTGGCGCTGGGCCTGGCAGGGCTCCCATGGGGCCGAGGCGCTGGCCCTGCTCACCCCGGCCTGAGCGGCTAGCTGTGCTCCCGCAGGAACGTGATCGCCCCCTGCAGCTCCTCGGCGAAGCGGTCGATCTCCTCCGGGGTGGTGGTGAAGCTGAGGCTGGCCCGGGCTGAGGCGCTCAGGCCGTAGTGGCGGTGCAGGGGCTGGGTGCAGTGGTGGCCGCTGCGGATGCAGATGCCGGCGGAATCCAGCAGGGCCGCGATGTCGTGGGCATGCACCCCCTCCACATGGAAAGCCGCCAGGGCGCCGCGGTGGGGCTGCTGCTCCGGGGTGGGACCCAACACGGTGAGGCCTTCCACCGCCTGCAGGCGGGCAAACAACCGGGCGGTGAGCTGCTGCTCCCAGGCGTGGATGCGCTCCAGGCCGATGGCGTTGAGGTAATCGAGGGCGGCGCCCATGCCGATGGCCTCGCCAATGGCCGGGGTGCCCGCCTCAAATTTGTGGGGCAGGCCGGCCCAGCTGCTGTGGTCGAGGTAGACGTCCTGAATCATTTCGCCGCCCCCCAGGAAGGGCGGCATCGCCTCCAGCAGGGCCTCGCGGCCCCAGAGGAAGCCCATCCCCGTGGGGCCGCACAGCTTGTGGGAGCTGCCCACCAGGAAATCGGCCCCCAGGGCCGCCACATCCACCGGCAGGTGGGGAAGGCTCTGGCAGGCGTCCACCAGCAGCAGCGCCCCCACCCCATGGGCCAGCTGCGCCACCTCGGCGATGGGGTTGAGGCAACCGAGGGTGTTGCTCACCTGCACCAGGCTCACCAGGCGGGTGCGTTCACTGAGCTGGCTGCGCAGGTCGTCGAGATCCAGGCTGCCCTCGGCGGTCACGCCGGCATGGCGCAACACGCAGCCGGTGCGCTGGGCCAGCAACTGCCAGGGCACCAGGTTGCTGTGGTGCTCCATCACCGTGAGCAGCACCTCATCCCCGGGGCGCAGGTTGGCCTCCCCCCAGCTGCGGGCCACCAGGTTGATGGCCTCACTGGCGTTGCGGGTGAACACGATTTCATTGGGGGAGCTGGCCCCGATGAAGGCCGCCGCCTTGGCACGGGCCCCTTCAAAGCCCTCGGTGGCACGGGCGCTGAGCTGGTGGGCGCCGCGGTGCACGTTGGCGTTGTCGTGGTCGTAGTAGTGCTGCAGGGCCTCCAGCACCTGACGGGGCTTCTGGCTGGTGGCGGCGTGATCCAGGTAGATCAACGGCTGGCCGAGGCAGGCGGTCTGAGCCAGCAGCGGGAAATCCGGCCGCGTGAGGGCCGCCAGGTCGGTGGCCCCCGCCTGGGAGACGGATGCGGCCGGGGTGGGCGCGGCGCTGGGGAGGGTGCTGGTCATCGGGCCTCCAGCAGCAGACGCTCCAGGGGGCAACTGGAACGGGCCGGGGTGGGCAGCTGGCGCAGCACCTCCTCACAGAAGGCGCGCTTCAGCAGACCGGCGGCCTGATCGGCATCGATGCCGCGGCTCTGCAGATAGAAGAGCTCATCGGTCTGCAGGCTGCTCACGGTGGCGCCGTGGGCACACTTCACGTCGTCCGCCACGATTTCCAGCTCGGGCTTGGTGTCGATGCGGGCCCGATCCGAGAGCAGCAGGTTGCGGCTCAACTGGGCGGCGTTGGTGCGCTGGGCGGCGCGGGGCACCCGCACAGCCCCGTTGAACACGCTGCGGCCCTGGCCTGCGGCCACGGCCTTGTGCAATTGATCCAGCTGCCCCTCAGGGCCGCCGAACTGCACGTGGCTATGGGTGTCGGCGATCTGGTGGTCGTCCACCAGCTGCAGCCCCCGCAGGGTGCTCTGGGCCTGGCCATCCACCTGCAGCAGCCGCGGCTCCAGCCGCGCCAGACCCCAACCGGCACTCACGCTGGTGAGGGCCACGGCGCTCTCGGGCTCCTGCTCCAGGGCGATCTGGCCCAGCAGGGCCGCATCGGGATGGCCCAGGGCCACCAGGCCATGCTCCAAGCGGGCGCTGCGGGCCAGATGGGCCTCCAGCACCAGGCTGGTGAGGCCGGCCTGCTGGGCCAGCAGCACCTGGCTCAATTCCAGTTGGGCCTTCTCCTCCAGCACCAGCAACACCCGCAACGGCAACAGGGCCGCCGGTTGGGTGCTCACCAGCTCCAGACGCACCCGGGCGCGGCTGGCCACCCGCAGGGCCAACACCCGGCCCGCCGTGGCGTGGTTCAACTCCACCGACCAGTGGTGTTCACAGCCGGTGGCCGCCAGGGTGTGGCCCAGACCCTGGGCCAGTTCAGCGGCGCTGAGGGGCTGCAGGCCATCGGGCAAATCAAGGCCCGCCAGGGGATCGCCGCAACCATCCAGATGCAGCCGCAGCACATCCGGCTCGGCGGGCGGCAGCGTGGGGAGGGGCGCGGCGGAGCTAGCCGGCTGCAGGGGCAGCTGGGCCAGCAGCGACAGATCGGTGAAGCGCCAGGCCTCCTCGCGGGCACTGGGCAGGGGTTGCTCCGCCAGGGCACGGCGCCCCCGCTGCTGCACCGCCGCCAGCTCACCGGCGGGGGGCGGCAACTGGGCCAGCCAGGGGGTTAACCAGGCGCTGGCGCGGCCGGCCGGTGCGGCGAGGCTGGCACCCATTCAGGCCACCTCCGCGGGGGTGCGGGTCTGGGCCGCCTCCAGGGCCGCCAGCTCCTGATCCACCCAGTCGTAGCCGCGCTGCTCCAGCTCCAGGGCCAGCTCCTTGCCGCCGGTGCGCAGGATGCGGCCCGCCGCCATCACGTGCACATAGTCGGGGGTGATCGCATCCAGCAGCCGCTGGTAGTGGGTGATCAACAGGGTGGCGTTGTCGGCGTTGGCCAGCTGGTTCACCCCACCGGCCACGATGCGCAGGGCGTCGATATCCAGGCCGGAATCGGTTTCATCGAGGATCGCCACCAGGGGATCCAGCAGCGCCATCTGCAGGATCTCGTTGCGCTTTTTCTCGCCGCCGCTGAAGCCCTCATTCACCGAGCGCTCCAGGAAGGCCGGATCCATCTGCACCACCTGCAGGCGCTCGCGCACCAGATCCTCGAAGGCGAAGGTGTCGAGCTCCTCGTGGCCCTGCTCGGCGCGGCGGGCGTTGGTGGCCACCCGCAGGAATTCGAGGTTGCTCACCCCGGGAATCTCCACCGGGTACTGGAACCCCAGGAACACGCCGATGCGGGCGCGCTGCTCCGGGTCGAGCTCCAGCAGGTTGTCGCCGCGGTAGGTCACCGAGCCGGCGGTGACGGTGTAAGCCGGATGACCCGCCAACACCTTGGAGAGGGTGCTCTTGCCGCTGCCATTGCGGCCCATCACCGCGTGGATCTCCCCGGCGCGCACCGTCAGGTTCACCCCCTTGAGGATCGCCTTGTCCTCCACCCGCGCCTCCAGGTCGCGGATCTCAAGCAATACGGGGGCGTCGGGGCGAATCACAGCGGAGCGGTGGGGGGAAGCGAAAGAACGAACGCAGACAGGTGCCGGATGGGCGAGGGCAGGATCAACCCACCGAACCCTCCAGTTTGAGGGCCAGCAGTTTGTCGGCCTCGGCGGCGAATTCCATCGGCAGCTGGTTGAACACGTCGCGGCAGAAACCGCTCACCATCATCGAAACCGCCTCCTCAAAGCCAATGCCGCGGCTCTGCAGATAGAAGAGCTGGTCTTCGGAGATGCGGCAGGTGCTGGCCTCATGCTCCACGGAGGCCTGGGGCTGCTGGGAGCGGATGTAGGGGTAGGTGTTGGCGGCGGCCTGGTCGCCGATCAGCATCGAATCGCACTGGCTGTAGTTGCGGGCCCCCACGGCCTTGGGGCCGATCTGCACCAACCCCCGATAGCTGTTGGCGGAATGGCCGGCGCTGATGCCCTTGCTCACGATCGTGGAGCGGCTGCGGGGCCCCACATGGATCATCTTGGTGCCGGTGTCCGCCTGCTGGCGGTTGTTGGTGAGGGCCACCGAATAGAACTCCCCCACCGAATCGGCGCCCTGGAGCACACAGCTCGGGTATTTCCAAGTGATCGCCGAGCCGGTTTCCACCTGGGTCCAGCTGATCTTGCTGCGGTCGCCGCGGCACTGGCCGCGCTTGGTCACGAAGTTGTAGATGCCGCCCACGCCGTGCTCGTCGCCGGCATACCAGTTCTGAACGGTGGAGTACTTGATGGCGGCGTCATCAAGGGCCACCAGCTCCACCACGGCGGCATGCAGCTGGTTGGTGTCGAACATCGGGGCGGTGCAGCCCTCGAGGTAGCTCACGGACGCCCCCTCCTCCGCCACGATCAGGGTGCGCTCGAACTGGCCGGTGTCGCCTGAGTTGATGCGGAAGTAGGTGGAGAGCTCCATCGGGCATTCCACCCCCTTGGGGATGAACACGAACGAGCCATCGCTGAACACGGCGGAATTCAGCGCCGCGAAATAGTTGTCATTGCTGGGCACCACCGTGCCCAGGTAGCGCTCGATCAGCTCGGGGTGTTCCTTCACCGCTTCGCTGATGGAGCAGAAGATCACCCCGTGCTCCGCCAGCTTCTCCTTGTAGGTGGTGGCGATCGAGACGCTGTCGAACACGGCATCCACCGCCACGTTCGAGAGCCGCTTTTGCTCGCTCAGGGGAATGCCGAGCTTGTCGAAGGTTTCCAGCAGCTTGGGGTCCACCTCATCGAGGCTGGCCTTCTTGGCCTGCTGCTTGGGGGCGGCGTAATAGACAACGTCCTGGTAGTCGATCGGGGGATAGCCGAGGGCAGCCCAATCGGGTTCTCGCATCTGCAGCCACTGGCGGTAGGCCCGCAGGCGGAACTCCAGCAGGAAGGCGGGCTCCTCCTTCTTGCTGGAGATCAAGCGCACCACGTCCTCGCTGAGGCCCTTGGCGATCTTTTCGGTTTCGATGTCGGTGACGAAGCCGTACTTGTACGGCTGACTCACCAGATCGCCAACGGCCTGCGGACTGCTCATCGCGTTCTCCTCAAGCGGCGGTGTGGGCCTTCACTTCCTCGAGCGTGATGGTCTGCTTCTCGCCGCGGAAGGGGTTGTCCTCGGTGAGGAAGAGCATGCAGTGGCATTCCTTGCGCTCGCGCATGGGCACGCAGGGGCAGTTCCAGAAGGCCTGAGCCACCTCGGCCTCCTTGTCCTCGTAGTGGCGGCAGGGGCAGAGGGCGCCGCCCAGTTCGTCCTTGTGGCGGGCCAGGCCCTCGAGCACCACGGCGGTCACGCTGGGCTCGCTGCAGAAGTAGGTGCCCGTGCGCTGGGCATAGGTTTCCGCGAATTTGCGGATCACCTCAAGGCTGTCGCCACTGGAGGGGCTGGATGCTGCGGAGCTGGTGTCAGCGGACATGGGCGCAGGGGTGAGGCGGGCAGGGACTGGGCCGGAACCGGCCGCCCAAGGAAGCCAACGGAACGGAAAGGTCCATGAACCGGAAAGTCCTCGCCATCCATTACGAAACCCAGGGGTTTCGCAAGTTGACCCTAAAGCAGACGGGGATCGCTCGGGGCTGGGAGCCATTGTGGCCCTGAACGGACCCGACTCGTCAGCACCGGAATGCCCGTGGCATGGTGTGGAGGTCAGAGTGCCCCATGAGCGCCTCCACCCAGGCCCCTACCCGCGAAGCTGCCCTCACCCTGATGCTGCGTCAGGGTGAAGTGACGGCGTCGCAGTTGGCCCAGGACCTGGGGGTATCGGTGCAGGTGATGCGCCGCCACCTGCGCTCCCTGGAGGAGGAGGGGCTGGTGGAGGCCAGCCCCTGCACCGAAGGGCCCGGGCGCCCCAGCAACCACTGGCGCCTCACCCCCGCGGGCCGCGGCCAGTTCCCCGACGGCAGCGATGACTTCGCCCTGGGATTGCTGAGCTCCATGGCCGCCAGCCTGCCCTCGGGAACGGTGGATCAACTGCTGCAACGGCAGGCGGCGGAGAAGGCCACCGCCTACCGCCAGCGGATCGGCGCCGGCACCCTGCAGCAGCGGTTGGAGCGGCTCGTGGAGCTGCGCCGCGATGAGGGCTACGTGGCCGAACTGCGGCCGGACCCCGAGGGCTGCGGCTGGGTGATGAGTGAATTCCACTGCTCCGTGATGAAGATCGCCGAGCAATTCCCCTGCGTGTGCGATCAGGAGCTGCAGCTGATCCGCCATACCTTCCCCGACTGCCAGGTGGAGCGGGTGCACTGGCTGCTGGAGGGTGGCCAGGCCTGCGGGTTCCGGCTGCAGCCGTGCTGAGCCCGCAGGATCTCGAGCAACTCGAAAGCACCCTGCTGCCTGCCCTGGAGCGCCACCACCTGCGGCTCCTGGCCCACAGCCTGCGCTGCCTGCAGCAGGCCGCCGATGACGGCGAACCCCTGCCCAATCCGCAACGGTTGCTGGCCTGGGCCCAGCGCCAGAGCAACCTGGCGGTGGATCCCAGCTTCATCCCGGTGCTGGTGGAGCAGCTGGGCAAGGCGGCGCTGCAGCTCGAACAGATCGCCCTGGAGCAGGGGTGCGCCCCCCTGGAGCTCGGGATCAGCGACCTGGTGAGCTGGGGGCAGCGCCAGGCCGATCAACGGCTGGCGCTCACACCACCAGAGCCGTAAGCCCCCCCAACGCCAGCAGCGCCGCCAGCAGCCCGCGCCAACCGGGGCGATCCCCCTCCAAGGGGGCCAGGGGCAGGGCCATCAACGGTGCCGTGGCCAGCAGGGCCACGGCCATGCCGCCGGGCAGGCGCTGCAGGGCCGTTTGCTGCAGCGCGATGCCCGCACTGGTGCCCAGCACGGTGGCCAGCAGCCAGAGGGGCCAGCGGCGCTGGGGCGGCCTGGGCTGCGGCGGCCATCGGGGCAGCTGGCGCGCCAGGGGCAACAGCACCACCGCCGCCACCAGCAGGCGCACTAGGGCCGCCTGCAACGGATCGAGCCCCCCATCCCGCAGGGCCGCCCGTGCCAGCAGGGCTCCGGCGCTGCCGGCCAACAGGGCTCCGAGTGCCAACACCACCCCCAGCCGCTGGCCCGCCGGCGGCTGGGCTCCCACCCCGCTGGGCTGTTGCAGGGCCACCAACACCAAGGCAGCCGTGATCAGCCCCAGGCCCAACCATTGCTGAACGGAGGGCACCTCCGCCAACCACACCAGCCCCGCCACGGCCGTCACCGCCGGGCCGCCGGCATCGAGGGTGAGGGTGCGGCGGGTGCCGAGGCGCCGCAGGGCGGCGAAATAAAGGCTGTCCCCCAGGGCGATGCCCAGCACACCGCTCAGGCCCAGCAGCACCCAGGCCTGCGGGGGCACCGGGGCCTGGGCGGCCCAGGGGGTCGCCAGCAGGGCGGGCGCCAGCAACAGCAGGGCCAGCCAGTTCTTGAGCAGGTTGAGCTGGCCCGCCGTCAGGGAGGTGGGCAGCTGACGCCAGAGGCTGCTGGAGAGGGTCCAGCAGAGGGCCGCCGCCAGGGCGGCCAGCACGCCGGTGGTCTGGGGTGTGATCATCGCTGCAGTTGCCGCACCCGCGTGAGCCAGGCCAGTGGGAGCCTCACCATCGCCGATGCCCTCAGCTTCTTTCGGCTGAGCTGCGGCCGCTGGCGCTCCCAGCGCAGCGTGCACCACCTGCTGCACCGCCGCGCCGAGGCGGGGGGTTCCCTGATCGTGGTTGAGGAATTGGAACCGCAGGACCAGCGGCTGCTGGCGATCGCCGCACTGCACGGCCAGGATCCCGCCGGCCTGGTGGGGGGCTGCTGGGTGCGCTGGAGCGCCTCGATGGCCTGGGACCGAGCCGGTGAAGACCACCAGGGAGAGAGCGTATTCGGGCTGATCCCCACCGACGAGCGGGGACGCGAGGGCCTGCTGCTGCGCGACCTGGGCTATGCCGAAAAAGCGCCGGCCAGCTCCAGCTTTCACATGGATGAACGCGATGGCCTGCTGCTGAGCACGGAGTACGAAACGATGAATGTGTGGGAGCGCTTCGCCTTCGCGGGGCCGAATGTGCGGCTGCGCTCCAGCACCGTGGAGGGGCTCTCCAACAACGCCTCGTTCTGCGTCGAAACCCGGTGCTGCGACGACACCCCCAACAAACCCAGCACTGGCCTGCAGGACACCGTTGCCGCTCCCGCCCTCTCCCCCCTGGGCTGGTAGCGGCTACGACCGAACGTTACGGACTGTGAGTCCTGGCAGAGGCGTTTCAGTGCCGCCCTGGCTGCACTTCTACGATCGACCCTGACGGATGCTGAAGCTCGAGTGGCCCTTCCTCTCCTGAAGTACGCCCCCACCACCCAGAATTCACGTGTGAACGCGCTGCGTGTGGGCTCGGATGAGGATCCGAAAGCGGTGGCCATGGACAAGGCCATGGACCGCGAAGGCCAGAAATTCGTGATCGAAGCGGCCTACCGCCAGATCTTCTTCCATGCTTTCAAGGCCGACCGCGACCTCAGCCTGGAGAGCCAGGTGCGCAACGGTCAGATCACCGTGCGCGACTTCATCCGCTCGCTGTGCCTGTCCGACACTTTTAACCGCAGCTTCTACACCCTCAACAGCAACTACAAAGTGGCCCGCCACCTGGTGGAGAAGCTGCTGGGCCGCCCCACCCATGGCAAATCGGAAGAGATCGCCTGGTCGGCGGTGCTGATGACCCGGGGCGTGAAGGGGATGGTGGATGACATCCTCGACAGCCAGGAATACCTGGAAGCCTTCGGTTACGACACCGTGCCCTACCACCGCAACCGTGTGGTGGGCAGCCGCGACCTGGGCGAAACCCCCTTCAACATCACCAGCCCCCGCTACGACGCCTACTACCGCGGCATCTTCGGGTTCCCCCAAATCGTCTACACCGGCATCGCCCGCAAGCTGCCGGAGCGCGCCCTGCAGCGCCGCGGTGGCTACCCGCAGGACTACATGTCCTGGGTGACCACCCTGCCCGCCCTGCGCGGTGCCAACCCCACCGGCAGCGCCGACATCGACTACCTGGCCAAGGTGCCCTACCGCAGCCTGGGCCGCTGAAGCCCTTCTCCATCAGGCAGCAGCGGCGGGGCGTCTCCCCGCCGCTTTTTTTGTGCCCATCCCATGACCGCACGGGCGCAGGGGGGGATGGGTACGGGAAAGTTGGTCAGACTGATCCCAAACAGAATCCGGAGGAGCTGTGAGTCAGGCCCTGTCATCGCTGGCCCGGATGACCCTGCGCCAATTGCGGCAGGTGGCCAGCGAGCTGGGGGTGAGCCTCTACAGCCGTAAAACCAAGGAGGAGTTGCTCAGCGCCATCGGCAAACGCCAGGCGGATCTCACCAGCGTGGAGGCCGAGCGACGCCCCTCCAGCCACAGCCCTGAAGACAGCCGGGTGGTGTTTCTGCCTCGAGATCCCCAATGGGCCTATGTGTTCTGGGAGATCTGTGAAGCGGATCGTCAGCAGGCGTTCAAAGCGGGAGCCAGCCAGCTGTGCCTGCGGGTGGCGGATGTCACCGGCCTGAACAGCGGCGACAGCCATCCCCACACCCTGCAGGAGGTGCCGGTGGATAGCCACGCCACCGAGTGGTACCTGCCCGTGCCCCTCAGCGACCGCGACTACCGGGTGGAGCTGGGCTACCGCATCAGCGGCGGCGGATGGATCTCGCTGGCCTTCTCCTCGGTGGCGCGGGTGCCGGCACTGCACCCCAGCGAACAGATCCTGGATCAGTTCGTGCCCTTCTCCCTGGATACGCCCCCCGGCGCCATCAGCCCCCAAACCCTGCCCAGCAGCGACAACGGCCTGCACGAGCGGCTCTACCAAGCCGCCACCCTCGGCAGCCGCCGCCTGGGGCGCGGCTCCGAAGCCTTCCACGAGCTCGACTCCGCGGCCGGCGCGGGGCTCAACGCCTCCGGTGCCGGCCTGTGGGCCAGCGGCCGCAATGAGTCGGGATCGGGGGTGGTGAATCCGCGCCAGCGGGCCTTCTGGCTGGTGGCCGATGCCGAGCTGATTGTGTACGGCGCCACCGACCCCTCCGCCAAGCTGAGCATCGGCGGCGAGGAGGTGCCCCTCTCCAGCGACGGCACCTTCCGCATCCAGGTGCCCTTCCGCGACGGCCAGCAGGTGTACGCCATCGAAGCGGTGGCGGCCGATGGGGAGCAACGCCGCAACATTCGCCTGGAATTCCAGCGCACCACCCCGGAAGACAACAGCAATCCCCTCGACCAAGCTGTGGCCGAGTGGTTCTGAAGCCCCCATGTCCAAGGCCGTTGCACCCCCAGGATCGCCAACCCTGAAAACCGTGGTGGCCTTCACGCCCCTCGCCGGGGCCCTGGCGCTACCCCTGGTGGTGCCCCTGCTGATGGTGCGCGTGGGGGTGGGCACCGGGGTACTGGCGGCGGTGGTGCTGAGCAGCCTCTGGTTTGCCGCCATGCTGCGCACCTCCGAATTACCCGAACACGGCTGAACGGCAGCCCCCCAGGGGAACACTCGCCGGGTCCGCCATGGTGATGACCGGTGAGCTGGCGCTCTCCCAAGGCCCGAGCCTTGGGCCTGGTGCTGATGGCCGCTGTTGTCGTGCCGGGCTGCAGCCAGCCCGGCCGCCTGCAGGGGGCCGCTCCGGCACCCCTGCCACTGCCGGCCGGCATCACGGTGGCGTTCAACCACCGGGCTGAGGCCCACTACCGCAGCCCGATCAGCGGCGCGCAGCGCAGCGGTGACGACCTCGAGGCCCTGCTGCTGGAGACGATCCGGGGGGCACAGCGGGAGCTGCTGGTGGCGGTGCAGGAGCTGTCGCTGCCGCAGGTGGCCCGGGCCCTGGTGGAGCAACACCGGCGCGGCCTGCGGGTGCAGGTGGTGCTGGAGAACACCTACAGCCAACCCTGGAGCAGCCAACACGAGGCGGAGCTGAGCCCCCATCTGCGCCAACGGCGGCGCCAGCTGATGGCCCTGGCGGATCGCAACCGTGATGGCCAGCTCACGGCCAAGGAACGGGAACAGGGGGATGCGGTGGCGCTGCTGCAGCGCGGTGGGGTGCCGCTGCTGGATGACACCGCCGATGGCAGCCGCGGCAGTGCCCTCATGCACAGCAAATTTGTGGTGGCTGACCGGCGGGTGGTGGTGACCGGTTCCGCCAACTTCACCCCCAGCTGCATCCATGGCGATCCGGATGACCGCCGCACCCGCGGCAACGTGAACCATCTGCTGCGGTTTGACAGCTCGCCCCTGGCCGAGCTGTTTGCAGCGGAATTCCAACGGATGTGGGGCGACGGTCCCGGAGGCGCCAGCGACAGCCGCTTCGGCCTGGCCAAGGGCTCCGGTGCCGCCACCACCGTGCTGGTGGGGGCCACGCCGGTGACGGTGCTGTTTGCCCCGCATCGGCGTCAGGATCCCAACGGGGGCCTGCGGCTCATCGGCAACGCCCTGGCCAGCGCTGAACGGCGGGTGGACCTGGCCCTGTTTGTGTTCTCAGCCCAAACCCTCACCCAGGTGATCGCCGAACTGCAGCGACGGGGGGTGCCATTACGGCTGTTGGCGGACCCCGGTTTCGCCAGCCGGTCGTTTTCGGAGGTGCTGGATCTGCTGGGGGTGGCCCTGGCGGACCGCCATTGCAAGCTTGAGGCCGGCAACCAACCCCTGACGCACGCCGGAGAGGGGGTGGGCATCCCGCGGCTGCCGGGGGGCGACAAGCTGCATCACAAGTTCGCTGTGATCGACAACCGCACCGTGATCACAGGGAGCTTCAACTGGAGCCCCAGTGCCGCCCATCAGAACGATGAGGTGCTGCTGGTGATCGAGTCACCGCTGCTGGCGGCGCACTTCACCCGTGAGATGGATCGCCTCTGGCGGGGGGCGGAGCTGGGGATCAACGGGCGACTGGCACGCAAGCTGGCGGCAAACCGCAGGCGCTGCGGCAGTGGGGTGCGGCGGGAAATCGCAGGGGACTGAGAAGGAACTCAGCGGGGCGGAGTGGCTAGGGGAGTGGCTAACTGCGCTAATTCAGTCAGCTCAAGCCATTTCGGAACAATCTCCGACTTACCCCGCCTCAGGACACCATCCAACTGCCACCTCCCGCCGAGGAACCCACTGAGCACACCGCTTGGTCAGGTGCTCGCCCTGGGGGATCAGACCTTGATGGATCGGACAGGTCAGCACCGTGACGCAGTGCCTGCCGACCTCGTAGCGGAAGT
>Ga0194127_10002058_pt1 | contig 28182 bp, 25 predicted proteins | sample TA2KigC100mmetaG_FD_148624 | JGI IMG/M metagenome (GOLD analysis project Ga0194127, IMG submission 148624) | Freshwater microbial communities from Lake Tanganyika, Tanzania - TA2015036 Kigoma Deep Cast 100m | ecosystem: Environmental > Aquatic > Freshwater > Lake | place: Tanzania: Lake...
GGCCTCGGGGACGTAGTTAAGTTATTTAAGAAAAGAAGATTCAGAGAAAGTTTTTGGGGTCGGGTATGCTATATTGTAATTTATAAAGTATGGCGGTGGCTATAATGGAAAGAGTCCAAGACCCGGGCTTCAGGAAGGATGCTATCAAAATTGCAACGGAGTATGACATTGAAGTTTCATATCGGACGACCCAGGAGCCATTCTTAAGGAGGATAAATAGTCTTGGAGAAGGTGGAATTACAAAAAAGCTCGGCGACGCTGGCCGAGCAAAAATTATCTGGGCACAGCTGATAGGAAGTTGAGAAGAGAAATACCACCTACGCAGAGAATTTCATCCTACGAACAACAGAGATGGGGACGTTGGTTCAAATACAACTTCATCCCATCCCACCGAAACCATTAAGACCTTATTCTTTCTCGCCTTTCAATTGCTACCAACATCCCGCATAGCGCAAAGCGCCTGCCTACCGGCAGGCAGGCATGGCGCATAGCGTAAATACTCAAACCTTCTTCCTGGGCACCCCTTAAATCTTCAAGGGATGCAATCGCTGGCATGGTTACCTCCGGTCATTCTTTGTAACACTAAATAAAGAGCTCCTTAAGGTCACTTCAATGTTTCAAACCCTTTACGAATGATTCCGGCCATTAACTTGCGACGCTCCTCTAAAAACGTCTGATAAGGCATGGTCTCCCATCCTTCAGGCAGGGCATGGGATTCTTGCATATTTTGCCAGTCTTCTAGAGTGAATCTTTTTCTTATCTGAGGCACATATTCTGATGGAGGGGTATCGCTTATGCTCAGATTATCCGGCCATTCGAGTAATGCAAAGTTGGCCATCTGGTTGATCTGTTTTAGATCCTGAATCCCATTTTTTTCTAGCCACGAACGTGGAAATAAATGGTGACGTTCCAAGGTTTTCTTTTTTGCCTTTAGAGAAGGATCGAGCAACTCTGGAATTCTTTTTTGCGAAAACAGGACGGGAGCTCCCATCTTGTTCTGTGATGCGATGTAAGCAAACAGTTCCGGATTGCGTGCAGACGAACTATCAAGGCTCGCAGGCAATGTGATGGTCCAATAATCATTCGTCAGTTCGGTTGTCATGATATCATTCAGAGCCATGATAAAATCTTCTGCGTCCTTAACATTCTTCAGGCGGTTCAGGTCGCTATCCATGACACTCTCTGGGGAGCTTGTATATCGCCCCGTCAAACTCGAAGCGAAAAACCATCGCCCAATCAACTTTTGCAAGATATGTTCTGGCACGTTATGGTGAACCCTACCGATGAGGTAGGAAGCGTACGTATATAGCAGTGCATTCTGTGATGAAACCATCTCGGCGCTGCGGAAACCCGCCCCAATCAGACAGTTCATGAACTGATGCCAAAAAGTAAGGTTTAAAACATGTGCCTGAGCCGCCTTTAGTATAGCAAACTGTTTCTCCCTACATTCTGCGGAAAATTGATCTGTTTCCAAGTCCTTTCCACGCAAAACTTGATAAACACTTTTAAGTGGCCCCCGACTAAAGCCAAGGGCAACGGCTACTCTCAGTAACTGGTCTGGATCTACCTGGATGAAGTGATTGAAGGGCGAAGGTGGTGAAGAAGGGTCCGGGGCTTTACGACATTTTCGACTAAAGTCTTCCAGAGCCTTTCGGCCATCATCCCAGAACACTGAAAGCAACGTCAGGATAAAATCCGCCTGGTTAAGTTTGACCCCTTCGCTGTTAATGCGTACAAATATATCAGCTACCTGCTCTTCATCAACGGATGGCGCAACCTCAAGCGCCGTGAAGGGATATTTCTGTATGTCAAAGAGCCTGTCGAGGTTATGACTTATCTGCTCTTCCTCTTGATCAGTCAAGGTTGTCTTGCTGGAAAGGCTCTGTAGAAATCCTCTGACGATCTGATAACTTGATTTCCCAGAAGCCCAAAGTTCAGAAATATTCGAAATCCATTCCGGGTCCCGTCTGATTGCAGCATCTGAAACCTCGAATTTTCCATCTCGTGGACGGAAGGCAATTTCAATGCGGCGTTCTCGATAGTCCGCATCAAAGACCTTCTTACCTCGAAAGACCGCATAAAGCGAAGTCAGGCGTTGTTGGCCATCCACAATAAGACGTAACGGGGCTGCGCGTTGCTTGGCATCAACGCCGATCTGTTTTGCACCGTTGGTCCCAGCGTTTTCCCAAAAGAGGAGATAACCGACGGGAAACCCACGGTACATTGAATCAAAAAGATCACGTACTTTCGCATTTGACCACACAAAAGGACGCTGAATGTCTGGTAGCCCGATATCACCGATCTCGATGTAATGGAGTAATCCACCCAGATCATAATCAACTTTTTTGAAACAAGTCTTCAATTCACTCATAAAGCCCCCTGAATTGAAAGGAACATTGGTTCCAATGCAACTTCATTCCATCCCACCGAAATAATCAAGACCTCATTTCCCTTCACCTTTCAATTACTCCGGCGTCCTTTCCTCCGGCCACAGTTTACACACATTCTTCCGACCCTACTTCAACTTACTCAGAAGCTTGGGGGTCTTGTTTTTTGATGTTCACCTGATCTCCTCTGCTCTGGTCAATTGTTCTCTTTCAGGCGAAAAAAAGCCCATTCTCTTTTTGAGAACGGGCTTTTTGAGCAATTGAAAATCATTTCCCATGTTACTCTAACCTGATAGGTAAATTCCTATATCTTGCAGATATCTCATCAACGGTGACAACGACCCCTTCTTCTAATTCTTTCTCCATACTCGAAACGACATCGATAATCCGTGCTGTGAGAAAATCGGGCCTTGCATTCTCGAAACGTAAACTTATCAGGCTCGGCTTAGGATATCCTCTTAATGCCAGGATCTGTGAAAAATCAAGGTCCTGTGTGATCACCACCCTATTCTGTTGTTGGGCAAAGAGCAGGACATCTATATCTTTGCTTTTTTGGTCCATGACCTCGGAGACACGAATGATATCCCACCCGTGATTTTTCAATGCCTCCACGGTCAAGGGGGAGATGTTCATGTTCGCAAGAAATCCAACGTTAGGCACCCGCGACTCCTTTGAACGGAATCGGTTTCACCTTCTCTGAGGAAAGCCAGGCTGCATACATTAGGGCCTGAGCAACATCTTTCTCTTCAAGTTCCGGATAGGCCTTTAATATTTCGGGGGTTGTCATTCCATTGGCGACGAGTTTAAGAATAACTGAAACAGTTATCCTCATCCCCCGAATGGTCGGTTGGCCAAGGCAAATATCCGGATCAATGGTTATACGATCGAGCTCTTTCATAGGTATTATTTCCTCATTTCCATATAAATATATACACCAAATTAGAAAAAAAAAGAATTGAACTACCACCAGCTACAAGCTGGTGGATTCTCTACTGACTGAAGTCAGCTAAAGACAAAACAAACAGCACAGAAATCCTCACGAGGGGAAATCTAAAAAACCTGCACACAGTGTGCATACTAAAGTCTTCGCCTGAAGGCGAGGGTTTTCCTCCCCGAGTGAGACAATAAGATATCCAATGGTACGTTGTTCAAACCTTTCACTTATTTTTCCTTCCAGAAACCTCATCCGCCCTCACCTTTCAATTGTTCTGACGAAGGGGGCGTTGTTGAAAACATTCACTTGACTTTTAAGGAAATAGAATTGGTGCCGGAGGTCGGAATCGAACCGACACGGGCTTGCGGCCCGCGGGATTTTGAGTCCCGTGCGTCTACCAGTTTCACCACTCCGGCACAGACATCAATATAAAAAATATTATTATTGAAGTCAAATTAAAGGTTGAGGATAAGGTTAAGGAAATAAAAACCAAATAATTGACAACTTTTCTTTTTGTGTGTTAATCTATTTTTCAAATCAGGTGGGGCTGTAGCTCAGCTGGGAGAGCGCTTGAATGGCATTCAAGAGGCCGACGGTTCGATCCCGTTCAGCTCCACCATTTTGCCTCCCCTCAGAACACCTCCTCAAATGAAACAAGAAGGCGCCAATCGACAAATCGCCGCAGATGCTTTCCATTGGGATAACCTGTCCCAGCTTCGTCCTGCGGATGTCTGTAACCGAACCGATGCCCTATACCATCCGATTGAAGAAGGATATATCCTCCCTGTCTATCATCTCAGATATCTGATTACTCCAAAGACAAGAAAAATCGTTAGGGTGGAGTGGAATGATCAAACCGTTGTTGAAAAACTTCATCCTTTCTTGACTCTTATGGTCCTCGTCTATCTGACTGGAGCCAAAGAGATCAAGCCCGAGAACAGATGGGTGAGCGAAAAGGACCTCAAAGGGGGAAGTAACTTTTTTCAGGGGCCCCATAGCCTCCAGGTCAGAGAGCTGGAAGTTCTATACGGAAAAGATCCGGAGGCCTTTCTCAAGGCAGGCAGACGACTGGGTGGAACCGAAATATTTTATGGGGACAAGGCATTCGTCCTCGAAGTATTCACCAGAATTCCCCTCGCTTACCTCCTCTGGGAGGGAAATGAGGAGTTCCCTCCGAAGATCCGGGTCCTGTTCGATTCGACGATCCAGTCACACCTTCCTCTTGATATTATCTGGTGCATGGTCGCTGAAACGAGCCGACGTCTGGCCGAACAGACCGCTCTTTGATAATGAGAATTCCAGGTTGATTCCAATGCGGATTCGTGTTAATTCAAATCCTGAAGGTTAAGGAGAGGTCCAGAAGATGGTTGAGAAAAACATCTTTCCTAAAAGGCCGCTGGGAAAGACCGGAGAGGAAATTTCCATCCTCGGTTTGGGCGGAGAAGGGATTCTCAGGACCCATGATGAAGAGGAAAGGGCGGTCTCTCTGATTCGTCGCGCCCTTGAGCTGGGAATCACTTACTTCGAATCGGCCCGGGCCTATGCGAGCAGTGAATCCTACTATGGGATGGCCCTCCAGGAAAGGCGGAGGGAAATCTTCCTGGCCAGCAAATCGCACGAACGAAGCGGAGACGGAGCCTTAAAGCATCTTGAGGTCACCCTTCAAAACATGAACACCGATTTTCTTGATCTCTGGATGATCCACGATGTGAGGTCTTCAAAAGATGTTGAGCAGATCTTCGGGCCGAGAGGGGCAATCAAAGCCCTTGAGGCGGCCAAACGGAATAAACTGGTCCGGTTTGTCGGGATCTCCGGACACAGAAACCCGACCATTCTTTCGCGAGCCCTCGATCTCTTTCCCTTTGATGTGGTGCTCTTGCCTGTTAATCCGGCCGAGCCCCATTACTGGTCTTTTCTCGAAGCGGTCCTTCCAAAAGCTCTGGATAAAGGAATGGGAATTCTGGGAATGAAGACTCTCTCACGCGGGGTCTGTGCCAAGGTTTTCGGGGATGGATCGATCGAGATGTTTCTCCGTTTTGCCATGACCCAATCGATTTCAGCGGCTGTGGTGGGCTGTGAAACCATCGATCAATTAGAGATGAATGTCAGGATCGCCCGGTCTTTTCAACCGATGGACCAGCAGGAGCAGAACGTGCTGATCAACAAGGTCAAGCCCTATTCACGTGAGCTGATGTATTATAAATTGTAAGGATATGCAAAAAGGCGGACGATTCGGCAAGCCCCGTTAGAAATTCCAGTCGTTGCGACTCGAAACCGAGTGGGGGTTATTTCTAACGGGGCAAGTATGGAGAGCAGAAGGGGCTCGAACGATTGCGCCAGAAAAGGCGCCAACCCCTTCAACAGAAAACCACATTGAAATTCCCCCCGAAATACAGCTCCAAAACCTAACCTGGCCAAGCCAGAACCAAACAGGTTTTTGGAGTTGAATAATTTCGAAATTCGAATATCGGGCGAAGCGTCCTCTTAGGACCAATCCGAAACAAATTCGAATGTTCAAAATTCAAATTTCTTAAACTGTTTTCGTTTTGAACATTTGAAATTGGGTTATTGGGGATTGTTTCGAATTTCGGATTTCGTGCTTCGGATTTAAAATCCACTCGATCTAAAAAACTTTATTGCCATTTTGCGCACAATTTCATTGCTAAGAGACTAAAGTCTCCGGACACGAACAGACCAACCTTATAATGTCTTGAGCATCTCTTCGGCCGCATCCCGGAGGTCGCTATGGCTTGTGGTCATGGCCAGGATATCGAGTTTAGCTTTGAAGCCCTGTTTCTCTATGGGTGATCTTGCCTCATAAAGAGGTCTCATCGCCTGGATGGCCTCTAAAACCTTCTCCGGATCGGTGTAATCCAGGAGAAGAGAGAGTGTGCGCCAATCATCGGGCAAACCGTACTGATCCAAATAGTTTTTGACCGCTTCGTTGAACTGCTCCGTGCCATGAAAACGATCGATGTCTCCCTGAGCCTTCTTATGCTTCTTCGTCCCTTTCTTTCCCATGAAGAGCTTATCCGCCTCCTTTCGATACTTCTTCATCACCCACTCCGACCGACGAGACCTCTTCTGTTCTCCGGGAGGTTCTTTCGGGGCATGAGGACTCCGGTCTCTTCTCCGGTCAATCTCCCTCCATGAAATTTTTTCCCTTTCGCCTTCATCGTCATATTGCGACATCTGCCCTCTTCCCTCCCTCGATCTCCTAATAAGGAAACCATGAAGCCATGAAAAAACCAGTCCCAAAGAAATTAGAAATTTTCCTGCATTCCTGGCTTCCTTATCCTAATTGACTTTTTTCTTACGGTTTCTTCCTCTCCACAACCTGAGGCGTGAAAACCAATATCACCACTTCGCCTGACTTGCCAAACCTCTCCATCATCCTTCCATTGAAGACCAGGTCAAGACCGCCGGCATTTCCGATCACGAGTTCGACCCGGTCGTTTGCCTGATAAGAACTCCCCTCTCCTGGCTTGAAGAGGGTCTCGGTCTGTGACTGGCCATCGACTTGAATCTGCACCCACGTCTCCTCAATGGCCTTGATCTCAACCGAGAAAGGTTTTCCCCCAACAGCAGGGGAAATCTCCGCAATTTGGGGGGTCGGGGTGGAGGTGGGGAGTGGGGTTTCACGGACTTCCGGTTTGCTCGGGGGTTGCTCTAAAGGGGGACCGGATAAATAAGGGTGCAGAAAATAAGAAATCAGAAAGCTGATGGCGAGGACTCCTGAAACCACCCAGATTTGTTTCCGGTTCCATAGGGTTTTTCTTGGGGCCGCGCTCTTTCTTAAAGGCTTTCTCCCGGATTTGACTTCCGAAGGGACGGCCTCCCCCCCCTTTAAAAAACGCTCATAGCGAAGAAGGATTTCATGGGGATCGAACCCAATAGATCTGGCATACGCGGATATAAATCCCTTGATGTAAACTGGAGAAGGAAGAAGCTCATACCGGTCCTCCTCGATGGCTTTGAGAAAGTGTTCCTTCACTCTCGTGTTCTTTGAAAGCTCCCTCAGGGAGATCTTTTTCAGCTCCCGCTCTCTCTTGAGAAATTCTCCAAGGGTCTCTCTTTCCTTCACCAAACAATCACCTCCGTAGGGGTGAGTAACCCAGCTCATCGAGGGCGCGGGGGTCCCGGGTCCAATCCTTTTCGACCTTCACCCACAACTCTAAAAAAACCCTCTTTTCCAGGAAGGCTTCGATCTCCTTACGCGCCGCTTCCCCGATCTTTTTCAGCTTCTGACCGCCTTTTCCGATGAGGATCTTTTTTTGAGAATCTTTTTCGACATGGATGGTTGCCTGGATGACCACCAGATTCTTCTCGGGATGTTCCTTAAACGATTCGATGGTCACGGCGGATGAATGGGGCACCTCCTGATAGGTTTGACGGATCACCTTCTCCCGGATCATCTCCGAAACGATGGACCTCTCCGTCTGGTCCGTAAAAACTTCCTCCGGATAGTATGGCGGGGACTCGGGAAGGGACTTCAGGAGTTCCTCGAGAAGGAGGTCCACCCCTTCTCCCGTAACCGCCGAAACAGGAAGGATCTTCTCGAAGGGATGGAGTTTCTGACACCGATCCATCAAAGGGAGGAGCCTCTCTTTCCGGACCAAATCGATCTTATTGATCACCAGAAAGGGGAGCCCTTTGCTTCCCTCGAGCGAGCCGACCATCTTCCGGTCCTCTTCCGCAAGAGGGGACGAGGCTTCAATCATGTAGAGGAGGATATTCGCATCCCAGCTCGAGGCAATGGCAGTCTGGACCATTCGCCTGTTCAATTCGGACCGGCCCTCGTGGATGCCTGGAGTGTCTAAAAAAATGAGCTGTCCTCCTTCGACATTTTTGATGCCAAGGATTCGATTCCGTGTGGTTTGCGGCGTATCGGTAACGATAGCGATCTTCTCTCCGATGATTCGGTTGAAAAGGGTCGATTTCCCGACGTTGGGTCTCCCAAGGATGGAGATAAAACCGGATTTGAAGGTTTGCATTAGGCAAAGTTTTGAGTTTACAGTTGTTCGTTCGGAGGTTTAAATTCCGAATGTTTTTCTCCGAACTCCCCGCCTGCCAAAGCCTTGTGCGGCGGGCAGGTGAACTCATCACTCCGGATTACTAACATCTGTAATGGCAAGACCGAATCGAATACCTCCTGGATATGTTCGACCAGGATGAAGTTCATCTCCTGTTTGACATATTCGGGGATATCTTCCAGGTTCTTCTCATTCTCTTTCGGAAGGATGATGGTCTTCACTCCGGCCCTCCGGCCGGCCAGGATCTTCTCTTTTATCCCTCCCACCGGCAATACCCTGCCGCTCAAGGTCAGCTCGCCGGTCATGGCAACATCGTGGGGAACCGGCTTCTCTTTCAAGAGAGAGAGGACAGCCGCGGCAATGGCAATGCCCGCGGAGGGCCCGTCTTTCGGGGTTGCTCCCGCCGGGACGTGGATGTGGATATCCCATTCCTGATAGAAATTTTCCGGTATCTCAAGCGAGTGAGCATTGGCCCGGATGTAGGAGAGGGCCGCCTGTGCCGACTCCTTCATCACCTCTCCAAGAGAACCGGTCAGGAGAAGCCCTTTGTCCCCTTTCATCTTTGATGTTTCGATGAAGATGATGTCTCCTCCGTTCTCCGTCCATGCGAGTCCCGTGGCCACGCCGATTCGATCTTTCTCCTGGGCAACCTCCCGGAAATATTTTCTCGGCCCCAGAAGCCCCTCCACCACGGACACATTGACGATCTCTTCCGGCTGATTTCCCATTGCGACTTCTTTGGCGATCTTACGGCAGACAGTGGCGACCTCCCTTTCGAGGTTCCGCACTCCTGCTTCCCGGGTATATTCCCTGATGATCTTATAGACCGCCTCCATTGTGAAGGAGAGAGGGTTATCCTTCAGTCCGTTCTCCTCCTTTTGATGAGGAATTAAAAACCGGAAGGCGATTTTCTCCTTCTCTTCTTCCGTGTATCCCGGAAGATGGATCACCTCCATCCGGTCCAGAAGCGGCGGAGGAATGGGAGACAGGGTATTCGCCGTCGCAATAAAGAGGACATGGGAAAGGTCGAAGGGGACGTCCAGGTAATGGTCGGTGAAGGAGAAGTTTTGCTCCGGATCGAGGGCCTCTAACAGCGCAGCTGCCGGATCGCCACGGACATCCTGGCCGATCTTGTCAACCTCGTCGAGCATAAAGACCGGGTTGGAGGTTCCAGCCCTTTTCATCTCCTGAATGATCCTTCCAGGAAGGGCTCCCACATAGGTCCTCCGGTGGCCGCGGACCTCCGCCTCGTCCCTCACCCCCCCGAGGGAGATGCGAATGAATTTTCTCTCCAGGGCCCGGGCGATGGAGCGTCCCAGAGAAGTCTTTCCCACTCCCGGCGGCCCCACAAAACAGAGAATCGGTCCTTTCATGGGATCCTTCATTTTTTTGACCGCCAAAAATTCAAGGATTCGGTCCTTCACCTTTTCGAGGTCGTAATGGTCCTCGTTCAGGATGGCCATCGCCCTTTCAAGGTCGAGGTTATCCAGGGTCTTCTTATCCCATGGAATGTTGATGAGGTAGTCGAGATAGGTCCGGGAGACCGTATACTCTGCGGAGATCGGATTCATCCGTTCGAGGCGATGAATCTCCTTGTGGGCGATCTCCTCCACCCTCTGTGGCATTCCTGCGGCTTGAACCTTTTCGCGAAGTTCGTGAATCTCATTCAGATAAGGGTCCTCTTCAGGAGCCTCCCTCTGGCCCTTTATCGGAGGCCGAAGGGGATGCTCTCTCTGCGATTTTCCCGCTTCCTTGCTCGAGGTGAAGAGCAGATGGGGTCGCAGGGAAAACGATGGAAACTCCCGGCTGAAAAGGTCGAACGCCTTCTTCAATCTTTCGAGAGGATCGATTGTCTCAAAGATCTCCTGCTGATCTTTCAGCCCCGATCGGAGGGTGACGGCGATCAGATCAGCCAGCCTGCCCGGCTGTTCGATCTTATCAAGCGTTTTTAAAACCTCATCGGGCAGCGGCCTTCCCACAGAGAGGGAGATTTTAAAGAGCGTTCCGATGCTCTGGACAAGGGTCTCTGAGAGGAGGTTTTTCTCCTCAGGCTCGACCACCTCCCTCACATCAGCCCTGAAACAGGGGGTCTCCTGAACAATGTTCTCGATATAGATACGTGAAATACCCTCGACAAAAACTTTCATGCCCCGGTTGGGTAATTTTACCAGTTGAAGGATCCTGCAGGCTGTTCCGATGGGGAGAAGTTCTCTGGGCCGAGGGTCCCTTGGAAGATGGGCTCGCTGATAGATGCATCCGATGAGGCTGTTCTCCAGCACGGACTTATTCAGAACAGTGAGGGCTTCCTCCGATTGAAGAAAGAGGGGGGCCACCACATACGGGAAGATGATCGTATCCTTAAGAGGAATGCAGGGCAATCGCTGAGGGATGGAGGTGTTTTCTGTTTTATGGAGGTATCTCACAAAAAAATCCTTATTAAGTTGAATTGGCGGAAGGGTAACACTTTAGCTCTTTGAAATGGGATGGGTTGGGGCACCGGTCAGAGATGCCGCCAAAGTTTTAGAATGCGGTCTTTTAATTTTGCCATATAGTCTCATGGTTCTATAGTCTTATAGTCATTTGACTAACCGACTATCAGACTAACGACTATCGGACCACTCAAAAGGTTTCCGCTCTAAAACTTTCCCGGCCCTCCTGACCGGTGTCCCATGGGGACGATTTTATAAAGCGCTAAGGTGTTACGTTTAGAAATAATATACGAAAAAGGAGAGGTTTGTCAACGAAGGTCTAAAAGCTCTTTGACGGCAGAAAGGGCCTCCTGCGAGCACCAGTCCCTCTGGCCAACGACCATGCCCTCCACCAGGCCCAACCTGTTGATCAGGAAAGCGGTGGGAATCATCCTCACTCCGTAAGTTCGTGCGACCTGTTCCTTTTGATCAAGGAGCACCGGCAGGCTGATCCGGTGATCCTTAACAACTTTCCTTACCCTTTTCTCCTTCTCTCCGTCAATCGCAATGGTCAGGATCTCAAGTTGACCCCGGTTTTTTTCAACAAATTTTTCCAGTAGAGCGATATCCTCTTTGCAGGCCAGGCACCAGGAACCCCAGAAAAAAAGGAGAAGGGGTTTCCATTTATATTCATTCAGGGAGATCTGCTTTCCATTCAAATCTTTGAGAGAAAAGGAAGGCGCCTCCTTTCTGGCCTCAAATCTCTGGACGCCAAAGGATTCGCAAACAGAAGCCTTCCGGAGTGCGGACGAGGAATCCTGCGCCTGAAGAAGCGGTATCGCCGTGATGGCCGCCCCAAGCGCCATCAGTAAGAATAGGGCCATCCCCCTCGTCAGCGTTCCAAGCCGGTCCATATTAAAAGGCTAAAATATAAATGAGGCCACGTCAATATTGGATAGAAAATAGGTCTCGTCTAACGGCAACGGGAAGGATGCCTATTAGGAGTTGATCGTCAAACGGTTATGGGTGACGACGCTCGTATCGAAGCAAGAGGCTCGAAAAACGAAGCTCGAGCATCCAGATTCTATTCACGAGCCTCGATACGAGTTTCGACAACGATAAACGTTATTTTAAATTTAACAATACGGGCTTCGTCACCGTTATAAAAATGGCCGGAATATTTTCATCTTCCGGGGATGACACTTCAATCAGAAAACATTCCCTTGAAAACGGGATTGAGAAATGGTAAGGTGTGAACCATGTAAGGTTCCCGCTGAAGTTGAATGAAATTAAATCCATCACAAAGTATGAATTTCATGGTATTCATTCAAGAAAGGAGGAGGCTATGGCTGGAGTCAACAAGGTGATTCTCGTCGGCAACCTGGGAGCAGACCCGGAGGTCAAATTTCTCGGCAGTGGCACCCAGGTCGCCAATTTCCGAATGGCGACAACGGAAAATAGGGTTAACCGCTCCGGGGAGAAGGTCGCTATGACCGAGTGGCACCGGATCGTGGCCTTCGGGAGATTGGCAGAGATTTGCGGGCAGTATCTGAACAAGGGGAAACAGGTCTATATCGAGGGTCGGCTTCGAACACGCACCTGGGACGACAAGGACGGAAACCGGAGATATACCACGGAGATCATCGCCAGCCAGATGCAGATGTTAGGGTCGCCGGGTGCGCCCGCTGAGGGCGCCATCTCGGAGAGGGAAGCGGATGTTGATCATGACGTAGGTCCCGCACCCGATGATGATGTGCCCTTTTAATTTCGGAATGCGGATTGCGAATTGCGGAATGAAATTCCGAAATCCGAATTCCGAAATCCGCATCTAGAAGAGATACCTTCTCATGCTCACATTGAGGAGGAGGCCGATTCCGATCAGCGTGGAGAGGAGAAAAGACCCCCCGTAGCTAAGCAGGGGAATGGGAATTCCAACCACAGGCATTAATCCCAATACCATCCCGATGTTGATTAAGGTATGCCAGAAGAGCATGGCCACCACGCCAAAACAGAGGATGGCGCCGAACCGGTCTTTCGACCCTATGGCGATGCGAAGACCCCACAGGATCAGTAAAAAATAGAGGCCCAACACAATAAAGCATCCGACCAGGCCCCATTCTTCTCCCAGGGCGGAGAAGATGAAATCGGTGTGCTGTTCGGGTAGAAATCCAAGCTTGCATTGGGTCCCCTTCATAAATCCTTTTCCGAAGAGTCCGCCCGATCCGACAGCAATCTTCGACTGGATAAGGTGATAGCCGGCGCCCAGAGGATCGAGGTCCGGATTGAAGAAGGTAATGATCCGCTGTCTCTGATAATCCTTAAGGAATCTCCATACAAGGGGAAGGATGGAAAGCCCGATCACCCCAAGGGTGATGAGAGCGGACCAACGCACCTTAACAAAGATCAGGATTGAAAGAAAGATCAGCAGAAGGACGATGGCTGTTCCCAGGTGAGGCTGTTTAAGGACGAGAATCATCGGTAAAAAGAGGAGGAAAAAAGGGAAGGCAAGCTGTTTCAACGAATAACCTTCCCGGCCCGGATATCTCTGAAAAAATTTCGCCAGCGCCAGGATGAGTGAAATCTTGACAAATTCGGAAGGTTGAAAAATGAGCGGACCTACTTTCATCCATCGCTGGGCCCCAAAGGTGATAATGCCATAGACCAGAACGATGATTAAAAGGATCACGGCAGTGGCATAGACAATATAGGCAAAGTCCGTATAGAACCGGTATTCGACGAAAGCGATGACCAGCATCGCTCCCAGGCCGATAGCCAGCCAGAGGACCTGTTTCAGATAGAGGGGCGTGCCGGCTGTCTCTTCGTTCGAAGTGACGCTGTAAAGATTGAGAATCCCGATCGAAGCGATGAGGAGCACAATCCCAAGCAAACCCCAGTCAAAATGGATAAAGAGACGCCGATCAATCATGGACAGAGTCCGATGAAGTCTCCTCCGTCTTTGCCGGCGCAGGGACTTCAAGATTGAGATATTTTGCGATCACCTTTTTAGCGATGGGAGCCGCGGCGGCCCCGCCGTAACCCCCATGCTCAACAAGGACGGCAACCGCGATCTGGGGATCCTCGAAAGGGGCGTAGGCGGCAAACCAGGCATGATCCCGAAATTTGAGCGGCATCCGGTTCATATCCCCTTTCTTAAAATCAATCGCCATCCGGACAACCTGCGCGGTTCCCGTCTTTCCCGCCACTTTCACCTGCTTTAATGCGCTGGCGTATCCTGTCCCACGCGGCTCATTGACCGCTCCCATCAGGGCCTCCTGGATCACGCGGAGCGTCTCCTCTGAGATGTTCGCCCTGCCTTTTTCCTCCGAAGAATATTCCCTCAATTTCTCTCCATAAATATTTTCCACCCTCTCCACGACCCGTGGCAGATGGAGTCTGCCTCCATTGGCGACGGCTGAAATGAGCATCAGGAGCTGGAGGGGGGTGGTATTCAGGTATCCCTGACCCACGGCAACCGAGAGGGTCTCTCCGCTATACCACGAAGCCCCGAACCGTTTTTTCTTCCATGAGGTGGAGGGGACAATCCCTGCCTTTTCGTGGGGAAGCCCTATCCCTGTCTTTCTACCCAGACCGAGTTCGCCGGCATAATGGGCAATGGCATCCACTCCGACTTTCAATCCCAACTGATAAAAGTAAACATCACAGGATTCAACAAGGGCCTGGTGGAGATTGAGGGTTCCATGCCCTTTCTCTTTCCAGCACCGGAAATCCCGGTTCCCGTAAGGAAAGACGCCGGTGCAGGTGATCTGTGTTTGAGGCGTGATGGCTCCTGTCTCCAGGCCTGCGATCGCGGTGACGATTTTAAAAACCGACCCCGGAGGATATTGCCCTTGAATTCCCTTGTTCTGAAGGGGATGGAAAGGGTGATCCATCAGCGCCTTCCACTCTTCTGCGCTGACGCCTCTCGCAAAGATGGAAGGGTCGAAGGAGGGTTTGCTCACCATGGCGAGAATGCGTCCTGTCTTAGGATCCATGGCGATGAGAGCTCCGTTCCTGTCCTGATAGGCCTCTTCAGCCACCTTCTGGAGATCGAAATCAATGGTCAGAACGACATTATTCCCGGGAAAAGGCTCCACGCTCCGGAGGGGTTTGATCTCCCTTCCTAATGCATCCACTTCGATCTGACGCCCGCCGTCCACTCCTTTAAGCTGATTCTCCCACTCGTATTCCACCCCATACTTTCCGATCATGGACCCCATGCGGTAAATCCTGTCCTTCATCTGCTTCAGTTCATTTTCATCCACCTCTCCGATATAACCTAAGAGATGAGAAGCAAGAGCTCCATGATGATAGGCCCTTCTCGGCCTTACATCCACCAGTATCCCCGGCAGATGAATCCGGTTCGACTCGAGCAATGCAAGCCTGTCCCAGTCGATGTCCGATTTGAGCTTGATCGGTCTGAAGGCCGGCCGCCGTTTCACACCCTTTACCTTTTCGCCGATTTCTTCCCCGGGGAGATTGAGTATCTCACCGATCTTTTCCAGCGCTTCCGGATTTGTCCTGATATCTTCCGGCACGAGAAAAACATCAAAGGAGGGCCGATTATGTGCCAGGATCTGTCCCTTTCGGTCCAGCAGCATTCCACGGTCAGCCACCATTTCGCGAATCCGGATTCGATTATTTTCCGATAACTGTCGAAGATCGCTTCCCCTGATCACCTGGAGGTACCAGAGGTAGACAAAGATCAGAAGGAAGGCCCCCGCCACAAAGAATTTAAGGTACCGGAACCTCTCTTTGAAATCTTCCATCCTCTGGGTATTGAGTTCCATCATGGCTTATTCCCCGCCTCCGATTCCGGTCCCGGGCTGAGCATAGAGCAGAGAAGATCCCTTCTTCAAAAGGGAGAAGAGAGCCGGGGAAAGGAGGGCTGTGCTGAGAGACTGGGGAAGGAAAATGGTGAAGAATAGAGAATAGAGATTCGGAAGGTGTTCCGGATTGAGAGCCTTGAGAAGAATCAGAAGGATGAGCCCTTCGGTCAGGGCAAAGAGAAAGACGAAAAGAGACCGGGAGGGAAAGCTTTCAAGATAAATGTGGTCTTTGAAAATCTGGGCGCAATAAAAAAGAAAGAGCCTTGAGAAGGCATAGAGGCCGAAGCCATTTCCTGAGAAGAGGTCCATCAAATACCCCAAAAATAAGACTAAAATTCCTCCGGAGATGGGGGGAGAAAAAATGCCCAGGTAGAGGGTTAGGATCAGGACGATGTCCGGCCGGATCCATCGGATGAAGGGCAAAGCAAGCCAGGTCGTCTGAAGCGTTAAAAAAAGGATCCCTAAGAGCAGAGGCAAAATAACTTTTTTCATTTCTTCTTCAATCTTTTATGATAGACTCGTAAAAAGTCGAAAAAGCCTAATGATCGTCATTCCGGCGAAAACCGGAATCCAGTAATCTCAGATACTTATGAAAACACTGGACACCGGTTTTCACCGGTGAGACGACTTTTTACGAGACCATCTTTTATAAATTTTCCCTGATTCACTCCGAACTCCGAACTTACTTCCCCTTCCTCACCTTCTTAACCTTTTCCTCGGCGGGCGGAGGAGGAGACTCCTTGACGATCAGGACTTCTTCGAGCCTTGTGAAGTCAACACTGGGCACCAGTTCCGCATGTTGAAAGATGCCATGGCCTTTTTTATCCACCCTCCTGATCTCTCCGATCATCACCCCCTTAGGAAAATTTCCAGCCAGACCGGAAGTAACCACCTTATCTCCTGCAACCACATCTTCCGCACGAAGAAGGTATTTCAACTGACACCGGTTCTCGCCCTCTCCTTCCACAATCGCTTTGGCCCGGGTTCTCTGGACAATGGAGTCCACAGCGCTGTTGTAATCGGTGATGAGGAGGACGACCGAATGGGAAGGGGCGGTTTTAAGGATTTGACCGATCACCCCCTCCGGCGAGATAACCGCCATTCCTTTCCGAACGCCATCCTTCTCCCCTTTATTGATGGTAACGCTCTTGAACCACGAGGAAGGGTCCCTGCCGACCACCTCAGCGGCAATGACCGTTGTTGACAGCGTTTCCCGAAACTGGAGGAGTTTTCGGAGACGTTCGTGGGCCAGAGCCATTTCCCTCATCTGATCGTTCTCTTCCTGGAGATCGGCGATCTTCTTTTTGAGCTGTTCATTCTCTCTGTGAAGATGGACCAGAAAGAGATACCCCTCGAAGACTCCTTTGATCTTGTTGATGACAAAGGTGGACCCTTTTTGGAAAGGCGAGCAGATCTCCATCAGGAGACCATCCGTAAAGGCCACTCCCTTTCGCTCTTTTACCCTCAAGGAGATCAGAATCAGGGCAGATAACAGAAGGAGGATGACGACGGTGGGTATGGCATATCTTCGAAAGAGGAAGTCTCTTATCCTCATCTATCTTTAATATGAGAGCTCTAAAAAACGACTTGACGCTCTCTGCATTTTTAATCTGTGCAATCGTTTCATAATCCCTGCCTGCCGGCAGGCAGGCGTGTAATCAGAGATTTTTGAACCTTTTCAAAAATCTCAATACTGGAATGTGACGCTTCGAAGCAGATGTTCATTGTCGAGGACCTTGCCCGCCCCTAACACAATGGCAGAGAGCGGATCATCCGGAATCGTGATGGGAAGTCCTGTCACCTCCCGGAGAAGGACATCGAGATTTTTCAGGAGCGCCCCACCGCCGACCAGGACGATCCCTTTATCCGCAATATCTGCGGCTAACTCCGGCGGCGTCTCTTCAAGGGTGATTCTCACTGTATCGATGATCATATTGATTGATTCGGCCAGGGCCTCCCGGATTTCCTCGCTATTGATTTCAAGGGTTTTGGGAATGCCGGTCACCAGATCCCTTCCCTTAATCTCCATGGACTCAGGATTCTCCTCGGGGTAAGCCGTCCCGATACTGATTTTGACCAGTTCCGCTGTCCGTTCGCCGATGAGGAGATTATACTTTCTCTTCACATACTGGACAATGGCCTCATCCATCTTATCCCCTGCCACCCGGATCGATTGACTGACCACAATTCCCGACAGGGAGATGACGGCTACCTCTGTGGTCCCTCCTCCGATGTCCACGACCATATTCCCTGAAGCCTCAGTGATGGGAAGCCCCGCGCCAATGGCTCCGGCCATAGGCTCTTCGATCAGATAGATTTCCCTTGCCCCCGCAGATTGGGCCGATTCCCGAACCGCCCTCTTCTCAACGGGCGTGATGCCCGAGGGCACGGAGATGACTACCCGGGGCCGCAGCAGGGCTTTCCGGTTATGGACCTTGGCGATAAAATACTTGAGCATCTCGCCGGTGATCTCAAAATCGGCAATCACCCCATCCTTCATCGGCCGGATGGCAAAGATGGTTCCGGGTGTGCGGCCTAACATCTCTTTGGCTTCCCGACCAACAGCCAGAACGCGCTTCTCCCCTCTCGAATCCCTCTGGATCGCCACCACAGAGGGCTCCGAAGAGACGATTCCCTTCCCCTTAACATAAACAACGGTATTGGCTGTTCCCAGGTCGATGGCCAAATCCGTTGAAAACAGACCCAGCAGTGAATTAAACACCATCTCTTTCTCCTGTCGATTAATTGAGGCTTGACTATATTAACAAATCTCTCTCTACGATTCAAGAAAATTCGATTGCCAGAAAATAGAGTCTTTGGGCGAAGGCCAGGGCAAGGATGCCAGTTTCGTCTACGGGTCTGGGGGAAGGGTTTCAAATCAACAGCCATAACCTTTGTCCTTTGCCCAAACCGGCGTCTTAACCTTTGCCTTGACCCAATATTTTCATCTTTAGAGGGTGACCTTCCGTCTATCTTTTTGCCCTTGTCTTTTTCAGGAGGATTGATTAATATTCCTTCGTTGAAAGGAGAATCATCATGTTAACGATCTTAAGGAAACATGCCACTTCCTGGATGCTCAAGGGTCTTCTCCTCCTGGTGGCAGTGACGTTTATCTCCTGGGGAGGATATTCCTTCTTCCGGGACAAAAAATACGACTATGCGGCAATGGTGGACGGAACCGCCATCCACATCAGGGATTACCAGGAAACCCTTCAGGGAGTGATGAACCGCTACCGGGAGGCGATGGGCCCTGCCTTCAATGAGAAGATGATCGGGGAGCTCCGCATCAGAGAGAATGTCATTGAAGAGCTTATCTCCAGGACCCTTATTCTCCAGGAAGGAACGAGATTGGGCCTGAAGGTCTCGGATGGGGAATTGAGAATGGCCATCGAATCGATCCCCTCCTTTCAGGTCAATGGTCAATTCGATTCACGCCTCTATGAAAGATTCCTAAACCTCAACCGGATGAATCCGGAAGATTTTGAGCGGATGCAGAGGGAAAACCTCCTCTATTCAAAGGTGGCCAACCTCATCCGGCTCAATGGAGGAAAGGTGTCGGAGGAAGAGATGTTGGAGGCCTATCTCTTTGAAAACGAGAAGGTCAATCTCCATTTTGTGAAGATCGCTCCTGAGGCCTTCAGGGGCCAGGTGAGCGCCAACGAGGTTGAGATCAAGGACTATTTTCAGAAGCATCAGGAGGAGTTCAGGATTCCCGCCTACCTCCAGGTCCAATATCTTGCCTTCCGTCCTTCTGATGTTGAGCTCAAGATCCAGATTTCTCCTGATGAAATCAAGCGCTATTACGATCAGCGCAAAGAGAGCTTTAAGGTTCCCAAACAGGTCAGGGTCAGGGAGATCCTCATTAGAGTGGATCCACAGGCCCCGCCTGAAAGGATTGAGGAAAAGAAGAAGAAGGCTGAAGAGATACTTGGAAAGGCCGGGAAGACAAAGGACTTTGCTTCTCTTGCCAAACAATATTCCGAATCGGAATCCGCTCAGAAGGGAGGAGACCTGGGATGGCTCCAGAAGGGAACGATCAATGAATTCTTTGAGAAACCTCTCTTCTCGCTCAAGGCGGGGGAACTGAGCGAACTGGTCAAAGGTCCGGGTGGATTCCATATCTTCAAAGTGGAAGAGGTCAAAGAGGAGAAACAAAAGACCTTCGAAGAATTAAAAGACCAGATCCATCAGACATTCAAAAAAGAGAAGGCAAAGGCAGAAGCCTCCCGGAAAGCAGATGATGCGTTTTATTCCCTCTTCCGTAGCAGGGACATAGAGAAGTTTGCTCGCGAGAAGGATCTTCCGATAAAGACAACCGGTTTCTTCAAGGAAGGCGACGATATCCCTGGAATCGGCAAAAACCCTTCTTTCCACTCCAGCGCTTTTTCGCTAAAAATAGGGGAGATCTCTCCTGTGGTCAATATCCCGCCCAATTTTTACATCCTGAAATTGCTGGACAAAAAAGAATCCCGGGTTCCTCCTCTGGAGGAGGTAAAAGAGGAGGTCATCCGGAAGGTCGCTGGAAAGAAGACCGAAGAGAAGGCCCGACAGACAGCGGAAGAGATTCTCAATCAGATCAAAGCCGGGAAAGAGATGAACAAGGTTATTTCGGGAAAAAGTTATTCGATCGAGGAAACGGGTTTCTTCAGCCGGGCAGGAGGTGTAATCCCAAAAATCGGACCTGCCGGAGAATGGATGGCCTCTCTGTCTTCCCTGACTGAGAAACGACCTCTTCCGAAAGAGGCCTTAAAGACAAAAGAGGGATATTTTGTGGTGAGGCTTCTCAGTGCGGAACCCGCGGATCGGAGCAAGTTTGAGTCCGTCAAGAAGAATCTTGAAAAACAGCTGATCTACCAGAAGCAGGAGGAATTCTTCAAAAATTGGCTCCAGCATCTGCGATCCAAAGCCAAGGTTGAGATTAATAAAGATGTTCTTTGATTTAAGAAAAAAAGGTTAAGGCAAGGGTAAGGATGCCTGTATCGTTAAATTGAAATTGACGTTTGTCGTTGTCGAAGCTCGTATCGAAGTTCGATGGTCGACACTGGATACTCGAACTTCAAGTTTCGAGTTTCCTGCTTCGATACGAGCATCGTCACCGAAAACCTTTTTTTGTAATTGTTACCGGTAACCGAAACGCCTGCCTGCCGGTAGGCAGGGGCTTCGTAACCGTAACCCAAACACCCGAAGTATTTTCATGGTTTGCGGGTGGCGTTCCGTCATGAAATATTGCTTAAAAAAGAGCATTGGAGGCTAAATTGAAAAGCTCAGACCAGGTTCGAGTTTTAGTGACGGGCGGCGCGGGTTTCTTGGGCTCTCACCTTTGCGAACGCCTTTTAAAAGAAGGCCACGATGTTCTCTGTGTGGATAACTTTTACACAGGAACAAAAAGAAACATTGTCCATCTTCTGGACCATCCCTATTTTGAACTTGTCCGCCATGACATCACCTTTCCTCTCTATGTGGAGGTGGATGAAATTTATAACCTGGCCTGCCCTGCTTCGCCCATCCATTACCAGAATGACCCTGTTCAGACGACAAAGGTCAATGTCCACGGCTCGATCAACATGTTGGGATTAGCCAAGCGTCTTAAGGCTACAATCCTTCAGGCTTCCACCTCCGAAGTTTACGGAGATCCTTCCATCCATCCCCAGCCTGAGAATTACTGGGGAAATGTCAACTGCATTGGCCCCCGTTCCTGCTACGATGAAGGAAAACGATGCGCCGAAACCCTCTTCTTCGATTACCATCGTCAGCATCGGATTAAAATTAAGGTGGCCCGTATCTTCAACACCTACGGACCCAATATGCATCCCGATGACGGCCGTGTCATCTCCAACTTTATCCTTCAGGCCCTGAGAAATGAATCCATCACCATCTATGGCGACGGATCCCAAACCCGTTCTTTCTGCTATGTGGACGATATGATCAGTGGTTTAATCCGATTGATGAATACTCCTGAAGATTTTACCGGTCCAGTCAATCTTGGAAATCCTATCGAACTCTCCATTCTCGAAGTGGCAAAAAAAATCATCGCAATGACAGGATCGAAGTCAAGAATTTCTTTCAAACCCCTTCCTGCCGATGATCCGAAACAGCGTCAGCCCCTCATTGATCTGGCCAAAGAAAAACTCGGCTGGACTCCGGAAGTGGTCTTAGAAGAAGGCCTGAAAAAAACGATCGCCTATTTTGAGGATGTCCTTCGAAAGGGAAATTAAAATAGGAATATGGGGTTAATGCTTTTTGCGGGTGGGTAGCGAGAGCTGTCTTCCGGACTCATGATAGGGAATCCCGAAATGTTCGTAGGCTAATTCCGTTGCTTTTCTTCCGTTCTGCATCCTTGCCACAAAGCCGATCTTAAGAAGAAAAGGCTCCACCATATCGACCAGCGTGTCCGCCTCTTCCTGTAGGGTTGCGGCGATCGCTTCCAGGCCCACCGGCCCTCCTTTATAATAGCGGATGATGGTCTCTAAGAACCTCCGGTCGAGGCTGGTCAGACCCATCTCATCCACTCCTTCGAGACGAAGCGCTTCATCGGTAATCTCTTTCGTGACCTTCCCATCCCCGCGGATCTCGGCATAATCCCTTATCCTCTTGAGGAGACGATTCGAAATTCTCGGTGTGCCCCTGGAACGCTTGGCGATCTCCTCTGTTCCTTCCCGATCGATGGGCACGCCCAGGAGCGCGGCAGAGCGTTTAACCACCCGGCCTAATTCCTCGAGAGAATAGAACTCGAGATTCCTCAATATTCCGAACCGTTCACGGAGGGGGGCGGAGAGGAGACCCGCACGCGTGGTGGCTCCGACGAGCGTGAACCGCGCCAGCCGATAACGGTGGCTTCGCGCATGGGCTCCTTTGTCAAAAATAAAATCGATACAGAAATCCTCCATGGCCGGATAGAGAAACTCCTCCACGATCTTGGGAAGGCGATGGACCTCATCGATAAAGAGAACATCGCCCTTCTCAAGGTGGGTGAGGATGCTGATCAGGTCTCCTCCTTTTTCGAGGGCAGGGCCCGAGGAGGTCACGATCTGCACTCCCATCTCCGTGGCGATGATATGGGCAAGGGTTGTCTTTCCTAATCCCGGGGGGGAATGAAAGAGGATGTGATCGAGAGGCTCTCCCCGTTTCTTTGCCGCCTCGATCGCAATCTCCAGCGTCTCAACCACCTGTCCCTGTCCGATATACTCCGAAAGCTTTTTGGGCCTCAGATCGAGAAAATCCTCAATCTCTTTAGAAGCATCTTCCTTGACCTCAGGCTTCTTTTCTTCCTCAGACTTCTTCATCATTTATCTCCAAGACTTTCAATCTACAATCTAAAATCCGAAATCTGAAATTTTATTAGTTAGAGTCTGTCCACAAACTAACAGTTTCCAATAAGGTTGTCATTCCGGCCCCGATCTTCATCGGGATAAACTCCAGCCGGAATCCAGCAATTTCAATTTCACCAAAACCAGGACTGGATGCCGGATCAAGTCCGGCATGACGGAAAAAATATATTTATAAACAGACACTAATTAGCCTCCCTTTTGTCCTCTATAAACTTCCTCAAAGAGCTCTTCGGGAGTGGAAATGCCGGGATTCCTCAACATCGCTTCATAGACCAGTTTCTGGGCCTCGCCCATTTTGTGGCCGAGATCCCTCACCAAAACCTCCTCCACCTGCTTTTTAAAGTCAAAAATCTCGACCTCGACAGGAATCTGATCCTCTCTCATCAGGGCAAATTTCCCGACCTTTCCCTGAAGCGTTGCGATGATCTTATCTGCAGTCCTTTTTCCGACTCCCTTCAGGCTCTCAAGTGTCTTTGAATCTCTCTCTTCAATGGCTTTCGCAATCTTGGGGATGGGCTGGACAAGCGCTTTCACGGCCGTGAGTGGACCGATATCCTCCACCGTGATGAACTTCTCGAAGAACTCCTTCTCCGGTTCGTAGTTAAACCCGATGAGCACGGGCTTGGGTTGCCTTTCGGTCTGCTGATAATGGATGAAGAGCTTGACGATCTCTCCATCTTCGCCCGCTTTTTTGGGATTAAAGGTTTTCCGTACGATGGCAGGAAGGAGAATCTCATAACCCACCCCATTGGTCAGAATGACCACCCGATCCTCTTCCTTCTTTAACAATTTTCCTTCGATGTAGCGAATCATCCTTCACCCCAAAAATCCGAAATCCCTGCCTACCGGCAGGCAGGCGAATATCGAAATCCATAACCACGAGAGGAAATCAGGTAACCAGGCAATCAGGATGCAGAATATCAGAGAATCAGGATACCAGGAAAAAGAAAAAAATGAAAATCATTTAAACTAATATCCTGATGCCCTGATACCCACAACCTGACATCCTGATATTCTGATAACCTTTAGAATTGTTTCGGATTTCGTGCTTCGAATTTCGTATTTCTCTGCTTCTTTTCCGAGAAGCAGAGTTCACCACCTAAAGTTTCTGCTTCGGGAGAGGCCGGTCAGGGCTAAAGCCAGGGCATCGCCCGCATGGCTCGACCCGAGCGATCCTTCAATCTTAAGTAATTGTTGGATGGCCCTCTCTATCTGTTTCTTATCCGCCCGGCCGCTTCCTGTCAAGGCGCTCTTCACTTCTGTTGGCCTTACTTCAACGATTGGAATATCTAACTCTTGAGCGGCCAGGTAGATCACTCCCCGTACCTCTCCTAACTGAATGGCCGCCTTCGGAAATTGTTTGAGCACAAAAACTTCTTCTATGGCAAGAAGGCCCGGCCTCCATTTTTCGAGCAGCTCTTTTATTCCATCATAGATGATTTTGAGACGGAGGGAAATGGGAGAGTTGGATTCTGTTCGAATGGCTCCCCAATCACAGGCCCTTCCCCCGCGGGGAAGGGTTTCCACAATTCCAAAGCCTGTCATGGCCAGACCGGGATCGATTCCAATCGCCTTCACGATAAGATATGCTCCGGATGCAAAAAAAGCCACCCATCTTGATGGCGATGATACGGTGGCCTTTTCAGCAGAACAAAAAATTTGTTTTTAGGCGCTGAGGCGTTCCATCTCTTCGTCGGAGATATCGAAATTGGCGTAGACCTTCTGGACATCATCCGTATCCTCAAGTCCCTCCATCAGTTTAAGCATCTGTTCCGCTTCTTTTCCGGTCAAATGGACAGTGGATTGAGGCACCATGGTCACTTCAGAAGTGTTAAATTTAAAGCCTGCCTCTTCAAGGGTTTTTTTCACATCATCGAAGTTGGCAGGAAGTACGGTCACTTCAAAATCCTTTCCCGCATCCTTTACATCGACGGCCCCCGCATCCAGAGCCACTTCAATCAGACGGTCCTCATCAACGCCGCTCTTATCGATGAGGATTAATCCCTTCTTCTCAAACATCCAACCCACACAGCCGTTTTCGCCGAGGTTCCCATTGTGCTTGGAAAAGACGTGTCTCACTTCTGCAACCGTCCGATTCTTATTATCAGTCAGGACTTCTAAGATGATCGCCACGCCGCCCGGTCCATACCCCTCATAGGTCAGGTCTTCATAGTTGACCCCTTCAAGCTCCCCGGTCCCTTTCTTGATCGCCCTTTCGATATTGTCTTTGGGCATATTCTCTGTTTTGGCGGCGAGAACCGCGGTTCGAAGCCTCGGGTTGGCATTGATATCCCCTCCCCCGAAACGGGCGGCGACCATAATCTCCTTGATGATCTTGGTGAAGAGCTTTCCCCGCTTGGCGTCCGCCGCGCCCTTCTTCCGTTTAATCGTGCTCCATTTCGAATGTCCGGACATCGCTTCGCTCTCGCAGGTGGAAAGTAGATTGTGGAAGGTGGTGATCTAAAACCAGTTTCTACTTTCCACTCTCCACTTTCAAAAAATGGTGGGCGCTACTGGATTTGAACCAGTGACTTCCTGCGTGTGAAGCAGGCGTTCTCCCCCTGAACTAAGCGCCCTGTTGTAGAATTATTATAGAAGCGCCCTGAAAAGTCAACCCCCATTAAAGTAAAAAGTCGGTGGTGGAAAGGTAACGGTAAAGATGCCCGTATCGTTAGTAAAAGGCTACGGTTGCCGTCTTTTAATTCTTTGTACGTAACCGTTACCGGTAGCCGAAACGGGCTTCGTCACCGTAACCTAAACACCTGGAGTATATTCATGGTTCGTGCCTTCCTGCGATCGGTAGGATTTTCGAAACTATCATGAAGAATCATCCCAGATACCGTTCCAGCATCATCCACTGAAGGGTGTCCATGGGCCGTTTTGCCCCCTTCTCCTTCTGTAAAGCACGGATTCCACAGAGTATGCAAACCACAAGGGAGTCGGATCTCTCCAGAGGCTTCACATTCTTCATGGCAGGGTTCCCTAAAAGTTTTGTTCTCAGGCTTCTAACGAATTTATAAAGGTCGAGAAAAACGGGAAAATAGGGATTGTCCTCCCTCTTGCCGAAGTTTGAATCGAGATTTTTTATGATCCCTTTCCCTAAAGCATCGGACCACTTCAATAGCCTTTCTTCATCAATCTCTTTTCGCAATATCCCAAGAATATCGGTGTGTTCAATATTCCATGCCATGAGCTCATCGATGAGTTGGTCATAAGATCTTTCCTCCTTATTGACCGGAGGCTCAGGCCTCCCCCCTCTTCCCTGTCCCCCTCCCTTAAGAAGTTGAAAGATCCTCAAGATAAGCCTCTTCTTATTCCTTGTAATACTCTTTAGGATATTTTATATTGAAGCGCCCAAATTCTAACAGACCCGGGGGGACGATTCAATCAATTTCATTGAGATTTCTGAAAAACCCTGGAAATCTCTGAAATCTGAGTAATCTTCTTTTGAAATCCATGTAATCAAGAGAGCGTGAAGGTTTTTTATAGCTCTCCCAAAAAAAAGATTGACAATCAAGGTATCACAGTTATAATACATCTCGCCATGATCAAACCAGCCAGGGGAACCTATCACCTTTCCAGCACGATATCAGGTAAGTCTCTATGGACATAAAGCGAAATTATTACGAAGACATCGAACTTTTTAAAAGCAACACGATCCTCGTCTGGTCCATTCTTTTTCTCATCTTTTTGGGATTTTTACCCTGGCTTATCCAGAAGTATCATCCATTAGGATTATCACTTTATATTATTAATCTCATCACGGTCCATGCCATTGTGGCCATCGGTCTGAACATCCTTGTTGGGTTTACAGGCCAGATATCCATGGGACATGCCGGATTTTTCGCTCTCGGAGCCTTTACAACCGTTATTCTCATCTTGAGGTGGAGCTTCCCTCTCTGGATTGCCCTTCCCATTGCAGGATTTGTCTCATCTGTCTTTGGATTTATCTTGGGACTGCCGGCCCTTCGTCTGAAGGGTCCTTATCTCGCCATCGCCACCCTCGGTTTCGGTATGACCATTACGACGATCATCAAGCACATGGAATTTTTTGGGGGAAGGATGGGACTTCAGGCCCCCAAGCTCGAACTCTTCGGAACGCCGATGAAGGACATCCATTATTATTATGTGATCATGATCATCGCGGTTCTGATGACCATCGGAGCAGTGAAGTTAATCAAGACAAGGGTGGGGCGTGCTTTCATTGCCATCCGGGACAGCGATATCGCGGCAGAGGCCATGGGAGTCAATCTCACCTATTATAAGACTCTCGCCTTTGCGGTGAGCGCTTTCTATGCAGGGATTGGAGGAGGCCTCTATGCCTTTATTCTCGGCTTCATCAATCCCGAGAGCTTCCATCTGATCATGTCGATCACGTTTCTCGCTATGGTCGTTGTGGGGGGACTGGGGTCCGTCATGGGCCCTATCTGCGGAGCCACCCTGATGACTTTTCTCGATATTAAACTTCAGGCGATCCAGGACATATCATTGATCGGACCGGCGCTTGTCACTTTTTCTCAGAAATATATGAGCATGGCAGGGATTTCAAACATTGCCGTCATCGTCTATGGACTGATCTTGATCCTGATCGTCCTCTTTGAACCCCTGGGGATATTCGGATTCTGGATCCGGACGAAACGTTACTGGAAGACATGGCCGTTTTAAAAACATAGTTAGGAGTTCGGAGTTCGTAGTTCGGAGTAAAAAATAAATCGTGTGCAATCTGTCATTCCGGGCTTGACTAAACCTGCCCCGTACTTGATACGGGGGAATCCAGTGTTTTCCTGGATTCCTGCTTTCGCAGGAATGACACCTTTTGCTGTAACTAATGTCGCTGTGTATAAAAGATTGAAACTCCGAACTCCGAACTAAATACTCCGAACTGGAGGTTAAATGTTTGGTCAACTGGTTGTGAGTGGATTGGCGGTGGGAGCCTGTTATGCCCTGATAGCTATTGCCATGGTCATTATTTACAAGACCTCTGAAGTCCTCAATTTCGCTCAGGGTGAGATGGCCATGATCAGCACCTTCATCGCCTTCACCCTTCTCGAAACGCATCAGGTCCCCTTTCCCTATGCGCTCGCCCTCACCTTTTTGTTCGCCATTCTGCTCGCCGTCTTCTTTGAGCTTGTTTTCTTGAGGCAGGCGAAGGATCCAACCGTCCTGGGTTTGATCATCATCACCCTCGGATTTGAGATGGTCCTGATGGGATTTGTGGGCTGGAAATGGGGACCGGATCAAAGGGCACTTCCCTTTCCGGTTTCCA
>Ga0194127_10002059_pt1 | contig 28180 bp, 23 predicted proteins | sample TA2KigC100mmetaG_FD_148624 | JGI IMG/M metagenome (GOLD analysis project Ga0194127, IMG submission 148624) | Freshwater microbial communities from Lake Tanganyika, Tanzania - TA2015036 Kigoma Deep Cast 100m | ecosystem: Environmental > Aquatic > Freshwater > Lake | place: Tanzania: Lake...
TTATTTGAACGGGAACATTGATGAGGCAGCCCTGTGGGGTAGAGCCTTATCGGACAACGAGGTGATGTGCCTTTACAAACAACAACTGGACAGCGCCTCGGCGGGCTTATTGTCGTATTACCCCATGGATCAAGGTATTGCAGGCGGTAACAATGTATCAGTCCCCCATTTGGAAGATATCAAGGGGGGGTACCATGGTTTTTTCTACGGACTGAACCTTACAGGATCCAATTCAAACTTTGTGACAGGAAGGCAAATGATGGGGATCCTGCGCGACACCCTGTGCAGGGGTGAATCGCTGGTGTATGGCGGGACGACCTATCAGCAGGCAGGACAATTTCGGGTCAGATTACCACGACCCGACCAATGCGATTCAACGGTTTGCGTCCTTATCAAAATAGATACCGCCGATCGTAGAATTTCAGTAAACCGAAATCAGTTGAGCGCCGTACAAGCGGGCGCACTCACTTACCAATGGATCAACAGTGCAGGCAACGCGATTCAAGGCGCCACCAATCGGAATTACACCGCGACATCCAACGGCTCCTACCGTGTGGTGATGCGAATGGGGAGCTGCATGGACACCTCGTACCCTGCCTTGGTGAGTACCGTTGGGCTGTCAGATGAACTCAACCTGCCCACGAATCGTGCAATCCTCGTTTATCCAAATCCCGGAAAAGATTGGGTTCAACTCATCCCTTTGGTCAATGGGATCCCGATGATGTTGGAAGTTTATTCCATGGACGGCAAGATTATGCATCGACAAGAGGATTTTGGCGAGGTGGGTGAAACTTACCGAGTAAAATCCTTGGATTGGCCCAATGGTTTGTACCAATTCCGACTCAAGGTGAAGCCTTGGGGAGGCACTTCGTCCAATCAAACATCGCCTGCATGCTGGATAGTCACCAATTGGCTCAAGCAATGATAAACCGTTGATAACGTCAAGTTCATGAAAAATAAATTGAGTTACGGGCAACGAATGGCCGACCGAATTGCGGCTTTTGGGGGATCATGGACCTTTATTTTTTTGTTTTTCGGGATCTTGATGGGGTGGATCGTACTCAATGCGTGGATTTTGAACCAAAGCGCCTACGATCCCTACCCCTTCATCTTGTTAAATCTTATCCTAAGTTGCCTGGCAGCAATACAGGCTCCCATCATCATGATGAGTCAAAACCGGCAAGAAGAAAAAGACCGAATTCATGCCGAGAACCATTACCTCATTAACCAAAAAGCCGAGAAAGAAATTAGGGAATTGCATCAAAAAGTGGATGAAATCCGGGAGCAAATTCAATCGTTAATTTCCAATTCTCAAAAGACATTTTGATGGACACCCCAGGCATTCTTGAGGAAAATAACAATCCACGGCGTTCCTAATCGGCATGGAGATTTCAGGTGTCGTTATTGCGTTCAACGAGGAAGCCAAAATCGAGGCCTGCCTACGGTCTCTTCGAGAAGTCTGCGACGAAATCATTGTCCTGGATTCCGGAAGCAGTGATGGTACGGTAGCCATTGCTCAAAATTTTGGCGCAAAAGTCTTTACACAGGCATTCCAGGGGCATATCGAACAAAAAAATGCGGCCATTCAATTGGCCAAAAACGAATGGATCCTTTCCCTGGACGCCGATGAAGTCTTGTCCCAGGAACTTATCGAAGCCATTCTTCGCCTCAAGGCTCCCCTTCCACAAACCGCTTTTCGATTCAAACGACTTAACAATTATTGCGGGCAATGGATACGGCACGGGGCATGGTATCCCGATCGCAAAATCAGGTTATGGCATCAACATCACGGAAAATGGGGGGGGCAGAATCCTCATGATCGGGTCATCGTTCAAGCGGGTGTGGCTATTGTGGATATTCACTGCAATATCCTGCACTACAGCTACGATAAGCCAGAGGATCTCCGACAACAAAGCGAGAGGTTTGCAGCCATTGCCCACGCCCAGTTGAGGGCGAACGGGACTTCCGCTTGGCGTATTCCCCTTATTCGTGCCATTTTCAAATTTTGCAGGGACTATTTTTTCAAACTCGGATTCCTGGACGGCAGCGCCGGCTTCATCATCGCCTACCATAACGCGCGTTACACCTATTTGAAATACGCCAAGCAACCTTACCTTTAGACGTATCTAAATTCTTTGGCCATGAACCTTCGAAAAATTACATTTGGAGCCCTATGGGGCCTGCTCATGCTCTTGATGAATGGATGCCAGCCGGAAGCCAAAACCCATACCGGAACCATGGAATGCGCTTTTGAATGGTCGGGGCCCCTTTACGAGGGATCGAATACGGCACAGGCGTTGATCAAAGTTGACCTAGCAAGTTTGTTGGGCAATCCAGTCCAGGAGGGTATGAAAATCACGAAAGTTCAACTAAAATCTGCTGAACTAAGCGTCGACAGCGCCTCCGACTTGAATGGTATCGGTTCCTTAGTCCTGAGTATCGCCAGCGATGACCCCTCCCTAACGATAAAGGAATTGGCCGTTCTTAATCCAGTGACCTCCTCATCAGGTCAAGCCATCTTGAAGCCCAGCTCAGAAGCCGAAGTCTCGGACTTCTTTGCCCAAAAGGCATTTTACCTGATAGTCGATGCTGGTCTAAGCGCTGACAGGGATCAAAATTTACGTTTAACCGGGAAATTCCAATGGGAAATTCAATACCGGTAATCGTATTCATTTGGGTTTCATAATACCGCCTTTCAATAAATTCTATTCAACCCTCAAATTAATTTCATGAAAAAGCTAACCTTGTTCCTGATGGGTCTTGCACTATGCATGCAGGCTTTTGCGATCATGCCCGGTGATGACGGAGACCGTTTATTGGGCGTATGGGAGCCCAGCAACGGCCGGGCCCGGGTCAAAGTAGAAAAAATTGGGTCCAAATACTACGGCAAAATTGTCTGGCTCAAGGAACCGAATGATCCAAAGTCTGGGTTGCCCAAAACCGATATGAATAACCCGGACGCCAACCTGCGGAATGTCCCCCTCAAAGGCTACCGCATGCTCAAAGACTTTGTTTACCAAGAGAATAACCAGTGGTCCGAAGGCACCATTTACGATCCACTGAACGGGAGCACCTACAGCTGCACCATCAAAATGACCGATCCGAATACCTTGGATATCAGGGGCTATATAGGGGTCTCCGCCTTTGGCCGAACCGATGTCTGGAAACGACTTGCGGTCAAAAAGTAATTTCCAATCGATGAACAATCCATTCAAACCTTGCTGGAAAACCATCCTCCTAATCCTAGGATGTTGGGCCATCGCTTTCGTGAGTCAGGCGCAAAACACGGACAGCACCAAACAAGAAAGCTCGAGTGACGAGGACTTTTCGATGTACGACAATGTGGGCTTTGCCGACGAAGGGGCGCGCCGTTATTGTTCCCCCAAGATCGAAGGTCTTAGTCCTGCCAAGTTAATCAGCGTAGGCTACGACTTCCAGGCCGGTTACGGATTAGGGGTCGATACATTTACCAACTATACCAATACTTGGGAGCCGGATAGCGCGCGAGTTTTAAATTCAAGGGGTCTGCGGTTGGGCTTCAATATCCCGGTGATCTCGCGGACCAATTTGGTTTGGCAGATGGGGGCCAATTACTGGGAACAACGCTACTTCATGGAGGATCCCGATGGTTCCGAGCTTAAAACGGCGCAAAATTTGTTACAAACTCTTTCGGAAAACGGCCTACGCACCTTGGGGGTAAGTACCACCGTCTTCAAACCTCTGGACGATAAACGCTTTCTCTTGTTTCAAGGATCAGCCGACCTGAACGGTGATTTCTCACCCTTGGGGCTGATGCCCCTCAAGTACCTCAAATATTCCGCTGCCCTAGTTTACGGTTTACGACCCAACGAGAAGAAACAGTGGGGCTTGGGTTTGGCGCGTACCTACCGGGTAGGGGAACTTAATTATATTCCCGTTTTCTTGTTCAATTGGACCGACCCCGCCAACAAGTGGGGCACCGAGATTCTCTTTCCAGCCCGAGCCCATGTTCGTTACACCATCAATCCCCGCAACATGTTGTTTGGAGGATTTGAATTGGAAGGGCAGAGTTACCGATTGTGGAACACCAACGGCACACCAGTTAAGTTTAGAGATGAAGATCTGGAAATTCGACGAGGGGAAATACGCTTAAGGGCCCTATACGAGTTCTCCCTCAAGGATTTTGTTTGGCTATCGGTGCAGGCTGGTTATCGAATCAACTACCGGTATGAAGTGGATCGTTTGGTTGACGGTCAAGAAATTTACCGAGCCTTTGGCCTCTTGAGCGATGCGCCTTATGTGATGGAAAATCGTCTAGGCAATCCCCTGTACTTCCAAATCAGCCTCAACTTGGTCAGTCCCTAAATAGGGCTTAGGGCTATTGCCCCAAGGAGGTCAGATTCAGCTTTCCCCTAACTTAATTCTCTCAAGCTCGATTTCTTTGCTATGTTCTAACATACGCTCAAATTCATCAGTAATATCTTTTTCTTCCTTACAAAGGATTAAATCAAGAAGAATTTCTTCGGGATTTTTACTGCAAAAATCCCAAATTAAAGGTGCTGAAAAATAACCAAGCGCCAGCAAAAGTGATATAGTGTCTTTTTCTAGGCTAACATTGGTTGGATATTTTACGTATAATTGGCCTAAAATAAAATGAATAAAACCTCCACCTTCTAGTTCTATTGTAGCAATGTGAATAGGTTTATGAAAATTCTCTTCCAAGATACTACCCAGTTCGATATGATGTTTATTTTTAATCCAACAAGGAGGTTCATCGTACGGTAATAACGATATTTCATTATTCCCAACAATAGTTACCAATTCCTTGACAAGAAAATTTTTGTTTCTCAAAAAAGGAATAACAAAAATAAAATCACTTAAATGAATCGAAATTACATTATCAGTTTTATCGTAAGAAAACCAAACTCCTATTGCCATATTGAATACTATTAATGGTTATTATCGATGATGTAAACCCCTTATATTAAGTCACCAAATTAACCGTACATCCTGCTTATAATACCAATTAAAGTCAAATACGTCACTTTCCGATACAAAATTTCGAGAAAATAGCGCCGAGTAAATCATCGGCCACGATATCCCCGGTAAGTTCAGCCAAAGACCGCAACACGTTTCTCATCTCTTCGGCCAGCAGTTCGGTCCCCAAGTTTTGTTGAAGCCCGTTCACAATGTGCTGTAGCGAAGCATCAGCTTGATCCAGGGATTCCCTTTGCCGAACATTCACGGCCACAAAATCACCTGCAAGGCGACCCAGGTCCACCATGTCGCGCATCCTTTGGCGCAACACCTCCATTCCCTGCCCCGTCTGGGCCGAAATTTCTACCAAATCCGGAAAACGCTGCAACCACTCGGAGCGATGGCCGGATTCAGTCGGCAAATCGACTTTGTTCAAGACCACCAAAACTTTGCTTTGGGCTCCTGCCAAGTTTAACAGGTTCAACCAGGCTTCATCGGGGTATTCACCGACGCTGGCCACCATCAACACAAGGCCGGCATGGGTAAGTTTTTGGTGCGTGCGTGCAACACCCATTTGTTCAACGGCGTCAGTCGATTCACGAAGACCCGCAGTATCCATCAATCGAAAAGTGATACCCTCAATAACGCAAGGTTCTTCAATGGTGTCCCGGGTGGTCCCGGGTTGATCCGAAACCAAGGCTCGAGCATCCTGCAACAAGGCATTAAGCAAGGAGGACTTCCCGGCATTCGGTCGGCCGGCCAACACGGTTGGAACTCCTTTGCGGATGACTTCCCCGGCTGCAAACGAATCCCTTAGCGAAACCACCTGGGCGTGCACGGATAACACCAAGTTGAGCAAGGCTGTTCGGTCGGCAAACTCCACATCTTCTAAGGAAAAATCCAATTCCAATTCCAGCAAGGCCGCGAATTCCGTCATGCGATCCCGCAATGCCGCAATTTTGCGCTCAAAACCGCCTTCCAATTGGGTCATCGCCAATCGATGCGCCAATGGGTTTTCGGCGGCAATCAAGTCTGCCACGGCCTCTGCTCTGCTGAGGTCCATTTTGCCGTTGGTGAAAGCCCTCCAGGTGAACTCGCCCGGCTGGGCCATGCGCACCCCCGGCAACGACGTGCATAAGGTCAAGAATCGGTTGACCACGTAGGGTGAGGCATGCAGGCCCCATTCCGCACAATCTTCGCCGGTATAGGATGCGGGAGCATCAAAGGTGGTGACCAACGCCCGATCCAACAAGGCATCGCCATCCCATAGGGCAACCAACCTGACCGTGCGGGCAGGCCAAGGAGCTGCATGCAGCGGCTTGCAGGTCAAAAGCGACACAACGGCCTTACTCAATGGGCCAGAAACCCGGACCAAACAAACCGCTCCCTGCCCTGCTGGGCTCAGAGGGGCCACAATGGTGTCATCAGGCTGGTACAACGGTGCTTGCATGAGGCTGTTTTTCGCGAAATTGCCAATGAAATTTGTTTAACAACGATGAAATTTAACGTTGCTTTCCTAATTTGGAGGTTCATTCAATTGCATACTGCGCTACGGTTATCCGATGGATAAGCTCGACAAAATACGCTCTTGGGCAAGGAATTTGGAGGATCCAATCCTCTGCTTTGTGGAAGGCGCTCAACCGGAGGTGATCAAATTGGCCAAAGCCATCTTGGAGGAACAAATTGCCGAGATAGTTTTGTTGGGCGATGAGCTCGAGGTCTTTGACCAGTGCAAGAAATACCGTTTGCCCGAAAGCCGACTGTACGGGGTAATCAACCCCCTAAATCCTCCTGATTTGGAAAACTTGTTGGAGGAAAAGATGGAAGAATCCGGGGAAACCGATCGCAAAGCGGCCCTAAAATGGATGAAAAACCCCTTGAATTTGGCGCAGACCTTGTGGCTACGAGGGGATGTGGATTGGGTGATCCAATCGCTGGAACCCCTTACAGACCCTCCTGTTCAGGAATAAGACCTCTACCATCGGGCTTCATGCATTGGTGGAGAAAATCCGACAAGGGAACCCCGGATCGCAAAGCCTCTTCCCCCAACCCGAACAGGGCAAAGTCCAACATTGCCGGATCATGCGAGCAAATTTGCCGCGCCTCAACCCCCAACATTTCTACCGCTTTCCAATTCGGTATAGCCTTGGCCGGTAAAAGTCCCAACGCCATTGCCGTCGAGGTGGAATGCACATCCAAGGGCAAGTGCAAATCCCTTATGGAATGAATCTTCCACAAACCCATGTCCACACCCTGCTCATCATCGCGTACCATCCACCGCAACAACATGTTCATGCGTTTGCATGCTGAACCCTGGGCCGGCGATGCAAAATGTTTGTGCATTCGATCACCCTTTTCGAGTCCTTCCTTCATTAACGACGCATAGCGATGCAGACCATCCCTCACCGTTGGCCCTGCAAACATGGTTTCCAGACTGCCATGCTCCTCCAAATAGGCCGACCACTTCCCCAGCATCCATAGCATATCGCTGTCTTGAAAGGTCCTGTGCATAAATCCTTTCAGGCGTTGCCATTCCAAGGCCGAGGCTTCCATCAAGAAACGCCCTGGCTCCAAATCCATGCGCTGCAGCAAGTCCCAAGATTTGGCAAGGATGATGTCCCTACGTCCCCATGCCAAATGAGCGGCAACCAAAGCCGCAATTTCCAAATTGGCTGGATGATACTCAATACCCTTCTCCCTCATCAATCGCCCTTGAGGCAGGAAGGACCGTGGAACCGAGATCGGGTCAAGCGCTATAAAGGATGGGGAATTGTAGTGCCTCGCAATCCTAAGCAATGCAGGCCCCAAAGGGGAACCGTGCAGAGGATCAAAGACCAAGGGCCCTGCGAATGGCTTGGTCCAGATCCATGATAAGATCGTCCGCTCCTTCGATGCCCACACTTAGCCTAAGCAGGGTGTCGCTTACCCCACTGGCCAAGCGTTGAGGTCGGGGAATACTTGCATGCGTCATCGATGCCGGATGACCGATCAAGGACTCCACCCCTCCCAAGGATTCCGCCAAGGCAAAGACCTTGGTGTACGAGGCCATGCGCATCGCAACCTCTTCCTTATCCGATTTCAATTCAAAGGAGATCATGCCCCCGAAATCCTTCATCTGTGCTTGGGCAATCGCATGGCCCGGATGATCCGGGAACCCTGGCCAATACACCTTCGACACCCCGGGATGCTGTTTGAGGAAATGCGCCACCTTGCGGCCGTTTTCGCAATGGGCGTTCATGCGCAGATGAAGGGTCTTGATCCCTCTTAACACCAGATAGCAATCCATGGGGCCGGGGTTTGCCCCGGAACTGTTCAAGATGAACGCAAGCTCCTCGTGCAGTGCACTGTTGTTGGTGGCCAAGAAGCCCATTACTACATCGCTATGGCCCCCCAGGTATTTGGTAGCCGAATGCATGACCAAGTCCGCACCCAAGTTCAAGGGGTTTTGGAGATAGGGAGAGGCGAAGGTGTTGTCCACCGCCAACATCACCCCATGCTCCTTGGCGATCATGGACAAGGCCCGAATATCGGCCACCTTCATGAGTGGGTTGGTCGGGGTTTCGGTCCAGATCATTTTGGTCCGTGCGTTCAAGCAAGATTTTACAGCCCCTTCATCGCTGAGGTCCACAAAATGAAAGACCATGCCCATTGGCTCGTACAGTCTCATGAATAGGCGGTAGGAGCCACCGTACAAATCATCCCCACAGATCACTTCATCCCCTGGCCTTAGCCTTTTGATGACTGCATCAATTGCCCCCATGCCGCTGGAGAAACAAAGGCCATGCTGGGCATTTTCGAGAGCCGCCAATGCGGATTCCAATTGAGAGCGGGTAGGGTTCTTGCCCCTCGCATAGGCGTAGCCCTTGTGCTGACCGGGATACTCCTGCACATAGGTTGAGGTCTGAAAAATGGGAGTCATGATCGCCCCGGTGCTTGGGTCCGGGAAGATCCCGGCATGCACCGCTTTGGTCCCAAAATCCCAGCGAGACGAGGAATTTTCGTGGTCCTCCTTACTTTTCGTGGGCGGGTCGGTTCCTCCCTCGTGGGGCGGCTGTGGACAAAATTGCGGATTTCGATTCATACTCAAAATAAATACAGGACCCGAGCTCCTTGGCCTTGACCTTATTTTTGTTATTCGACATTTTTTTAATTCCATGATTTCCCGCACCACCATTGATCGAGTCTTTGAGACCGCCAGGATCGAAGAAGTCGTGGGGGATTATGTGGTCCTCAAAAAGCGGGGCGGTAACCTGCTGGGATTATGCCCTTTTCATAACGAGAAAACCCCATCCTTCACGGTAACCCCCACCAAAGGGATTTACAAATGCTTCGGATGCGGTGCAGCGGGGAATGCCGTGGGGTTTTTGATGGCCCATGATCAATTGACCTATCCTGAAGCCATTAAACAATTGGCGCTGAGGTATCAAATCGAGATCGAAGAAGACCAACGGACCCAGAACGACCCCGCTTACCAGGCCGAGAAAAGCCAACGAGATCGGCTTTGGGACCTTATGGCCTTTGCCCAACAATATTACACGCGCCTGCTTTGGGACCATCCATCGGGAATGGCCATCGGTCTCTCTTATTTCCACGAAAGGGGCTTAAGCGATACCACCATCCATCGATTTGGCCTGGGCTACAGCCTGGAACAATCCGCAGCCTTGGTGGAGATGGCGACCCAAAGCGGTTTTACAACCGAAGAATTGGAATTGGCCGGGCTGGCACTGACCAGCGAAACCCGAGGCCCTTACGACCGCTTCCGTGGGCGGGTTCTCTTCCCCATTTATCATGTAAACGGTAAGACGATTGGCTTTGGCGGTAGAACCCTTAAGACCGACCGCAAAGAGGCCAAGTACATCAATTCCCCGGAAACACCGCTGTACCGAAAGAGCGAATCCCTGTTTGGCCTGCACCAAGCCCGCAAAGCCATGACCGCTGCAGGTTTCGTGTACCTGGTCGAGGGTTATATGGATGTTATTTCCTTGAGCCAAGCCGGGGTCGAAAATGTGGTGGCCAGCAGCGGAACCGCCTTAACCCGGGAACAAGCTGCCTTGATCCACCGATTTGCCACTGAGGTTACGCTCATCTACGATGGAGACCAGGCCGGGATCAAAGCTGCCCTTCGAGGTATCGACATCCTGCTGGAAAATGACCTGCGGGTCCGGGTGATTGCATTGCCGGAGCATGAAGACCCCGACACCCTGGCAAGACGCTTGCAAGGCGAAGCTCTCAAAGAGTTTTTAAACGATAATGCTCAAGACTTTATGGCATTTCAGCAAAATCTATTGTTGAAAGAGGCGGGTCGCGATCCTTTGCGCATTAGTAGCGCACTTCAGGTGGTCGCGGCCAGCATTGCCTGTGTTGGTGACCCCATCCTGCGGGCCATGTACATTCGGCACTTGGCCGAAGATGCAGGCATCCCGGATGCCTCTGTTCAAGAGGCGGTGGTGCAACAATTCAAACTCAAAGCCAAACGATCCCCCAACACGACGACCAGCACCGTACCCACCCCATCCCCTGAAGGGCTTGCCCAAACCCTTGCTGGGACGAAGGACGAGACGCACACGGTGCCGGATTTACAGCCATTGAGCGATATCCCGCAAGAAACAGAAATTCTTCGCCTTTTGCTCTTGGTCGGCCACCAACCCATGAGCCAAACCAGCGCAGACGAATCGGTTTCCATCGTAGAGTATATGGGTGAAACCCTCCTGAGCTTGACTTGGGACAGCCCTTCGTGCCGTGTCCTTTTGGAACTTTGCCTCGCGCGGTGGCAAATGGAAGGATGCCTCCCCGGAAACCACGAATTAATGAACCATGCCGACCAAGGCATTGCCACCATGGCGACCCGCTGGTACACCGAGAATCCGCAAATAAGCCCCAACTGGGATCAGATGCACGATATCTCGGTTCCTCCCCCCCACGACAATCTGAACAAGGAGATCCAAACCACCTTTGACCGTCTCCTCTTGAAGAAAATATTGAGGCATAGCCGGCTCAAGCAGGTAGAGCTTCAAACCCTGCAACAAAGCCCTGAGGGGTATGATCACCCGGCCATTTCTCAAATTTTGCGAGATATCCAAGAGCTCAAAGAAGCAGAACGCCGCATCACTGCCTGTACGGGCATTGTCATCACCCATTGATTCAAGTCGGTTCAGCTCTTCCTCCAAGTTGGTTCAGCCCTTCCTCCAGGCGACTGCCCAGTACCACAGGGCATGACCTTGGCTGAACGATCCTGCTTCAAACTCAATGCGTTCGTAGGGGCATTCGGAAGCTTCTGCAGGGTTGGATTCCACGCATCCGGTCCACTTTGGCTCATCCAATGCAGTGGAAACCTCTTTCTTTTCGATTCTCGTAATTAATTGATTTTTTCCAAATAAACCTTTTTGAGTCAAGGCGGCTTTGTAACAGGCTTCTTTGATGACCCAAATCAAAACGACAGCCTCAGCCTCCAAGGCCCCTGTGACACAGCCTTGGACCTTGGCGATGTCCTCGGCGCAGGAAATTCGGGATACTACACGAAGGAAGCGCTCGGAGTACCGCTCCACATCCACCCCGATCCCCACCAAGCTGTGGTGATCGGCTAGGGCGGCTGCACCCATCCCCACCGTATGCGCCAAAGCCACAGGTACCGCTACTCCGCCGGAGTTCATAAGATAGGGCTTTCCGGATGGCTCTTTACGGAGGTCTATAGGATATGGATTCGTTCCAAGCGCATCCGCAGCAACATTCCACAATAGCTGCAAGGCAATTCGTGAACTTCGCCATTGACGCCATCGAGGGCCATGCTCCAAAGAAGCCTCGATACCATCGAAGCCCTGATCTTGGGCATAGGCCTCATCCACCAAAACCAAGGCCCATAAACCCCCGGGATGCTCCATACGCCACCACAGCAGTCTATCTTTGCCGTCCACCAATTCTTGGCCTTTCATGGCCACAAAATACCATGATCTTATCCGACCAACGCATTCTCGAAGCTATACACCAAGGACATATCCTGATCGAGCCTTTTGATCGGCAATGCTTGGGCACCAACTCCTACGATGTTCATCTGGGAAGGTACCTCTCCGTTTACAGCTCCAGAATTTTGGACGCCAAGGTGGATAACCCCGTAGAGGAACTCACCATTCCCTCGGAAGGTCTCGTCCTGCAGCCCGGAACCCTGTACCTCGGAGTGACCGAAGAATACACCGAAACCCATCGCCACGTTCCTTTTTTGGAAGGAAAGTCGTCGGTTGGTAGGCTGGGCGTTGACATCCATGCCACAGCCGGTAAGGGCGATGTGGGATTCTGCAATACATGGACCTTGGAAATTTCCTGCACACAACCTGTCAGGGTCTATGCGGGTATGCCGATTGGTCAACTTATCTACTTTGAAGTGGCGGGCGATATTGAGCAAATGTATCATTCCAAAAAGAACGCCAAATACACCACCCGCACGGTCAAACCCGTTCCATCCCAGATGTGGCGCAACAGCTTTTAGGAATCAACTCGATGCACCGCCCCACTCCCGGCCTGGGCACGGGGCATCAGCAGCAGGTCGGCGATTTGCACGTGGTCGGGTCGGGTAGCCATGAACCCAATCGCTTCCGCAACATCCTCTGGACGCAAGGGCTCCAAACCTTGGTAGGTACTGGCGGCCTTTTCCGCATCGCCCTTGAATCGAACCAACGAAAACTCCGTTTCAACCATACCCGGCGAAACTGTCCCCACTTTGATCCCGAAAGGCAATAACTCGTGGCGCATGGTTTTGGCGATGGCCTCCACTGCAAATTTGGAAGCACAATAAATCCCACCCCCAGGATAGACTTCCTTCCCAGCCGTTGAGCTTACGTGAATCACTTGCCCTTGGCCCCGCGTTTTCATCCCCGGCACCACCGCCCTGCTTACGTTCACCAAGCCCTTGATGTTGGTGTCCAAGACCCTGTCGGCATCCTCCTGATTGGATTCGTGAACCGCCTTCAAACCCTGCGATAATCCAGCATTGTTAAGCAAGAGATCAACGTTCTGCAAAGAGGGTGGCAAGGAAGCAAACGCCCTTTGAACCTGGGCATCCAAGCGCACATCCACTTGGTCAACCCAAATTTCCAAACGATTCCCCACCTGCTGCGCCAACACCCCTTGAAGCTCCTTTAAGCGCTCGATACGTCTTGCCCATAACACAAGGCTCCATCCCTGCTCGGCAAACCATCGGGCGCTGGCCATCCCGATACCCGAACTTGCACCAGTGATCAATGCGATTTTGGGTTGATCCATGGGACACATTATTCAAATGTGAACGAAAAAATCCAGGTCCTGGACCGCAGGCTTTCCATAAAATTGGAATATACGTGCGCTTCGGGTACCAACACATTTCCAAAGCCGTTGGCAACCCGAATTTCCGGTGAAAGCTTGAAATAAGGCAGATACAAATCCAAACCCATGCCGGTTTCGACCGCATAATCGAAGCGCCTTAATTTGACTTTATCGATATCGTCCACCACCTTCTCCTGCGATGCCATGTCAATAATCCCTTTTACACCACCCAGCACATAAACTCTGTAATTCTTCATGCGTTTGGATCGAAACTTCATGGTCAAGGGAAGATCGACATTCGCCATTTGTACTGATTTTCGGGTGATTTTCTCCGTGTTGCGAAACTGATAATCAAAATTACGCTGCGAGAACATCAGGGTTGGTGTGAAGCGGAGGGCCAGGTATTCATGGATTCGCAAGTCCGAAATAATACCCAACTGAAATCCAGGGCCAAAATCCGGAGTGATGTATCGCAGATTAGTTGCCCCCAACACATTCAAGGAGTCACCAAGCTGCACGCGGTGGCTGCTTGCGTTGAAACCTACATGGAAGCCAAAGTGCAGGGTCTTGGTGTCGTAATAGGCGTTGTATTGTCCCCAACAAGGGAGTGCTGCCAGCATGTAACCCCAGGTGACCCAGGCTAATTTATTTTGGAAAAAGCCTTTGCAAAAACCGATTCGGATTGGATACCTCATACACTTACTTTTTCTTGGCAAGGTAAATCGAAGCAATGCCCATGCTTAGCCTTTTGGTTTCCAAGACTTCCAATCCACCTGCTTTAAGATATTTTTCGAAGGCAGAGCTTTCCGGGAATACCGCAACCGATTCTGGTAAATAGGTGTATGCTGCACGATCATTGGAAAGCCAACCTCCCAAAGTCGGCATCAGGGTCCGGGAATAAAAATTCATCGCCGTTCGGATGATCCAGGATCTCGGCTGGGAAAACTCGAGGACCATGAGGACTCCTCCTGATCTCAAGACCCGTGCGATCTCCTCGAGGCCTTTGTCTAAGTTTTCGAAATTCCTCACCCCGAAAGCGACCGTAACCGCATCGTAGGTTTCCCTTTCAAAGGGTAGGTTTTCGGCGTCCCCTGTTCGAAGTTCCAGCCTCGACTCCAGTCCGGCGCTTTGAATTTTACGCCTTCCCATGGACAACATGCCCTCGGAAATATCCACGCCCACCACCGACGCCAAAGGCCATCGATTAGCCAAAGCCAAAGCTAAGTCGGCTGTCCCCGTGGCTACATCCAAGATTTGAACGGGTTGAACATGCTTGGCGAGCAACCTCAGGGCTTCCTTGCGCCAACGTAGATCAATCCCCGCCGAAAGCAATCGGTTCAATAAATCGTAACGATGCGATATGCCATCAAACATTTTGGCAACCTGATTTTTCTTGGTTCCCTCATTTTGTCCGTAGGGTAATATCGAAATAGAAGTGTTGGTGTTGTTTTTCATGCCGTATACAAATCAAATCCAGAAAACCTGAAGAAAGTTCCGCTGGGTGACCTAGGATTAACGATTGCGGGCCAAAGATAGTTCACGGCAATGGAGCATACTTTTGAGGGATGAAAACGGATTTGGTCAAAATAAAAGCATCCTTCGTAAGTAGTGGCGCACGGTTGGATCAATTGCCTAAGCCCGACCGATGCGAAATCGCCCTTATTGGGCGCTCCAACGTCGGCAAATCATCCTTAATCAACCGTTTGGTTAATCACCAAGGACTCGCCAAAAGCTCCGCGCAACCAGGCAAAACGCGTTTAATCAACCATTTTTCTGTCGAAATGCAGGGCGCACCCCCAATGTACCTGGTGGACCTGCCGGGCTACGGATACGCCAAAGCATCCAAAAAGGATATTGAATCCTGGAACATCATGATGCGGAACTACCTGCGCAAACGCCCCAACTTGGTCTGCGTGATGCAGCTTCTGGACAGCAGACTCCCCCCTCAAAAGGTTGATCTCGCGTTCACGAACCAATTGGGCGAATGGTCCGTACCCTTTGTGATGGTTTACACCAAAACCGACAAAGGGTCCATGGTCAAAGCCCGTCAACACGCGGATGCTTATGGCAAGGCCATGCTGGCGACATGGGAGTCCGTCCCCCAGGTGTATTGGTCTTCCGCCGAGGATGGTCGAGGACGCATGGAACTGCTTACTTTCTTGAGGGACTGCAGCAGCTCGTACCAAGACTTATCCCCAATCCCTTAATGACCGCCCCAAAAAGGCTGTGAAGCGTAACGCATCTTGCCGCTAAGGCTGCCATGCCTTGCATTTCCTTGCCATTCCACGGTCAACGTGTACCATCCTTTGGCCATCACGGGTTCGCGGAATTGAATCCGCCCCAGAGCATCCACCGCATCCTCCCCTTGCTCCATCCGCCTCCCCATCGCATCCCGTATTTCCCAGCGGCAAAAACCCTCGGCATAACTATTGGGAAATTGGATCCATTGGCTGGATGGTATCGATGGACTGGCCGGTGAATGGGGGGAAATTCTAAACCGAAAGGGCTCCGACACTGCTTCCGAGAGTTCCGTGGAAGAAACCAAAGCAGGACCGATGGCCAATTTGAGCATTACCGGGAGATGGTCCGAAATTTCATACAGTGCATTGGCCACGGCCACAGGTACCGAGGCATTGAAGGTGCCGTTTACGCTCCCATTGAACCGATTACCATCATTGCCGGGAATCCGGAATGAGGCGGGTACATATTTGATCTGGGCAGAATCACCCATCGCCCAATCGTTCAAGAGAATATGATCGTAACGATCATCCATACCCCCACCTGTTGCGCATCCATTGGAGGCCGTCCTAGGTGATTGCGTATGCCATAGGGCAAAACTCGAATTTCCGCTCCACGATCCAGGCCTGGACACCGGGTCCTTGAGCCTCTGGTTCAAGACGGAAGCCGCATTGATTAAGCTATCATAAGCGGGTTCCGATGAGGCGCTTACGTTCAGATCACCCATGACCAACAAATTGCCACTGAAGCGGTTAGCCCGCATGTATTGTACCAAAGCGCCTGCTTCCTGTCCACGTTGTGTTATATCCGACGATGTCCCGCCTGCCTTCAGGTGGGCTACGGCTACATGCAAAAAGGTCGTGTCACCGCTCGTAGGAATAGGCTTATGGAAGAGCCTATACCAAGCAATATCCCGGCCTTGGGTACTAATGGGCATCTGTCTATGCATTCCAAATTTTACGGAATCGTAATACAATAAGGCAACGATGTCCGAACCCGAAGGGTTCATTAAGTTGGCGCGTAGGTAGCCGCTACGACCGCCGTTGTTCAATACATTGTTAAGAAAACCCAAATTCACCGAGGAAACAGGACTCATTTCGCATACCCCCAATAAATCCGGTCGCACATAATTGAACAAGGTCATCAAACCCGCGTTTTTGGCCGTGACGCTGTTGTTGGAGCTGGTGCAAAAGGAGGTATTTACCCCGTAATACAGCATATTGTACATCATCACGGTCACCGTATCCCTTCGCAATCCTTGGGCATACGATGTACCCCAAGTCAATAGAATAACGGCAAGGACCCTAAAAAACAAGCCCGAAGCTTTCACCTCGGGCTTAGTCCATCGAATGTAATTAAGCATTTTAGCGGCTGTAGCGTTGCTTGAATTTGTCCACACGTCCCGCAGTATCCACTAGAACCTGTTTCCCCGTATAGAAAGGATGTGATTTATGGGAAATATCGAGCTTAACCAGAGGGTATTCATTCCCGTCTTCCCACTTAAGGGTTTCGCGCGTTTCCGCACAGGATTTCCCCAAAAACATGTATTCATTGGACATGTCCTTGAATATCACGATACGATAATTCTCGGGATGGGTATTGGTTTTCATGCTTTTTACTTTTGAAGTGCGCAAATATAGGGGTGATTAGCGGGAAATCAAGAGCTTTTTGGTCAATTTACGACCTTCAAAGATCAAAGTATAATAATAGAGACCCTGAGCAAGGGATGCAGTTTCGATGCCCTCCTTGTACCATCCCCCCTCCTGAAGGCCCAACGAACGTCCCCAAACCGGCCTGCCGTAAAGGTCACGCAATTCAAACCTAGCCTTACCGCCTTTGGGCAAATAGTAGGCTACCGTGGTTAAATCCGAGGCAGGATTCGGGAAATTCTGGGAGAGTACCAAGCCCATGTCCCCGAGGTCGGGTACCGAAACCACTTCGCAGGGGCCTGGGAGTAATTCGAAGCAAAAATCATCAATGGACCAACCCTCACCTTGGAAGGCATAATCCGAACCAAAACGGAAACGGAAGATGACCTGGGCGTTATCGGTGGTATTAAAAATTTGTTGCATGGGCACATAAAGCGAGGGCGACAAACCGGACCACCCAAAACCAACAATGTTTTGTTGCGAGTTGAATACGGCCAAGGCCTGAACAATAGCGTTGTACCATTCGTTGGTCAACGTATCCAGGTACCCGAAGGAATTCCACTTGACACCCCCGTCGGTGGAATATTCTAGGGTTCCACCATCCCCATGCAGTGGCCGTGTTGTGGTATCGTTCGCAAAGAAATCCGTCATCCACAACGTCTTGAACTTAACCACATAGCAAGAATCTTTGATCGTTTGGAAAATAGGCGAGTACAATGCGGAGGAATCATAAGGTTTGTACAAGCTGTCCGCGGAAATGTACCAGGCATTCGGCGATGACGCCGCACCGTTGATTAAGCCTTTGGACGGTGTTCCAAAGGTCCAGGTATTTCCTGAACTCCTTAAAGTCACAGGGTTTCGAGTCAACCAAGCGGGTTGACCTTCGTCAAAATTATTACAATACGGGAAGGTATCAATCAGTGGAAATCCCACCGCATTCGTGCACGACGTATCATCTAAAGGGAAATTATCCGCAAGCCCATTGGGGAGAGAGGATGCCACGCACAACGCATTCGATCCTATATTCAAATTGAAGGTGTTGGAGAACGCGTACAAGGTATCCTTCATGAAAGGCAAAGTCATGGGAACCACCAAGTTCTGAACCGAGGTACCGTTCAGTTTGAGATCCAAATTAAGATTATTGAGGACGTAGGTGGGGTTTGCATTGTTGCGAATTCTTGCTTTGGCGGTTACCAGGGTATTGGCCGTCGGAAAGGGAGGGTCGTACAACACCTCGACCACTTCAGCCCCGTTGGGTACCGAGTTGTAAATAATCAGGTCATCAATAAAATTCCCGTTACGGTCAGTTCCCCCTGTTCCAGCAGGCAGGAATCGGTACCTGCACTTGGACTGAAACTCGATCACCAACGGATCACCGGCTACATAACACGTATCCAATCCCAAGTCAATCGTTTGGAAAGGATTGTTGGCCGCCGTCACGACCAGGGGCTGCAGGGTGGGTCCCACTTGACGACCGTTGGCCACGACCCTAAGCAAGGAAATTCTCTTGTCAGCCGCATTATCCCCTGCAACTTGCAAGAGTTTGAATCGAATTCGAATATTGCTGCGGTTGGCCGTATTGACCGGGAAAACGACCCTCGACAGGTAGGATCCGTTCCATGAATCCGCCCACGGGTTCAACGGTATGATGGTGTTGAACGATGCTCCAGAGAATTCTGTACCCATGTACATCGCATAATCTGGAGAATTATTGATGGCCGGCACCGGGGTATAACGAATATCCGTCACCGCATTCGAAAGGGCCGTATCGCAATATGGCGCATAGCCTTGACGCTCAAAATTATTGGTATGGATCAGGTTGAGCGCCTCGCGTCCAAATAGAGTAACCGCCAAGGTATCGTTGTTGCGTACAGGATCAACGGTGCCACCGTTCACAAACAAACGAATGGTGGTGTAGCCGTTGGGTATATTGGCCGGCGTGTTGATGATGATGGTATCAAAAGCATTAGGCTGTATAACACGTGTGAAATTTTGGATCACCGAAGGCAAATTATCGATGCGGTAACCGGCGGTAAAAGATGTTGTTGGAGAATGGCCAATATTACGAATCCTGAATTTGACTTGACGTAAACCGCTGGGATAACATATTGCAGAAGTAGGCACAATATTGTTAATCATGATGAGATCATTCACTGGAATCGCCTTGATGCAACGGGTGATCGTATCGTTGGTGGTTCGTGCATCCCCGGTGAGTTGGGTAAACACCTTCAAAGTATAGGTCCCTGGAGGTAGTGGAGATTGAATTGCCGGCAAAGTCACCGTTGCTTCTGACGCAGGAGGCAAAGGTGTGGTGTACAAATAAGGACTTGCACCCAACACAGGAGGCTGGTTATCGTAGCGGTAATTGAAAGGAATCGAAAACAAGGTATCCCCTCCATAATTCCGAATCACAACCCGAATGGTATCGGTTGCCTTGAGGGAGTCAGGGCAAGCCACCGGTTTCAGAATTTGACGCATACCTACCTCCCTGGCCGGTGGAGGAACAATGGCCCAATTATCAACAATTACACCTTCAGAGGGAGTAAACCCACTTTGAAAATCAAGTCGAAAGCGAACACGATTGTTACGGTAATTGAACTGAGTAGGCAATTCCAGGCTATGCTCCACAAAGTCCGCAACGCCGCCGCTGCTTCCTGAATTTCCATTCCATGCAGGACCAGCAATTCCACCGATGGTACCGGTAGTATTGTACCAATTCACTCCTGTGGGATCCGATACTTGACCCAGCGTCTGCCAGGAGGAGAATAATTCATCCACATAGGAAATCCTAAAGGCGGAACCCGAAGTGCCCAACCTTCTGTTCACTCGAAGCTTAAGGGAAGTGTTGACACTGCTTCGGAAATTATAAAGCGGAGACAATACGTACCCCCCCTGACCCGAGGTAGGGTTCCCGTTGAGGACAGTCCCCCACACGTTCGGTGAGCTGAATGCCGCATTTAACTGAGGCCCAGTTGGGACTCCTCTTTGCCAAGGGTTGACTGCAGTACCCATCGCCACCGGTAGCCAATTGTCCGGTAACACATCAAAGTTATCGTTGCCTGGAACAGAAAGAATCGGCACTCCGTACATCTGAACCGAAGCCGAGTCGTTGGAACTGTTACCATCCTGACCCAAAGCGGTATAAGCCGATAAGGTAAACCAACGAAGGGGTGCTGACATGATGGAATCCAAACGAAGAGCCGTTGCCGTAATAGCCCCGGGCCGTAAGGAGTCCGTTAGGCGAACTTGGGTGGTTTGGGTAAAGGAGCCTATCCTTACCGTTACTGGAATCACAGTGTCCAAAATCGTGCGTAGCCCAAAATTCTGGAGACGAACAAAGACTGCAAAGGGCTCACCCCCTTTGACTTGGTAATTGTTATTGGGAACGGATACCAGGGTGCCGCTTGCATTGGAGGCGATCAACTGTACTCCAACATCCCGAAGAGGAGGCATGGCCACCTGAATATCATCCACAGCGACTCCGTTGGAAGTGGTGGCTCCGTTGGATCGAAAGACCATACGGAAGCGGACCTTGGAAGCCGTACCACCCAGATTCACCCCTTTGAAGAGCGAGTCAGGCAAACGAATTTCGGATCTAACCCAACCTCCATTTCGCCCATCCCATCCCCCGCTGGTGGTCAAGCCCGAAATGCTCGCACGGTTGTACCAATTGCTCTGTGCTGAATTAGGCAATGCGCTGTAAATTCCAAGTTTCTGCCAATTGGGTACCGAAATATTGCGGGTATATTCTACCCAGAATCCATCGCCCAATCCAGGACTGGATGGATTGGTGACCCCTCCACTATCAATTGCTCGCCATTGCATGAAGTTCAAATACGATTGCTCCGAATTGAGAAAATTGAAAACGGGAGATTCCAACACATAAAAGGCGTTGTTGGGATAGTTTCCGTTCAATGAATCCACCGTCCATGCATTCAAGCCCTGAAATGCCGAGTTAAGAATGCTCTTACCTGGTGTGCCGCGGACCCAGCCACCGGGACTGTACACTGGATTGGCAACCGGACCTGTAAGCACAAAGGGAGACCACAAGGCGTTATTCACCTCAAAGCCATCCTGGTAAGGCATATTCAACCCGTTCAAGGCAATGAACGTCCTCGGATTTTGAACGGAAGGGCTTATCGTCAAATTCCTGCGCACCGACTTATCAAAGGCTCTCACATAATAGGACACGGTATCGCTGTCCGATACGGCAGGAACCTGAGCAAACCAATTGCAATAGGAATCATTTTCGCCCGATATCGTCACCGCATCAATCCGCAGAGCCCCGGTTTGGGCATAGGTCTGACCCGTTGTGGCAGGGGCGTAAGCCGCAGTACCCGGTGCGAAGATGGTAACCAGCCTCACTCTAAAAAGCGCATTGTTATCGACACCTGTTATCCCGGTAAAGTCTGCAGTTCTGTTGTTGTACCATCGATTACCACCTTGATTTGCTCGGTACAAGTTGACAGTGTCGGTTCCAGTCCCCGTATAAGGGGTCCAGGTACTTCCGTTGAGAGAGTATTCCAAGCGCACAAATCGGGATGCCGTTGCCCCATGGTACATGTCAAAACTCATTTTGACTTTGCGTTTACCGGTGGTCGCCACATTAAATTGCACACCGCGAGCGGTATTGCTGTTCACCGCAGGGTACTGGGTCGTGTTCCAAGAGAAATTGGTGGCCCCGGCAGCAGAATCCGAAGAATTATTGCTGGAGGTCGCTGCATTCCCCAAAACAAAGGACCCTGTGGGTGCATTCACCAAGGCTGCGGTTCCGTTGCCCCGATGCGGTGATGGAGCATTGACCCCGCCAGGGATGGTAGCCGCAGAGGCTCCGTTGAAATTCCATCGAGCCAAGGTATCACGAACGGCCGCACCTCTGTTCATGCCAACCATTTGGTAAGGGCCGTTGCCCACTTTGTAATGCATATACGCGGTGTCAATATCCGATCCATCGGTAAGACGTACAGGGATATTGAATGGTCCTAGGCTGTAAACGGGGCCTAGGAATACATCGCATTGCTGAAAGGTTGCAGGCCATTCGACCAAGGGCGGGCCTGATGCCGTAAACGTATAAAAAGCTGCGGTGTCGGGAAGCTTTTTGCGAAAGCGCCTAGGGGAATTGTCAACCGCTTCAATGTAATAGCGAACAGAATCACCGTCCACGGTAAAAATGGAGTCTCTGTAATTAATCCCCCCCACGTTTGGCATTCTGCGCGTAACGAAAGGGCCGTTGTTTAGGGAATACACCAAGATCGCACTATCAATTCTGGAGGCATCACTCATTTGCGCGTTGATCACAAAGGGACCTGGGCTAAATTGATACCCTATAACCGGCGCTGAGTGCACCACGGTGGGAAATAGTGATGCCAAATAGGTTGAGAAAGAGTCGGCGAGATTAAGCTGCGGTGGAAAGAATTTCACATTGCGCCGGGGGGAAGAGTCCTTAGCCCGAATTAAGTATCGAACCGTGTCCCCGTCTGCAATCCTCGTGCTATCCAAATTGGCGGACCATGTCAAAGTGCTTCCTTGACGCAGCATGCGTACCGAATCCAAGGAACCTGAATTAATACGATAGAAAAGATGAACACCCAAGGTATCGATGCCTGTAGAATCACAGCCCAAGGAATCCCTGATGGTCGCCGAGAATGTTTGGTTGATATTGAATTGAAGGCCTGTGAGGGCGGTATGCGTGATCAAAGGTGGAATAATTTCTGAAAATGCAGAAGTCACCAAAATCGAATCCACCAACCAACCGTAGCCCGGGGTTGGAGAGCCCAAACCGTTGTTATTCCCGTCCTTTAACAGGAATCGTATGCGGACATCGGCCTGATTTGAAACGAAAGGCGACATGTCAAAGCGTTCCTGCTTCCACCAAGATGCTTGAGGCAATGCCCCAAGATTACCACCAGCCAACCAATCTGCCGGATAAGATTGCTGATGAAATCGACTACCGCCGCTGGCTAAGGGTTGTGGAAAGCTAACCGATGTCCCTAAGTATCGACAAGAGGCCCCCAACAATCGGGTCCAAGTGGCCCCCTGATCCAAAGAATATTGAACAATTGCAGTATCGTTGAATTCCAATTTAGCAATATGCGCAAAATCCAACCACACTTTGAAATGACCAAGCGTTGAGAAAGGCTTGAGCTCAAGAATGGAAGTCTGTGCAGAATTTATGCGACCACGGACGGATATACCGGCAAGGGCTGCAGGAAATCGGTAGGTGCTCACCGTATCCCAGAGGCCTGTAACAATAACCGAATCCAAGGGATTCGCATTCTGAAAAGTGGTATAAAATCGGGCAGTGATCCCAGGAGGAAGTACAGGCTGGGCATGGGACCGACAAGGTGCGATCAAGGCATAACCGAGAAGGATCCACATGAACCCTCGTATCGATGCATAATACGGCTTGAAAAAATTCATAGGTATTTTGAAGTCAAGGCTCCAAAATAACCCCAAAATGCGGTATTTAGTAAGCCATAAGGTCTTTTAATTTGGATTTTAGACGTGAATAACCCAAGAAATCTTGTTCCAAGCTCACCGCAAAAGGAACAGCGGTATCCAATGCACCAAAGCGCATTACCGGCGCATCCAAGGAAGTAAAGGCCTCCTCCGCTATGGTGGAGGCGATTTCTCCCCCAAAGCCGCCTGTCAGGGTGTCCTCGTGAAGAACCAACACCTTACCGTTTCTCCTGACAGATTCAAGTACAGTGGATTTATCCCAGGGCAACAGGGATCGCAAATCCACGACCTCCAAATCAAAATCCGGGAATTCCTCCGCCAAGCTCAGTGCCCAATGCACCGCCATACCGTAGGCCACCAAAGTGGCGCCGGTACCAGGGCGGACAATTCTTGCTTTACCGGGAGCTAATTCTGCAATGCCCTCCGGGACTGGACCGCTTAAACTACGATACAAGGCCTTGTGCTCCATGAACAAATACGGAGAATTATCACGCAATGCATACAAAAGCATGGCTTTGGCCTCCGCCGGAAATGCGGGATAGACCACCTTGAGCCCAGGTACATGGGTAAACCACGCCTCGTTGGATTGGGAATGAAAAGGTCCAGCTCCTACCCCGGCGCCGGTGGGCATACGCACCACCACCCTCGCTTGCTGGCCCCAGCGGTAATGAATTTTGGCGAGATTGTTCACAATTTGGTTGAAGCCACAGGAAACAAAGTCCGCAAATTGCATTTCCACCATGGCACGCTTACCTCCAATGGATAAACCAAGTCCCGCACCCACAATGGCGGATTCACAGAGCGGCGTATTGCGAACACGGCCCGTTCCGTATTTTTCCATAAACCCTTCCGTGACTTTGAAAACCCCGCCATACCCTGCGATATCTTGACCCATGAGCACCAAATTCGTATCCCTCTCCATGGCCTGATCCAAGCCCTCTTTCACCGCATCCACGAATCGAAGCTCCCGGCTGTTGTTGGCCGACCAAACTGCATCTTCGGCCTCTGGCAGTGGGGCGTCCGCATAAACAGCTTGCAATTCTGTGGAAGCCTCAGGAACAGGCTCTGCTTCTGCAAAAACCGTATCCAAAGCCCCATCGATTTGGTAAAGAAAGAGCTCACGCCATTCCTGAATCATAGAATCCGTAAGAATCGAAAGGTCTTTGAGGTAGGTTTCGTAATTGGTCAAGGGATCTTTCAAAGCCCATTGTTCCAACAAATTTTTGGGAACGTATTTAATTCCAGAGGCCTCTTCATGCCCACGCATCCTGAAGGTCATACATTCCAGCAGCAATGGGGCCGGTTGATGACGCATTTTCTCGGCCTCTTCTTTGATCGTACGATGCACCTCCAAAATGTTGTTGCCGTCAATGCGAAGAGCCTTCATTCCATAACCTATTCCCTTGTCTATGAACTGCTTACAACGAAATTGTTCATCGGAAGGGGTGGACAAACCGTACCCGTTGTTTTCAATCACGAAGATGACCGGCAAGCTCCACACTGCGGCGACATTGAGGGCCTCATGGAAATCACCTTCGGAGGTTCCGCCATCACCGCTGAAGGCCAAACTAACCCCCGGCTTACCATCCAGTACATGGCTTAACGCTGTACCATTGGCCAAAGTCAATTGAGGTCCTAAATGGGATATCATGCCCACGATGGCATGCTCTTTGCTTCCAAAATGAAAGGACCTTTCACGACCTTGGCTATAACCGGATGATTTTCCTTGCAATTGGGCAAATAACCTTGTCAAATCCATCCCACGCGATGTGAATACCCCCAGATTTCGATGGAGAGGAAAAATAAATTCTTCTGCCCTCAACGCCTTGGTGCAACCCACGGCGATGGCTTCTTGGCCAATTCCCGAAAACCATTTGGAGACCTTCCCTTGCCGAAGTAGAATTAGCATTTTCTCTTCGATCATCCTGGGCAACAGAATCGCCTGATAAAGCTCCAACAATTCTTCATCGGAGTAGCCTGAACGGTCATAATGAATTACCGAATATGCATCGATTGAGGATGACCGGGGGCTGGTAGCGGAAGGAGGTTTCGACTTGGAATTCGACTCAAGGGAGCTGGACGATGATTTCGTAAACCATTTCATAGGGTTCGTTCATTAAGGTTCCAATGACAGGGCAGGTTGCTACCCTGATTTTCGCTCAGACCATTGTTGTTGAAAAGACTTGGGTGCTGGAGAGGGTAAGTGTCGACGATGACCCCAAGCCGAGGCAAAAAAGTTGCGAAGGAACCAGGCTTTGGTCCGAGAACCCACCAATTCCAGCAGAGGTCGATGCTGCATAGCCCTGGCCCATGCCTTCCACAGCAGACGCTGCGAGGATGTTGCCGAATGCACTTGAGGATCGTTCGCAGCTTGTTGGCGGTTGGCCAAAATAAGTTGGTGCAAGGGTATCCGAACTGGGCAAACTTCAGTGCAATTACCGCACAACGAACTGGCCTGACTCAAATGCTGAAAATCCGAAAAGGGGAGCAAATGAGGGCTGATGACTTTGCCAATGGGTCCTGAATAAGTGGCGTCGTAGCTGTGACCTCCGATATTCTTGTAGACCGGGCAAGCATTGAGACAGGCCCCGCAACGAATGCAATGCAGGGATTGCCGCATGGCGGGATCTGCCAACAAGCGGGTGCGCCCATTATCCAGGAGAATGACGACCATCTCCAAGGGCCCGTCTGCTTCCGAATTTTGTCGTGGTCCGTGAAAAATAGTGTTGTAAGCCGTCATTTGCTGGCCTGTCCCTCTTGATGCCAACAAAGGCCACATCAAATCCAGATCCTCCGAGGATTCCATCACCTTTTCGATTCCGGCAATTACGATATGGGATTTCACAAAAGTGGTACTCATCCGTGCATTGCCTTCGTTTTCGGTAATACCAACACCGCCTGTATCCGCCAGGAGAAAATTAGCCCCCGTAATGCCCACCCCTGCTTCCAGGTATTGACCGCGTAACAAATTCCTAGCGTGCATTGTCAAGGCTTCGGGGCTTGCATGAGGGTCCGTTCCTAATTTGCGATGAAACAAGGAGGCTACATCTTCCTTGGATTTGTGCATCGCCGGTGTAACGATATGGTAGGGTTGCTCTTCATCCAGTTGTTGGATGTATTCGCCCAAATCAGTTTCGACAACGCGTATCCCATTCTTCTCCAGTCCACTGTTCAAATGAATTTCCTCGGTGACCATGGATTTGGACTTCACCACGAGCTTGCTGCGGTGACGACGCAAGACCTCCAGCACAGCGTCCAAAGCTTGCGTAGCGTCAGCGGCCCAAACCACCTTGATCCCGTTATCGCGAGCCGCTGATTCGAAACGCAACAAATTGGCTTCTAAATGTTCTATCGCCCTCCATCGAATTTCGGCGGCCCGGTCTCTTGCCAATTCTAAATCGCGATAATCTTCAACACCTTTGGAAACGGCTTGGTGATACCGCCCCATATTGAAATTTATTTTTCGCCGATGATCTTGGTCGAAGCCTTTGGCGGATGAAACCGACTCAAATTTTTGGGCCTTGGTCAAAGTTCCTGACATTTTATGGACCTTCGATTGAGTTTACGTTTTTGATAAGTTCAATTCTCCTCAAATGCCGGCCCCCTTCGAAAGGGGTTTCCAAAAAAGCCTGCACGATATTCCATGCCACTTCTTGGTCCAAAAAACGAGCAGGAAGGCAGAGCACATTGGCGTTGTTATGCAACCTAGCCAAGGTAGCGATTTCCACATTCCAACACAAAGCCGCCCGAATTCCTTGGAATCTGTTCGCACTCATGCATACCCCGTTACCGGATCCACACAAGAGAATACCAAAAGCGGGCTGAACATGCTGAAGAAGCCCCGAAGAGAGCGCAGAGGCAATTCGAGGATAATCCACCGAGTCTTCGCTATAACAGCCTACATCAACCGTGGTGTGACTATTCGAAAGTTGACCCCGCAAATATTCCTTTAAGAGAAAGCCCGCATGATCCGATCCGATGATTAGGGTTGGATGAGCAGTTGACATGGTACAAAGGTACGGTTCAGGCCCTCATGGAGGACTTGGCCACGACCCAAATGGACATTTCGTACAACAAGATCATGGGCAAAGCCAGGATCAGCATTCCTCCAATATCCGATGGAGTCAACGCGGCTGCAAGGAACAAATTGATAACAATCGCATAGCGCCGGTTGGCCCTCATCCAGGATGCAGAAATCAACCCCACCATTCCCAAAAAATAGGCCAATACAGGCAATTCAAAAATCAAACCGGCGGACAAGACCATCATCGTCAGTGTCGACAGATAAGAACCCAAAGCAATGGTATTCACCACCTCGGCACTTACCGAATATTGGCTGAGGAAAAGGATGCTCATGGGGCTGAGGATAAAGTATCCAAAAGCGCAACCCGAATAAAACAAGGCAACTACCGCCGCAATTAAATTCCTGGCAGCGTAAAATTCACGATCCTTTAGGGCTGGAGAAACAAATCTCCAAATCTCCCAGATCAAATAAGGGAAAATCAAAACCACAGCCCCCATGATCGAGACATAGAAATGCTGCATGAGTTGACCCGTCAAATCCAAATTAACCAACTGCAAGGGCA
>Ga0194127_10002060_pt1 | contig 28162 bp, 28 predicted proteins | sample TA2KigC100mmetaG_FD_148624 | JGI IMG/M metagenome (GOLD analysis project Ga0194127, IMG submission 148624) | Freshwater microbial communities from Lake Tanganyika, Tanzania - TA2015036 Kigoma Deep Cast 100m | ecosystem: Environmental > Aquatic > Freshwater > Lake | place: Tanzania: Lake...
TTTGTGTTTTGGGCTGTAGCGGGACGAACGCAGGCCGCCGAAGGCAAACTCGCCACGTCATTTTTCGCTGCTGAAATCGGATTGGACCCCATTTCAGCTTTCGCGAAAAATAGTGGCGCGCTGGGTTTTGGGGCAATGATTTCATGGGAGGAAACGGCGTACCCGCTGACGGAGCAGTGCAAACCGGACCCTTCGCCTTCAGCGCCGGACGCTGGTCGTTAACGGTGCGCGATAATCCGGCAGGCCGGGTGGAACTGACCCGCGCCATCGGCCAAGGCGGCACCTTGCCGACAACGAACGGCGTCAATCGCGTGTTAAGCCGTGTGCCGTTTTCGGGGTTTACGGCAGACCTTGAAAACCTGATCCACAATATTGTGCATGTGTGGATTGGCGGCTCGGCGGCAACGCGCAGCTCGCCTAACGATCCGGCCTTTTTCTTGTTGCATTGCAATGTAGACCGGATGTGGGCGGAGTGGCAAAAAATTCATCCTACCGAATCGCCGTTTCAGGGCGACGCCCAATTTAACATTAATACGCCCATGCAGCCGTGGCAGAATGAAGCCACGCCGCCGACGCCGGGACGCGTCGTTAATCATGCCGCCATGGGTTATACCTACGATACCGATGGCGACAGCGGGACGCAGCAGCCGACAATTGTCGATCTTACTGTCGGCGCACCGCCACGGCAGGCGTCTATTAATCCGGCGGGCGAAGTTGACTGGTACCGCTTTATTGCACCTCTCGCTTCTACGTTTACCGTGGAAACGCAGGGCAGCACGGATGTGTTTATGTCGTTGTTCGGTCCCAACAGTCAGAGTGCGCTGGTAACCGAGAATGACGACAGCGGTGCGGGCAGCAATTCCCGCATCGTCAGCAATTTGTCGGCAGGCACTTATTTTGTCAGGATGCGGCATTACCAGGCTTCCGCCACCGGCAGCTACATTATTTCCGTCAACCGGGCGGCACAACCGCAGCCGGATCCATCGGAAATTGTCGTTAATGGTCCGGAAATCCAAGGTAATATCGCCGCCGCCAACGAAAGCGATGTCTATAGTTTTACGGCAAGCCAGATTGCTACGTATACCATCGCTACCTCAGGCAGCACGGATACCTTCTTGATTTTGAACGGGCCGGATAACCAAAATGCCTTTATTGCTCAGGATGACGACAGCGGGCCGGGATCCAATTCGCAAATCGCGCGGGTGCTGACGCCAGGCATGTATTATGTACGCATCAGGCATTACAGCCCGACCGGTACGGGAGCTTACTGCGTTTCGGTAAAACGCAGTTAACACCCGGCAGAAATTGTCCGGAAAAAAACAGGCATTAATAAGTCTATCGTTCGCCTTTGTACCAAACGCAAGGCGGACGATACCTATTAATGCGCTGAAAAATAAAACTGAATTAATGAGTTATCAGCTAATACCGCATAGTATTAATGACGTCGATTCAGTACAATCACAGGAACACGATAAGCTCGCGTTTAACAGGTTGTTGAATAACGTTATGAGCGCAGCAAGAACAAGGCAAAATTTGGCGCAAAAGCGGAGTTTGCTGGGCGTAAATGCGAATTTTAAGCCAATTTTTAACGCAGTAATTACAAGCGCAATAGTTAAGCAACATCCTGCAAAGCGTATTTAGGAGAAGCCGCCAATGAACACTTCGCGCCGGATAATAACCGTATTAATTCTCATAGCGTCACAGGTCGTAACGGCAGGCGGCGCTAACCACCAATACTGGGTGTGCGGCGTAACCGCCTACCAGTCAATCGTCGGCGGCAAAACGCAAGCCGGGCAATGCAGCGCCAATACGGCTTATTCCCAGCCGCCGTGCCGAGAGTTTGTTGTCGAATTCGCAGGGGCTAATGGCATTCGCCCCGGTGCGTCGTATCAGCAATCGGCAAACGGTGTTAGCACCCGGATAGAAATCACCAAAGCCGACGGCTACTATGCTTATAACCACACCATTAATAAAGCGGGCAACCGGTGGTCATACCAAGGCAAATGCCGCTATTTTGAAGCGCCCATCGGCGAGAAAATCCACATGGATCACGGCCTGAAAACACAGCCTTGAACGCTTTAAGCTGCGCGCAACAAACCGGCCAGATAAAAACCGGATTAATAAAATAAATATACCGTTTGCGGTAGCGGCGCAACTCATTCGCCTGCGTAAAGAAAAATCATGACACCGTGATGGAAACTGCTATACTTTAACTGGGTTGTAATTGATTTTATTCATTAATTTATTATTGCTCAGGAGAAACGCATGGCGGATTTGCAAGAACACAAAGCAACAGTCGCAAAATATTGCGGCAACATTAATACTGAGGCGCTGGATAAAATAGCAAAAACCTACGCGTTAGTGTTGAACAATAAAGACTCGCAATTTGTTGCTTGCGGAGACACCGGCGAAAAAGACACTGTCCGCGAAAACTTTTTAAAGAAAAAGCTGGGCTTAACCAATTCTGATGAAGATTTGAATGCTGCCATCGAAGACATTTGCCAAAATATAAAAGAAGACCGTTTCAAATCCCGTCTGGCGTTTTACTACCTGCTTGCCGAAAAATTCAACAAATTAAGCCTATTTGCTTAATTTTTCTCATATCGCATCGTTCCCACGCAGTTGTGTGGGAACGATGAAGATTATCCAACGCTAACCGAGCTTGCTTTCTCGTTAAAAATTTTACAACTCCACCCTCACCCCAATCTCAATCACCCGCTCCACCGGAATTTGGAAAAACTCGATGGCGCTGGAGGAGTTGTGGAACAGAAATTTAGAGATCGGTCTGCGCCAGGCGGGCATTTCGCTACGGCGCTTGAAAGTGATGAATTCCCTGCCGACAAAGAAAGAAACGTGTTTAATGTCTAAATTAATATGATATTGCTCCTGCAATTCCCGTGCGCATAATTCCAGGGCGCGGCGCACGTCTTGCTGTTGTTGAAAGCCGAAGTAAAATTTCACCCGGTAAAATTGCTTGTTTTCGCCATAGGAGCGCACTTTAACGCGATGGGCTTCATCCACGTACGGTTCATCCTTGGTAACGATGGTTAATACAATGGTTTTTTCGTGCAGCACATGGTTATGTTCCAAATTGTGCATAAACACCAGCGGTACGCCGTGCAGGCTGCGCGTCAAATAAATCGCCGTGCCTTTTACGGTAACGGGCGGGTTATCTTTCATTTCCGCTTCCAATTCTTCAAACAGCACACGCCGGTCGTCCTGGTGCGCCAAAAGCATTTCTCGGCCTTTAATCCAGGTGGTGATAATCAAAAAGATGACGGTAGCCACCGCCAACGGCAGCCAGCCGCCGGTGGGGATTTTGACACTGTTGGCGACGAAAAATAACACGTCGATCATTAAAAATCCGATCAAAAACAATATACTGGTCGCTGTTTTCCACTGCCACAACTTGCGGATGACGATAAACGCCAGAATGGTGTCGATAATCATGGTGCCGGTTACGGCAATGCCGTAAGCCGAAGCAAGCGCGGACGAGGATTTAAAGCTCAGCACCAAGATGAATACCGAAAACATCAGCATCCAGTTAACCGCAGGCACGTAAACTTGCCCCATCTCGTCGCCGGAGGTGTGGAAAATATCCATGCGTGGGCAGTAGCCGAGTTGTATCGCCTGCCGGGTAACCGAAAACGCGCCGGAAATGACCGCTTGCGAAGCAATAACGGTGGCTAAGGTGGATAAAATTAATAAAGGATATAACGCCCACCCCGGTGCGAGCAGATAACACGGATTTTGAATGGCTTCCGGATTAGCGATTAATAACACCCCCTGACCGAAGTAGTTGAGAAGCAAAGCCGGAAACACGAAGCCCAGCCAGGCAAAACGAATGGGTTTCAGGCCGAAATGTCCCATGTCGGCGTACAACGCTTCCGCGCCGGTTATCGCCAGCACCACGGAACCCATGATTAATAAGCCGCGCCAGCCCAAATCCCACAACACATGTACGGCGTGGTAGGGATCAATCGCCATTAATACGGCCGGGTTGTGCAGGATATTAATGATACCCATTACCGCCAGTACGCCAAGCCACAGGCACATGACCGGCGCAAATATCTTGCCGACTGCGCCGGTACCGCGGGCCTGGATAATGAACAAGACACTCAACACCGCCAGTGCTATCGGCAAGATGAAAGAATCCAGATTTGGCGCAACAACCTGTAAGCCTTCCACCGCGCTGAGCACAGAGATTGCAGGAATAATGATACTGTCGCCGTAAAACAAGGTTGCGCCCAGCAAACCCAATGTCAGGATTATCTTCATCCGCTCCGGATTGTCGCGCGAACCGTGCATGGCAAGTGTCATTAACGCCATGATGCCGCCTTCGCCTTTGTTATCGGCGCGCATAATGAAGATGGCGTATTTAATCGTCACGACCAATGTTAATGACCAGAAGATCAGTGACAGCACACCTAGCACGTGGCTTTGGTCGATGGGTATGTCGTGTCCGTGGAAGACCTCTTTCAGCGCATACAACGGGCTAGTTCCGATGTCGCCGAAAACAACGCCGATGGCGGCAAGGATTAATCCGGCTTGTAGTTTTTGATCGTGATCTGTGGAATGTGTAGTCATGTCGGGTGGAATGCAAATAACTTAAAGCATAGCTTAAAAAACAATTTTTCCCTTCATAAGCTATTGATTAATTACGTTTAGCTAGGTAATTGCGGCCGACTTCGATAATGAGCGGCAGCAGCGAAACGGCGATGATGCTCAGGATGACCAGCTCGAAGTTCTTTTTTACAAAGTCCAGATTACCGAACTGATAGCCTAACATGATTAATCCACCGACCCATAAAATCGCGCCGGTAACGCAAAATGCCAGATAGCGCAGGTAACGCATATTGCCCGCGCCCGCGACAAACGGCGCAACGGTTCTGACGATGGGGATAAAGCGGGCGATGATGACCGTTCTGCCGCCGAATCTGGCGTAATAATCTTCCGTTTTATCAATATATTCGCGTTTGAAGAAGCCGATTTTTTCACGTTCTTTAACTTTTGCGCCGAAAAATTTGCCGACAATATAGTTTACGTTATCGCCTATTAATGCCGCGCCGATTAATAGAATAATTAATAGATAAACATCCAGCTTGCCCGTGCTGGCGCCCAGCGCGCCGACGGCAAACAGCAACGAATCGCCCGGCAGCAGCGGCATGACCACCAGGCCAGTTTCGCAAAAAATAATCAAAAACAAAATGGCGTAGGTCAGCGTACCGTATTGCGCCAAAATGGCTGCAAGATGGGTATTAAGGTGAAGAATAAAATCGAAAAATTGGGCGATGAATTCCATAAGCATTAATGCCGAGTCAAATGATTACAATCTATTTTAATGGAGAAAATGCCCCACCCCTAACTTTACAGAAAATCCTGACTATTAACTCTAGTGAACTTATGTATTTACCGGCAGCCGAAAACCTGATTGTTGTTTTTGAGTCACAAAATATAGGCGTGTTGCTGATTAACTATTTCATTGTGGTGCATTTGGTTTAAATGGCTGCAAAAAACAACAGCTATTAATGCTTTATTATTTTCGAATAATTTTAAAATCTTTTATTAATCAATTAATAACGAAACTTTCTGTGGTTATGAAGGCTTTTTGTCGGCATGGCATGGGATATGCTTTCTTATTAATAAAGCGATTGCGTTGTCAGCATTATCGGTAGCGCAAAACGGGTATCACGCCAATGTTGGAGCTGGCGAGAGGTGGAGAGCATTACGAGTCCGTCATCCGCCTGTCATTCAACATCGCTAGAGTTATTAACAGGAACACAGTTATTAAAGGAGGTTATTTTGTTAAACGACTACCTGACATATATTCTATTAACACTTACGGGCATTAATTGGCCGGATTTCAGCGCCATCAAGTTGACCGGGGAAAGCGCTGCTTTCGGCCTGTTGGTGTGTTTTGTCGTGCTTGCCAAACTGGAGCACCGCTTTCCGCACCTGAAATATCCGGCAAAATTATGGCGGAAATCGTACCGCACAAACATCAGTCTGTTCGCCTTTAACAGCGTCGTGATATCGGTGTGTTCGGCGTCCGCTTTGTTTATACTGGCGGAACGTTATTCCCGCTATGGATTGCTGCAAGGTATTTCCGGGCCGTGGTTACGGTTTTTGCTGGCGTTTTTAGCGATGGATTTGCTGCTCTATGCGTGGCATCGGGTGTGCCATCATTACGATGTTTTCCAGCGCGCCACTATTTTTCGCGAAAGCTGAAATGGGGTCCAATCCGATTTCAGCAGCGAAAAATGACGTGGCGAGTTTGCCTTCGGCGGCCTGCGTTCGTCCCGCTACAGCCCAAAACACAAAACATCGGCTTCCGCCTTGCTTCGTATTTTGACCTTGCGCGAATGACTTGACGCCGTGTCGTATGGCCTTGCATTTTGACTACGCACTACGCTTGCGCTCCAACTCCGTCAAAACGCCCGGCCTCTACGGCTACGCAGGGGTCGTCGTACATCGCTCGGCTTCGCTCGCTTCCATGTACTCCTTCGTGGATGTTTCACCATGTGCATCATAACGATCCGTACCTGAACACCTCCACGGCTTTCCGTTTGCATTTTCTGGAAATCATTTCCACCAACTGCCTGAAAGCCTTATTAATCGTGGTCATGGGCATCGATAAAATCGTTTTTTTGGCGATTGAAGCGCTAACCACGCTGAGCATTCTGTTTCACCATACCAATATCTCGTTCAGGCTGGAGCGGGCGTTGGGTGAATTCATTATCGTGCCGGAGTTGCACCGGGTGCACCATTCCACCGAACGGAGCGAACACGACCGTAACTTCGGCGCGGTATTGTCGGTTTGGGATAAATTGTTTGGCACCAAGCTGGTGCTTGCGCCAAAAGCCATCGGCATTAAAGGTTGTTCGCCGCAAACATTGTTGCCGTTAATCCGTTTCGGTATGGCGGCGGATTTAACCGCTAAGCCGCAAACGTATCCGGTCAACCTAGACGACATGATTGCGGAAGCCGCGTATTATCTGGCAGAAAAACGGAATTTTTATCCGGGCTATGAAATGCGCGACTGGCTGGAAGCCAAAAAACAGGTGCTAAATCAGGTCGGCGGCAAAAAATACAGCCGCGATAATTCGATCGGGCAGGAGCTGATTAATAGCCTGAAGGTGACGGTATCCGCAGTTAACCGGTCGATGCGGCAGTCGTTAAAAACGGTGCTGTCCGGTAACTAATGGCGTTAACTTGTCGTTATACTGAAAATATGATCGTATGGAAACGCTTTGTTGTAGGGATTAATTTATTGAATTCATTAATAAATTAATATTTTTGACGCCATAAAAAATCTAAAACCCTGCAGCAGCGCCTTTTTTCAGCGGGCAAATCGGCCAGAATGTAATAAGATAAGACTTTCTCCAAAGTTGTGAATTCGACATGCGCCGGTTATTAATCCTTAGCTTTTTTATCGCATTCCCTGTGTTGGCGGTCGATGAACGTCCGCCGACGCTCGATCCTGTGCCGGAAGTGCCGGAACCGCCCCTGCCCGTGCAAGACGGGGAAGAAATGGAGCCGGATATCAGTATTATCCGCAAAGGCAAAAAAACCATCCAGGAATACCGCTTGGGCGGGCGCTTGTACATGATTAAAGTAGTGCCCGATATCGGGCCGCCGTATTACTTTATCGATGCCGACGGCGACGGCAATATTGACGTCAGAGGCACCGATATGGATCGTGGATCCCGCATAAATATGTGGAAAATCCTGGAATGGGACTAACCTTTCTTGGCGCTTAACGGTCTTGGCAATTACTGATCGCTTAAGCCGATACAGCCTTTAATTATTAATGATTTGAAATTGTAGAGAAGTTTTGACCGGCTTTCTTGAAAGCAGTATGATGCTGGGTGCTAAGCAGTAAATATAACAATGAAGGAGTACATGGAAGCGAGCGAAGCCGAGCGATGTACGACGACCCCTGCGTAGCCGTAGAGGCCGGGCGTTTTGACGGAGTTGGAGCGCAAGCGTAGTGCGTAGTCAAAATGCAAGGCCATACGACACGGCGTCAAGTCATTCGCGCAAGGTCAAAATACGAAGCAAGGCGGAAGCCGATGTTTTGTGTTTTGGGCTGTAGCGGGACGAACGCAGGCCGCCGAAGGCAAACTCGCCACGTCATTTTTCGCTGCTGAAATCGGATTGGACCCCATTTCAGCTTTCGCGAAAAATAGTGGCGCGCTGGCCTGCTGAAGAATCCTGGCAAAACATTAATGCAATCGACGATTTGATCTTAAGCATCTTGACGACCACCAATAAGCTCACTGTGGCGGCGGTACACGGCAATGCCGGCGCAGGCGGTGTTCCATTTGCATTAGCCTGCGATAAAGTCTGGGTCAGATCGGGCGTAATCTTTAATCCGCACTACAAAACCATGGGATTGTACGGTTCGGAATATTGGACTTACTCCATGCCGCAACGTATCGGCTATGAACGTACGCAACAACTTATCGAAGGTTGTATGCCATTGGGTATGCAGAAAGCGAAACAACTGGGAATGGTCGACATTATTATTCCGGAAATGTTTGCGGCATTTGATAACAAAGTGCACATTGCCGCCGAAAGTCTGGCGCAGGGAAACGACTTCGACAAACTACTGGAAAGCAAAGTCAGAAAGCACAGTTATCACGAGTTTGTGAAACCCTTGAAATATTACCGGCAGGAAGAATTGCGGCACATGCGCGAAGATTTCTTTAAGCTCAATAACCCATACCACGCGGCGCGAAAACAATTCGTCTATAAATTCCCGACCAAGGAAACGCCCTTGCGTTTAGCCTTACACAGGCAAGCTATCGCCAAAGACGAAGCCATCGTGCCTTTTAAGGAGTTAAAAACGGTATCGTAGGCAAAAAAATCCCAGCGTTCTATACAGAATGCTGGGAGTGGTAAAGCAAACATATCAGGAGGACAGCTATGTTTGTGATACTTCCATTAACACATGAAGCTGAAGCGGCTGGCGTTTACGGCGTTTTTAACGCCATAAAAAAATCATCCGGGCAACAAATGGCTGAAAGCGCTTGCCGCATCCGGCGAAAGCGATAACCATTAACTGCAGTCGACTGTTTTAAAAAACCTTTAGGAGGTAAAAACAAAATTTGACAACTTGGCAGCAATTATATAGAGATCATTAATCGTTTACAATACAGTATTTAATTAACATATAGTTATTTTATAGGAAACAATTAATCGGCTAATGAGGCATCCATCAAGTAAACACAGGTCAAATAAAATAAACTCCATCTTGTCTCAAAACGAATTTGACAGCTGTTTAATTTTTTACTCAAAGTGGGCGGATTGTTGTTATACTCAAACGAAATGAGTTAATCATCTTCAGGGACTATGACCTCACACCATCCCAGACCGACATCCCCGCACCTGCAAATCTACCGATTACCGCTAACTGGCCTTATTTCAATTACGCATCGCATCACCGGCGTTTTGTTAGCAGCAGGAATTTTTCTGCTGATGTCCGTATTTTATAGTCTTGCCCAAGGCGAAGCCTCCTACCGCAATTTTCAAATCCTGGCCGGATATTGGCTGGTCAAACCCGTATTTTGGGGAATTATTTTTGCCTTATTTTTCCATCTCTGTCACGGCGTCCGCCATTTATTATGGGATCTCGGTAAAAGCTTTAATCCGGCTCTCTTAAACCTATACGCCACGATGGAATTACTGTGCGCCGCCGGACTGGCATTGTTGACGTGGTTGCTATTTTAAAAAGGGCGTGAAGATTAATGTCATTACATCAGAAATTACCCGCATCACCGACTAAAGACTGGTTACTCCAACGGATAACAGCAGTGTTGCTAGTGCCGTTAACGATGCCCTTGCTGATTTTCCTAAAACTTTGCCTGAACGCAACCTACGCAGAGACAATGGCTTGGCTAAAATCGCCGTGGCATACGCTGGCTTTGGAGCTGTGGTTGCTTTTGACGTGCTATCACGCTGTGCTGGGATTAAGGGTTGTGATTGAAGACTATGTAGCCGATGAAGCTACTCAATTACTATTAATTAAAGCGATTAATCTGGTATTTGCATTTGCGGCGGTTGCGGCTTTATATTTTATTTTTTGCATCTATTAATTCCTAAACCAAGGAAAAAAATGACAGCAGCGTACAGCATTAATCAGCACGAATACGATGTCATCGTGATTGGCGCGGGCGGCGCTGGGTTGCGCGCAACCTTGGGTATGGCGGAAAAAGGTTTAAATACGGCCTGCATCACTAAAGTATTTCCAACCCGCAGTCATACCGTAGCTGCGCAAGGTGGGATCAGCGCGGCGCTCGGCAACATGGGCGAAGACCCCTGGCGTTTCCACATGTACGACACCATTAAAGGTTCGGACTGGCTCGGCGATCAGGACGCTATCGAATATATGTGTAAGGAGGCAATCCCCGCCATTATCGAACTGGAGCATTACGGCGTACCCTTTTCCCGAACCGAAGACGGACGGATTTACCAGCGCGCATTCGGCGGTATGACCACGCATTACGGACAAGGCCAAGCACAACGCACCTGCGCGGCGGCGGATAAAACCGGCCATGCCATTTTGCATACCTTATATCAACAGTCGATCAAACATAACGCGCTGTTTTTTGTCGAATACATCGTGTTGGATTTGATTATGCAGGACGGCGAATGCCGTGGTGTGCTGGCTTGGTCTTTGGTTGACGGCTCCATCCATCTCTTCAAAGCCAAGATGACCGTACTGGCGACGGGCGGTTACGGCCGCACTTATTTTTCCTGCACTTCCGCACATACGGTAACAGGCGACGGTAATGCGATGGTGTTGCGCGCCGGTCTGCCATTGCAGGATATGGAGTTCATCCAATTTCATCCCACCGGCATTTACGGCTCAGGCTGTTTGATTACTGAGGGCGCACGAGGCGAGGGCGGTTACCTGACCAATTCTGCAGGCGAACGTTTCATGTCGCATTACGCGCCTCATGCTAAAGATCTGGCGTCACGCGATGTCGTGAGCCGGGCGATTCAGATGGAGATTAATGCCGGTCGCGGAATTGGCGAGCATAAAGATTATGTGCATTTACACATTGAACACCTTGATCCGGCCATTATCCACGAACGCCTGCCAGGCATTGCAGAGACGGCAAAAATATTTGCCGGCGTCGATGTCGCCAAAGAACCCATTCCGGTATTGCCGACCGTGCATTACAACATGGGCGGTATTCCAACCAATTACAAAGCGGAAGTTGTCACTCTGGCGGATGGCAACCCAGATGCCGTTGTGCCCGGATTAATGGCTATCGGGGAAGCGGCCTGCGTTTCCGTGCATGGCGCTAATCGCTTAGGTTCCAATTCCTTGCTGGATTTGATTGTATTCGGACGTTCCGCCGCCATCCGTTGCGCTGAATTGGGCAAACCGAATCAATCGCACGAAACGTTAAATAAATCTGCCTGCGATCAAGCTCTGGCGCGATTCGACAAATTCCGGTACGCCGATGGTAAGTCTCCCACTGCTGAAATACGTTTGAAGATGCAAAAAACCATGCAGAGTAAAGCAGCGGTGTTCCGTAACCAGTCATTATTAGACGAAGGCAGACAAGAGATGCAAACAATCCGGCATTCCATTAATGACGTCAAAGTAACCGACAGATCGCTAATCTGGAATACCGATCTTGTCGAAACATTGGAGTTGGATAATCTACTTGATCAGGCGATGGTATCGATTGCAGCGGCGGCCAATCGGACCGAAAGCCGAGGCGGCCATGCCCGCGAGGATTTTCCTAAACGCGACGATCAGAATTGGCTGAAACATACATTAACATGGGTGAATGACGGCAACGTCGAATTCGGTTATCGTCCGGTGCATTTATACACACTAACAGATGAAGTTGAAGTGGTTATGCCGAAAGAGAGGATTTATTAATGGCTGAGTTTACCCTGCCGAAAAATTCTGTTTTAACACAAGGCAAAACATATCCTGCGCCTGCCGGAACTAAACAGATTCGCCGCTTTGAAATATACCGATGGGATCCGGAAACCGGGGCGAATCCACGTATCGACGTCTACGAATTGGATGCCAACCAATGCGGCAATAAAGTCCTGGACGCCATCATCAAGATTAAAAATGACATCGACAGCACTTTGGCATTCCGTCGCTCGTGCCGCGAAGGCGTGTGCGGCTCCTGTTCCATGAATGTTAATGGCAAAAACACGCTGGCCTGCACAAAATCTATTAATGATTTCCCTGACGTCATTAAAATCTATCCATTGCCGCATTTACAGGTCATTAAAGATTTGGTGCCAGACATGAGTAGCTTCTTTAATCAATACGCGGAGATAAAGCCCTGGCTGTCGACCAAAACTGCGTCGCCCGAGCGGGAGCGGTTGCAAAATAAAACAGACCGCGACAAATTGGACGGACTGTACGATTGCATTCTATGCGCGTGTTGTTCCACCAGCTGCCCCAGCTATTGGTGGAACAGCGACAAGTTTTTTGGCCCCGCAGTTTTGCTACAGGCTTACCGCTGGCTGGTGGACAGCCGTGACGAAAAAACCGAAGAACGGCTTAGTCAACTGGACGATGCGCTTCCGTTATACCGTTGCCATACCATTATGAACTGTACGGATACCTGCCCGAAAGGCTTGAATCCGGCCAAGGCGATTGCCGAAATCAAAAAGCTGATGGTCGAACGGCAAAAGGCGACATGAACGATGATATCGCCAGGCTAAAGTGGCAATGCCGCCGGGGCAGCAAGGAATTGGATTTATTGCTGCAAGATTATCTGGAACAGCACTATCCGCAAGCCGACGCTGACGAAAAATCACGCTTTCGCGCCCTACTGGAACTGGACGACGCCGATTTAATGCAAGTGATGCTATCCGCCAGATTGAGGTATTAACGCACTGTTATTAATAGCTAAAGGGTAACAAAAGTTTTCCCCTATCTTTAAATCCATTACGCCGGATTAATCAGGCCGAGCAGGGCATGAGCATGTTCCGCCGCTTCATGACCGATGGTTGTCAAATAGCCGCCGTCTTCCAAAGTAATCAGGCCTTTTTGGTGTAGCCGCCGGGTTGCTTCAATGGTGGCGGGCGATGCCGTGGCATGCACTTTGATGCCTTCCTGCATGGTCGACAGCGTAAAGCGGATCAATAAATTCAGTTCGTCGAGATTTTGTTGGTTAAATGACATGGTGTTTTTCCAGGAAGAATAATTTTTTTATTTTAAGGGCATTAATTATTATCGGTTAATCGCTGTTGCCAGATGGCGGTTTTTTGCTGGACAACGGCGGCATCGATCGTGGTTAATTGCCGGTTATTCAACAACCGTTTACCGGCAATCCAGACATCGCTGACTTGGCGCCTGTCGGCGGCATAGACAATCTGCGAGATAGGGCAGTACAACGGCTGAGTTTCCAAATAGTTTAAGTCGATAGCAATAACATCGGCCGCTTTGCCGACCGTTAACGAGCCGGTTTCCTGCTCCAAACCCAGCGCCTTTGCACCGTTGATGGTCGCCATTTGCAAGGCTGTCATGGCCGGTACGGCGCTGGCGTTTTGCGCTACGGCCTTAGCCAGCAGCGCGGCGGTGCGCATTTCGCCGAGCATGTCGAGATCGTTGTTGCTGGCTGCTCCGTCCGTACCCAGCGCCACATTAATTCCGGCATTCAGGCATTCCGCCACCGGACAGAAACCGCTGGCAAGTTTCAGATTGGATTCCGGGCAATGTACGATATGCGCACCGGCTTCGGCGTACCGGGTAATTTCATTGGCGGTGAGTTGGGTCATGTGTACGGCGATTAACGATGGATTAACCAGATCCAGTTGATGTAACCGTTCGAGCGGACGCTGCCCGCTTTGTACTTGCGCCTGCTCGACTTCATGCGCGGTTTCATGAACATGAATATGAATAGGAATATTTAACTCATCGGCCAGCATTTTGATTTTTTGCAAAGGCTGGTCGGAAACAGTATAAGGCGCATGAGGTGCAAAAGCCGTGGTGATTAATGGCTCGTGCCGCAAGGTATCGTGCAAAGCCAAGCCTTTGGCAATGTATTCATCACTATTTGCCGCCCATACCGTCGGAAAATCGATGACAATTAACCCGACGCAAGCGCGGATGCCGCAATGCGCCGCCTGTTGCGCCGCCACATCGGGAAAGAAATACATGTCGTTAAAACAAGTTGTGCCTCCCCTGATCATTTCGGCGATTGCCAGATTAACGCCGTCGCGGACAAAGGCTTCGCTCATCCATTGTTGTTCCAACGGCCAGATATGGTTTTGCAGCCAGTCCATTAATGGCAGGTCGTCAGCAATGCCGCGCATTAATGACATCGCGGCATGAGTGTGGCAATTAATAAATCCGGGCAGCAGAGCATGGCTGTCCAGGTGTTCAACCACATTACCCTGGTAGCGTTGCTGTGCGGCTTCGCTGGGTAATAAATCGACAATCCGGCCTTGATCGATCACCAAAGCATGGTTATCGTAGGTTACGGACGCGGGTTCTACCGGTATAATCCAACGGGCGTGGATAATTGTATCGACATTCATGGCGCGATTTTGATTAATGAAAACGGATTATAGCGTTTTAGTTAACTTTCTAATACCTCAATGACAGAAGATAAACAAACAGGCGTACAGGCATTGCAATGGACCGGACATTCCTTAAAAGTGCTGGACCAACGGCAATTACCTGACAACATTAATTATGATGAATACAACGATGCGCGTGGCGTCGCCGATGCGATTGCCTCCATGCGGGTGCGCGGCGCGCCGGCCATTGGAATAGCCGCCGCCTATGGCGTGGCTTTGTCGATTAAGCAGCATTATTCGCCAGACAATGTCCTTTGGCGGCAGGAAATCGACAGAGATATAGATGCCTTGGCGCATTCCAGACCGACCGCCGTCAACCTGTTTTGGGCGTTGGGGCGTATGAAAGCCGTGTTAGCGGATGAGCCGGAAAATCCGATCGAAGCCGCGCTTGCCTGCGCCGGACAAATACACGCCGACGATATTGCCGCCAATCGAACAATGGGCGAACTGGGTGCCGATATATTAACCGATTTTAACGTAAAAGGCATTTTGACCCATTGCAACACAGGCGCTTTGGCAACCGGCGGCTACGGCACCGCCTTAGGCGTTATCAGAAGCATGGTCGCCCGAAAGCCGGGTATTCAAGTTTATGCGGGAGAAACGCGACCCTGGCTGCAAGGTCAGCGGCTTACTGTGTGGGAATTGGCGCAAGACAATATTCCGGTGACATTAATCGCCGATTCCGCCGCCGCATGGTTAATGAAATCGGGCGCAATTGATTGGATAATAGTCGGCGCGGACCGGGTAGCGATGAACGGCGATACCGCCAATAAAATCGGCACCTACGGCTTGGCGGTATTGGCCAAACGTCATGGCGTAAAAGTTATGGTGGTAACGCCGACGTCAACTATCGACCGGAACTTAATGAACGGAGAACTTATCGAAATCGAACAGCGCCAGCAAAGCGAATTATTGCCGAACTGTTACAATGACAATCCTTGCGTCAGCGCCTGGAATCCGGTATTCGACGTTACTCCCGCGGAATTAATAAGCGTTATCGTTACTGAGAAAGGCTGTGTTATGAATCCGTCGGCAACCGGATTACGCGAATTGTTTAATGATTAATAACTCTCACTGAACTGACCATTCTGTTCGGCATGTCCAAGAAATTAACTACCGACAACCATGATCGCGACAGCGCCGGGCTGAAATACGTCTATCCGGTCATATCCAGACGGGCAGGGGGCTTATCGATCGGCATTAATTTCAATACCAATAATGCCTGCAACTGGCGCTGCATTTACTGTCAGGTGCCTAATCTTATTAAAGGCGCTGCGCCCGATGTCGACTTAAACATGCTGGAAAAAGAACTGCGCTTTTTTCTGGATGATGTACAGCAGGGGGATTTCTTTGAACGTTATCAGGTCGATGCGGATAACCGTGTGATTAAGGATATTGCCATCTCAGGAAACGGCGAGCCGACCAGTTGTCAGCAATTCGCGTCAGCTATCGAATTAGTAGGCAGTATTGCTGCAGAAAAAGGTGTTCTACCGAATAGCTCTTTGGTATTAATTACCAACGGTAGCCTGATCCATCAACAAAAAGTCCGGCAAGGTTTAAAGTTATTGCAAGAGTATAACGGCGAAGTCTGGTTTAAATTGGACAGTGCCAGCAAGGAAGGCCGCTCGTTCGTTAACAACATTAGCCAAAGCCTTGACAGCGCTTTACAAAATCTACAACTATCAGCCAGCCTGTGCCGGACAAAAATTCAGACTTGCCTTATTAATTATGTCGAGCAGGGGCTGCATCAATCGGAAAAACTGGCTTATCTTTTGGCGTTAATGCGGGTTAAAGATACCACTGATATTAAAGACATCATGCTATACACACTGGCCCGACCTTCTACCCAGCCTGAAGCCGAACGCTTATCGGCCTTACCCGTAGAAGTGATGGATGAGTTTGCCGAGGAAGTCCGGCAGCTGGGCTTTACGGTAACGGTCGCTCATTAACAGAGGTATACAATCCGCATGAACATATTGCTTGTTGTTATTTGCTGCTGCAATTATAATGAGGGGTTCAATGTGCGAATGTGGCGAAATTGGTAGACGCGCTGGATTTAGGTTCCAGTAGGGCAGCCTGTGGGAGTTCGACTCTCCCCATTCGCACCAATTTATTGACTGATGTAACGCCGATAAACCCATCATTAATCGCCGGACTTCGGCTATCGTAAGCATCCAACCCGTTTGTTGAGGAAAACCATGCAAGTTTCTGTCGAAAAGACATCCGAATTAAGCAGAAAAATGACCGTGAGCGTACCTGAAGCCATCGTTCAGGAAAAAATGGCGGAACGTCTGAAAAAACTGGCGACGCAAGTCAAAATAGACGGTTTCCGTCCCGGCAAAGTGCCTCAACATGTCGTTAATAAAATGTACGGCGACAGAGTGCGTGGGGAAATTGCCGGCGATCTTATTCAGTCGAGCTACTATGACGCCCTGCAAAAAGAAGATTTGAAACCCGCCGGTCAGCCGTTTATTCAGGATTTGGACGAGAGTAACGGTTTAACGTACACCGCTGAGTTCGAAGTGTATCCGGAAATTTCCTTGGCAGGTGTAGACAACCTGGAAATTACCCAAACCACGGCCAGCGTCGAAGACAGCGACGTCGACGCCATGATCGAAAAACTGAAAAGCCAGAAAATTAACTGGATCGTGGTGGAGCGGCCGTCGCAGGACAAAGACCGGATCACGATTTCATTTTCGGGTATCAGCGAAGGCGAAAATTTTACGGACGGCACGGTTAACGATTTTCCTGTCGAAATCGGCGGAAAACAGATGATTCCCGGTTTTGAAGATAATCTGACGGGTCTTGCCAGCGGTGATCATAAAATTTTTACCGTAACATTTCCCGAAGAATACGGGAACGCCAAATTAGCGGGGAAAACGGCCGAATTTACGGTTGATGTCATTAAAGTAGAAGAACCTTCCTTACCGGAAGTGAATGAAGAGTTCATCCTTGGTTACGGTAGCAAAGACGGATCGATCGAAACCTTCACGGCGGATGTTAAAGCCAACATGGAACGGGAACTGGCGCAAGCCCTCCACGTCCAATTGAAAAACAGCATTCTTGACTCCGTCTACGAAAAAGTCCAGTTAACAATTCCTAACGTGTTGATTAAAGAAGAAATTAATAACTTGATGAAGCCCTATCTCGAGTCCGTCAAGCGGCAAAAGCTCAAGCGTGAGGATTTAAACTTGCCGGACGACATGTTCAAGCCGCAAGCCGAAAAGCGGGTGGCTTTAGGATTAATTTTGGGCGAAATTATCCACGTTAACGACATTAAAGTAGACGACGCAAAGGTGCGCGCCAAAATTGAAGAAATGGCGCAGAGTTATGAGCAACCGGAGGCCTTTGTTAATTGGTATTATTCCGACAAAAGCCGCTTGCAAAGCGTTCAGCAAATGGTACTGGAAGACCAAGTGGTGGAATGGTTGGTTGCAAAAGCAAAAATTGCTAATGAAACCAAGAGTTTTAGTGATATTATGGATTCAACCCAACGTTAATTTGCATTAATGAGCAGTCAATTTAATACGTATCAACGGATAGAACCCTACGCAGCCGGTAATCTGGTTCCTATCGTTATTGAGCAAACCGCGCGCGGCGAACGCAGCTTCGACATTTACTCCAGGCTGTTAAAGGAGCGCGTTATCTTTTTGGTCGGCCAGGTTGAAGACTACATGGCCAACCTGATTGTCGCCCAACTTCTATTTTTGGAATCGGAAAATCCCGATAAAGATATACATCTTTATATTAATTCGCCGGGCGGTTCGGTCACAGCAGGAATGTCTATTTACGACACCGTGCAGTTTATTAAGCCTGACGTCAGCACCATGTGCATCGGACAAGCCGCCAGTATGGGCGCATTGCTATTAACCGGAGGTACCAAAGGCAAACGTTATTGCCTGCCGCATTCGCGCATGATGATTCACCAGCCTTTAGGCGGGTTTCAAGGGCAGGCGTCGGACATCGACATCCATGCCCGGGAAATTTTGCAGATCCGGGATAAGTTAAATAAAGTTTTATCGCATCATACCGGGCAACCGATTGAAAAAGTGCAAATCGACACCGACAGGGACAATTTTTTAAGCCCTGACGATGCCGTTAATTACGGTTTGATCGATAAAGTCTTGACAAACAGAGCGGCATTACCTAAATAAGTTGTCCATTATCAGTTACTTTAGAGCTTATATTAAAGTAGACTATACGGTAATTCTGAACATGGGCTTCATGGGGGATGAACGATGAGTAACGAGAGAAACGGCAAAGACGACGATAAGTTGTTGTATTGTTCGTTTTGCGGCAAAAGCCAACAGGAAGTCAGGAAACTGATTGCCGGTCCTTCCGTCTACATATGCGACGAATGCGTAGACTTATGTAACGACATTATTAAAGATGAACTGCAGGATAAGTCGTCTTCCTATTACGGCGGAGAGCTTCCCAAGCCCAAGCAGATCAAAGCGGAACTCGATAGCTATGTTATCGGCCAGGAACGGGCCAAAAAAATTCTGGCTGTTGCCGTTTATAACCATTACAAACGTCTGCGCAACAAATCCAAGAAAGACGGCGTCGAGCTGGCGAAAAGCAACATTTTATTAATCGGACCCACCGGTTCAGGCAAAACTCTGCTGGCGGAAACGCTGGCGCGTTTACTGGATGTACCGTTTACTATCGCCGACGCGACCACATTAACGGAAGCCGGTTATGTCGGCGAAGATGTCGAAAATATCATCCAGAAAATCCTGCAAAAATGCGATTACGATGTCGAAAAAGCCGAAACCGGTATCGTATATATCGACGAAATCGACAAGATTTCGCGTAAATCCGACAACCCTTCGATAACCCGCGATGTAAGCGGCGAAGGCGTTCAGCAGGCCTTATTGAAATTAATCGAAGGCACCATTGCGTCCGTGCCACCTCAAGGCGGTCGCAAACATCCTCAACAGGAATTTTTGCAGGTTAATACTGCTAATATCCTGTTCATTGTGGGCGGCGCGTTTGCCGGCTTGGATAAAGTCATCAAAGCGCGTTCGGAAAAAGGCGGTATCGGCTTCTCAGCGGAAGTAAATAGCAAAGAAGAAAGCAAAAGCGTCGGCGAATTGTTTGCCGATGTAGAATCCGAAGACTTGATTAAATACGGTTTGATACCCGAATTCGTCGGCCGTCTGCCCGTGGTGGCGACACTGGACGAACTCGATGAATCGGCGCTCATCAAGATACTGACCGAACCCAAAAATGCACTAATCAAGCAATATCAGCACTTATTCCAGATGGAAGGCGCTGAATTAGAGTTTAGAGGCGACTCCCTGGCCGCTATTGCGCGCAAATCGATGGACCGGAAAACCGGCGCCAGAGGATTACGAACGATTGTCGAAAACGTTCTGTTAAATACCATGTACGAGCTGCCATCCGCCGACAACATTCGCAAAGTTGTGGTCGATGAAAGCGTTATCCTGGGCGAGTCCGAGCCGTTATTGGTCTACGAAACCGAAAAAATCAAAGCGTAATCAACACCTAGCTATCATTAATAAAAAAGGAGTTATGGCGTAAACCACAACTCCTTTTTTATTTACCGTTCGCTTAAATAAGGATCGATTAACTGTATTTGTGAAATAATCTACAGTACGACCTTGCTATTTGCGATATCACCCCCATAATCTTCGCAACAGGTCGTAAACTACCGTAAGAATGCAAAGACTATGACAGAATCCAACACACTTGTTCCTGTTTTGCCGCTGAGGGATGTCGTGGTATATCCTCACATGGTTATCCCATTATTCGTCGGCAGGCAAAAATCAATCGACGCACTTAATGCGGCCATGCTCGGCAATAAGCAGATTTTGCTGGTTGCTCAAAGAGAAGCGGCTGTAGACGAACCCGAATTCAAAGACTTATACGAAGTCGGCACCTTAGCCAATATTTTGCAATTATTAAAGTTGCCCGATGGCACCGTCAAAGTGCTGGTGGAAGGCAACGAGCGGAATAAAGTCATCGGTTATGTGGAAACCGGTAGCTTTATATCGGCATCCGTCATACAAATCGGCGACATCATGCAAATTCCAGAACAAAAGCTGGATGCCTTAAAACGCACGGTCATGAACACCTTTGACCAATACGTCAAATTCAATAATAAAATCCCGGCGGAAGTGCTGAATTTATTATCAGGCATTGACGATCCCAGCCGCTTGGCCGATACCATGGCGGCGCATATCGCTATTAAAATCCACGAAAAACAAATCATCCTGGAAACGTCCGATATCGAACAGCGCCTGGAAGTATTAATGGCGTTAATGGAAGGCGAAGTGGATATTCTGGAAATGGAAAAGAAAATCCGTGTGCGCGTAAAACAGCAGATGGAGAAAAACCAGCGGGAATATTACCTCAACGAACAGATGAAAGCCATCCAGAAAGAGTTGGGCGATATGGATGACGTGCCCAATGAAATAGAGGATCTGGAGAAAAAAATCAATCAGGCCGGCATGTCGAAAGAGGCGAAAACCAAGGCCAAAGCCGAGCTGAACAAGCTGAAGTTAATGTCGCCGATGTCGGCTGAAGCGACCGTGGTGCGCAATTACATCGACTGGATGATCAGTGTGCCGTGGAAGAAAAAGACCAAAGTGACCCGTGTGTTAAAAGACGCCGAACAGGTATTGGAATCCGAACATTACGGATTGGAAAAAGTAAAAGAACGCATCCTCGAATATCTGGCCGTACAACAACGTGTCAACAAGTTGAAAGGGCCGATTTTGTGTTTGGTCGGTCCGCCGGGCGTCGGCAAAACCTCATTAGGCGAATCCATTGCCAGGGCGACTAATCGCAAGTACGTCCGTATGGCGCTGGGCGGTGTGCGAGACGAGGCGGAAATCCGCGGCCATCGCCGTACTTATATCGGTTCCATGCCGGGCAAAATTCTACAAAACATGGCGAAAGTCAAAACCCGCAATCCTTTGTTTTTGCTGGATGAAATCGACAAAATGGCGCAGGATTTTCGCGGCGATCCGGCGTCGGCTTTGCTGGAGGTGCTTGATCCCGAGCAAAATCATACTTTTTCCGACCATTATCTGGAAGTCGATTTCGATCTGTCCGACGTCATGTTTGTCGCAACAGCCAACACCATGAACATTCCGCCGGCCTTGCTGGATAGAATGGAAGTGATCCGGCTTGCCGGGTATACCGAAGATGAAAAGATTAATATTGCCGTTCAATATTTAATCCCTAAACAGATTAAAAATAACGGCCTTAAAACCAAAGAAATCGAAATTACCGAAGCCGCCGTTCGCGATATGATCCGTTATTACTCCAGGGAAGCGGGCGTACGCAGTCTGGAGCGCGATATTTCTAAAATATGCCGGAAGGTTGTGAAAGACCTCCTGCTGGAACCCTCCAAGGAAAAGGTTGTTATCGAACCGAAAAACTTGAATGCTTATCTGGGCGTAAAGCGCTTTCATTATGGGATTGCAGAAGAGCAAGACCAGATTGGGCATGTATCGGGTTTGGCCTGGACCGAAGTCGGCGGAGAGTTATTGACTATTGAAACCGCCGTTATTCCAGGTAAGGGCAAACAACTGGCGACGGGCAAGCTTGGCGATGTCATGAAAGAATCGATAGAAGCCGCCATGACGGTGGTTCGCAGCCGCGCGGCAATCTTGGGATTGGATAATGAAATTTTCCAGAAAAACGATATCCATATCCACGTACCCGAAGGCGCCACGCCCAAAGACGGACCAAGTGCAGGCATCGCCAAAAGCACAGCCGTAGTCTCAGCGTTAACAAAAATCCCGGTGCGCGCCGATGTGGCGATGACGGGCGAAATCACCTTGCGCGGCGAAGTCTTGCCGATTGGCGGTTTGAAGGAAAAATTGCTGGCGGCGCATCGCGGCGGCATTACCACCGTATTAATACCGTCGGAAAACGAAAAAGACTTGGCGGAAATTCCGGAAAACATCAAACAGAATTTGCAAATTAAACCGGTACACTGGATTGATGAGGTTTTGGAAACGGCGTTGCAGTACATGCCCGATCCTATCGTTGCCGATAGCGACGGCAAACAGACTAAGACCGAACCTTCTACCGGCAAAGTTCAGGCCAATCCGGGTGTCATCGCTCATTAATTCTTTTACTAGCCGCAGCATAGACCGGTGTATTAATGAATACACCGGTCTTTAAAGCTTGACACTTTGGGAAAGCAGTTGTTATAAATATCGCATCTTATTCTTAATGCGCTCCGTTACACACTAGCATAAGAATAGATACCTAGCCCTTGCTTCATCATTCTACAAATTAATACCCAATCTTAACGCTCACTTTCCTAGGGGGAATAAATGAACAAATCAGAACTCATTGATGCTATCTCAGAGTTATCTGGCTTAACCAAAGCCGATACAGGTCGCGCTTTGGACGGCTTTACCAGCGCCGTTAGTTCGGCTTTAGCAAAAGGCGACTCTGTGACATTAGTCGGTTTTGGAACCTTTGTCGTAAAAGAACGCGCCGAACGGGTCGGACGTAATCCGCAAACCGGAGACGAAATAACAATCAAAGCGGCAAAATCAGTCAAATTCAAGGCTGGTAAATCGCTAACGGATACTGTAAAATAGCATCTCTTTAGTCGGGTGCTTAGCTCAGCTGGGAGAGCATCGCCCTTACAAGGCGAGGGTCGGGGGTTCGAACCCCTCAGCACCCACCAGACTTTGGAGCGGTAGTTCAGTTGGTTAGAATACCGGCCTGTCACGCCGGGGGTCGCGGGTTCGAGCCCCGTCCGCTCCGCCACTATGTAAAGCCTCGTACTGTTAAAGTCCGGGGCTTTTTTTTTGATATTAAAATGGTTTACAGTAGCCACTATTAATCATTAATGGTTTTTTGGAATTGAACTTATGCTGACGACAATTAGAGAAAAAGCGCAAGGCGCTTTTGCATGGGTAATCTTGATTGCCATCTGTATTCCCTTTGCATTATGGGGCATTCAGAATTACACAGACTCCAGCAATGAGTCTCCGGTTGCATCGGTAGGCGATAAAGACTTTTACCAGCGCGATGTCACTAATGCATACGAGCAGTATGCCCAAAACTTTCGCGGCATGAATTTCGATGAAAAAATCTTAAAACAGCAGGCTTTAGATAAATTAATAAAAGACGAAGTGCTGTTGCAATACGTTCAAGATGAAGGTTTAACCGCCGCCGATTCCAGCATCCGCGATTTCATTAAAGACCTGCCGCATTTTCAAACCGACGGCAAATTCGACGACAAGCGCTATAAGTCTATTTTGGCTTCGCAACGAATGCTACCGGCCACGTACGAGAGCAAGATTAAACACAACCTGATGATGGCGCAGTTTCAACGCACCATTACCGACAGCAGTTTTGCGACCGCTCAGGCGATCGAAAGTTTTTTCAAAATTCAAAATCAGCAGCGCGATGTGGAATATGCCGTCATTCCGTTTGCTAAGCCGTCCGTTCAACCCAGCGAACAGGAAATCGCCGATTATTATCAAAAACATCAGGACACGTATAAAGTTCCCGAACAGGTTGCTGTCGAATATGTGGAATTGACCTTAGACGGATTGTCTAAAGATGTAAGCGTGGCCGAGGACAAGCTGCGCGCCTATTATGAAGAGCAAAAAGATCAATACACCAGTAAACAAGAAGAGCGGACAATCAGTCACATTCTGTTCGTCGTTAATGCTAAAACCGATGACAAAGCGGCTTTAGAGAAAGCGACAAAAGCACGGGAAGCGTTAAAAAGTAAAGATTTTACCGCCGTCGCTGCGGAATTATCTGACGATAAAATGACCGCAAAAAAAGGCGGCGAATTAGGCGTCTTTAATCCCGGCAGCTTAGATAAATCATTCGATAAAACTTTCGTGGAAGCGGCGAAATCGCTAAAGCAGGATGAAGTCTCCAAACCGGTCAGATCATCCTTTGGGTATCATCTTATCAAAGTCACTCAATTAACGGCTGCGCAAATCAAACCGTTCGAATCCGTCAAAGACGAACTCACCAAAAGTTATCAGAAAGCGCAAACCGAGAACGCATTTTATGAGGCGGGAGAAAAACTGGCGCAGTTAAGTTACGAAAACCCGGACAGCCTGCAGGCGGCAGCAAGCAATTTAAAGCTAGACATTAAAAAAAGCGGCTTATTCGCTAAAGATAAAGGAGAGGGTATTGCCGCTGAGCAAAAGGTTAGGGATGCAGCATTCTCTGAGGAAGTGCAGCAAGGCAATAACAGCACTCCGATTGAGATGGGCAATGATCGTTTAGTCGTGTTGCACCAGTTGGAGCGCAAACCTGCGGCAGTGCGTGAGTTGAATAGCGTCAAACAGGACGTTATTGCAGCATTAATGAATGAAAAAGCCGTGCAACAAACGCTGGATACTGTTAATCAAGCGAAACAACGCGTACAAGCAGGCGAAACCATGCAGAAGGTTGTAGCAGAGCTTAAACTAACGGTAAAAGAAGCCAAAGGATTAACGCGTACAAAGTCTGCGTTACCGGAAGCCTTGACCGACGCTATTTTTAAAGCAGCCAAACCGGTTGCCGGCAAGCCGTCTATTTTCACGGTCGCCTTACCGGCGGGAGAACAAGCGCTGGTAAGCCTGTCTAACGTCGCGCCGGGCGTTATGAGCGATGACGATAAGAAACAGATGGAACTGGCCAAAAAAAATCTCGCCAAAGCGTTTGGGCAAGCCGAATTTAATGCATTATTGGCCAGTTTAGAGGGTAGTGCGGATATATCCGTAAAAAAACAATCCGAACGTTAGCAGGATGGTTTAACTATGATGCTTTGCATTCGCAACGTTAAACAACAATCCGCGAATGTTTAATTAATAAATAGGATTTCTAAAATTTTATTGCATTCTGTATCGACATAAATAAGGTGCGGCAACGAATTCCGCGGGGCTCATTATCAATAGTTTTATCCGCGTGATAATATGAAGCGAATACTGTTTCTATTCTTATGGTGTGTCCTGACCACTGCACAGGCGGAGACAGTAATGGTTGCCGTAGCGTCGAATTTCACCAAGCCGATGACCGCTTTGGCCGAAGTTTTCACCAAAACAACGAGCCATGAAATCAACTTGTCTTTCGGTTCGTCAGGAAAGTTTGTCGCCCAAATCGAAAACGGTGCGCCCTACGAGATATTTCTTTCCGCAGACGAAACTAATCCCCAAAAACTGGAACAATTGGGCTTAGCGGTAACCAACACACGGTTTACTTATGCTATCGGCAAATTAGTGCTGTGGTCGGCAAAGACAGGGTATGTCGATAAAAACGGCCAGATTCTACCTAACGCCGGTTTCCGGCATTTGGCGATTGCCGATCCTAAATTAGCGCCGTACGGGCTTGCCGCGGAAGCAACGCTGAAAAATCTGGGTTTACTGGAACACTTGAGGCCATTGCTTGTGCTTGGCGAAAATATATCGCAAACACAGCAATTTATCGATAGCGGCAATGCCGAACTGGGTTTTGTCGCGTTATCGCAAATCATTAATGATCACGGACAAATAAGCAGTGGTTCGGCCTGGCAGATTCCTGATGATCTTCATCCACCGATCAGGCAAGATGCCGTCTTGTTAAAAAAAGGCGAATTGAATCCGGCAGCTAAGGCATTAATGGCGTTCTTAGCAACCAGGGAAGCGCAAGAGATTATCCAGGCTTACGGCTATGGCATAGCCGAGTAAATCATGTTGACCGCCGATGATATAACAACATTATGGCTATCGATTAAGATCGCCGGTATAACTACTTTTATTCTTTTATTAATCGGAACGCCATTAGCGTGGTGGCTTGCTAGAACGCAATCGCGATGGCGTGGATTTTTTCAAGCCTTAATTGCTTTACCGTTAGTGTTGCCGCCAACCGTGCTAGGTTTCTATCTGTTGTTATTAATGGGTCCTAAAGGTCTGGTCGGACAGTTTACGGAAGCATTGGGGCTTGGAACCCTGCCTTTTACATTCTGGGGTCTAGTAATCGCTTCGGTCATATATTCTTTGCCATTTGTCGTGCAACCTTTGCAAGCGGCGTTTGCAATGATCGGTCGGCAGTTACTGGAAGCAGCGGCTACCTTGAAGGCTGGGTCAACCGATATCTTCATTAATATCGTTCTGCCGATGGCTAAACCCGGATTTTTGACCGCTGCCATTCTGGGTTTTGCTCACACCATTGGCGAATTCGGTGTTGTCTTGATGATCGGCGGCAATATTCCTGATAAAACGCGGGTGGTTTCCGTACAACTTTACAATCATGTTGAAGCATTGGAATATGGTCGCGCACATTGGCTGGCCGGATGTCTGCTGCTTTTTTCTTTTATTGTGCTGTTCATTCTTTACAGTGCGCTAAAGATTCAGACCAATTCGCAATCGGGCAAATGAACGCCACAGAAATTACCGCGCAATTTCAACTTGCGTTTCCCGGCTTTCATATGGATATTGCCTTGTCGTTACCAAGCTCGGGGATAAGCGTTATTTACGGCGAATCCGGTTCCGGTAAAACAACTTTACTGCGCTGCATGGCCGGATTGGAACGGCCTAAACATGGGTATTTCGGAGTTAATGGCCAGATTTGGCAAGATAGTCGAACGAATCGATTTATACCCACACACCGGCGTAACCTAGGTTATGTGTTTCAGGACGCCAATCTATTCCCGCATTTAACGGTGCTCGGTAATCTTGAATTTGGCTATAAACGCGCTGCAACCAAACATAACCGCAGCCATTTCGATCATATTGTCCGGTTTTTAAGTCTGGATACCATCCTTCAACGAACACCGGAACGCTTGTCCGGCGGCGAACGGCAACGCGTTGCTATTGCCAGAGCGTTGGTGCTGAATCCGGATATTCTATTAATGGATGAGCCGCTGGCTTCGCTCGATATTAATCGTAAACGCGAAGTCATGCCCTATCTGTTAAAACTACAACAAGAATTCGTTACGCCGGTTATTTATGTAACGCATTCTCAGCGTGAAGTCATGCAACTAGCTGATTATTTAGTCATTCTCAAACGGGGCAGGGTGCAGGCGAACGGTTCATTAATGGAAATGCTGTCCAAACCGGAATTCCCATTCGAACAGGAAGTTGATGCGGTCAGCGTTTGGCAAGGCGTAGTGAAGAGCCATGATCCTGAATATCAGTTATCATGCATTGATGTCGGCGGCATAACGCTGAATGTGCCGTTAGTAAAGGCGGAAATTGGCGCACAAATCCGGGTGTTGCTACAGGCGCGTGACGTCAGTATCAGTTTGCAGGCGCCGATGCAAACCAGCATCATTAATGTTTTGCCTGCTAAGATAACCGGTCTTGATGCCGATCGAACCGGCAACACCACGGTCAGTTTGCGCTGCGGCGCCAATACCTTACTTGCTTTGATCACTCGTAAGTCGGCGCATCAACTGGCTTTAGCGGAAGGTATGCCGTGTTTTGCGCAGATTAAAGGCGTTTCCCTGATTAATTAATACCGATTTCAACGAAAAAAATAGCGTAGAAGGAGTACATGGAAGCGAGCGAAGCCGAGCGATGTACGACGACCCCTGCGTAGCCGTAGAGGCCGGGCGTTTTGACGGAGTTGGAGCGCAAGCGTAGTGCGTAGTCAAAATGCAAGGCCATAC
>Ga0194127_10002062_pt1 | contig 28148 bp, 20 predicted proteins | sample TA2KigC100mmetaG_FD_148624 | JGI IMG/M metagenome (GOLD analysis project Ga0194127, IMG submission 148624) | Freshwater microbial communities from Lake Tanganyika, Tanzania - TA2015036 Kigoma Deep Cast 100m | ecosystem: Environmental > Aquatic > Freshwater > Lake | place: Tanzania: Lake...
TGATCTCGATGATGTAGAAGTCGCCGTCCTTCACGGCGGCCTGGACGTTCATGAGGCCGCGGACCTTGAGCTCGAGGGCGATGCGCGTGGCGGCGTCCTCGAGGCGGCGGGTCATCTCGGGCGAGAGCGAGTGGGGCGGGGTGCAGCAGGCGCTGTCGCCGGAGTGGATGCCGGCCTCCTCGATGTGTTCCATGACGCCGCCGATGTAGACGTCGCTGCCGTCGCCGACGACGTCGATGTCGACCTCGATGGCTCGTTCAAGGTAGCGGTCGATCAGCACGGGGAAGCCGGGGCTTGCCTGGAAGGCGGCGTAGGTGAACGGGACGAGTTCCGTCTCGTTGTAGGCGACCATCATCGCGCGGCCGCCGAGGACGTAGGACGGGCGGATCATGACGGGGAAGCCGATGCGGCGGGCGGTGACGAGCGCCTCGTCGATCGACACGGCCGTCCCGCTCTCGGGCTGGCGGATGCCGAGGCGCTCGAGCAGCTCGCGGCAGCGCTTGCGGTCCTCGGCGATGTCGATGCTGTCGGCCGGTGTGCCGAAGACGTGGACGCCCGCCTTCATGAGGGGGACGGCGAGGTTGAGGGGGGTCTGCCCGCCCATCTGGACGATGACGCCCAGCGGCCGCTCGCTCTCGTGGATGTTCATGACGTCCTCGAACGTCAGCGGCTCGAAGTAGAGCTTGTCCGAGGTGTCGTAGTCGGTCGAGACGGTCTCGGGGTTGCTGTTGACCATGATCGTCTCGTAGCCGAGCTCGCGCAGGGCCTGGACGGTGTGGACGCAGCAGTAGTCGAACTCGATGCCCTGGCCGATGCGGTTCGGCCCGCTGCCGAGGACCATGATCTTGCGCCGGTGGGTGACCCGCGACTGGTCCTCCTTCGCGTAGCTCGAGTAGAAGTAGGGCGTGTAGGCCTCGAACTCGGCGGCGCAGGTGTCGACGAGGCGGTAGACGGGCTTGATTCCGGCCTCGATGCGGCTCCGGCGGACCTCGGCGTGGGCGTCGAGGCTGCCGCGCAGCGCGGCGACCTGGGGCTCGCTGAAGCCGGACTCCTTGGCGCGGCGGAGCAGGGCGGCGTCGAGGGGCGTATCGCGCGGGGCGGCGACGATCTCGCGCTCCAGTTCGACGATCTGCAGGAGGTTGTCGAGGAACCACGGGTCGATGGCGGTCATGGCGTGGAGGTCCGCGAGGGTGCGCCCCTGCTTCATCGCGGCCTTGACGGCGAAGACGCGCTCGGCGTTGGGCTTTGCGAGCAGTTCGTCGATCCGGTCGGGCGCGATCCTGGCCTCGCCCCTGAGGTCGTAGCCGTCGACGCCGATCTCGAGTCCGCGGAGCGCCTTCTGGAAGGCCTCGCGGAAGTTGCGGCCGATGGCCATCGTCTCGCCGACGGACTTCATCTGCACGCCGAGGACGGGGTTCGAGCCGGGGAACTTCTCGAAGGTGAAGCGCGGGACCTTGACGACGCAGTAGTCGAGGGTCGGCTCGAAGCAGGCGGGGGTTTCGCGCGTGATGTCGTTCGGAAGTTCGTCGAGCGTGTAGCCGACGGCCAGCTTCGCGGCGATCTTGGCGATCGGGAAGCCGGTCGCCTTCGATGCGAGGGCGGAGCTGCGCGAGACGCGGGGGTTCATCTCGATGACGACCATGCGCCCGGTCTTCGGGTGGATGGCGAACTGGACGTTCGAGCCGCCGGTCTCGACGCCGATGGCGCGCATGACCTTGATCGCGGCGTCGCGCATCTCCTGGTACTCGGCATCGGTCAGGGTCTGCACGGGGGCGACGGTGATGCTGTCGCCGGTGTGGACGCCCATCGGGTCGAAGTTCTCGATCGAGCAGACGATGACCACGTTGTCCTTGCGGTCGCGCATCACCTCGAGCTCGAACTCCTTCCAGCCGAGGGCCGACTCCTCGAGAAGCACGGTGTGCTTGAGGCTGGCCTTGAGGCCGCCCTCGACGATCTCCATGAGCTGATCCATCGAATAGGCGACCCCGCCGCCGGTGCCGCCGAGCGTGAAGCTGGCGCGAACGATCAGCGGGAACCCGATCTGCTCCGCCGCCGCGCGGGCCTCGTCGAGGTTGTGGACGAAGATGCTGCGCAGGCATTCGAGGCCGGCCTTGCGCATGGCCTCCTTGAAGAGGTCGCGGTCCTCGGCGCGCTTGATGACCTCGGCGTTGGCGCCGATCATCTCGACGCCGAACTTCTCGAGAACGCCCATCTCGGCGACCTCGAGGGCGGTGTTGAGGCCGGTCTGTCCGCCGAGGGTCGGCAGCAGCGCGTCCGGGCGCTCCTTCTCGATGATGCGCGCGACGACCTCGGCGGTGACCGGCTCGATGTAGGTGCGGTCGGCGACCTCGGGGTCGGTCATGATCGTCGCCGGGTTGCTGTTGACGAGGATGATCTCGTAGCCCTCCTCGCGGAGCGCCTTGCACGCCTGGGTGCCGGAGTAGTCGAACTCGCAGGCCTGGCCGATGACGATCGGCCCGGAGCCGATCAGCATGATCTTGTGGATGTCGTTTCGCTTGGGCATGTCGGCCTCACTCCCATTCGATCGTGCTGGGGGGCTTGGAACTGATGTCGAAGACGACGCGGTTGACGCCGCGCACCTCGTTGATGATGCGGCGCGCGATGCTGTCGAGCGTCTCGTAGGGGAGGCGGAACCAGTCGGCGGTCATGCCGTCCATGCTCGAGACGGCGCGCACGGCGACCACGTTCTCGTAGGTGCGCTCGTCGCCCATGACGCCGACGGTCTGGACGGGCAGCAGCACGGCGAAGGACTGCCAGATCTCGCGGTAGGCCTGGATCTGGCGGACCTCCTCCTGCACGCGCAGGTCGGCCTGCTGGAGGATGGCGACGCGCTCGGCGGTGACCTCGCCGAGGATGCGGACGCCGAGGCCGGGGCCGGGGAAGGGCTGGCGGTCGACGATCGTGTCCGGAAGGCCGAGCTCGCGGCCGAGCGTGCGGACCTCGTCCTTGAACAGCTCGCGGAGCGGCTCGATCAGCTCGAACTTCAGGTCCGGCGGAAGGCCGCCGACGTTGTGATGGCTCTTGATCGTGGCCGAGGGGCCGCCGCGAGGGTGGACGCTCTCGATCACGTCGGGGTAGAGCGTGCCCTGGGCGAGGAACTTCACGGGGCCGATCTTGCGGGCCTCGTCGGCGAAGACGTCGATGAAGGTCCGGCCGATGACCTTGCGCTTCCGCTCGGGGTCCGCGATGCCGGCGAGCTTCTCGAGAAACAGCGGGCCGGAGCGGGCGATGCGCAGGTCGATGCCGAAGGCGCGGCCGAAGCAGTCCTCGACCTGCTCGGCCTCCTTGTAGCGCAGGAGGCCGTTGTCGACGAACACGCAGTGGAGCTGCGGGCCGATCGCCTTGTGGAGCAGGGCGGCCACGACCGAGGAGTCCACGCCGCCGCTCAGGCCGAGGAGGACCTGTCCGCCGCCGACCCGCTGCCGGATCGAACGGGTGCTCTCCTCGATGAACGTCGACATCTTCCAGTCGCCGGCGCAGCCGCAGACATCGAAGATGAAGTGCTCGAGGATCTCGCCGCCGTGGGGCGTGTGGACGACCTCGGGGTGAAACTGCAGGCCGTAGATGCGGCGCGATTCGTCCGCCATCGCCGCGATCGGACAGGTGTGGGTCTTCGCGAGGATGCGGAAGCCGGGCGGGAGGGCTTCGACCTGGTCGCCGTGGCTCATCCAGACGGGCATCTGCTCGGGCAGGCTGCGGAAGAGCGCCGCCGCCCCGGCGATGTCGACCGACGCCATGCCGTACTCGCGGCTCTCGCCCTTGCGCACGATCCCGCCGAGCTTCTTGCCGGTGAGCTGCATGCCGTAGCAGATGCCGAGGACGGGCACGCCGAGATCGAAGAGGGCGGGGTCGCAGTCCGGCGAGCCGGCTTCCAGGACGCTGGCGGGACCGCCGGACAGGATGATCCCCTTCGGCCCGCGCGCACGGAGGGTCTCCGCGGTCGTGTCGAACCGCATCAGCTCGCAGTAGACCTGCCGCTCGCGCAACCTGCGCGCGATCAACTGGCTGTACTGCGAACCGAAATCGAGGATGGCGATCCAGTCGTGCATGGCGTCCGCCCGTGTGTTTCCCGGCCAGCCGCCAGCCGGGGTCCGCCGCTCCTACCAAAGCGGGGCTCCGAAATCAATCCGAAACCCCCTTCCCGGCGACGGTTTTCGACCGTTCGACAGCGGCGCCGGGGCGCGGTATGTTCTCCGTTTTTGAAAGCCATGCGGCGTTTCAGTACTCGAGCGGCGGGGACAGGGATGGCGATCCTTCTGGCCTGCACGTGGTTTGGCCGGGAGGCCGGCGCGGAAGACGTCCGGGACCGCATCAGGGTCAGCGACGGCGGCACGGTCCGCGATCTTGAACTGGCCCGCGACGAGATCGCCGGCGACCGGCGGGCGCGTCCGGCGGATTCGCTCCGGCGCCGTGCGGCGGGCGGCCTGCCGTCGGCGCGGGACGTGGCGCAGTGGGCGAGGGACGAGGAACGCGCCTCGGGTCGCGAGGCGGCGCTGGTCTACTACGAGGCCGGGCGGCCGCGGTCGGAGGCCACCCGCCGGCTTCTCGGCCGCAGGGTGGCCGTGAGGCTGGCGCCTGGCGCCGATCCCGGTGCGGTGGCCGCGGCGGCGGGCGCCGTCTCGGCGGCGGCGGCCCCGGGGGCGCCGGGCTGGCATCTCCTCGCGGCGGACGATGTGGCCGGCGCGCCGGACCTCGCGGACCGCCTCGCGAACCTTGCAGGCGTCGGCGAGGTGCACGTCCAGTTCGGCCGCCAGCCCCGGAAGAAGCTGATTCCGAACGACACCTACTTCGCCAACCAGTGGCACCTCCGCAACACGGGGCAGGGCGGCGGGACGGCCGGCGTCGACGTCAACGTCGTCTCCGTCTGGGACACGCGCCGCGGCACCAACGTCGTCATCGGCATCGTGGACGACGGGCTGCAACTGACACACCCCGACCTCGTCGCCAACGTCAACACGAATTGGGACTACGACTGGAACGACTCGACCCCTCTCGACCCGAGCCCCGACCCCGGCAACGAGGACTTCCACGGCACGTCCTGCGCGGGCGTGGCGGCGGCGCGCGGCAACAACTCGATCGGGGTCAGCGGCGCCGCGCCGGAGGCGGCGCTCGTCGGCCTCCGGCTGATCGCCGGCGCGGTCGACGATGCCGACGAGGCCGCCGCGCTGGCCCACAGCAACGCCGTGATCCACATCAAGAGCAACAGCTGGGGGCCGGACGACGACGGCCTCACGCTCGAGGCGCCGGGCCCGCTGGCGCGCGCGGCCCTGTCGAACGGCGTCACGAGCGGGCGAGGCGGGCTCGGAACCATCTACACGTGGGCGGGCGGAAACGGGTTGGAGGACGACGACAACGCCAACAAGGACGGCTACGCCAACTCGCCGTACACCATTGCCGTCGCGGCCGTCGATGACGACGGGCTCCAGGCCTACTACAGCGAGCCCGGCGCGTGCCTCGTCGTCTGCGCGCCCTCCAGCGGCGGTGCGACCGACATCTACACGACCGATCTCACCGGCACCGACGGCTACAACAGCGCCTACGGCACCGCCGGGGAGCCGTCGAACCGCGACTACACCGGCACGTTCGGCGGCACGTCGTCCGCGACGCCGCTGGTCGCCGGCGTCGCCGCGCTGATCCTGCAGGCCAACCCGGCGCTTGGCTGGCGCGACGTCCAGGAGATCCTCATCCGCAGCGCGCGGCGCATCAAACCGACCGACGCGGACTGGGCGACCAACAGCGCCGGGCTGGCCTTCAACCACGCGTTCGGCGCCGGCCTCGTCCAGGCGTCGGGCGCGGTGGCGCGCGCGGCCGGGTGGACGAACCTCGGGCCGCGCATCACCGGCCGCGTCTCGCAGACCGGGCTGGGACTCGCCATCCCGGACAACAACGCCACCGGCGTCTCGCGCACGCTCAACGTCGCCACGAACGTCCGCGTCGAGCACGTCGAGGTCACCGTGAACATCTCGCACACTTCCCGCGGCCATCTCGAGGTGATCCTCACGTCGCCGTCGGGCATGCAGAGCCGGCTGATCGAACCCCATGCCGACACCGGGGACCACTACGCCTCGTGGACCTTCACCAGCGTCCGGCACTGGGGCGAGGCGTCGCAGGGCGCGTGGACCGTCCGCGTCGCGGACCGCACGTCCGGCACATCGGGCACGCTGAACTCGGTGGCCCTGGCCGTGCACGGCACCGCCAGCGATCCGCCGGCGCGCCGGCCGCCGGTCTTCGAGGCCGTCGCGAGCCCCTCCGTCACGGAGGGCAGCCCGGTGAGGGTCACCGTCGCGGCGATCCCGACCGACGGCGACGAGGTCGACCTGGCCGTCCGCGACCTGCCGGCATGGGCGACCTTCGTTTCGACCAACGAAAGCGGAGTCCTGTCCGGAACGCCCGGAGCGGGCGACGCCGGGGCGTGGACCGTCTTCTTCGACGCGACCGACATCGACGGCACCGTTTCGGCCACCTCGACCGTGACCGTCACGGCGGCGCCCGTGGCGGCCACGAATCTCCTCGTCAGGTACTCCTTCGACGACGGCCCGGCCTTCACCACGAATCCCGCCGCGGTCGTGGCCGGGGCCACGGCGAGCGGCGTTCGCGCGCGCGACGGTTCGATCACGAACTTCGGCGGCGCGACGGCGAACGCCGCCGCGGACAACGGGTGGACGGGTGCGGTGCATTACCTCGAGTTCACGGTGACGCCCGACGCCGGCCGCATCGTCGAGGCCTCCGGGATCCACTTCGTCGACCGGCGCTCCAGTTCCGGCCCGACCGCGTGGCGGATCACCTCCAGCGCCGACGGCCATGCCGCCAACCTGGCTTCGGGGTCGACGCACTCGTCGTTCACGACCAATCGGGCCGACTTCGGGCCGGTGACCTCCACGGCGCCGCTGGCGGTCCGTATTCACGGGTCCGCGGCGAGCCAGGCCGGCGGCACGTGGCGCGTGGACGACGTCTGGCTGTTCGGCGCCGTTCGCGGGGCCGGCGGCCCGGGGCCGGATGCCGACGCGGACGGCATTGCGGATGACTGGGAACTGCGGTACTCCGGCACGACGACCGGCCTCGTCGCCTCGTCCGACGTCGATGAGGACGGCTTCAACGCCCTGCAGGAGTTCCTGGCCGACACGCATCCCGGCGTCGCGTCGTCGAGGTTCGCCGTCGTTCGGATCGACTTCGAGGGGGAGGTGGCGGGGATCCATTTCCCGTCGTCGACCGGGCGGTTCTACTCGGTCCAGCTCCGGACGAACCTCCTCGAAACCGCGTGGGAGACGGTCCTCGCCGCCCGGCCCGGTTCGAACGGCGTGACGACGCTCCGGCACACCCACGCGGCGCCGACGCGGATGTACCGGCTGGACGTGAGGTGCCCATGATGCGCATGCGACGAATTCTTGCAGCGGGCCTCCTCGTGGCGGCCCAGGCCCGTTTCGCGGATGCGGGGCCCCGCCCGGACGGGATGCCCCCGCGGGCGTCCGAGGCCGAGGGACGCGGCTGGACCGTCCTTCGCGACGCGCGCCTGCTCGAGAACCGCTACTTCGACGGCGACAGCTTCCACCTCAAGCCCGCCCGCGGCGACGAGGGGGTCTTCCGCCTCTACTTCGCCGACTGCCCCGAGACCGATGAGTCGCTGAAGGAGCGGATCGGCGAGCAGGCGAAGGTGTTCGGCGTTGCGGCGGACCGGATTCCCCGGATCGGCAGGCAGGCGCACGACTTCACGCGCGAGTTCCTCAAGGACGGGTGCACCGTTTACACGAAGAACGAGGTGGCCGAGGGAAGCAGCCGCATGACCCGGCACTTCGCGTTCATCGCGGCGAACGGCCGCTGGCTCCACGAGGCGCTCGTCGAGGCGGGTCTCGCGCGGGCCTACGGGAAGTCCATCGATCTCCCCGATGGCACCCCGGTCCGCGAACACTGGAACCGTCTCAACGCCCTGCAGGCCGGCGCCCGCAAGCGCGGCGCGGGAGGCTGGGGGAGCGCGGACCGCTGAGCCGTTCTCCCCCTCTGCCTTGCAGACGCCCCGCCGTTCGTGCGATATAGGCGCCGAGCCGCCGGACGCGAGCCCGGCGGCCGCCCATGAAACCGCGAGCTGCACAGGATCCCGGGGCCGAGGCGGACGCCGAGCCGTCGGCTTCGACGCCCGTCTACCTTCTCTACGGTGACGACTACCGCGTGAAGGAGGCGGCGCGCCGACTCGTCGACGCGCTGTGTCCGCCGGACCAGCAGGTCTTCGGCCTCGAGGAGATCGACAGCTCCCACGACACGGCCGACCAGGCGGTCGCCGCCCTTCGCAGGGTCCTGATGGCGGTCGCCACCGCGAGTTTCCTCGGCGGCCGCAAGGTCGTCTGGTACCGCGCGGGCGGCTTCTTCGAGTCGCCCAAGGTGCTGCGGTCCGCCGCGGTGACGCCGTGGGTCGAGAAGCTGACCGAGCATCTCCGCCAGGGGCTGCCCGAAGGCCACCAGTTGATCGTCACCGGCACCGGCATCGACCGGCGGTCCGCCTTCTTCAAGGCCTGCAACGACAAGGGCGACGTGGTCGCCTACACGCTGCCGGAGAAGTCGTGGGAGATGGAACGCTACGCGGGGGTCCTGGTCCGCCGCGCGCTCGACCCCGCGGGATTGCGCATGCGGCCGGAGGCCCTCACGGCCTTCGTCGACGCGGTGGGGCCGGACGCGCGGACCATCCAGTCGGAGGTGGAGAAGCTCGTCCTGTACGTCACGGGGCGCAAGGAGATCACGGTCGAGGACGTCCGCGCGATCACCTCCCCGGCGCGGGAGGTCGAGGGCTGGGACCTTGCGGACCGGGTCGGCGCGCGCGATGCGCCGGGCGCCCTGGCGGTGCTTCGGCGGCTGCTGCAGCAGAAGGTCGAGCCGATCCTCATGGTCGGCGGCCTCGAATCCCGGTTCCGCGAGCTTTCGATCTTCCGCGACGCGCTCGACCGCGGCTGGGTGCGGTTCAACGGCCGCGAGGCGGCGTGGACCGGCGACCCGGAGATAGCGGCGGCCCTCGCGGGGCTTGGGGAGTGGAACCCGTCGCGCATGCATCCGTTCCGCGCCGGCAAGCTGGTGGAGCAGGCGCGGGGATTCTCGGCGGCGGAACTGGCGCGGGCCTCTGCCGCGATCACCCGCACCCGCGAGCAGATGGCCGGGGGCTTCTCGGCGGCCGATCTCCTGATCGAGATGCTCGTGCTGCGCATCGCCCGCAAGCGCCCGGGGGGGCGATGACGGCCGCCCGTCTCCTTTGCGCGTCCGCCGCGGCCTTTGCCGTGGCGGCGGGACTCGCCGCCGGGCCGGCGGCGGCCTGGCCGGCGAAGATCCCGCTTCCGGTCGACGGCCCCGCGACGAACGCGCCCGCGCCGCCCGCCGGCGGGGTGCCGGACCTGTGGTTCCCGGTCGGCGAGGAGCAGGTCCTCGACCTCCAGTGGGGCATCATCAGCGTGGGCACCTCCCGGGTCTGGACCGAGTGGATCCGCGAGTACGGCGAGTGGCTGCTGGCCATCCGCATGCGGACGCGGACCACGCGCGTGCTGGACGCGATCTACCCCGTCGACGACTTCATCGAGAGCGTGGTCGACCCGACGACCTTCCTTCCCCGGCGGTTCGTGAAGAAGATCAACGAGGGCAAGAGCCGCTACGACGAGGTGACGGTCTTCGACCACGTCCGGCGGATCGCGACGTGGCGGTCGGTGCGCGACGGGAAGGCCAAGGTGTTTCCCATCGAGGCGGACACCCGCGACATCCCGTCGATGCTCTACTGGTTCCGCAGGGAACGCTTCGAGCCGGGCGACCCGCGCGCGTTCCAGGTGATGGCCGACGAGAAGATGTACACCGTCCTGCCGAGGCCGGTTGCCCGGGAGACGCTGCGCACCGCGGAGTTCGGGCAAATCCCGTGCATGCGTTTCGAGCCCGAGGCCCAGTTCAACGGGCTTTTCGTGCGCAAGGGCCGCCTCTGGGTGTGGGTGGCCGAGGACGACCGCCGGCTCGCGGTGCGACTGGTCGCCGAGGTCCCGGTGGCGAACGTGAAGGCCGTGCTCGTCGGCGTGCGCGGTCCGGGGAACGACCGGTGGGTCGGGCGCGGTCAGGCCGCGAACCTCGCGCGGCCCGTGCCGAGGTAGGCAAGGGGAAAGGACTCAACGATATGGCGCTCTCCATCCGGCGTGCGAAGGAACTCCTGGCCTCCTTCCGGCGGCAGCGGGTCGCGGTCGTCGGCGACCTGATGCTCGACCGGTACGTCGAGGGAACGGTCGACCGCATCTCCCCCGAGGCCCCGGTGCCGGTCGTGCGCGTGCGCTCCGAACGCGCGGTGCCCGGCGGCGCCAGCAACGTCGCCGTCAACCTGCGGGCGATCGGGGGCGGCGCGTCGGTCTGCGGCCTCGCCGGCCGCGATGCCGCGGGCCGCGAGCTTCTCGGCATGCTGCGTGCCGCCCGCGTCGGGACGGACGGCGTGACGCGCCCGGCCGGGCTGCGCACCACCGTGAAGACGCGCATCCTCGCCGAGCGCCAGCAGGTGGTCCGCGTCGACCACGAGGATCGGCCCGACCTCGCGGGCGCGGCGCTGAAGGCCGCGTGCCGGAGCGTCGCCGCCGAGGTGGCCCGGTCGACCGGCGTCATCATCGAGGACTACGGCAAGGGCTTCGTCTGCCAGCCCGTCGTCGACGCGGCGCTCGCGGCCGCGCGTCGCGCCGGCATCCCGAGCGGGCTGGATCCGAAGGACAACCATGAACTCGACGTCCGCGGCATCACCGTGGCGACGCCGAATCGCAAGGAGGCCTTCCACGGCGCGCGGCGCGGGGACCCCGGCGCCGGACCCGTGCCGCTGGCCGACGCCGCGCTGCTGGGCGCCGCGCGCGTTCTGCTGCGCCGCTGGGCGCCGCGCCACCTGCTCGTGACCCTCGGGCCGCAGGGCATGCTCCTCGCGGCGCCGGGCGCGAAGCCGCGTCACATCCCGACGCGCGCGCTCGCCGTCTACGACGTCAGCGGCGCGGGCGACACCGTCATCGCCGTCTGCGTGCTCGCGCTGGCCGCGGGCGCCACCGACGAGGAGGCCGCCGAGATCGCCAACTACGCGGCCGGCGTCGTCGTCGCGAAGCTGGGCACCGCCACCTGCACCCCGGCCGAACTGATCGCCCACATGCGCGAGTGCGGAGTGGAGGAGGGCTGACGCCATGGCACGAGTCGTCGGCGTGATTCCGGCCCGGTGGGCCTCGACCCGCTTTCCGGGCAAGGCGCTGCACGTGATCTGCGGCAAGAGCCTGCTCCGGTGGGTCGTCGAGCGCGCCCGTGGCGCGAAGGGGCTGGCGGACCTGCTGGTGGCGACGGATGACGACCGCATCCGCGCCGCCGCCGAGTCCTGCGGCGTCCGCGCCGTGATGACCTCGCCGAACCACCCGTCGGGCACCGACCGCATCGCCGAGGCGATCCGCGGCATCGAGGCCGACGCCGCCGTGAATATCCAGGGTGACGAACCGCTCGTCGAGCCGGCCGTCATCGACCAGCTGGCCGCCGCGGTCGGCGGCGGGGGGGCGTGGGACATGGCCACCGCGGCCACGCCGCTGCGCAACCCCGCGCTGATCGCGCAGCCGTCGGTCGTCAAGGTCGTGGCCGCCGCGGACGGCCGCGCGCTCTACTTCTCGCGCGCGACGATCCCGTTCGATCGCGATGGCGGCGCGACCCGGGAGACGGAGCCGGTCTACCTGCGGCATGTCGGCATCTACGCCTACCGCCGCGACTTCCTCGAGCGCCTGGTTCGCGAGCCGCCCTGCCTCACCGAGCGGCTGGAGAAGCTCGAGCAGCTGCGCGCGCTTCACCTTGGCGCCCGCATGAAGGTGCTGGTCGTCGAGGACCACGGCATCGGCGTCGACACGCCCGAGGATGCGGTCCGCGCCGAGGCCGCCCTCCGCGCCGCCGGCCTGGCCTGAGGAACGCGAGACGGAAGAGACCACCAAGGCGCAAAGCGGGCCGGACGGGACGGTCTTCCAATCCTCATCAGTCGGGTTCCGTGTCCTCTGGCGGCTCCCACGGCATGTTCGCGTCGAGTTCCTCCAGGCAGCCGGCGAGCCGGTCCGGGTTCATGTCGAAGGTCTGTTCGAGTAGCCGCCGCAGCTGCGCTCGCTCGTCATCCGTCAGACGGCCCCATGTATGCGCGGCCGCCTCGATGCGCTCCTCGTCCACCGTGGCCGCCTCGGCCGCTTCCTCGCTGTCGGGATCGTACTCAGGGTCCGGATGCTCATCCGGGTCGTCGTAGAGTTCGGCCATCGCACGGATCAGCCGTGTCGGATCCGCCATTTGCATGCGGATTGTGGCCGGCCGCGTTCGAAACAGCCACTCCATGATCGCGGCGCTGTTCGCGGGCGGCTTGATCGGCGCATCTTCTTCCCCGCCGCCGTCCATGGCTTTCAGTCTGCCCCACCAGTGACGGTAGCGGGCGAGGCGCGCGATGTCCTTGGGGGTGAGTTGGGAAAGGCGCCGTACGTCCATGTTGTCCTCGAGATCCGCCAGCTTGATGGCTCGCGCCAGCGGATCGTCGGCCAGCCGCAAGTAGTAGGCCGTCCGCGCCTGCCCGGGCCGGTGCGTCATCAGGTCGACCAACCGCACCGCCTCTTCGGGGATGCCCGCCGCCCGCAGGTCGTCGAGCGTCGTCGGCGTGTCCTCGACCACGTCGTGCAACACTGCCGCGATCCGGGCGGTGTCCGCGTCCATCCGCATCATCAGCCGGAGCGGGTGCAGGATGTAGGGGGCGCCGGCCTTGTCGGTTTGTCCGGCGTGCTTCCCGGCGGCCAGTCTGATCGCGATCTCCAACGCGTTCGAGTTCGTCATCATGATGGTCCCTCGTCGTTGCGGTCGGGCTCAGCCGCCGGGCATGATCAGCAGGTCCCCGTCGGCCCACCGGATTCCGCGGTCGTCCGCCTTGAGGTGCCGGCGTTCCGCTCCCAGATGCATGAGGTACTCCGGGTCCGGCTCGCCCACCCGGGCTTTCAGCTTCTCGCGTTCCGCGGCCGATACCGGCAGGAGGTCCCAGTACTGGCGGTCGTCCCCTTCCTCCCAGTCGACGAACTCGGTGAAGATCCGCACGAAGGCCTGGCCGCATGCCGGGCAGACCTCCATGGAGATCTCGAAGTGGCTCGATTCGAGGAGGCTCTCCGCCGGTTCGCGCCTCCACGCCCATGCGGCCATCGGGTCTTCCCCGAAGCACCGATCGCATCCCATCCGCTCTTCCTCGTCCATGGCTCCGTCCTCCTGCCGTCGGGATCGCTTCCCGCCCGATCGCGGAGCCGTTGTCGCAGAGGCGGGATTCCGATGGTAGTCATGAGATCGTATGATATATTACCTGCGAATCATGAATCCGGATGTTCTGTCCAGGACGGGACTGAGTTGGGATCGCCTGCGCAACTTCTGCGCGGTCGCGGAGGCGGGGTCGATCGTGAAGGCGGCCGGGGGCGACCCGGTGCGCCAGTCCCTGTTCAGCCGCCAGATCCGGGAGCTCGAGGGGGCGCTCGAGGTCGAACTGGTCCGGCGTCAGGGCCGGGGGCTGGCGATCACGGAGGAAGGGCGCCGGCTGGCCGCGCTGGTCCGCGGCCAGATGCAGGCGTTGCAGGATTTCGACGACGAGTGCCGCAGCCGGCCGGTGCGGTTCTCGCTGGCCGGATCCAACACGCTGCTCGACGCCGTCTTCCTGCCGCGGTTCGCGGAGATCCGCAAGCGCCAGCCTTCCGTCGTGTGGCGGATCGAGCACATGCAGACGAAGGACGCGGCCCGGGCCCTCGGGGAGGGACAGGTGGACTTCGCCTTGCTCCGCGCCGACGCCGTGCCGGGACGCGTTGAGAAACGGAAGCTCGGGTCGCTGGAGTGGGTGCTGGCCGTGCCGCCGAACGTGGCCGGCGGGTCGGGGGCCTCGCCAAAGGCGCTGGCCTCGCTGCCGCTTGCGTTGCCGATCGGCGGCGAATTGCGGGCCATGGTTGACGAGTATGCAGCTAAGGGGGGCGTGCGCCCGCGCGTCGTGGTCGAAGTGGATTCGTTCCGCCAGGCGCTACAGGCCGCCGAAACCGGGGCGTGCGCTGCCATCGTGCCCTCCGTCCTGATGCCGGCCGTTGCGGGTCCTCTACGCGCGCTGCCCCTGCCGCCCGCGCTTCGCTCGACAACCCCGTATTCCCTGGCTTGGCGGCGCCGCCTGATCGACACGCGGCGCGAGGGCGCCGCCGTGCTCAAGGCCCTGCTGGCGGTGATTGTCTGACCGGCCCGCGCCCGGCAAGTCGACCGATGTGGGGAAGCCCCCGCCGAGTCGCATGGGCAGGGCGATTGGGTCGGATCGTGGGCGGGCACGTGTGTGTGTCCGGTTTTGTGCCCCGTCACTCCAGCGGAAGCCGTGGTGGTTCGCGGCTCGTCAGGGTGAACTCGGGGCGCGAGCCATGCGTGATGACCCGGGCTGCAAGGACTCGGGAATCCTCCGCGGAGGCAAACGAAGATTGGTCGGGGCGACGAGATTTGAACTCGTGACCTCTTGCACCCCAAGCAAGCGCGCTAGCCAGTCTGCGCCACGCCCCGACCGGTGAAGTGCGGGCACGCTATCACGCCGGCCGTCGCGGGGTCAACCCGGAGGGGACGGCGCGGGTGGATTCGGGCTCGCTGGCGGGAGAGCACGGAAGAGACTGAGGGCGGCGGCGGCGACGACCGGGCCGAGCACGAGGCCGATGAAGCCGAAGGCCGAGATGCCGCCGAGGAGGCTCAGGAACACAAGGAGGCCGTTCATCGCCGAGCGGCCGGACATCAGCACGGGGCGGAGCAGGTTGTCGATCATGCCGATCACGCCCACGCCGAGGCCGGCGAGCACGAGCCCGGCGATCCAGTGCCCGGTGACCGCGAGGCCGATCGCCGTCGGCGCCCAGATGATCGCCGAGCCGATCACGGGCAGCAGCGAGCAGAACGCCATCACGGTGCCCCAGAAGACGGGGGAGTTGATGCCGAGAAGGGCGAAGATGACGCCGCCGGCGAACCCCTGGGCCGCGGCGATGGTCAGCGTCGTCGTCGTTCCGGCGTGGATCAGGTCGCGCGTCTGGGCGAGCAGCAGGTCGCGCCGCGCGTCGTCGAAGGGGAGCATCCGCCGGATCAGCGGGCCGAGCCGGTCCGAGTCGCGCAGCAGGAAGTACAGCGAGAAGAGCGTCACGAAGAGCTTGAAGAAGAAGACCGACGTGCCCCGGACGATCGCGCCCGCCTGGCCCGCGACGAGGCCCGTCAGCCGGCTCGCGAGCGAGAGCAGCCGGGCGCGAAGCTCCTCCGGCGACGGCAGCGGCAGATGCTCGCGCGCCCACGCGAGCGCGCGCGCGGCCTGGTCCTGCTTCTCCACGTCCTGAACCGCGGCCTGGACGGCGGCCACGGCTTTCGATGCCTCCTCGACGAGGGCCGACGCGAGGAAGGCCCCGGGCACGAGCAGCACCAGCGCCAGCGCGGCGGTCACCAGGATCGCCGCGCGGTTGGCGCCCCACCGGCGCTCCGCTCTCAGGAAGACCGGGTGGAGCGTCACGCCGAGCACGCCGGCCCACGCCAGCGGAAGCAGGAAGGGTTCCAGGATCCTGTACGCGAGCCAGGCGACGAGCAGGACGGTGCCGTAGAACAGCAGGCGCGAGAGGCGTTCCCGGTCGGCATCCGGCGAGGTCATGCGGAAGGTCCCCCCCGGGCCCTACTGGACCCGGATGCGGGCGGAGAGCTTCATCAGGCCGGCCAGCGAGGCGATCGCGGCGATCCCGAGGACGGTTCCGCGTCCGGTCTGTCCGTAGAGGAAACACCCGATCGAGAAGAGGGCGCCCCACACCGCGACGCACCCGAGCATCATGCAGACGATGCCGACGGGCACGTCCCAGCCGCGGTCGGTCACGATGGACTCGCCCGACGACTCCGCGGCGTCGACAACCGGCCGCCAGCCGGGCCCGCCGGGCTGGACCTTCCGGTAGAACGACCGGAGCGTCGCGGAGTGAACCGGCGGCGTCGCGTAGGTCACGACGACCCAGCCGATCGTGGTCACCAGGATGCCGAGCACGAGCTTCCAGTCGCCGTAGCCCATGATTTTCAACAGGCCGGCGTCGCGGAACGACTGCTCGATGCCGAGCCCCGGCGCCGCGAAGGCGAAGAAGCACGCGACGACGAACGAGATCAGCATCGCCGCGATCTCGCTCCATGCGTTGATGCGCCACCAGAACCACCGGAGGATGTAGATGAGCCCGGTGCCCGCGCCGACCGCGAGCAGGAGGTCGAACGACGCCTTGGCGTTGGTCATCGCCAGCGCGACGCCGCCGGAGAGCACCAGCAGCACGAGCATGGTCGCGCGGCCGACCGCCACCAGTTCCTTCTCCGAGGCCTGCGGCTTCAGGAAGCGCTTGTAGAAGTCGTTCACGACGTAGGACGAGCCCCAGTTGAGATGCGTCGCGATCGTCGACATGTAGGCCGCGATCAGCGAGGCGACGATGATGCCGATCAGCCCCGTGGGCATCTTCGCGATCATGCCGGGATAGGCGATGTCGTTCCGGAGGAACTGGTCCTCGACCTTCGGGAACGCCGCGGCGAGGCTCCCGACGCCCTTCGCCTTCGCCTTGAGCATCCGGATCTCGGCGACCTGCCCGGGCGCGAGGTCCGCCTTCGCGCCCGCATCGTACGTCGCGACCAGCGCGGCCATCTCCGGCGACGCGAGGCGGGCCCCGGCGGCTTCGCGCTCGGCCGCGGGGTCCGGCGCGAAGGCGACGAGCGAGACCAGCGCGACGAGGATCCACGGCCAGGGGCGGACCGCGTAGTGCAGGAAGTTGAAGAGCAAGGTCGCGCCGATCGCGTGGCGCTCGTTCTTCGCCGAGAGCATCCGCTGCGCGACGTAGCCGCCGCCGCCCGGCTCCGCGCCCGGGTACCAGACGTTCCACCACTGCACCGCGACGGGGAGGATCAGCAGGCCGACCAGCGGGCTGTAGTCGCCGCCCTCGGGCGCCGCGGGGAAGAACGTGAGCTTGTCCGCCAGCGCCGGGTTCGAGACCAGCGCCGAGAGGCTGCCCACGCCGAAGACCTCGCCCTTCACGGCGAAGACGGCCGCCGCGATCGCGCCGAACATCGCGACGGAGTACTGGTAGAAGTCCGCCCAGATCGAGCCGGTCAGCCCGCCTAGGGTCGCGTAGACCGCGACGCCGATCGATGCGTAGACGAGGGTCTCCAGGGGCTTCAGCCCGAACATGACCTGCCCGATCTTGATCGCCGCCAGCGACACGGTCGCCATGACGAGCACGTTGAAGAGGACGCCGAGGTAGAGCGAGCGGAAGCCGCGCAGGACCGCCGCGGGCCGGCCGCTGTAGCGGATCTCGTAGAAGCCGAGGTCGGTGTCCAGCGCCGAGCGGCGCCACAGCTTCGCGTAGACGAAGACCGTCAGCATGCCGGTCAGTAGGAACGCCCACCACGCCCAGTTGCCGGCGACGCCGCCGGTGCGGACGATGTCGGTGACGAGGTTCGGGGTGTCGCACGAGAACGTGCAGGCGACCATCGAGACGCCCAGCAGCCACCAGGGCATCGTGCGGCCCGAGAGGAAGAAGTCCGCCGCGCTGCGGCTGGCGCGCCGCGCCGCGAGGGACCCCACGATCACGACCGAGACGAGGAACCCGATGATGATGACGGTGTCCAGCGTGCTGATGTTCATGCGGGGGCCTCCGGACCGCGGGCCCGGAGGTCCGCGATCAGCCGGTTCATCCATTCCTCGTGGCGCTCGAACGATTCGACCATCGCGAACTGGCAGCGGCAGCGGTCGGCGTTCTGCCCGGGGCGGTGCGTCTTGAAGTAGACGTCGCCCTGCAGGTAGTCGGCGAGGAACCGGATGCCGATCTCGAAGCTGATCAGGCGCGCGGAGAAGGCGAGGAGGTCGAACTCGCCCGGGACCAGGAACGAGCCCGCGGAGGCGAGGTAGCCCCGGGCGAGGGCCTCGAACATCCCGGGCACCATGCGGACCTTGGAGAGGTCGCGCTCGTCCTCGGGCGTCGGACGCGTCGCGGTGCGGCACATGTCGCCGAAGTCGTAGAGCACGAGGCCGGGCATGACGGTGTCGAGATCGATGACGCAGAGGCCCTCGCCGGTGGCGTCGTCGAGCATGACGTTGTTGAGCTTGGTGTCGTTGTGCGTCACGCGCTCGGGGATCGTTCCGGCGGCCTGGGCGCGGAGGAGGACGTCGACGATCGGCTCGCGGGCGAGGGCGAAGCCGATCGCCTCGCGGACGGACGCGGCGCGGTTGTGCGCGTCGGCGTCGATCGCCGCGCGCAGCACGTCGAAACGGCTTCGCGTATGGTGGAAGTTCGGGATCGTGTCGGCGAGGCGCGGGGCGGGGAGGTCGGCCAGCCGGCGCTGGAACTCGCCGAACGCGCGGGCGGCCGCCCCGGCCTGGGCCGGGGTCTCGATCTGGTCGAAGGTCCGGGCGCCCTCGATGAAGAGGTAGACGCGCCAGGCACCGCTGCCGTCGTCCAGCCACGATGCGCCGTCGATCGTGGGGACCAGCGACAGGCAGCGGCGGGTGACGTCCTCCGCGCCGCGCCGCGCCAGATCCGCGGCGAGGTGCGCGGTGACGCGGCGGACGTTGTCCATCAGCGCCGCCGGGTCCTTGAAGACGGCGGTGTTGATCCGTTGCAGGATGTAGCGCACCGGCGCGCCGGCCTGGCGGACGGCGACGCAGTACGTGTCGTTGATGTGGCCGCTGCCGTACGGCTCGATCGCGCCGACGTCGCCCGGGATGCGGAAGCGGCCGACGAGGCCGCGCAGAAGGGCGTCCGGGTGGCGGGCGGCGCTCATCGGGTCAGGCCCAGAGCCTTTCCGGGTAGCGGCCCCCGCGGATCAGTTCCCGGATGCTCTCGACGACGCCGGGCTTGTCCTCGCGGTAGGTGACGCCGAACCACGCGCTCGTCGTCGGCAAAATGCGGCAGCGGGCGACGCCGCGGCGGATCATCCCGGTCATCGCGGTGGGGATGTAGAACTCCGCCTTCGGGTTCGATGCGTTGTCGCGGAGGAAGACCCGGAATTCGGCGCGGATCTGTTCGAAGACCTGCGGGCGGAAGCCCCACATGTTCATCGAGACGGGCTCGTCGCCGGTCAGGTCGCGGAACGTGCCGTCGGCGTTGCGGTTCCGGGCGCGGCCGTCCGGGAGGGCCTCGATCGCGGTCATCTCCTCGGCGACCGTGAGGAAGCCGGACGCATCGGCGGAGCAGACGCCGCGCGCGACGGTGCCGTGGGCCGAGAGCGTGTTGCGCAGGCGGAAGCCGACCAGGGAGTACTCGTCCGGCCCGGGCGCCGCGGGCGCGGTGAGGAACTTCGCGAGCACGCGGTAGGCGTCCTCGCCGTAGAAGTCGTCGGCGTTGATCACGGCGAAGGGCTCGCGGACCTGGTCCGCGGCGCAGAGGACGGCGTGCGACGTGCCCCACGGCTTCTTCCGCTCGGGCGGCAGCGTGAAGCCCGGCGGAAGCATGTCGAGCTCCTGGTAGGCGAGCGTAGCGTCGACCCGGCCGGCGTAGCGGGACAGGATCGCCTCGCGGAACGCCTGCTCGATGTCGTGGCGGATGATGAAGACCACGCGGCCGAAGCCGGCGCGCAGCGCGTCGAAGACCGAGTAGTCGAGGACCACCTCGCCGCCCGGCCCGACCGGGTCGATCTGCTTGAGTCCGCCGTACCGGCTTCCGATGCCCGCCGCCAGAACCACCAAGGTCGGAGATGCGCTCATGCGATCAGGTTCCTTTCATGAATGCGCCGAACGTAAGGAAAGCGGAGGGGTAAGAGAAGCACGAAAACCCGGGCCCGAAACGCGCGACGGGTCCGCAGGACGAATGTGGGAAGCACGAAACGGATCCGGCGCGGGATCGAACGGCCGCGGCGCGCCGGTCGTTTGGGATTTTAGGATTGGCATTTTGGATTTGTTTCGTGCTTCGGGATTAGGATTTCGTGCTTCCTGCCGTGCTCGGCAGGCTGGCGGCCGCGATGGCCTGCCCGTGGCGCTTGTCCTTCTCGTCCGGCGTGCGCAGGCGGACGGACTCCGCGAGATCGGGGAATTCCGCCTTCAGGACGCGCGCCGCCTCGGCGAGGATCAACTCCCCGCCGGGGCCGGAGGTCACGCGGCCGAGGATCAGCAGGTTGCGCAGCGGGTAGAAGTCCGCGAAGCGGGCGATCGCGTAGCCGAAGCACACGCCGATGCCCGCATAGACGCGGCGCGCCCGCCCGTCGCCGGCCTTCATGAGCCGCTGCACGTCGACGAGCCGTTCGGCGAAGGGCATGTCCTTCGCGTACTCGATGCCCGCCTTGGCGGCGAGGCGGGCGACGCCCTGCTGGCAGAAGTACTGGACCGCGCAGCCGACGTCGCCGGACCACTCGTCCGCCGGCGCGCCGGCGCGGTAGTCGACCGGCACGAAGGCCAGTTCGTTGAGCCAGGTCGTGATGTGGCCCCCGGCGTCGCACCAGCCGGCGGCGACACTGGTGCCCATCGAGACGCCCAGCACCGCGTTGTCGTTCATCGACATGGAGCCCGCGAGGGCGGTGACCTCGCCGTCGTTCGCGACCTCGAACGGAACGCCGTGCCACTCGCGCCGGAGATCGTGGAAGAGGGGGCGGATGTGACGGTCGAAGTCCTCGCGCGACACGCCGCGGAAGAGCGAGGCGACGCGCGGCTCGTTGTTGACGAAAACGCCGGCGGAGCTGCCGCCGATGGCGTCGACGCGCGGCAGGTGCGCGGCGGCGCGGCGCAGCGTGTCGCGCACGCCCTCGATGTGATACTGCGGGTCCTTTTGAAAATACGGGTCCCAGGCGACCTCCTCGGAGTGGACGACCCGGCCGTCGATCAGCGCGGCGCACTTGCGGTCGCTGCCGCCGAGGTCGAAGCCGATGCGGCACCCGTCGAGGTGGCGGCCGAGCGCGACGACGGGGTCCTTCGCCGCCGGGAGGTCCGCGGCGGGGCAGGGGCGGACGGTGATGGGCTCGAGGAAGACGCGGCGGCCGACGAGGTCGACATCGAAGGCCCTTGCTCCGCCGTCGCGGTAGATCGCGGCGAGGTCCGCGGCCAGGGCGTCGCAGCCGGCGACGAGAATCCGCGGAGCGCCCTTCATCCACAGAAGGAACTTCAGCGTTCGCTCGACGGCGTGGAGGTTGGTTGCGCGGTGCGCGCCCTCGTGCGGGAGGATCCGCATCGAATGCCGGAAGCAGGTGCCGTCGGGACGCACGAGCGCCAGGTCGAGGCGGGGGCCGCCCGCCGCGCGGGCGGCGGCGTCGAACGCGCGGTGCCAGAGCGCCGCCGGCACGTGGTCCGGGTCCAGGTCCGGAATGACCGCAGGCCGAATCTCGATCCCGTTCATCGGATGGTCCCTTCGGTGGTGACGCGCCGGATGCTAGGGGGAGGCGCGATGTTTGTCAACGATGGAGACAAACACGGGACGGGACTCGATCGGGAGGACTGGAAATCGGTTGTGGACGCTATCCCCGACCGCGCGACGGCGGAATGTGGTGGACACCGTCCGCCACCGGGCACTGCGCGCGGCGGATGCAGTCGGCGCCGCAGAAACGGACCCGGAAGTCGTGGGCCACGCGGTCGAAGTGGTTTTCGATGAAGTCGACCTTGGCGGTGGCGGGGCCGACGTCCCGCCCCTGGCGCTCGCTGAGATACCACTTGTTCTCGTCGATCGCCTGCCTCAGGTGCTCGCGCTGATGGGCGAGGTAGTCTCGAAGATTCCGGCAACCGGTCGTGCTCATCGATTTGGCACCCCTAATGAGTCGAACCGTAACAGCGGCGGGCGTCTTTTCAAGTCCCCGATTCACGGTGAAATGCGCGGCGAGCGCGAGGGGCTGGCGGTCAACGGGATACGGACGCCGATTTCCGGTTGCGGCGGGGCCTGCGTCCGGCGGCGGGCGCCGCAGGGGCCTCGGCGTCGATCCAGCGCAGGAAGGCCGGATTCCCGCCGAGGATCGGCAGGGCGACCACGCAGGGGCATTCGTAGGGATGGAGCCGGAGGATCTCGGCGGTGAGGCGTGGAACCAGCGAGGCGCGGGTCTTCAGCATCATCGCGGTCTCGGCGCCGTGCTCAACGCGCCCGTTCCACCAGTACACCGATTCGATGGCCGGCAGGAGGTTCGCGCAGGCGGCGAGCCGCGCATCGACGACGCGGCATGCGATGCGCCGTGCCGTCGCGCGATCGGGGGCGGTCACGTAGACGAGGACCTGTTTCATGCCGCCACGGTATCCCGTCCGCCGACGCAGTCGAGCCGATTCGGCGGCCGCCCTGCCGCCCGGGTCGGGGACAGGCTCGTGCGGGTTGGCATGCGCCGCCGGATTGGTAGAATCCGGGGCATCGTGGACGGGGACCAGAACAAGGAGGGCCTGCCGGCCGTCGGGGCGGAGGCGCTGGATCCGGTGGAGGGCGGGACGCCTTCGCAGCCGCCCGGGGTGGATCCGGACGGGGCCTCGCGTGCACCGGCGCCTCCCGCGGCCGGCGCGCAGGATGCGGCGGCGGGTGTTGCCGTCGACCCGGGCGTCGACTCCCCCGAACTGCGGTGGCGCAAGGAACGGCTGCCCATCCCCGCGCGCCATGCCCTGTGGGCCGCGGCGGTCTTCGCTTCGGCGCTGGCGCTCTATCTCGTCACGCTCTGCCGCGGGATCTTCCCGGGCGAGCCGGCGCTCCTGACGGCCGTCCACAGCAGCACGGCGCCGATCCCGGCGCTGACCCATCCGCTCTGGGACGCCGCGGTCCGGATCCTCGGCCGGCTGCCGGTCGGGACCCTGTCGTTCCGGCTGAACGTCTTCAGCGCGATCTGCGGCGCGATGGCGGTCACGCTCCTCTTCCACCTTGTGGTGCACTTCCGGACCGGCCTGTCCGGGGTGGCGGCGCGGATGCGTCGCACGGTCGCCGGCGACGAGTGGATCCTGCGGGCCCCTCCGCGCCGGGGCGACGCCGTCCTCCGGCACGTCCCGGCTCTTGTCGGCGCCTTGATGCTGGCGGGGTCGTTCCCGTTCTGGTTCGTCGCGACGCGGGCCCACACCGGGACGTTCGGCCTGGTGATCGTCCTCGCGGCCGCGGCGCTCGTCGCGTTCTACCACCGGACGGGCCGGCGCGGCCCGCTGGCGGCGGCGGCGGTGGTGATGGGTCTCTCGGTGGCGGAGACCGCGACCGCGATCTTCCTGACGCCGGCGACCGCCGCCTGGTCGCTCGTGGCGATGGCCGTCCACGGCGATCTGCTGCTTCCGTTCATGACGGACGACCGCCGCGCGAAGCGGCGCATCGCCGTTCCGCTCGCCTGCCTCGGACTCGGGATCGCGGCGGCGGCTCTCCCCATCCTGGTGCGCGCCGCCTTCCTCCTGGGCGAGCCCGCGGCGGAGTGGGCGGAGGTCACGAGCTACGGCATCGCCCTCGTCGAGGTCCTCCGGGCGATGTGGATCGAGATCCGGGGGCTGGTGCCGAGGCTGGGCTGGCTCCTGCTGACGTTGTCGGTCGCCATCCCGGTGACCCTCGTCGTCGGCAGCGCGTTCGGCGAGCGGCCCGGCCGCCGATGGCTGCCGCTGCTGGCCTATCTGTTCGCGTCGGTCTTCGGGGTCGTCCTCGTCTTCGATGTCCCGTTCGCACCCTGGCCGCTCTTCGAACTGTCCCCGCTCTACATCACGCCGTATGCCGTCATCGCGCTCTGGACCGCGGGCTCCGCGGCGGGCGTCCTGCGGCTCTGGATCCGGGACCTGGACCGAACCGACCTTCCCGGGCCGCTCGCCTCGCGCGACCTGACGCCCCGGGTGCGGCGCGGCGTCGCCTGGGGCTACTCGGCCGCCATGCTCCTGGCCGTCGTCGTCGCCGCCGCCCGGCATGCGGGCCCGATCCGAGGGGCGGCGTCGGACGTCTTCGACGACTTCGCCGCCTGGGCGGTCGGCGACGCGGCCGGATGCGAGTGGGTCGTGTCGGCCTCGCCGTTCGATCACGTGCTGACGCTCGCCGCGCGGGAGAAGGGGGGGACGATCCGGATGCTCGACGCGCGGATGGGCCGCACGCCGGCCTACGAGCGCTACATCGCGTCGAACTTCCCCGCCGACGCCCGGATGCGCGGCATGGCGGACGCCGGGGTCGACGCCCTGCTCATGGACTGGTTCGCGAGGGGGGCGGACCTGACCGGGCGCGTCGCCGTGCTGGACCTGCCCGACCTCTGGTCGATGGGCGGCTTTGCCGCGGTGCCGGGCCGCGCCCTTTACCGGGGCGCCGTGAAACTCGATCCGGCCGTCCTGGCGGATCGCGTCGCCGGGCTGGCCGGCTGGACGAACCGTCTTGCCGCGATGCGCGCCCGGATCGAGGCGCTTCCGCCCGCCGTGCATCCCTACGGCCGGTGGATCGCCGTCCACGCCGGCCGCATCCTGAACGACACCGCCGTGCTCTGCGAGGACGCCGGCCGCCCGGAGGACGCGCTGGCCCTCTACTCCGCCGCCGCCGCGCACGACCCGGAGAACTACAGCGCCCGCCACAACCGTGAACGGCTGGCGAGGACGCGCGGGGATCCCGCCGCCGCCGCTTTCAAGACGGACCTCGAGGACGTGGTCCGCCGCCTCGGAGGCCGGGTCGATCCCGTGCTCGCGAGCCGCGTCCACGGCCGCATCCGCGATGCGCAGTCCGCCACCGCCCGCGGACTCCGCGCGGCCGCCGGCGGACAGATCGACATCGCCCTCGCCGAACTGGTCGATGCGGTCCGCATGTCGGACGACAAGCCCACCCGCATGGCCCTGGCCGCCGTGCTGGAGGGGCGCGGGGAGATCGCCGAGAGCCGCAGGATCGTCGGGGGCGTCGCCTCGGGCGATCCCACCTACGTGCCCGCCGACCTCGCCTCCACCGCCCTCGCGCTGCGCGCCGGCGATCTCGACGCGGCCGCCGCGGGCATCGACCGGGCCGCCGCGCGCCCCGCAACCGCGGGAGCCGCCGCCGTGTTCTCGGTCCTGCTCGAGGTCCAGCGCGGCGATCTGAAGTCGGCGACGGCCCGCCTCACCCGGCTGCAGAGCGAGCGGCCGGACGATCCGGCGCTGATGTCCCTGGCCGCCTACGTCGCGTGGCGGCGGGGCGACGCGGATGCCCTGCGGATCGCCGACCAGGCTCTCGGCCGCCGGAACATCCGCGTGCCGCTGGTCTCCGTCCTCGTCGCCGCCACGGAGGCGGCGCAGGGACGCCGGCGCGAGGCGAGGGAGCGGCTCGAGGAGACCGCCGCGCGCCACCCCTCCTTCGCACCCGCGTGGGACGCGCTCCTGCGCCTGGACTTCGTCGAGCGACGCCAGGATCTCGCGCGCGAGCACGTCGCCCGCATCCTCCGGCTCCGTCCCGACCACGCGATGGCGAATCACTACCTCGCCAGCTTCCAGATCGACGAGAAGCGGTTCGACGAGGCCGAGGCGGCGCTGCGCGTCGCGCTTCGCGGGGCGCCCGGGGATCCGTCGGTCCTGAACGACCTGGCGTGGTGCATGGTCTCCCTGGGGCGCCACGCCGAGGCGCTTCCCTACGCCCGCCGGGCGGCCGAGGCCCGTCCGGACTCGCCCGAGATCCTCGACACGCTCGGCCTCGCGCTGATGGAGACGGGCGAACTGCTCGAGGCCGGCCAGGTGCTCGGCCGCGCGGTCGGGCTGAACCCGCGGGCCGACTTCATCCGCGCCCGCCTCGAGGAAGTCCGCCGCCGCCAGGCCGCCGCCGAGGCCGCGCGCCGCACCGGGACGGAAGGCCCGGGGACGTAGGCGGTCAGGGCCGGCGGACCGCACCGCGGCCGTACCGCCGGTTGATGGTGTCCATCACGCGGCTCAGCCGTTCCTTCCGCGCCACGCCCCCTTCAGTCTCGTCGAACAGCGTCGCGGGACCCGGCCCGTCGACCAGTCCGCTCACGCCGAAGCCGATGAGGCGGACCGGCTCGACGAGGTGCTCGGCGGCAAACAGGCCCCGTGCGGCGGCGCGGAGCGAGAAGTCGTCGCATCGCGGCGCATCGAGCCGCTTCTGGCGCGAGATCGTGCGGAAGCTCTTCCACCGGATCCGGATCCTGGCGACGGTCGCGTAGCGACCCGCCTCGCGCAGCCGCCGGCCGACGTCGTCGGTGAGGTCGACCAGCATCGCCTCGACCGTTCCGCGGTCGGCGCAGTCGACGTCGAAGGTGTTCTCCCGGGAGATGCTCTTCTCATCGTCACCCGTTTCGACCCTGCGATCGTCGAGGCCCAGCGCCAGCGCCTGGAGATGGCCCGCCGAGTGCTCCCCGACCAGCGCCGCGAGCGCGGCGGGCGCGCAGCGCTGGACGTCGCCGATGGTGCGGAGCCCGGCGCGCGTGAGGATCGCCTCCGTCACCTTGCCGGCGCCCCAGAGGCGGCCGCAGGGCAGGGGGGCGAGGAACGCGCGGATCGCGGAGGGGTCCTCGGGGACGACCGTGAGGCCGTCCGGCTTGTGCAGGTCGCTGGCGATCTTGGCGAGGAACATGTTCGGCGCCACGCCGACGGACGCGGTCAGGTCGAGTTCGGCGCGGATCGAGGCGCGGATCTTCGCGGCGATCTCCGGACCGGGTCCGTGCAGGCGGAGCGAGCCGGTGACGTCCAGGAAGGCCTCGTCGATCGACAGCGGCTCGATCCACGGCGTGAACCGCTCGAAGATGCGGAGGATCTGCCGCGAGACCGCCTCGTAGCGGCTCATCCGCGGGGGGAGGAAGACGCCCTGCGGGCAGCGGCGGCCCGCCTCGCGCGAGGGCATCGCGGAGTGCACGCCGAACTTCCGCGCCTCGTAGGACGCCGCGGACACCACCCCGCGCCGGTCCGGGGGCGAGCCCACGATGACCGGCCGGCCCCGGTACTCGGGATGGTCGCGCTGCTCGACGGACGCGTAGAACGCATCCATGTCGACGTGCAGGATGACCCTTTTCACTCGTCCCGCTTCACCGCCGTGATCACGTTGCCGCCGGACTTGTCGTCGTGACGCAGCGTCAGCAGCCCGCGCGTCTGCGCCTCCTCGAGGAGGGCGTTGAAGGACTTGAAGCCGTGGTAGGCCTCGTTGAAGCCCGGCTGGCGGCGCTTGAGGGTCTGCTTCACCACCGAGCCCCAGACCTGCTCGCGGCCGCCGCGCTCGTTGAGGAGTTCCGCCGCCGTCTCGAGGACGATCGCGATGCCCTCCTGGCGCCGGGCCTCGATCTCCTCGCCGGTCTCCGCCCGGCCCTCGGGCCGCGGCGCCGGCCGGGGCTCGACGCGGGGCGCCTCGGCGCGCGGGGGCTCCTCCGCCTTCGCCGCGCGGGCGGCGGAACCGCGCGGGGTCTTCGGGGCTGCCGGGGCGGCGGCGGCCTTGCGGGGCGCGCGCGCCTTGCGCTTCCCGCGGACGAGGTCGTCGTAGTAGATGAAGTCGTCGCAGTTGGACACGAGCAGGTCCGACGACGAATTCTTCACGCCGACCCCGATCACGGTCTTGTTGTTCTCGCGCAGCTTGCTGACCAGCGGAGAGAAGTCGGAGTCGCCGCTGACGACCACGAACGTGTCGACGTGCGGCTTCGTGTAGCACAGGTCCAGCGCGTCGACCACGAGGCGGATGTCGGCGCTGTTCTTGCCCGACTGCCGGACGTGGGGGATGTCGATCAGCTCGAACGCCGCCTCGTGCATGCCCGGCTTGAACTCGCGGTAGCGGCTCCAGTCGCAGTAGGCCTTCTTGACGAGGATGCTGCCCTTCAGCAGCAGCTTCTCCAACACCAGCCGGATGTCGAACATGTCGTACTTGGCGTCGTGCACGCCGAGCGCGACGTTCTCGAAATCGCAGAACACGGCCATGCTTCCGAAGCGTGTGTCTTCACTCATGGATGTCTCTCCTGCGCCGGAGTCTACCCCTTCGGCGCATCCGATGGGAGTGCCAAGTTCGGCGGGGTTTCCTTCGCGTCACGCCGTAGCCCGGTCCTCCGGGCGAAGGCGGACGCCCTCGCGAGGCTCGGGCGGGAAGGGCTGGCTTGCCAAGCCGGGCTCTCCATCAAAGAAGGGGGCACGGCATCAACCGTAGGCCTATACGATAGGCCTAGAAGAGAAGAACGGAGGATGCCATGCCTTGGGAAGAGAGTGTGCTCAGTCTGCCCGGAATGCACGTGAAAAGGGTGGAGGGATGGAACGCGGTGCACGTATGGGTGAGGTCGGAGGAGGAGGTGAG
>Ga0194127_10002071_pt1 | contig 28049 bp, 25 predicted proteins | sample TA2KigC100mmetaG_FD_148624 | JGI IMG/M metagenome (GOLD analysis project Ga0194127, IMG submission 148624) | Freshwater microbial communities from Lake Tanganyika, Tanzania - TA2015036 Kigoma Deep Cast 100m | ecosystem: Environmental > Aquatic > Freshwater > Lake | place: Tanzania: Lake...
GGGGCACAGCAGCGCAAAGGGTTTTTCCCGGATCTTCCTGACGACCGCCTCGATCAAGCCCTTTAGTTGAATTGCCTGAACCAACGCGCCGCCCAGTTCGAAGCGGCGCGTGATATTTTGAATGTCGGGGGTGATGGCGTTGAATCCCTCCGAATCGCCGGGGAAACCCGGACACTCGACCACGCGATCCGGCAGCAACGCCCAGCGGACGAATTGCATGCGCCCGGCGAGCCTCTCGGCATAATGGATGCTGGTATTCACTGCGTGATCCACGCCAAGCAGCAGAATCCAGCCATCCTCCTCGGCCAGGTTTCCAATCAACCCCAGCGGATTGTACAGGGTCTGGGTGTTCAATATCGCATCCAGCCCGATTCCGGTGAACGATTGAATGGGATGGGAGGAGCGCTTCGCCCCGGACCGTTTCCTTAACACTTCCGGCAGGGTTCCCATCATGGGATCCACCGGCATGTCGGGATGAAAGGGCTCCGCCATTTTATTGAGATCCGTTTGTGCGCCATACGTGATCCCATTGTTGGGCGGGCCGGTCTCCGGATTCAGCATGGTTTTGTAGGTGAAGGCCGGCATGATGAAACCGCGCGTGGATTCCAACAGGGCGTCAAGCAGGGCGTCCGCGCCTCCCTCGATCGGACCGAATGCCTTGAGCGAGGCGTGCGCGATCGCATACTGGTCCGTCAGACCGAGGGATTTCAAGCCCGATGTTAGTTCGGATGCGGAGAGCATTCCAGGTTATTCACCAGGAGAGGATCGTTCAAGACTGCTTTGCAGTCCTGCGATTGGTTTTGCTCTTTCGCAGGTATGCGATGAGGGCATTGATGGTTTTCTTTACTTCTGTAGCCTTTTCATAGATTTGTTTGAAAGTCAACTCGTTAACATACTTCCGATCCATGGCAAGGTATATTTCTGATTGAATTTCGCTCGCCGAACGGCGCGCATATTTTAGAAACACGATGAACTCAGCATCCGAACCGGCATCGAATCCCTCCGCGGCATTATGCATCACCGAACCAGCGGCGGCGCAGATTTGATCGCGCAGTTCAAAATCGCGCGAGAAACTTCCCTGGCCAGCAGCATCGTAGATCAGATTGGCCAGCACGCGGGCCTCCTGCCAGGCCCGCAAATCCTCAAATCGTTCGATCTTCATCCACTTCCCACCCTCTCGACCACGCGACCACCCGACCACGCGACCATCCGACCACGCGACTACGCGACCACCCGACCACGCGACCTACCTCCCCTTCCAATTTGGCTGGCGTTTTTCGATGAAGGCCTTCATGCCCTCCTTCTGGTCCTCGGTTGAAAACAACGGATAGAAATTCCGTTTCTCCGCCTTGAGCCCCTCCGTCAGGCTGGTCTCGAACGCGGCGTTGACCGAATCCTTCGCCATGCGCACCGCCAACGGCGCGCGCTCGGCGATCTCCTCCGCAAAGGCGATTGCAGCTTCGAGATAACCATCGACAGGGACCACCCGGTTGGCAAGCCCAAACTGCAGTGCCTCCGCGGCGTTGAGCGTCCGGTTGTTGATCACCATCTCCATCGCAAGGTGCTTGCCCAACAGACGCGCCAGGCGCTGCGTTCCGCCGGCTCCCGGGATCACGCCGATGGTGATCTCCGGTTGCCCGAACTTCGCGCTCTCGGACGCCACGATCATGTCGCAGGAAAGGGCCAGCTCGCAGCCTCCTCCCAATGCCCAGCCGGACACCGCGGCGATGACGGGTTTGCGGACGGCGCGGATTCGATCCCACGCCTCCACGTGCCCCTGGGTCAGCATGTCAACTGCGGAGGACTCCGCCATCTCTTTGATATCCGCTCCGGCGGCAAACGCCTTTTCGTTCCCGGTGACGACCAACACGCGAATGCGCTCGTCCTTGTCGAATGCCTTCAAAGCATCGAAGAGTTCCTTCAACATGACGGCATTGAAGGCATTCATGGCCTGCGTACGATTGAGCTTGACGATCCCCACCTTGCCCTTGACTTCCGTGAGTATGGTTGTGAACGACATGGTTCCTCCGTTTTTCCAATCGCGGTGATGATTATAAGGGATGTTCGAGGATGCTGTATAATCACGCCGTTTGAAAATCCCTTCGAACGGAGAACACTAGTGGCGATCCTGCTTCAAATCCACTCCGACCTGCGCTGGCTGATCGTGATCCTGGCCGCTGTCGCATTGGTCAAATTCCTGGCCGGCTGGCTGAGGGACGCTTCCTTCGGTCGATTCGACCGCATTCTGGGCGCGGCATTCAATGGCTTGATGGACCTGCAGATAACTCTGGGATTGATCATTCTGCTGTGGAATGGTCTGGTGGAGGATGCCGGTTTCACGCCTCGGCGTTTGGAGCACATGGGGGTGATGCTTGCGGCCGCAGTCATCGCCCACCTTGGATCACGCTGGAAGAAGAGCGGGGACAAAATCCGGTTCCGCAATTCGTTCCTTTTGATCCTGATCGTCCTGGGCCTGATCGTTCTAGGAGTAGCTCGGCTGCCGGGCGGCTGGAGCAGGTAATCCCCCCGGATCGAAGTTATTCGATTCGCGTGGCTTCATTGTGAAAAGGTTCCGCCGCCTGTCAACATGGGGGGGGCATGCTGATGGGAGGCGGCGGATTGACACCTAGATACCAGTAAAAGGGAGGGCAGGTGTCGATGAACAGAATATACCCCCGAATGAGAGCTGGGACCTTAGAATAAGGTTAGAAATTTGATGAATTTAGTCCTATTATTCCCGGTCAACTTCCCTCACCCTTTTTTCGCCTCGAAAACAAACCCATCCATTCCGTAATCTCCTCCTCGGACAGGGTTTTCAACTGCTCCTGCAAGGGTTCGGTCTGATGAGACTGTTGCAGCATCCTGGCGAATTGCTCAGAGGTGATCGATTCCGCGCGCGCTGCCCGGGCCGCAGCCTGGACCTCACGGTCCGAAGAGACCACGGTCCAATTCTTCGCGGCCGGTCCCATCTTCTGCAGCCGTGCGCGCATGGCTGAATCGGCGGTTTGTCCGATGCGGATGAAATGCGCTTCGATGGATCCCAACTTGCGGCTGCCGGCAAACCCTGGAGGCGCGCCATCGAAATACACCTCCACGGTGCGCCGCCTCCCGCGCGTGAATTCCTGCAGGATCGCGACCAGCTCCATCTCATCATCCGCTGAATCCAGGCGTAATCCCAGCCTGGGAATCAGGTTATGCCCGTCGATCAGGTATGGCATCGAGGAACAGTCACTCCAAACCGTGCCAATGAAATCTCAAACGGATTCCACCACCTTTGTGATCACTTGAAATTCGGGCGGATGCTCCAGGGTTTTCTTCACCTTGCACAATTCCGCCGAACGGACGAGCGCATCGTGGTATTGTAGCGGAAACGTCGGCGGCACCTGAATTTCGAGGTCGATCCTGTCCATCATGCCGGTCGCGGGGTTGGCCTGATTGCGCTGCACGATGCGGATTCCGTCCGTGGGCAGCCTGCGCTGGTTGCAGAACCCAAGCACGTAGATCCCCGCACAAGTTCCAATGGATGCCAGGAACAATTCGAACGGCATCGGCGCCGTGTTGGCCGGCGGCTGGTCAGTCATGACCGTGTGGTCGCGAAGATGCGCGTCCACACGCAATCCCCCGGGAAAATCAATAACCATCTCCATAAAAAGCCCTCCAAAATCTTGTTATGGTGTACCTTATTTGTGACAACCGGTTCCTCCTAAATTTTACCCCGCACCACTCCGAAACTCCCTGCGTATATAGGAACGTACAAGGAACGTATCCCGTGCGAAGCCACGATTCGATTGATATATAATGTACCCAGCATTTAAAAGGAGAACCAAATGGCAGACAAGAAATCCTCCGATATCGTGATTACCCAGCAAGGCGGCATGATCAAGGACATCCTGCTGCGCCTGAAGCTGATCCTGCGCCTGATGGGCGACCGTCGCGTGAACCTCTTCGCAAAGCTGATTCCCATCGCCACCTTGGTCTATTTGTTTTCTCCCGATCCTCTCATGATCCCGGTCATCGGGATCGTGGATGATGCGGCACTGCTCTGGCTGGGATCCTACATCTTTACCGAACTCTGTCCGCCGGAAGTCGTCCAGGAGCACCTCAAGGCTTTGGCAGGCAACTTGAAATCAGGAACGACGGACGAGGACGTGGTGGATGCGGAAACCACGGAAGTGAGCGATACGCCTGAAGATGAAGTGAAATAAATGAGACGTTTGCTGGCACTACTGATCCTGCCGCTGCTTGCCTGCAGCGGATCGAGCGAGATTCCCTCCGCAACGATCCCGACCTTCCTCGTCCCTGCAACCGAGGCGCCGCCCGCAGTGACTGAGACTGCTCCCGCGCCGGCGGTGAATTCCCCTGCGGCACCTCCAACGCCGATCCCAACGGTCCAGTTTTCAAATGCCCCGAATTTTCCGAACATTAACTTGTATGAATGGCGCCTCGTCACCAGCGGATTGATCCGCCCGGTGGACATCCAGGCCGCGTACGATGGAAGCGGCCGGCTGTTCATTATCGAAAAGTATGGCACAATCCGCCTCTTTGTGAACGGGACTCTTTTGACCGAGCCCTTCCTCGACATCTCCGATCGCGTGAACGACAGCAGCAACGAGATGGGGCTGCTCGGCCTGGCCTTCCACCCGGATTTCGAACGGAACGGATTCCTGTATGTCAATTACACCGGCCCCGGCGGGGATACCTACATCTCACGCTTTCAAGCCTCCGGGAACTCAGCCGATCCTGCAAGCGAGAAAATTCTGCTGACCATCGATCAGCCCTATCCCAACCACAATGGCGGGGCCGTGGTTTTCGGACCGGATGGGTATCTCTACCTGGCTCTGGGCGACGGCGGTCTGGCCGGCGATCCCCTCAAGAACGGACAGAATACGAATAGCCTGCTTGGGAAGATCCTGCGCATCGACGTGGACAACGGCGATCCCTACGCCATACCTCCGGACAATCCATTCGGTAACGAGGTCTGGGCGTACGGGCTGCGCAACCCGTGGCGTATTTCCTTCGACCGGCAGAGCGGCGATCTGTGGATCGGGGATGTCGGGCAAAACAAATGGGAGGAGATCGATTACCTGCCGGCCGGCTCGCCATTGGGGGCCAACTTCGGATGGAGCATCATGGAAGCCACCCATCCGTTCGACGGCGACGCGCGGGAGGGTTTGATCCTGCCCGTTGTTGAATACGGCCATGACCTCGGATGTTCCGTGACCGGCGGCATAGCCTACCGCGGAACCATGACCGAGTGGAGCGGCATCTATTTTTACGGCGATTATTGTTCGGGGACGGTCTGGGGCCTGCACCATTCCAACGGGAAGTGGGAAAACCGGATCCTGTTCGAGACGCGGGCCAACATCACGACCTTTGGCACGGACGAGGCGGGGGAGCTCCATTTTGCAGGCGACAATGGAAACATCTACATCATGGTCCGCAAATAAGGACATATTCCATCAACTAAAGGTTTTTTGTCACGCGACTTTGTGACGCCTGTCACTGGCAGGACAGACGTTTTCCTTTTAAACTGTTCATATCAGAGTCAGGAGGCAGGATGGCCGTTCGGGCGTGGAAGATCGAGAAGATCAAATACTGTGAGCACGCAGGTCACGAGATCGCGCTCGAGAACGAAGTGGTCTACCCACCCGAGTTCCTGCCCGACCAGCCGCCGAGAATCCTCGCCCGCCGCTGCTCCAACGTTTTGGAGTGCAACATGCTGGAGAAAGCGGCCTGCTTAATGTGCGGTACGAATCCTGACTTGGACCCTGTGTAAAAGAGCGACGAAAGTTGCTCTACCAAACTCTCTCCTCCCTCTGAGTTGGTCTAAAGGCTGCCCCGCGTGAGAACGCGGGGTATGCCGTTAATACGGCAGTTCCCTCAGAAAAGCCCGCACGCTCGCATCGGACGGCCGGGACTTGATCTGCCTGGGCGTGCCCACCTGTTTCAGTTCGCCGCCGATGACAACAGCCACGCGGTCTCCCATTTGCGCGGCTTCTAACAGGTTGTGCGTGACAAAGACCGTCGTGCGATGATCGCGTGAGAGCAGCCTGGAAAGGTCCTTCAACAATTGGGCGCGCGTCGGGGGATCCACGGCGGAGAACGGTTCGTCCATCAGCAGCAATTCGGGACCGAGCACGAACGCCCGCGCCAGACTCACCCGTTGAGCCTCACCGCCGGATAGCTGCCCGGCGCGGCGGTTCAGCAGGGAAGCCAACCCCATGGTCTTGGCCCATTTGTTCACGCGGGTCATGATCTCCTGCCCCTCCAATCCACGAAATTTCAATCCCAGCCCGATGTTCTCGCGCACGGAAAGGTCCATCAACAGCGGATCCTGAAAGACAAAGGCGATCATGCGGCGGTACTTCACATCATCCCACTCCCCCAGACTCGTGTTGTGAAAGGTGATCATGCCCCGCGCAGGCTTGATCAGATGCGCCAGTGCCAGCAGCAGCGTGCTCTTTCCGGCTCCGTTGGGACCGACGACCGCAAGCGTCTCGCCTCGGCGGATATCCAGCGAATCCACACGCAGCGCATCGATCTTTCCCCGGCGGATCAGCAGGTCGCGAATCTGGATCACCGCTTCACGCCTCTCTGCTGAATCCAGGTGAGGGCCAGGTTGATCAAATAGGTCAGGATCAAAAGCAGGGCGCTCAAGGCCAGGGCGCGCTCGAACTCGCCCTTGGAGGTCTCCAGCACAATGGCAGTGGTGAGCACGCGCGTCTGGCCTCGGATGTTGCCACCGACCATCATCGAGGCGCCCACCTCGGAGATCACGGAACCAAACCCGGCCATCAACGCGGCCAGCAAGGGCAGGCGCGCCTCGCGCCACAGGTGCAGGATCATCTGTATGCGTGAGGCGCCCAGGCCAAGCAGCTGCTGCTGCAGGCGCGGGTCGAGCGACTCGAGCGCGGCCGCGGTCAGGCCGGTCACCACCGGCGCGGCGATGATCGTTTGCGCCAGGACGATCGCCCAAGGCGTGTAGATCAACCGGAGGTCGCCGAGCGGTCCACTGCGCCAGAGCGACATGGCCACCACCAGGCCGACGACCACCGGGGGCAGTGCCATGCCGGTGTTGATAATGCTCAGGATGAATGAGCGGCCGCGAAAATCCCCCAGAGCCAGCCAGGTCCCGAAGGGCAGACCGAGCAACAGGCTGGCAGTCGTGGCGATCCCCGACACCTGCAGGGAGAGCAGAGTGATTTGAATGACTTCCCTATCGAAGGACATGGTGGTTTATGGTGATTCCGATCCTACAAAAGGGATAAACAACGGCTGGCCATACTCTTCGACTCCGTACTCGCGGATGATCTGCTGACCCTCCGAGGATGTGACGAAATCTGCAAAAGCCTGCGCGCCCATCAGGTTGACATGAGGCCATTTTTCCGGATTGACCGTGATCACATGATACACGTTCAACAGGATCGGGTCACCTTCAAAAAGTATGACCAGATCCACATTGGATCGATAGGCCAGGAAGGTGCCGCGGTCCGTCAGGGCATATCCCTGCTTCTCCGAGGCGATGCTGAGTGTGGCTCCCTGTCCCTGACCGGTTTCCAGGTACCAGTCTTTTCCCGCCGGATCGAGGTCCGCCTGATCCCATAAGGACAATTCCTTTACATGCGTGCCGGACTCATCACCGCGGGAGACAAAGGTGGAGGCGGAGGCGAATATTTCCTCGAAGGCCGCGAGGGCCGTCGGCTGCGCGCGAATCGAGGCCGGGTCCATAGACGGACCGACGATCACGAAGTCGTTATGCATCACCGGTCGGCGCTCCAGGCCAAATCCCTCCTGCATGAATTTCAATTCCGCCTGTGGTGAATGCAGAAGGACGATATCCGCATTTCCCTGTTCGGCAATCTTCAACGCCTGGCCCGAACCAGTAGCGATAAGGTTGACCTGGTATCCGGTTTGCAGAGTGAAAGCCGGCAGCAGCACATCCAACAAACCCGAGTCCTGTGTGGAGGTGGTTGAAACCAGGATAACAGCGTTTTCAGGTACGGCTTCGGAACAGGAGGCCAGAAGCAGGAGAAAAAGGAGGGCGAATTTTTTCATTCAACGCCGACGGGAAAGGGGCGACTACGCAAGCCGCACCTTCAATCGGGATGAATTATACCCTCACGGGCACATCGTATTACAAGCCCAGGTCCGCATCCGTCTTATCGGCGTCCGGGTAGAACAAAAGCTGGCCGAACTCCTCCACACCGAATTCGCCGATGACCGACTGCGTATCCGGGTGTGTCATGAACTTGGCAAAGGCAATGGCGCCATCATAGTTCACCTTCGGCCACTTGTCGGGACTGACTGCGATCACATGATAGACATTGAGCAGGCTTTTGTCACCTTCCACAAGCAGATCCAGTTGATATTTATCCTTGTTGGCAAGATATGTGGCCCGGTCGGTGAGGATATACGCGCTCTTTTCATTCGCGACGATGAGCGAGGCGCCCATGCCCTGGCCAGTCTCGATGTACCAGGCCTGACCGGCCGGATCAAGTTCGGCGGCTTTCCAAATCGCCAGTTCCTTCTTGTGAGTGCCGGAGTCATCGCCGCGCGTGATGAAGGGATCACCGGCTTCATAAATCGCCTTGAAGGCGTCTGCAGCTGAAGTCATTCCCTTGATGCCGGCGGGGTCTGCGGCAGGACCGACGATGATGAAGTCGTTGTGCATGACGAGGAAGCGGTCCTTGCCATTCCCCGCCTGCATGAACGCGACTTCGGATGACGGAGCATGCACCAACAGGACATCGGCATTGCCCTCCTCGCCCATCTTCATGGCTTCACCGGAACCGACCGCCACGGTCTGGACCGTGTAACCCGTCCGGTCCTGGAACATCGGCACCAGCATATCGAGGAGTCCGGAATCCTGCGTGGAGGTGGTGGTGGCCAGGATCAGGTTCGGATTGGCCGGCGCGGGGACAGGTGCCTCGGTGGGAATTTCGGTTGCAGGCGCCTGCGGTTCGGGAACCGGTGTGGCCTGGCTGCAAGCCGTGAGCAGCAGGGCAAGAACAAACATTGCTGAAAATGTATAGTGAGCCTTTTTCACAGGATTCCTCCTTGTGATTTGCAAGGATCGATTCGGCGTAGATTTTATCCACGCCAACCATGACACTGGACGCCTTGATTACGGCATACGCCTCCCTGCCTTCCCGAAGGTCCAGGTTTTCGACGGAGCTGTTCGTGATAACCGAGACGATCCATGTACCCCCGGGCAGTTCCAGCAGGACTTCTGAATTTACGGCACCCTTTGTTACCTTGATCACTTTCGCCTTCAATACATTGCGCGCGCTCAGTTTCATCTTTCGGCTCCTTATAGCGCTATTTGTTCTCCGCTGTGGGTGGTGACGTATCCCGTCAGCGACGCGGTTGCGCGCCTGAAATCGGCCGTCTGCAGATAATCAAGCACGGGGGCGAGGGCAGGCTCGTTCTCGCGCGGCAGGACCAGATCATAACGTTCTTCGAACAGGGGAATGAAATCCAGCCCATGCTGGTGCGCCGCAGCCTGCAACCCAAGAGCCATGTCCGCCTGGTCGTTTGCGACCAGCATGGCTGCTTCGCTGTGGGTCGACACAACCTTTTCATAGCCGTTGATCTTTTCAATCGGAATCTGGAGTCGTTTCAATTCACCATCCAACCACAAGCGGGTTCCCGAACCCGGGTTGCGGTTTACGAAGCGGGTGTTCGGCTTGAGGAGGTCGGCCATCTTTTTAATGCCTCTGGGATTGCCGGCGGCAAGCAACAATCCCTGCGTACGATGAGCCAGAGTGATAATTTCCACCTCCCGATCGGGAAACAAATGGCGGACATAAGGCGTGTTGTATTCACCGCTTTCATCCAGGAGATGGGACCCGGAGATCTGACACAGCCCCTTCCGAAGGTTGACGAGACCATCCAGGGAACCGACCGGCAGGCTGAGCAAGGTGACGTGGTTTTGGAGCAATTCGGCGATGCCCTCCAGCGCCAGGTCGTGGCTTCCGGAAAAGATGATGGCTGGTTTTTTCCCTTTCGGCAGGATGATCTCCTGTAAAAGCAAAGCGCCGGCCTTGGCATGGTAGAACTTTTCCGTCACCCTCCCGGTCTTGCGAACCTCTCCGACTTCGACCAGTTCCGCCTGCTCGAGCGCGAGGATGTGATGCCGCACCCAGGCGGGGGATTGGTGCATGATGTGCGCCAGCTGCGTGAGCGTGGCGGGGGAGGCCATCAGCAGGCGCAGGATTTCCAGGCGCCGCGCATCGGACAGGACTTTGATCTGGGTGAAGGAATCAAGCGGCTCGATTTTCTTCATATTGGTTAAGGATTTTCTTAATCGTGAGTCTAAGGGGGATTCGTATGAATGTCAAGTGAGAGCTCCGGTTGACACCGCTCCATGCCCGTGATATAAATCGCCAACAATTTACGGATTTGCTCATCCAGAGAGGCTGAGGGACCGACCCGATGACGCCTCGGCAACCGGTGGTCGATTAGTCATATTGTCGCGTAGTCTGATGGTCAAGAGACCGCGCGATTACGTGACTTCAAGTCCAAGCGACTAATTACGGTGCCAACTTCGGCGGATCGCAGGACGATGAATTTCGTCCAACCATCCGGGAGATGAGAGATGGCTTTATCGACGTCGCCTCTCAGCATGAGAGGCGATTTTATTGCATACACGTCATGATCCATACAGATAAACGCAACCTGGGAGTGCCGATGATCCAGCGCAAATACACCAACTGCCGCTACCTCGATGCCCTCGAAAAGAAGGTGCTTGTCTTCGACGGCGCCATGGGAACGAGTCTGCAACTGCAAAATCTGACTGCCGAACATTTCGGCGGCGAACAATACAACGGATGCAACGACTACCTTGTCATCTCGTATCCGCAAGCCGTGGAAAAAGTCCATCGCTCGTTTCTCGAAGTCGGCGTGGATGTGATCGAGACCGACACCTTCCGCTCGAATCGAATCACGATGAGGGAATACGGGTTGCAGGATCGCGTCATCGAAATCAATGAAACCGCCGCGAGCTTGGCAAGAAGACTGGCAGATGAATACTCGAAAGTTCCCTCATCCCCAGCCCTTCTCCCTCTGGGAGAAGGGAGCGAGTCCCCCTCTCCAACGGGAGAGGGGTCAGGGGTGAGGGAGCGCTTCATCGCTGGCTCCATCGGACCCTCGGGCAAGCTCCCCTCCACCAACGATCCCGAACTCTCCAACGTCAGTTTTGACGAACTTGTGGATGTATTCCGCGAGCAGGCAATCGGATTGATCGAAGGAGGAGTGGACGTCCTGCTCATCGAAACCTCGCAGGACATCCTCGAAGTCAAAGCCGCCATCCTCGGTTGTCACAAAGCCATGGACGAGACGCAGGTCTGGGTGCCGATCCAGGCCCAGGTCACGCTTGACACGACAGGCCGCATGCTGCTCGGCACCGACATCCACGCCGCGCTCACCATCCTGGAAGGCATGGGCATCGATGTCATCGGCCTCAATTGTTCCACGGGACCTGAGCACATGCGCGAGCCCATCCGCATCCTCGGTGAGAATTCCACGCTGCCCGTTTCGTGCATCCCCAATGCGGGCTTGCCGCTCAACGTCGACGGTCAAGCCGTCTACCCACTCGAGCCCGAACCGTTTGCGAACGACCTCCACGAATTTGTGACCAAGCACAATATTTCTGTTGTGGGTGGATGTTGTGGCACGACGCCTGCTCATCTTAAGTTGCTGGTTGACAGGCTGAATCAGTTTCCACATCCCAAGCGACCGGTTCACTCTACGCCTCAACTCGCCTCAGCCATGTCAGCGATCGCCATTCGGCAGGACCCCGCCCCCACTCTGCTTGGTGAGCGCTGCAACGCACAAGGCTCACGCAAGTTCAAGCGACTCCTGCTCGAGGAGGATTACGACTCCATTTTGGAGATCGCCCGTGAACAGGTCGAATACGGCGCGCACGCCCTCGACATCTCCTGCGCCGTCACCGAACGCCCCGACGAAGCCGAACTGATGCGCAAGGTGGTCAAGAAACTCGAATTGGGCGTGGATGTCCCGCTGGTGATCGATACCACCGAACTCGATGTGCTCGAGGTCGCCCTCAAGACCGCGCCCGGACGATGTCTCATCAATTCGACACACCTCGAAGCAGGCCGTGAAAAGGTCGATAAGGTTTTCAAACTGGCTAAGCAGCACAACGCCGCCGTCATCGTGTTGACCATTGACGAAAACGGCATGGCCAAGACGCGAGACAAGAAACTCGAAGTCGCCCAGCGCATTTACGACATCGCTTTGGACGGGCATGGCTTGCGCGCCGACGCGCTTGTCTTCGACACGCTGACCTTCACCCTCGCCACAGGCGATGCCGAATTTGCCAACTCTGCCATCGAAACCATCGAAGGCATCCGCCTGATCAAACAGCACCTGCCCGGCGTGATGGCATCGCTGGGCGTGAGCAACCTCTCGTTCGGCCTCGCTTCACAGGCCCGCCCCGTGCTGAACTCGGTCATGCTCTACCACTGCGTCCGGGCTGGCCTCGACATGGCTATCGTCAATCCCGCCCACGTCACCGCCTACGCCGACATCCCACAGGAAGAACGCGACCTCGCTGAAGACCTGATCTTCAACCGCCGCCCCGAAGCGTTGCAGCGTTACATCGAATACTTCGAAAAGGTCATACCCGCCACCGAATCCACCCTCGCTGACCCGACAGAGGGCATGACCGCCGAACAGCGCCTGCACTGGAAGATCGTTCACCGCAAGAAAGACGGCGTCGAAGCGGATATTGATGAGATTATCAACCGCTCCCTCATCCCCAACCCTTCCCCCGAGGGGGGAAGGGAGCCAGAACCCCCCTCTCCTACGGGAGAGGGCAGGATGAGGGCGCGCCAACACGAAATCGCCGTCCACACCCTCAACAACGTACTGCTCCCCGCCATGAAAGAGGTCGGCGATAAATTCGGAGCGGGTGAATTGATCCTGCCCTTCGTGCTCCAATCCGCCGAGGTGATGAAGAAGGCGGTTGCACATCTTGAGAATTACCTCGAAAAGAAGGAAGGTGTCAGCAAGGGAACGGTGGTCATCGCGACAGTCTATGGAGACGTGCACGACATCGGCAAGAATCTTGTCAAAACGATCCTTGCCAACAACGGTTACGATGTGATCGACCTCGGCAAACAGGTGCCGGCCGAGACGATCATCACCAAAGCGGTGGAAGTCAATGCCACTGCCATTGGATTGTCTGCATTGCTGGTTTCCACCTCCAAGCAGATGCCGCTCATCGTCAATGAACTGCATCGCCGCGGACACCAGATCCCCGTGCTGATCGGCGGCGCAGCCATCAACCGGCGCTTCGGACGTCGCATCCTGCAAACCGAGAGCGGGGAATTCTACGGGCCGGGTGTCTTCTATTGCAAGGATGCCTTCGAAGGCCTTGAAACCATGGATGTTCTTATCAACGCCGGGAAACGGCCCGATCTCCTGTCGAGAATCATCAAAGAGGCGGAAATGGAACTTGGTCGAGCCTCCGCTCACCGTTCGAACCTTCAAACGATCCCACGTTCAAGCGTTCAACCCGCACCGCTCACCCTCCCTCCCTCCAGATTCGGCATGCGCGTCGTTAAAAATATGCCGCTCGAAATGGTGCTCACCCACCTCAATATTAATGAGCTGTACCGGCTCTCCTGGGGAGCAAAGAACGCGCATGGTGTGGAATGGGAGAAACTCAAAACCGAATTCGACGAACGCCTTCAAGAAATGAAGAAGAAAGCCCTCCGGGATAAATGGCTCAACGCCCAGGGTGTCTACGGCATCTTCCCCTGCCAATCCGAAGGCGACGATCTCATCATCTACGACCCCAAGGATTTGGGGCTTTCCAACCCGCAACCATTGACGCGTTTGTCCTTTCCTCGCCAGCCCTATGATGAACATCTCTGTCTTGCAGACTACTTCGTCTCGGTTGCGTCGGGTCAATTGGATGCGGTCGCCTTCCAGGTCGTCACCGTCGGGCAGGAAGCCACGGAACGATTCGATCGATTGCAGGCTGCGCACGATTACTCCGAGGCCTATTTCACACACGGGCTTGCCGTCCAGGCCGCAGACGCAACGGCGGATTACTTGCATCAACACCTTCGGCGGGAGTTGGGCATCGCAGAGAACCAGGGCAAACGGTATTCTTGGGGCTATCCCGCCATCCCTGAACTGGAAGATCATAAAAAGATCTTCGAACTATTGCCGGCCGTCGCCAGTGAATTGGGCATGAGCCTGAGTGCCGCCCATCAATTGATCCCTGAACAATCCACTGCCGCGATCCTTGTCCATCATCCACATGCCAAGTATTATTCGGTAGGCGAAAGCCGTGTGGAACAGTTAATGAAGGCATGAGCAGTTACAGGTAAACAAGTACACAGGTACACAGGTAAACAGGTACTTGTCTACTTGTATACTTGTATATCTGCTTCCTCTGATACGTACACCCGCACACCGCACTCCTCATGAAGAATCGCTACACGCTGCTTCTCTTACTCTCCCTCACCATTTTCGGGGCGGTGATTACGCCGCACTTCGGCGAATCGTGGGACGAACTCAAGTTCTATAAATATGCGGCTACAGCGTTGCGCGCGTATCGGACATGGCCCACCGAGGGTACAGTTCAAACCTTTGGGAATACGTACGATGAATACGGACCCGCCTTTGTGAGGTTCGTTGTCCTTGCGGCAAAACCATTGCGGATCCTATTCATCGAATCAGATGCCCGGCATTACCTGTACTTTCTCACCTTTCTGGCCGGTGTATGGGCATTTTATGGGTTGTGCAGTCGCTGGCTATCCCCGGGCAGCGCTGCCTTTTCCACCCTGCTTTTTGCCACCCAGCCCTTGTTCATCGGTCATGCCTTCATCAGCCCAAAGGACATGCCTTTCCTCTCGTTCTTTCTGATGTCGATGCATCTGGGCCTGCGCCTGTTCGATCGGCCGCTTCCAAAGCAGAACCATGCAGAGGGTGCTCGGGGCCAATGGAATCTGTTCGTTCTCACCATCCTTTGGATGGCGCTTATCCTGATGTTGTACCTGTTCACCGATTCAGTGCATCGATGGATCGAAGACCTCGTGCGTGCAGCCAAAGCCGGAGAAACCAACCTCCTCTCCCTGATCGCCTCGGACATCGGGAAAGCGGAGGCAGCGGTTTACGTCCAGCGCTACTTCCTATTCTTCCTATGGGCGCGTTCGCTGCTCTTTCTTGTTTCTTCCGTACTCCTGCTGGTAGTCCTCCATCGTCGTGCCCCTGCTTTCTTTCATTCACTACCCGCAATCATCCTTCCGGCAGCAATCCTGGGTATCACCACCTCCATACGCGTGCTCGGTCCGTTTGCCGCGGTCTTTATTGCATCCCACGCCCTGCGGAAACACGGCCGGCAGGCTCTTGCGTCCCTCGCTGCCTACGCCATCCTCGCCGTCATCACCTGCTATTTGACCTGGCCGTACCTTTGGCCCAACCCGCTTGGTCATCTCATCGAAAGCCTGCTGGTCATGTCCCGCTACCCCTGGAATGGTCAGGTGCTTTTCAACGGCACGTTGCATGCTTCCACGGACCTGCCGATCGCCTATCTGCCCACGCTGCTGGGCATTCAGTTCACCGAGCCGGTTTGGGCTTTGACCGTTCTGGGACTGGCCGCGGCGGTCAAGGGTCCGGGCGTGAAGCGGCAGCTGTTGCCTCTCGCCCTCGTGTGGCTGCTCATTCCATTGCTGGGTTTCATCCTCGGTCGTGCACCGCTGTATGATAACTTCCGGCAGATCTTCTTCGTTCTCCCGCCCATCTTCATCCTGGCCGGTGCAGCCTTTGACCAAATCAGCGATGGCCGCGTGCGCATCGCGTTAATGACCTTGTGCCTTCTGCCCGGTCTGCTGGATGCCGTACGACTGCATCCCTACGAATACATCTATTACAACCGTTTCATTGGTGGTGTGAACGGCGCCTTCCGCAAATATGAACTCGACTATTGGGGAACCTCCTATCGTGAAGCCGCCCAAGATATCAACGAATCAGCACCCGCGAACGCAACGATCTGGGCGGATGGTCCCGCGCACATTCTGGAGGCCTATGCGCGCGAGGACCTTCGTGTGTATTCCGGTTACGAACCCGAGCGCGCCGATCGCTATGATTACGTGGTTTCGACCAGCCGCTACAACCTCGATCAGACATCCCATCCCGAAGCGGAGATTGTTCACATGATCAAGCGGGACGGTGCCATTCTTACTGTCATAAAACAGCCGTGAACACGGAGGAACGATGAGCAATTTTCTGGAACGCCTTGAACAGGGCACCCTGTTGATCGACGGTGCGATGGGCACCATGCTGCACGCGCGCGGCATCGGCTTCGATCAATGCTTCGACCAACTGAACCTGAACCAGCCGTCCAGCGTGGCCGATATCCATCGTGAATATATCGAGGCGGGCGCGCAGGTGATCATCACCAACACCTTTGGCGCGAATCGTTTCAAGTTGGGAAAACACGGTCTGCAGGAGCAGGTGGCTGAAATCAATCGCGCCGGCGTGGAGCTTGCCCGGCGTGTGATCGCAGCCTCCTACAAGGATGTCCTGATCGCGGGCGATGTCGGTCCGCTTGGCGTGCGGATCGCCCCCTTCGGTCGTGTGAAGCCCGAGGAGGCGCGCGCCGCGTTCGTCGAACAAATGCGGGCATTGAAGGAGGCCGGGGCAGATCTGATCCTGATCGAGACCATGAGCGATCTGTATGAGATCCAGGAGGCGATCCGGGCGGCCAGGGAATCGAGCACCCTGCCGGTGGCCGCCACGGTGACGTTCACGCGCGACGATCGCACGCTGCTCGGTGACGATCCGATCATGGTGGCCCGCACGCTGGCGCAAGCAGGAGCGGAGGTCATCGGTGTGAATTGTTCGGGCGGGCCATCGCAACTCCTGCGCATTCTCAAACAAATGAAGCAGGCCGTGCCCGAGGGAAAATTCTGGGTCAAGCCGAACGCCGGCTGGCCCGAGCAGGTGGGCGGGAGAATCATGTATCCCGCCGACCCGGAGTATTTTGGGGAATACGCCGTGTCTCTGCGCGAATCCGGCGCGAACGTCATCGGAGGCTGTTGCGGCACCACACCCCAGCACATCGCGGCGATGAAGAGGGCACTTGAGACAGCGCCGGTTCCGTCCGTGGATCTAATAACCATCCTTCCAGTTGACGAGCTCACCGAGGAACCGGTGGAACAACCGACTCAATTCGCACAAAAACTGGCGGAGGGGAAATTTACGATATCGGTCGAGATGGATCCGCCGCGCGGTCTCTCGACCCACAAGCTGATCGCCGGCGCCTCCCTGCTGCAGGATGCCGGCGCGGATGTGATCAACGTGGCCGATTCCCCCATGGCGCGCATGCGCATGTCCGCCTGGGCGGTTTGCGATGTGATACAAAGAAAGCTCGGCGTGGAAGTCACCCTGCATTTCCCCACGCGCGGGCGCAACCTGCTGCGCGTGCAGGGCGATCTGCTGGCCGCCCATGCGATCGGCCTGCGAAACATCTTCGTGGTGATGGGCGATCCGACCTCCATCGGGGATTACCCGGAGGCCATGGACAATTACGATCTGGTTCCCTCCGGTTTGATCAAACTCATCAAGCAGGGATTTAATCAGGGCTTGGATCATTCCGGCACGAGCATTGGCCAGCCGACCAACTTCTTCGTCGGCGCGGCGCTCAACCTTTGTCCGCCCGATCTGGAGAACGAAATTCGTAACCTGCACCGCAAGATGAACGCGGGAGCGGATTTCTTTTTGACGCAGCCAATCTATCGGCCGGAGGATGGGCTGAATTTGCTCAACGCCTATGAAGCCAGGCATGGAAAATTTGAAAAACCAATCCTGGCGGGGATTCTGCCCCTGGTCAACGCGAAGCACGCGAACTTCCTGCACAACGAAGTTCCGGGTGTGTTCATTCCCGAAGCGGCGCGCAAGCGGATCGAGGCAGCCGGCGGCGCAGAAAACGGGGTGAAGGTTGGGGTGGAATTGTCGGTTGAATTAATCCGACAGATCAAAAGCTGGGCGCATGGTATCTACATCATGCCGCAATTCCACCGTTACGACATTGTGGCGGAGATCGTGGAAGCGGTAAAATAGACAGTGGACCGTGGACGAGAGACGATGGTCCATGGTCAACGGTCCAACAACTATGCTCCTCACCATTGATCTTGGCAACACCAATCTCACACTGGGTCTGTATGAGGGTGATCAGCTCGGCGCGCACTGGCGCCTGGCGACGGATCACAACCGCATGCCGGATGAATACGGCCTGCAGTTCCTGGGCTTGCTGCAGAATGCGGGGAAGGCGACCACCGATCTTCGGGGGATCGCGATCGCATCGGTCGTGCCGCCACTGACCAGCCGCGTGGCACAGGCCTGCCAGGAATATTTAAAGAAGGAACCGCTGATCGTGGATACCGGGGTTCGCACGGGGATCAAAATCCTATACGAAGATCCCCGGGCGGTGGGCGCCGACCGCGTCTGCGATGCCGTCGCGGTCAACAGACTGTATGGCGGGCCGGCCTGCGTGGTGGATTTCGGAACCGCCACCACATTCAATGCCATTACAAAGGATGGGGAATACCTCGGCGGCGCGATCACTGCCGGAGTAAACCTGGCCGCGGAAGCCCTGTTTACGCGGGCTGCAAAACTGCCGCGCATCGACCTGCAGCGCCCACCTGCCGTGATCGGCAGGAATACCGTTCACGCCATGCAATCGGGCCTGCTCTTCGGATATGTGAGCATGGTGGAGGGCATGGTGACCCGCTTTCGGTCCGAACTGGGAAGCGGAATGAAGGTGATCGCCACGGGTGGATTGGCGGAAGTGATCGCCAGGGAAACCAGGGTTATTGATATAATCGCCCCCTGGCTCACGCTGGACGGGTTGCGCATCATCTGGGATCTCAACCAATAAACGATGAAGAAAACCGCATTATGGATCGTGGGGCTGTCTATTCTGTTGTCCGCCTGCGGGACGGGTCCTGTTTCGACTCAAACAGCCACGACGACCTTCACGCCTCCCCCGCCGACGGAAACGGCAACCATCACACCGACCTTCACCGCCAGCGCCACATTCACCTCTTCACCCACTCCGACCGCCACTTGGGTCTTTACCGGGCCGGATCATGTGATCGTGCCGATCCTGCTCTATCATTGGATCGCCGTCTCTCCTTCAGACGGCCCCTACTACAAGAGTCCATATTACGTCAAACCCGAGGTCTTCGAGGAGGAGATCAAGCTCTTGCACGACTGGGAATACACGACCATTACCATCGACATGCTGCTCAAAGCCATTACCGAGGGGGCGGAACTCCCGCCCCGGCCGGTATTGATCACCTTCGACGACGGGCATCTGAACAATTACACGGCCGCCTTCCCGATCATGGAGAAATACGGCTTCAAAGGCATCCTGTATGTCGTCGGCAACTATATCGGCACGGAAGACTACATGAACGCGGACCAGATCCGGGAGATGGCCGCCGCAGGTTGGGAGGTCGGAAGCCACAGCATGAGCCATGCGGATCTGATCACGCTCGACCCCCAGCGTCAACGATACGAGGTGGTTGAGTCCAGGGAGTTCCTGGAACGAAAGCTGGGGCTTCCCGTCAGGACAATCGCCTATCCGTTCGGCTCGAGCAATAGCAGCGTGATCGACTACGCTCATTTCGCCGGCTTCATCGCCGGCATGAGCCTCGGCTTCACCCATGACCAGGGAAGCGGGAACCTGTTCACCTTGCAGAGGCGCGACATCAAGGGCACATACAATGTGAAGCAGTTTGCGTCCTTCCTGCCCTGGCAGGGGGATCCGATCTACCTTCCCACCGACACCCCAACTCCCACAGCCACACCCACCCGCACCCGTATCCCCACCTGGACACCCGCCCAATGAACGATAAATGGTGAGAGTTGATGAGGAAGAACCTGCTTTTCCTTTTCACCCTGCTTCTATCCGCCTGTTCGACGATCGGCAGCGGGACGTACGAATCGCCTGACAGTGGTATCGATGTGCAGGTGCTGATCGGACCGATGTGCCCGGTGGTTCAATTTGGAACGGAGTGCCCCGACGGACCTTATCAGGCTTTACTGACGGTCATCGATTCAAGAGGGCGGGAGGTGATGCAATTCGAGACGGATGAAGGGGGAAGATACCGGGCCTACCTTGCGCCGGGGGATTACGTGCTCCGCCCGGAAACGCCCAAAGGCATGCCGCTGCCCTTCGCAGAGGAACAGCGCTTCACCGTCGAACCGCTGAAATTCACACAGGTCGTCATCCACTACGACAGCGGGATCCGCTGATCAGTTTTTACCCATCTCCTCATACGCGCTTGCGGGAATATCCGAAACCTTGTAGATGCGCACGTATTCCGCCCCGTTGAGGTAAATCTGTTTTTCCGGTTTGACGGCTTCCAAAATTCCCAACAAACTCCTGGATTCGGGCTGGTTTGCCTGTACTGCCATGTAAAGCACCAGGTAATCGGCTCCCTCCAGGTCATGGATGATGGAAGGCATTCCCGGTTCGCGCAGATAGACTTTCTTCAACACATCGGTTTCCCCCGGATAGAAAAACGAGAAGGTGCCCATCCCCGAATAGACATAGCAGCGTGAGCCCGCCGCGCCGGGTTTATCCGCCAGGTAGGCCGCCGCCAGTTCCAGGCCTTCCCCGTAACCATACGCAGAGACGGAAGTCACAAGACTGTTCTTGTACGTGAGGTAATACGGAAAATGGGGAACGGTGTACGCAATCTGCACGCCTGCAAGGACCAGTGCAAGCAGTTCCTTTAAATACAACCGGTCAAGGAAATTCCAGCGATCCCGCAACCACATCAGCAAATGCCCCCAACCGATCCCGGCGGCCACATCCAGACAGACAAAGCTGGTCAGAATGTAATGGGAGGTATCACGTCCCCGCGCAATGCCAAAGAGCAGGATGAACAGGGCCGCCTGAAGCAGAAGATACAGGATCGTTGAACGGACGGGTCCACCCAGCCGCTCCTGCCTTCCGAATACCAGGAACACGGCAGCCAGGATCAATCCGAGCCAGGAGATCGTGGTGGATAAGAATATCCAGATCATGGCATAGCTCCTTTTGCCGGCGAAATTGAAGGCTAGGTCGAAATTCGAGGGCTGCAGGTCCCCGGTTACATCCAAGCGCGCACCCTGAAAGGCATAGCTGAAGGCGTTGCCGTAGATCTCATAGAGCATCCTGCCCGGCGCCACCCACATCCCGGGCCATAAGGCCACAAAGACGATTCCGGCGACAAGGATCCAGATCGCAAGGGATCTAATCCCGTCCCAGATTCTGTGACGAACCGTCTCTGCTCCCGGCTTGAACATGCCGATCAACAGCATCAATCCCACGAGCGGGAGCAGGAGGATGGAGGAGGACTTGGTCAATTGCGCCAGCCCGAACGCCGCACCGGAGACCAGGAGATAGGCCGGCCGGCGATCCTTGTTCACATAGACCTGCATGCCCAGCAGCGAGGCCAGCATAAAGGAGGCGAGCATGGCTTCATGATTCAACAAGCGTGATTGGCCGAGGAAAAAGGGGGCATTCGCGGCAAGCGCGATACCGAGGAAGGCGGGGGTTTTTCCGACCAACAACTGAAGCAGGAACCAACCTGCCAAAAGCAGCACAAGGATGATCGCGGTCTGTACCCAGCGGCTGTTTCGCACCAGTTCGATGGCTTCCCGGCCATGGTCGCGCAGGAATTCCTCGAAGTGCGGCTTGCGCACGTCGAAATACCCCTGGCCAAATCCACGGTACTCGGGAAAGTAGGAAAGCATTCCCGCAGTGACCACCCAGGTGGTCGTCACCGCCGGGTGATAATCATAGATGGTATTCGCAAAATCGCGATGGGTGAGCGCATAATAATAATTCGAACCGGAGATCACCCACCAGGGCTCATCGATGGTAACGACCTTGTCGATGCCCACAAGATGGGTGGGGAGGATCAGCGCCGCCAGCAAGGCAAACACTGCCAGCAGTTTTATGGTTTCAGATTTCACAATTCCTCGGATTTCACCTGGAAAGAGATTCAAAGACACTCTCGGGCAGGGAGTCGACCTGGTAAACCATGACGTATTTGTATCCATCCAGCCGCACTTCATGAATGGGATCCGTGGCCGACAGGGCCTGAAGCAGCTTGGCATACTTTTCCAGCGCGCCCTGTGTGGCGTAATAGACTACAAGGTAATCCGCCGAGCGGATCGAATTCAGCAAATCCTCCTGATGGTCACCATCCACGTAATAGGGCTTGAAGCGTGTGGTTGTGCCGGGATAGAAGTAGGAAAAACAGCCGCGGGCGTAATACACCAGCGCAACCGAATCGCGCGCGCCCGGCAGCCCGGCCAGGTGCTGCGCCGCCAGTTCCAGTCCCTCCCCGTAAGCAAACTGGGGAAAATCCCTGTACCAGCCGGCACGCTGCAGGATGGGATTGCGATGAGTATAGTAATACGGGTAGTACGAAACGGCGCTCCAGACCTGGGCGAGGACCACGAGTGACAATGCCACTGATTGCAGGAGTTTCAGGGATTGCAGCCGATCGGCAATCCTGCCGATCGATTCATACCAGCCCAGGCCGCCCAACAGATTCAGGGACAAATAACTGGCCAGGATGTAATGAGGCGAGTCACGACCCTGAGCAAAACCAAACAATAGAATGAAGGCCGCCGCGCAGACAAGTAGAAGAATGAAAACCTGCCGCTGTTGGTGGGTCTGGCGCGGGTCGCGCGCGAAGGGCAGGATTAATCCCAGAATGGCGCCCAGCCAGGTCCAGGGGGTGGTCCTCCACAGGAGGATGGTGGTCAACGCCCGCGCGGCCCCCAGGTTTGCATTCAGGTTCAACTGGGAAGTTTCCACCTCTCCCGTAACTTTTAATCGCGCTCCCTGAAAGGCATAGCTGAAGGCGTTGCCGTAGACTTCATAAAGCATCTTGCCGGGAGCCACCCACATGCCCGGCCAAAATACGAAATAGGTGATTACGATGACCATCATCCATAACGAAAAGCCCCCTAGATGCCTGCCGGCGGCTCTCAAGTAGCCTTCCTTCCGATCCCGGATCAATTCAATCAGGAAGAGCAAGCCGGCCGGAAGGACCAGCGCAAGCGCGGAAGACTTTGTCAATTGCGCAAGACCTGCCATGACGCCCGCAAGGACGAGATAGATCACCTTTCGCCCCCGCGAGAGATAAACAGCCAGGGATAGCAGGGAAGCGATCACAAACAGGGAGAGCAGCGCCTCGTGATCCAGCAGGCGGGACTGGCCGAGAAAGAACGGGTCGAAAGAGGCAAACAAGACCGCAAAAAACGCGGCCGTTCTGGAAACCAGCTTCTTGAGCAGCACATAACAAAGCAGGAAGAGAATGACGATTACGAAAACCTGGATCAGGCGCGAGTATTCCAGCAGCTTGAGCGGATCCTTGCCGCGATCCAGCAAGAACGGATCCAGGACCCCCTTTTCATATTCAAGGTATCCCTGTCCCAAGCCGCGGTATTCAGGGTAGTAGAACAACATTCCGAGGGTGACCACCCACATGGTGGTGACAGCCGGCTGATATTCGTAGATCGTGTTTTCGAACTCCCGCTGTCCGAGGGCGTAATAAAAATTCGCCCCCATGCTCAGCCAATAGGGTTCATCCAGGGTGGAAAATGAACCGATTGCCGGCAGGCGGGGAGCAAACAGGGCGATGATCAAAACAAGGATGAGCGCCGGCTCAAGCAATCTCCTGCGATCCATGAAAAGGATTATACCAAGCAGGGATTCACCTATATCTCATGGATTCCCTGGGCAGTGGCGATATGTATGGGATGATTTCATTTCACCGCTGAGAACGCGCATCGTCCCGACACTTGCACCGAGCGCAAGTACGGTGTGTCCTTCGGGAGAGTTCGCAGAGCAGGACACAAGAATTTCTCTGCGTCCTGGCTAACTCTGCGCTTGGCTGCATGAAAAATCCACGGCATTTACCGCTCTCCACCCTTGGTATAATTTGCGGCCTATGAACAGGAAGTACCACATATGGACCGAGGGCTGCCAGATGAACGTGGCCGACTCGCAGCGCGTCGGTTCGTCGCTGGAACACCTCGGGTACAGCTTTACCGACCAGGCCGAGGAAGCGGACGTTATCGTCTTGAACACCTGTGTCGTACGCCAGTCTGCCGAGGACAAGGCATTGGGCCGGCTGTCCTCGCTTGCACCACTTAAGAGGAACAACCCGAATCTTGTGATCAACCTGATGGGGTGTCTCGTTGGGGTGCGCGGCGCGGAGAAACTGCGCGAGAGGCTTCCGTATGTGGATGTATTCTCGCCTCCCTCCGATCCCGGCCCACTTATCTCACATCTCACACAAGGTGAAGTTCATTCGCTGGAAAATGCCGAAACCGCCCGCCGCTTCCTGATGATGGATGAGGAATTGATCCTGCCAGCGATCGAACGGGGAAACCTGGTCAGCGCGCACGTGCCGGTGGTGTACGGCTGCTCGCACGCCTGCACCTTTTGCATCATTCCTTACCAACGCGGTGTGGAACGTTCCCGTCCGGTCGGTGATATCGTGGCGGAGGTCCGCTCGCTGGCGAGGCAGGGTGTCAAAGAGGTCACGCTGCTTGGTCAGATCGTGGACCGTTACGGAAAGGATATCGTCGATGGCCCGGACCTCGCCGGACTTCTGCGCCTGATCCACGAGATCGATGGGATCGAGCGCGTCCGTTTCCTGACCTCGCATCCAAATTACTTCGATGACGAGTTGATCCATGCCATCGCCGAATTGCCGCGCGTCATGCCGCACATCGAACTGCCGATCCAGGCCGGTGACGACGGAGTGCTGGCGGACATGAAACGCGGCTACACACAGCAGGATTACCGAGATCTGATCGCAAAAATCCGGGATCGGATTCCGGATTGTTCGATCGCGACGGATATCATCGTTGGATTTCCCGGTGAAACAGAAGAACAATTCATGGAAACGTACCGGGTCTTATCGGACCTCAAACTGGATGTCGCACACCTGGCACGCTACTCCACCCGCGAGGGGACCGTCGCCGCGCGTCGCATGCAGGATAACGTCTCAGATGAGGAGAAGATGCGGCGCTTCCGACTGCTGGAGGAACTGCAGGAAAAAATCGTCGCCGAGATCAATTCCAAATACCTTGGTGAAACCGTCGAAGTACTCTTCGAAGAAAAGGTGAAGAACCGCTGGCGAGGCCGCACGCCCACGAACAAACTGGTCTTCGTCGAATCGGATCAGGATCTGCGCGGCCAACTTCTCCCCGTTACGGTCACCTGGACCGGGCCGTGGTCCATGCAGGCAACGCTTCAGGAAGTGCGGACCGCTAATTCCATCGCAGTTCCATTATCATAACGACCTGCCTTGCATACCAGGCAAATTTCGAATTGTCCCGAGGAGGGAAACCCAAGGGCATAAGATAATGCCGCTGCGCGGCTGCTCACGCGATCTACGGGGGTTATAATTTCATCCATGTCCCTCTCGGAATTACTCAACACATTTGCGAACAACCTGCTGCCGGTCATGCTCGTCAGCAGTGCGGGATACGTCCTCGGGAAAGTTCTTACCGTGGATCCACGGTCGCTCGGACGGGCGGTTTTTTACATTTTCAGCCCGGCGCTGGTGTTCAACCTGATGACCCATAACGAATTAGACCTTGGGCAGGCACTGGCCACGGCCGGCTTCACCGCAGCGGTGATCTGCACCATGGGGCTGCTGGCATTCGTGCTGGGCAGGTTGCTTCAACTGGAGCGGCCTCATCTGCTGGCGGTGATCCTCACGGTCTCCTTTGGCAACTCGGGGAACTATGGTCTGCCGCTGGTCAAATTTGCCTTTGGGGATGATGCGCTTGCGGTAGCCTCCATTTTTTTCGTGACCACCACGATCCTCTTCAACACAGCCGGAGTGGTCATCGCCTCCCTCGGGCATTCTACTTTCAAGTCTGCCATTGGAGGATTGTTCAAGCTGCCAATCGTATACGGTGTCCTGTTGGCGCTTTTGGTGAGAGCCCTGGGAATCGTCCTGCCGCTCCCGCTTTCTCGCACGATCGAGATCGCCGCCAACGGCGCCATTCCCGTGATGATGCTGCTGTTGGGGCTGGAAATGACCCGCGTTCAATGGTCCCACAGCTTTCGCGCGCTCGGGCTGGGCGTGTTGAAACAACTGCTGATCGGCCCCCTCGTGGGTCTGCTCATGGCCGGTCTGTTCGGGCTTCAGGCATCCGCACGACAAGCCAGCGTGGTGGAGGCTTCCATGCCGGCCGCCGTGGCGACCACCGTGGTCGCTACCGAATACCGATTGCAGCCGCAGCTGGTGACGGCCATCGTATTCCTTGGCACACTGCTCAGTCCGTTGACGCTGACACCGCTGATTGTTTATCTCCTGAGGTAATTCAATGCAGTTCCCGCGGTACAGGGTATTGCCTCCCACCTCACGCTTGATCCTCGTTGTGACCCTGTTGAACATGCCGCCGCTGCATGGCGCCGTTCGATTATTACAGCAAACAAAGGATGCGCTCACATTGGAGGGCGCGAAGATTGTTGTGGATTATGGCAAGACGGTTACCTTCACCGCCCGCTTTGAAGCCACATTCCCTACCGAGCACGTTACAATCCTGCTGAAAGGACACAATGAAGATACCCTGCACGTGGAAGAAATCCCCGTCAACGCGGATGGCACGATCGAATTCATATACAATGCGGAACACGATCCCCTCCCGCCGTTTGGAACAATGCTGATTCAGGCGAGGGTCGATCTGGAAGGCGGCAGAATGCTCATCAGCGAGCCGATCCCATTTGCATACAATGACAGTCGCTTTCCATGGCAAACCATCAGCCAGGATGACTTGAACATGCACTGGTATGCCGGCGAGGCATCATTCGCGGCGGAGGCTTTGAAAGCCGCCGTTTCGGGCCTGGAATCGATCCGCAGTTTTTTCCCAATCACTTCCACCGAACCGATTCACATTTACGTCTATTCCAATCCGGTGGACCTGCAAGATGCGCTGGCGATGGGAGGCGAAACCTGGGCGGCAGGTCATACGCCGCCCGGCCTCGACGCGATCCTGGCCGCGATCGAACCTGGCCCGAATCAGTCCTTTGAAATGAACACGGAGATCCCGCATGAACTGGCGCACTGGGTGTTATTCCGCACCCTGCGGGAAGGTTACCATCGCCAACCGGTCTGGCTGCTCGAGGGCATGGCTTCCATGGCGGAACTTGATACTCCCCCGGATCACGCCTCGGCGCTGCAGGCCGCGCACCGAACCGGTACCCTGCTCCCTTTCACAGATCTATGCGCCTCGTTTCCGACCGACGCGGGCGGCGCCTTCCTGGCTTATGCCCAATCCCGCTCATTCGTCACCTACATCCGCAAAACCTACGGGGATGCCGTTCTCCTGCGCCTGACGCGGGCCTATCACAATAGAGGAATCCTCGATGGGACCAGCTGCGCGGTCGGAACCATCGAGGCGCTCGGCATGCCGCTGGGTCAACTGGATGAGAATTGGCGCAAGTCGCTCGCTCTGCAGGAGTATGACCCCAACGAGGTCCACAACCTGGCTCCGTTCATCGCAGTCATGGCTTTGATATTGATCGTCCCGCTCTGGGGTTTGCTGGAACAGACAAGCAAAAGGAGGAACCATGGACGGGGACCCACTTGATATTGCCCGGGTGCACATACGCGTCCGAGGCCGCGTGCAGGGAGTTGGTTTCCGCGCGCATGTCGGGTACTTGGCGCGTCAGATCGGAGTCAACGGCTGGGTGCGCAATGTGGGATGGGATGCGGTGGAAGCGGTCGCCGAAGGTGACCGGGCGCGAGTGGATCGATTCGTCGAAATGATGAAGCAGGGTCCGCCCGGCTCGCGCGTGGATGAATCTCAGGTCGAATTCGAGACGGCGCGAGGGGAATTCAGGGACTTTTCAATTGCAGCCAGCGTAGGTCATTGAAATCCAAGGCCGCGCTCCTTCAGCGAGACCCAGCGATCCTTTCCCACGCCGATCACGATGTGATCCAGCACTTCCACATCCAGACGCTCGCCGGCCTCCATGA